>Ga0065165_1000829_pt1 | contig 40716 bp, 34 predicted proteins | sample AraplaMF_Cvi_mMF_FD_63813 | JGI IMG/M metagenome (GOLD analysis project Ga0065165, IMG submission 63813) | Arabidopsis root microbial communities from the University of North Carolina, USA - plate scrape MF_Cvi_mMF (version 2) (version 3) | ecosystem: Host-associated > Plants > Roots >... | reverse complement strand
CGCGTCACCCACGAGCTGTTGACCTGCGCGATCACGCCGCCGGCGAGCTGGAAGGTGGCGTAGGCGGCATCGTCGGCCGTCGCGCGATAGGCGTGACCGGCCTCGTCGAAGCGCTCCGGGATGTGCGTGGTGCCGAGGCACGACACCGCCTGCACCTCGCCGAACAGGTTGTCCAGCACGTAGCGCCAGTGGCAGACCATGTCGAGGATGATGCCGCCGCCGTCTTGCTGCCGGTAGTTCCACGACGGCCGCTGGATCGGCTGCAGGTCGCCCTCGAACACCCAGTAGCCGAACTCGATGCGCACCGACAGGATGCGGCCGAAGAAGCCGGCGCGCTTCAGCAGGTCCAGCTTGCGCAGGCCGGGCAGGAACAGCTTGTCCTGCACCGCGCCATGCTTCACGCCGGCCGCCTGCGCGAGCCGGCACACCGCCAGCGCCTCGGACATGTTGGTCGCGATCGGCTTCTCGCAGTACACATGCTTGCCGGCACGGATCGCCTGCGCCAGCAGCGTCGGGCGCATCTGCGTGGTGCCGGCATCGAAGAACACCGTGTCGGCGCGGTCGGCCATCGCGCTGTCGAGGTTGGTGCCCCAGCGCGCGATGCCGTGCGCCTTCGCGAGCGCCTCGATCTTGCCGGCGTCGCGGCCGATCAGCAGCGGGTCAGGCATCAGCCGGTCGCCGTTGGCGAGCGCCACGCCGCCCTGGTTGCGGATCGCGACGATGGAGCGGATCAGGTGCTGGTTCATGCCCATGCGGCCGGTGACACCGTGCATGATCAGACCGAGTCGTTGGGTGGCCATGGAGGTCCTTGCGGGGTCGACGATGAGGATTCAGACGAGCGCGGCCGCCTGCGACAGCGGCTGCATCGCCGACCAGTCCGGCGTCGCCGCGTGGGCGTAGCCGGGGCCGGCCAGCGAATGGAGGTCGATGCGGCCGCCGGTGATACGCAGCCGAGCGCCGGCGTCGTACAGGTCCGGATGCGCCTGCACGAAGGCCTGGCGTTCGGCGGCCGGCGCCGCGCCGAAGCCGTCGGCGTAGTGGTGGCCGTTGCGCTCGGCATGCGCCAGGCCGAGCAGCGCGGCCAGCGCCAGGTCCTGCTGCACCGCGAGGCCGGCCTGGCAGGTCAGGTCCTCGGCCGACATGAACCACGCCGGCGGCTGGCCGTCACGCTGAGCGGCCCGGTTCCAGCGCTCGCAGCGCGCGCGGTTGACCAGCGACTTGTGGAAGCCCTTGCAGCCCTTGCTCGACACGCCGTGCCAGCCGGCGTCGCGCCCGCGCACGAAGGCGTCCAGCGTGCCATCGGCCTCGTCCATCAGCAGCGGGCAGGGGAGTGCGGGCAACGCGCCATCGAACGAGCGGTCGCGCGGCACCGGCTGTTCGAGATACAGCAGCGCCTCGGGCCGCACGGCGTACGCGGGCAGCACGGCCAGCCGCGCGAACAGGTCGAGCAGCGCCGCCGTGTCGCCGTACTGCTCGTTGCCGTCCAGCGTGTAGCGGTGGCCGGGCGCGTCGCGGTCGAGCACCGCCAGCACCTCGCCGAGGCGTTGCACGTCAGCCTGCGGATCGCCGCCGAGCTTGATCTTGAACACCCGGTGCCCATAGCGCGCGATCACCGCCGGCAGGCTCACGGGCAGCGGGCCGGCGTCGGCGGGCAGCGCCTGCAGCGCATCGAGCAGGCCGATGGTGTGGCGGGCCTCGATGTGCGGCCGCGGCACCAGCGTCGGCAGCCAGCCGTTCCAGTCGAAGCCGCGCAGGTCGGGCAGCAGCGCGCTCGGCTGCAGGCCGATCGCGTTGCGCGCCACCGCATCGAACACCGACACGCCGAGCGCGCGGCACAGCGCATCGATCACCGCGCGGTCGACGACCGCCGGGCCGAAGGCGCTCGACAGCTCGGTTGTCCCGGCTTGGCGGCCGGTGTCGGCCAGCGCGGCCGCATGGCGCTGGAAGAGTTCGAACGCGCTGGCCGACGCATCGCCGGCATAGGCCTGCACCGTGCGTTCGACCGCGCCGGCCAGGTGCTCGACGTTCTGCGCATGCGAGAAGCCCGCGCGCTTGTCGAACCACTTCGGCACCATCAGCTCGGCCGCATGGCCTTGCCAGCTGCCGCGGCCGGCCACCTCGACGGTGGCACGCACGAAGAGCTGCGGGCAGCGGGCCAGCGTGACCGCACCGAAGCGGAACGGCAGGCGCAGCGCGACGGGCCGCACGCCGCAGTCGACCGCGCGCACGACCAGCAGGATGCCTTCGCTTCTCACTTGCTCTTTCCGGATTCAATGCGCATCGAGCGAGCCCTGCGCGTAGAAGTGCGCGCGCAGCGTCTTCGCGTGCGCGGCGAAGGCCTCGCTGCCCATCGCGTCGAGCGAGCGCGGCCGCGGCAGCGCGATGTCGTACACCGCGGCGATCGCGCCCGGCCGTTCGGTCATCACGACCACCCGGTCCGACAGGAAGATCGCCTCCGGGATGCTGTGCGTGATCAGCAGCACCGTCTTGCCGGACGCGCCCCAGATGCGCTGCAGCTCGAGGTTCATGCGCTCGCGCGTCATCGCGTCGAGCGCGCCGAAGGGCTCGTCCATCAGCAGCACCGGCGGGTCGTGCAGCAGCGCCCGCAGGATGGCCACGCGCTGCTGCATGCCACCCGACAGCTGCCACGGGTACTTGTTCTCGAAGCCGCGCAGCCCGGCCATCTCGACCAGCTGCTGCGCGCGCTCGCGGGCCGCTGCCATCGGCAGCCCGCGGATCTCGGCCTGCAGCAGGATGTTGTCGATGACGCGCCGCCACGGCAGCAGCAGCGCGTTCTGGAACACGATCCCGACGTCGGTCTGCGGGCCGTGCACCGGCCGGCCTGACAGGCTCAGCTCGCCGCCGCTGGCCGGCAGCAGCCCGGCCACCAGCTTCATCAGCGTGCTCTTGCCGCAGCCCGACGGGCCGACCACCGAGACGAACTCGCCGGCGCGGATCGCGAGGTCGAGCGGGCGCAGCGTCTCGACGTCGCCGTCTTGCGTGCGGTAGGTCTTGTGCAGCCCGCGCGCCTCGATCAGCACGGGCGTCGGCGCGGCCGACTCGACGGGTTTCAGCACGGCGCTCATCGGCTCGGGACCGGAGTACCTTCGTGCTGCGCACTCCGGTATTCGCGCTTGGGGCGGCCCGGCGAGCTCATGGCAGGTATTCCAGCGAGACGTAGTCTTCCGGCTTGCCGCGCGTGGCCGGGTCCATGCCGCCGTACTGCACCAGCAGGTCCAGCGATTCGCCGACGTTCTTCATCGACACCCGCAGCGGCCGCAGCGCGCGGGTTTCGTCGGTGTGGTACAGCGCGGTCGTCAGCTTCAGGCCGGCCAGCATGGTGTCGCGCTGGCCCGATTTCGGGTTGGCCTTCAGCGTCGCGTCGACCGCGGCCTCGGGGTTCTTCTCGGCCTCTTCGAGCGCGCGCGTGGTGGCGCGCAGGAAGCGCTTCACCAGGTCGGGCCTGGCGGCCAGCGTGTCCTTGTGGGCGACGATGCCGGAGCTGATCAGGTTGACGCCGTAGTCGGCGAAGCGCACCAGCTGCACCGGCTTCTTCGTCGCGTCCTGCAGCTTGATGTTCTGGTCCATCACATAGCCGAGCAGCAGGTCGGCCTGGCCGTTGATCACCGCATTCAGCTTGGTCTGCGCGTCGCCGGAGACGGTCTTGAACTGGCTTTCCTGCAGCCCGGTCTTCTTCAGGAACAGCGGCCAGATCTGGCTCATCGAATCGCCGGGTGTCATCGCGACGGTCTTGCCGGCGATGTCCTTCGCGGTCTTCACGCCCTTGTCGGCGAAGCCCATCACCGACATCGGGCTGACCTGCAGCGCGACGCCGACCGCCTTCACCGGCGCGCCCTTGGCCGCCGCCTTCACCATCGTCGGCACGTCGACGTACCCGAAGGTGGCCGAGCCCGCCGCCACCGCCTGGATCGACACCGCCGAGCCACGGCCTTCCTGGATCTCCAGGTCGATGTTCTCGGCCTCGTAGAAGCCTTTCTCCTTGCCGATGAAGAACGGCGCGTGCTCGCTGTACACGTACCAGTTCAGCAGCAGCACGACCTTGTCGCGCAATTGCGCGAACGCGGGCGCGGCCAGGCCGATCGACAAGGCTGCGGCAGCGGCTTGCACCAGGACACGTCTCTTCATTTCGTCGACTCCTTTGCAGATGTGATCAAGCAACGCCCGCGGAACCGGCTTTGCCGGGCCGCTGGGTGGCGCCCCTCGGGGCAGGAGCGCAGCGACTGGAGGGCCATCATTTCGACGCGTGCCACGGCATCAGCCAGCGTTCGACCCCTTCGATCGCGAGGAACAGCAGCACGCCGACCAGCGACAGCAGCACCAGCGCGGCGAACATCAGCGGCAGGTCGAAGCTGCCGGTGGCCTTCTGCAGCACGTAGCCGATGCCGGAGTTCGAGCCGACGAACTCGCCGACCACCGCGCCCACCACTGCCAGCGTCACCGAGACCTTCAGGCCGCTGAAGATCGACGGCAGCGCGGTCGGCAGCCGGAACTTGATGAACACCTTCCACGGGCTCGCGCCCATCGAGCGGGCCAGGTCGATCACGTCGGCCTCGACCGACTTGAAGCCCTGCACCGTGGCCACCACCACCGGGAAGAAGCCGAGCAGGAAAGCCGCGATCACCTTGGGCACGATGCCGAAGCCGAACCACACGACGAAGAGCGGCGCGATGGCGACCTTCGGGATCGACTGCGAGAACACCAGCAGCGGGTACACGAAGCTCTCGACCAGGCGCGACGATGCGATCCACATCGCGATCGGCACGCCGAACAGCGCCGACAGCGCGAAGCCGCCCAGCGTGGCGTACAGCGTCGGCAACGTCTCGCGCAGCAGCATCGGCCCCTCGGCCACCAGTTCGCGGGCCACCGACCACGGCGTGGGGACCAGGTAGGGCGGGATGCGCAACACCCGCACCGCCAGGTCCCACAGCACCAGCAGCACCACCAGCAGCCAGGCCGGGCGCAGCGCGGGAGACAGGAGCCAGCGGGTCATCGTGCCGTCCTTCTTCACCAGTTGGTGAATTACGTCGGGGTGGTGCTCATCGACGGTCAGTCCCGCAGGACATAGCCCATCACCACCTCGGTGATGTGCGAGAGGCGCTCCGACAGGGCCTTGGGCGCCATCAGGTCGCGCCCGAAGATGGTCGACAGCGTGTGGTTGTTCGACAGGTAGAAGTACGCGAGGCCGGCGATCGAGATGTAGAGCTGCACCGCGTCGACGCCGCCGCGGAACACGCCGTCGCGGCGGCCGCGCTCGAGCACCTCGCCGAGCGTCTGCACCAGCGGCGAGTTCATCTCGAGGATGCTGCTGGACGCCTTCAGGTGGCGGGCGCGGTGCAGGTTCTCGCTGTTGAGCAGCGTCAGGAATTCGGGGTGCGCGAGGTAGTGCTCCCAGGTGAACGACACCAGCCGGCGCACCGCGTCGGGCGGGCTCAGGCGTTCGAGGTGCAGCTCGCGCTCGGCGTTGCGGATGTCGGCATAGGTCTGCTCGAGCACGGCGAGGAACAGCTCGTCCTTGCCGCCGAAGTAGTAGTAGATCAGCCGCTTGTTGACACCGGCGCGTTCGGCGATGCCGTCGATGCGGGCGCCGCCGAGGCCGCGCTCGGCGAATTCGTGCATCGCGGCGCGCAGGATCTCCTGCTGCGTGCGCTCGGCGTCACGCGTGCGCAACTCGACGACGTTGGCGGCGGCGGTGGATGGTGCGGACAGGGCCGGTGGCATGCTGCCCATAATTCAACGCTTGGTGAATTATGGGCATCCGGTCGAACCCGTAGCTACTTCGGCAGGCGCAGGCCCATCAGCGCGTCGATCGCGCTGCGACTGACGGTGTTCGGCAACGCCGGCACGATGGCCTTCACCGCGGCCGGAACGGCGCCCGGGTGGACCACCGCGACCTGCACCGCGCGCGACTGCTCGTCGAGCAGCACCAGGTAGTAGCGGTCGTCCTGCGCGCGGCGCCACACCGGGCCGGCGTTGCCGCGGGTGTTGGCATCGACGACGGCGCCCTGCTTCATCACCGTCAGGCTGTTCGCGTCGAGCAGGTCGGCATCGGCCGCGAAGTGGTCCATCGTGCAGCCCTTGACGCCGCAGGTCGAGCCGCCCAGCGAGCCGACCTGGTAGGAGCGGATGCCGGTGCTGACGATGTCGCGGTTGCCGTACTGCGTGCCCTGCGATTCGGCCACCACCTCGAGGATGTTGATCTGGCCGCAGCCGTCGCCGAGCCCGGCGTTGCCGGGGGTGTTGCTGAAGCAGTGGCAGGGACTGTAGCCAGACCAGCCGTCGCGGTACAGCTCCGACGGGGCGACCGCGAGCCACGGCGAGTCCTCCGCCTTCTCGTCCTTGCCGTCGGTGACGCAGCTCAGCGGCTTCATCGACGCGTCGTCGGCGTAGGGCATGCCGGCCAGCATCACGACGAGCTTGGAGCCCTTCCAGCCGACGAAGTCGAGGTCGGATCCCGGGCAATACGGGTCGCTGCCGGGGCCGCACTTGAACGGCTTCTCCTGTGAAGCGAAGACGGTGCAGCTGTTGCCGAGCTCGCTGGGCAGCACCTTCGAACCTTTCGGTCCGGAGAAGTGGAAGTTGTACGGCTTGTCGGGCGTGCGGCGGTCCCAGAACGAGCGGATCGCCCAGTTGCCGTCGGTCGCTGCCAGCGGCTGGTAGACGACCAGTTGCTTGATGCGCAGCGGCCCGTCGAGCACCAGCCCGAGCTCTTCGTTGAACGGGCTGATCCGGTCGCTGCTCACCTCGTGCTTCGTGCGGCAGCAGGATTCGTCGCCCCACGGGAACTTGAGGACCTCCGACTGCACGTTGCAGCTCGCGCTGCCGGCCTGCGCCTCGATGCGGCGACCCCAGTAGCCCTTGGCGCCGATGTTGGTGAAGGTCAGCGTGCCGCCGAGCGTGGTCGTGCCGGTGTTGTCGGTCGGCGACGCGGTGTGGGCCGGCGCCTGGGTGTTGCCGAGGTCGGGCCAGGTGTTGGCCGACGGGGCCGGTGCGGGGGCCGGGCTGGGTGCGGGGGCGGGCGCGGGGGCCGGTGCCGGTGCCGGGGAGGGCGCCGGGCTCGGCGCGGGACTGGGTGCCGGCGCCGGGCTCGGTGCCGGTGCAGGACTGGGGGCCGGGCTCGGTGCAGGCGCCGGCGCCGGTGCCGGCGAGGGGGCGGCCCCGACGGGCGAAGGGGCGGCGCTGTCGCCACCGCTGCCGCTGCAGGCGGCGAGGGCAGCGGCAGCGAAGAGGGCGGCCAGCAGGGAGGTCTTTGTCATGCCGCGAGACGGGCAAGTTGCGGACCATCCCGGTGCGCCGTCTTCGCATGATGGCGCGACGCGGGAGCGTGCCGCCAGCCCGCACCGGCGCTGCGTTCGCGCGACCCATCGGCGCGGCGCATGCCCACCATTCGTGCCAACGCAGACGCCGATTGCGTCGCCGACGGACACTTCCTGTTCGACGCCGCCGCGAATCGTCAGCGCACGAGGCACACTGGGCGCTTCATTCCGCTTCCCTTGCCGCGCCGACATGACCGACTCCCCGTCCCATTCGCCACGCCCGCAACGACTGGCCGGCCACGTGCTGGTCGAAGCGCTGATCGCGCAGGGCATTGACACCGTCTTCGGCGTGCCCGGCGAGAGCTACCTGGCCGTGCTCGACGGCTTCCATGAGCATGCCGACAAGATCCGCTTCATCGCCTGCCGGCAGGAAGGCGGCGCCGCCTTCATGGCCGAGGCGCAGGGCAAGCTGACCGGCCGCCCCGGCGTCTGCTTCGTGACGCGCGGCCCGGGTGCCACCAATGCCAGCATCGGGCTGCACACCGCGTTCCAGGACAGCACGCCGATGGTGCTGTTCATCGGCCAGGTGGCCAGCGACCAGCGCGACCGCGAGGCCTTCCAGGAGCTCGACTACCGGCAGGTGTTCGGCCCCGGCACGCTTGGTTTCGCGAAGTGGGTCGGCGAGGTGCACGACCCGGCGCGGCTGCCCGAATACATCTCGCGCGCCTTCCATACCGCGCTGCAGGGCCGGCCCGGGCCGGTGGTGCTGGTGCTGCCGGAAGACATGCTGACGCAGGCCACCGATGCGCCGGTGCTGCCGCGCTCCGAGCCGGCCCACGCCTGGCCGGCGCCGGGCGGCCTGCGCGACCTGCGGGCGTTGCTGGTGGCGGCCGAGCGGCCGTTCGTGATCGCCGGCGGCAGCGGCTGGGATGCCGCGGCCTGCGCCGCGCTGCAGCGTTTCGCCGAGAACTGGAACCTGCCGGTCGGCTGCGCGTTCCGCTTCCAGGACCTGTTCGACAACCGGCATGCCAACTACGCCGGCGACGTCGGCATCGGCATCAACCCGGCGCTCGCGCGGCGCATCGGCGAGGCCGACCTGGTGATCGCCGTCGGCGCGCGGCTCGGCGAGATGACCACCGGCGGCTACACGCTGCTGAAGGCGCCGCGGCCGCTGCAGAAGCTGGTGCACATCCATGCCGGGCCGGAGGAGCTCGGCCGCGTCTATGCCGCCGACCTGCTGCTGCAGTCGTCGATGGCCGCCGCGGCGAAGGCGCTCGAAGCGCTGGCCGCGCCGACCCGGCCGGCCTGGGGCGACTGGACGGCCGCCGCGCATGCCGACTACGAAGCCAACCACGTGGCCGCCGCGGTGCAGCCGCTCGACATGGCCGAGGTCGTCAAGACCATCCAGCGCCTCGCGCCGGCCGACACCGTCTACACCAACGGCGCCGGCAACTACAGCGGCTGGCTGCACCGCTTCTGCCGCTACCACGGCCTGCAGCACGCCGGCCGCACGCAGCTCGCGCCGACCGCCGGTGCGATGGGCTACGGCGTGCCGGCCGCGGTGGCCGCGGCGCTGCTGTACTCCGAGCGCACCGTGGTCAACATCGCCGGCGACGGCGATTTCCTGATGACCGGGCAGGAGCTCGCGACCGCCACCGGCTACGGGGCGAAGCGGCTGATCAGCGTCGTCGTCGACAACGGCACCTACGGGACGATTCGCATGCACCAGGAGCGCGAGTACCCCGGGCGCGTCAGCGGCAGCGACCTGTTCAACCCGGACTTCGCGGCGCTGGCCGAGGCCTTCGGCTGGCGCGCGGCGCGTGTCTCGGACACCGCCGGCTTCGAGCCGGCGTTCGCCGCCGCGCTCGACAGCGGCCGCCCGACGCTGCTGCACCTGAAGCTCGATGCCGACGTCAGCACCAGCCGCAGCAGCCTGCAGGCGATCCGCGACGCGGCCAGGCGCCGGCTGGGCCAGGCATGACCGACCGGATCGCCCTGCAGGCCGGAGGGTGCCGTCGGATGACTTGTTCAAGACAATGTCATACCCGCGGTGTCATACCAACGATATATTGCCGACGATGAACAAAGTGCTTCCCGTCAATCCCGTGCCGGCGCCGACGCCGGCAGAGCGCTGGGTGTGGCGGGCCTGCCTCGCGGTGTCGCTGGTGTGGCTGGCGGCGGCCTGGGCCGGGCAGGCGCGCTGGTGGCCGGGGGCGTTGCTGCTCGCGTTGAGCCTGTTGCCGCCGCTGCTGCGTTCGCAGCGCCGCCAGGTGGCGATGCCGGGCTACGACACGCTGGACGTCGGCCCGTGGGGCTTGGTGCACCGCAGCGGCCTGCCCGACGATCCGCAGGAGCCGTCGACCCGGCGCCTGGCCTGGTCCGACATCCGGCAGGTCGACGTGCTGACCACCGAAGACGGCCCGCTCGGCGAAGACCTGTTCTTCGTGCTGATGACGCAGCCCGACAGCGATGCCGATGCGCTGGCCGTCTCGAATGCGCAGGCCGTGCCGACCCGGCTGCTCGATGCGATGGCGCAGCACCTCGGGCCGCTGGACCAGGCGCAATTGCTGAAGGCCGTCAGCACGCGCGAGCTGAAGCGCTTCACGCTGTGGCGGCGCGAGGCGGTTGCGGCGCGCTAGCGGGCGTCAAGGCATTTTTTCAAGGGGCCAGACCTCGATGACGCCGTGGGCGACGGCGCACGGCGACTTCGACACCAACGCGATGGCGTCCTGCAGGTTGTTCGCGTCGATCACCGCAAACCCCGCAATCGGCAGGCTGCTACGCAAGAACGGGCCGGCAGTCGTCTGCACACCCGCGGCGTCGTGGTTTCGCACCTGCACCGGCGCGCCCGCGACGCCGATCAATGCACCATTGGCACGCATCGACGCGTCGTGAGCGTGTGCCGCGTCTCTCACCGCGGCGGCGGTCCGGTCGTAGCCGGCTTCATCGCCATAGCCGATCGTGATGAACTTTGCCATGTCGGCTCTCCTGTTCAAGGAACATGCCGTCATGGCGGGCAAACGGGGCGCCCGCCTGGAGTCAAGGGGCGCGTCTCGTCACCTTGCCTTCTTCCAGAGCAGCAGCACGACGCCCGCGAGCACCACGCCGGCGGCCGTCCATTCGTAGTGCGTGACGGTTTCGCCGGCCACCGCGACCCCCAGCAGCATCGCGATCACCGGGTTCACGAAGGTGTAGCTCGACGCGAGCCCGGCGCTCGCCTTCGACAGCAGCACCATGTAGGCGTTGAACGCGATCAGCGAGCCGAACACCACCAGGTAGAACCAGGCACCGACCGCCTTCGGCTCGGGCGGCCACTGCATCTGCTCGCCGGTCACGGCGGCCAGCAACAGCAGCACCACGCCGCCGCAGATCATCTCGCTGGCGAAGCCGGTGGCACCCGGCGCGAGCGGCAGGCTGCGCTGGCTCAGCACGCTGCCGATCGACCAGGTCAGGCAGGCGGTGGCGATGGCGGCCAGGCCGATCGGCGAGGCCTGGAAGCCGGCACCCTGTGTCAGCATCAGCACGCCGGCCAGGCCGACGGCGATGCCGAGCAGCTCGATGCGGCTCGGCACCACGCGCCACAGCAGGTTCAGCCCGGCGATCATCAGCGGCACCACCGCGATGAACGCGACCACCAGGCCGGAGCCGACGGTCTGCTCCGAGTAGGCGGTGCAGCCCATGCCGCCGCCCAGCATCAGCGCGCCGACGACCACAGCATTGCGCCATTGCACGCGGCTCGGCCACGGCGCGCCGCGCCAGCGCATCCATGCCATCAGCAGCACGCCGGCGAACAGGAAGCGCGAGCCCATCTGCAGGAACGGCGGGAAGCTGACCAGCGCGAACTTGATCGCGAGGTAGGTGGAACCCCAGACCAGCCAGGTGGCGGCCAGGCACAGCAGGATCAGCGCTTGCGGGCCGCGGTCGGGCTGCAGCGCGGCGGTGGGTGAGGAGGCGGACATGGGCGGTGCTCGGTGCAGAAATCAGGTCGACATCGTACGAAGGGGGGCACCGCAATGGAATGCAGGAAACAAGGCCGAGCGGGCCGACGCGTGCTATGTTTGAAGGACTTTCGGAGGTTTTGCCTTGAACGCTGAAATCGATGCCCACGACACGCGCATCCTGGCCGAGCTGCAGGCCGACGCGCGGCTGACGATGGCCGAACTGGGCCGCCGCGTGCACCTGAGCCAGCCGGCGGTGACCGAGCGGGTGCGCAAGCTGGAAGCGGCCGGCGTGATCACCGGCTACCGCGCGACGGTCGACCTCGGCAAGCTCGGCTACGGCATCCGCGCGGTGATGCGGGTCGGGCGCGCCGAGTACGCGCGGGTCGTCAAGCTGGTGCAGCAGAGCCCCGAGGTCGTCAATGCCTACAACGTGACCGGCGAAGACAGCTGGATGCTGGAGATCGCGGTGATCGACGTGGCCCACCTCGACGCCGTCGTCACCAAGTTCTGCCTGCTGACCGAAACCTCGACCGCGATCATCCTGAACACCCCGCGCGAGCACCAGACCATGCTGCCGCCGCGGCGCGAAGATGTGAAACCCCCGATCAAGAAGGTCACCGCATGAGCACCGACACCCACGCCGACTTCGCCACCTGCGACCTGTGCGATGCGCACAAGAACGACACCGACGGCGCGTTCCGCGTGCTGCCGCCGGTGTTTCGCGACTACGGCGGCCAGCCGAAGTTCAGCGGCCCGGTCAGCACCGTCAAATGCTTCGAGGACAACTCGCTGGTCAAGGCCGCGGTCGAGTCGCCGGGGCAGGGCCGCGTGCTGGTGGTCGACGGCGGCGGTTCGCTGCGGCGCGCGCTGGTCGGCGGCAACCTCGCGGCCGCCGCGGCGCGCAACGGCTGGGCCGGGGTGGTCGTCGACGGCTGCGTACGTGATGTCGAGGAGCTCAGGGCCTGCAATGTCGGCATCCGCGCGCTGGCGCTGATGCCGTTGCCGACCGAGAAGCGCAACGAAGGCCAGCGCGACGTGGCCGTGACGATCCAGGGCGTGTGGGTGCGGCCGGGCGAATGGCTCTATGCGGATGCGGACGGGATCGTCGTCATGCTTCGGTAGTCCGCTTCCCGGATTGTCACCCGGGCTACGCGACAACCTCCAGCAGCCGGTCCAGGCCGCCGCTGTTGATCGCCACCATCGCCTGTGCCCGCACCGCCGGCTTCGCGTGGTAGGCCACCGACAGCCCGGCCACGCCCATCATCGGCAGGTCGTTCGCGCCGTCGCCCATCGCGATCGCCTGTGACGGCGCGATGCCGAGTTGCGCGCAGGTCGCGAGCAGCATGCGGCGCTTCTCGTCGCCGTCGCAGATGTCGCCCCAGGGCTGGTCGACCATGCGGCCGGTCAGCGTGCCGTCGGTCACTTCCAGCACGTTGGAGCGGGTGAAGTCGATCTTCAGGCGGTCGCGCACGTGGTCGGTGAAGAAGGTGAAGCCGCCCGACACCAGCAGGGTCTTCAGCCCGGCGGCCTGGCAGGCCTGCACCAGCGCCGCGGCACCCGGGTTCAATTGCAGCCGCTGGTCGAGCACCTGCTGCATCGCGCCGACCGGCACGCCTTTCAGCAGCGCCACGCGCCGGCGCAGGCTGTCCTTGTAGTCGGCGATCTCGCCGCGCATCGCGGCCTCGGTGATCGCCGCGACCTCGGCCTTGCGGCCGGCCGCATCGGCGATCTCGTCGACGCATTCGATGTTGATCAGCGTCGAATCCATGTCGAACGCGATCAGCTTGAAGTCGGCAAGCCGCAGCGGCGGCGTGAAGCGCTGGAGGACGAGGCCGGGGGCGAATTCGGAGGTCATGGGTCAGGCAGGTTGCTTCGGGGTGCCGAGCGAACGCAGCACGTCGCGAATGAGCTGCGCGCGGTCCTTCGGCTCGGGGGTCTGGCGCTCGATGCGCAGCTTGTCGTTGCCGGCCAGCTTGATGTGGCGGTTCTTCTGCACCAGCTCGATGATGCGCATCGCATCCACCGGCGGGTTGGGCCGGAAGCTGATCACCATCAGCGCCGGCGCCGCATCGATCTTCATCACGCCGTACGGCTTGGCCAGCACGCGCAGCCGGTGCACGTCGAACAGCGTCTGGCCCTGCGGCGGCAGCTTGCCGAAGCGGTCGGTGATTTCCTCGAGCATGGTGTCGATCTGCTCGGGCTTGTCGGCGGTGGCCAGGCGCTTGTACAGGCTCAGGCGGGTGTGCACGTCGCCGCAGTAGGCGTCGGGCAGCAGCGCCGGCGCATGCAGGTTGATCTCGGTGGTGGCCGACAGCGGCGACAACAGGTCGGGCTCGCGGCCGGCCTTCAGCGAACGCACCGCTTCGCCCAGCATCTCGTTGTAGAGCTGGAAGCCGACCTCCATCATGTTGCCGCTCTGGTTGTCGCCCAGCACCTCGCCGGCGCCGCGGATCTCCAGGTCGTGCATCGCGAGGTAGAAGCCCGAGCCGAGCTCCTCCATGTTCTGGATCGCCTCCAGCCGCATCGCGGCCTGCTTGGTCAGGCCCTCGACCTCGGGCACCAGCAGGTAGGCATACGCCTGGTGGTGCGAGCGGCCGACGCGCCCGCGCAGCTGGTGCAGCTGCGCCAGGCCGAACTTGTCGGCGCGGCTGATCACGATGGTGTTCGCGCTCGGCACGTCGATGCCGGTCTCGATGATGGTGGAGCACAAGAGCACGTTGTGGCGCTGCGCGACGAAATCGCGCATCACGTGTTCCAGCTGCCGCTCGGCCATCTGGCCATGCGCGACCGCGATGCGCGCCTCGGGCAGCAGCTCCTGCAGCTTCTCGCGCCGGTTCTCGATCGTCTCGACCTCGTTGTGCAGGAAGTACACCTGCCCGCCACGCTTCAGCTCGCGCAGCACCGCTTCGCGGATGGTGCCGGTGCTCTCGTTGCGCACGAAGGTCTTGATCGCCAGCCGCCGCTGCGGCGCGGTCGCGATCACGCTCAGGTCGCGCAGGCCTTCGAGCGCCATGCCCAGCGTCCGCGGGATCGGCGTCGCGGTCAGCGTCAGCACGTCGACCTCGGCGCGCATCGCCTTGATCGCTTCCTTGTGACGCACGCCGAAGCGGTGTTCCTCGTCGATCACCAGCAGCCCCAGGCGCTTGAACTTGACGCTCTGGCTGATCAGCTTGTGGGTGCCGATCACGATGTCGACGGTGCCGTCCTCGATGCCTTCGAGCGCCGCCTTCACCTCCTTCGGCGAGCGGAAGCGCGACAGCTCGGCCACCTTCACCGGCCACTTGCCGAAGCGGTCGGAGATGTTCTGGAAATGCTGCTCGGCCAGCAGCGTGGTCGGCGCGAGGATCGCCACCTGCTTGCCGCCGGTGACGGCCACGAAGGCCGCGCGCAGCGCCACCTCGGTCTTGCCGAAGCCGACGTCGCCGCACACCAGCCGGTCCATCGGCTTCGGGCTGACCATGTCCTGGATCACCGCATGGATCGCTGCCTTCTGGTCGGGCGTTTCCTCGAAGCCGAAGCTCGCGGCAAAGGCCTCGTAGTCGTGCGGCGAGAAGCGGAACGCGAAGCCTTCGCGCGCCGCGCGCCGCGCGTACAGGTTCAGCAGCTCGGCCGCGGTGTCGCGCACCTGCTCGGCGGCCTTGCGCCTGGCCTTGTCCCACTGGCCGGAGCCGAGCCGGTGCAGCGGCGCCTCTTCGGCGCTGACGCCGGTGTAGCGGCTGATCAGGTGCAGCTGCGCGACCGGCACGTAGAGCGTGGCCTTGTCTGCGTATTCGAGGTGCAGGAACTCGCTCGGCCCCTCGCCCAGGTCGATGTTCATCAGCCCCACGTAGCGGCCGATGCCGTGGTTCACATGCACCACCGGGTCGCCGACCTTCAGCTCCGACAAGTCCTTGATCAGCGCGTTGACATCGCTGACCTGCTCCTGCTTGCGCTTGCGCCGGCCGGTGGGCGAGGTGGCGAACAGCTCCGTCTCGGTGACGAACTGGATCGCCTTGCCGTGCTCGGTGTCGTGCCAGAAGAAGCCTTCGGCCAGCGGCGCGACCGCGATCGCGAAGCGCTCGTCGCCTTGCTCGAATTCCGCGAGGCCCTTGACCGACGGCGGCTCGATCCGGTTGTCGCGCAGCAGCTCGAGCAGGCTCTCGCGCCGGCCTTCGCTCTCGGCGACGATCAGCACCCGGTGCGCCGTGGTGCCGACATGCAGCTGCAGCTTCTTCAGCGGCTCCGGCGCGCCGCGGTCGACGCTCAGGTCGGGCAGCGGGCGCGCCCAGTCGGTCTCTTCCTTGCCGCGCACCGACAGCACCGGGTGCGCATTCACGATCGCGAAGAAGTCTTCGGCGCGCAGGAAGATGTCTTCCGGCGGGAGGATCGGCCGTTCCTTGTCGTGCTGGAGAAAGCGGTGCCGTTCGCGGGTGTCGACCCAGAAGCGCTTCAGTGCATCGTCGACCTCGCCGTGCAGCGCGATCGCGGCCTGCTCGCCGAGGTAGTCGAAGATGGTCGCGATGCTGTCGAAGAACAGCGGCAGGTAGTACTCGATGCCGGCGGTGGCGATGCCGCTGCCGATGTCCTTGTAGAGCCGCACCTTGGTCGGGTCGCCGTCCACCTTCTCGCGCCAGCGGGCGCGGAACGCGGTGCGCGAATCCTCGTCCATCGGGAATTCGCGGCCCGGCAGCAGCCGCACCTCGGGCACCGGAAACAAGCTGCGCTGGCTGTCGGGGTCGAAGGTACGGATGCTGTCGACCTCGTCGCCGAACAGGTCGACGCGATAGGGCACCAGCGAGCCCATCGGGAACAGGTCGATCAGCCCGCCGCGCACCGCGTACTCGCCGGGCGACACCACCTGGCTCACATGGGTGTAGCCGGCCAGGGTCAGCTGGGCCTTCAGCGCGGCTTCGTTGAGCTTTTCCTTCTGTTTGAAGTTGAAGGTGTAGGCCGCGAGGAAGCTGGGCGGCGCGAGGCGCACGAGCGCAGTCGACGCCGGCAGCAGCACCACGTCGACCTCGCCGCGCTGGATGCGCCACAGTGTGGCCAGCCGCTCGGAGATCAGGTCCTGGTGCGGCGAGAAGGTGTCGTAGGGCAGCGTTTCCCAGTCGGGGAACACCGCGATGCGCAGCTCGGGCGCGAAGAACGCGAGCTCGCCTTCGAGGCGCTGCGTGTCGGCCGGCTCGGCGCTGACGATCGCGGTGAGCTGCTTCTGGTCGGTGCGGGCCTGTGCGAAGCGGGCCAGCAGCAGCGCATCGGCCGAGCCGATCGGACGGGGCAGCGTGAAGCGTTTTCCGGGGGACAGGCTGGGCAGGTGCATGGACACAGGCAACACGGGCAGCGCGAGCGTGCGCGACAAAATCAAATCGCCCCGCGCGGCGTGGCGGCGGGGCGATCGAGCAGTGCCGATTATAGAATTCGCCCACTTTTTCGCGCCCCATGCCGACTTCATCTCCCTCCAGGTTGTTCGCCCTCGTGCCCTGCGCCGGTGTCGGCGAGCGTGCCGCGGCCAACGGGCCGAAGCAGTACGCAGCGCTGGCCGGTGCGAGCGTCGTCTCGCACACGCTGGCGGCGCTCGCGCAGGTGGCGCGGCTCGCGCAGGTGCTGGTGGTGCTGAGCCCTTCGGACAACGCGTTCGAATCGCACGCGCCGGCCTTCACCGGCTGGGCCGCGCGCGTCGGCGGCGACACCCGCGCGCAGACGGTGGCCAACGGCCTGGCCGAGCTGCTGGCACGCGGCGCGCACAGCGACGACTGGGTGCTGGTGCACGATGCCGCACGCTGCCTGGTGCGCCCCGAGTGGATCGACCGGCTGATCGACGTGTGCCTGCATGACGCCGTCGGCGGCCTGCTCGCGTTGCCGCTGGCCGACACGCTGAAGCACGAGGTGCAGGGCCGCAGCGAGGCGACGCTCGAGCGCCGCCACAAGTGGCAGGCGCAGACGCCGCAGATGTTCCGCATCGGCCGGCTGCGCGACGCGCTGGCGCATGCCGGCAGCGAGGTCACCGATGAAGCGAGCGCGATCGAGGCGCAGGGCCGCTCGCCGCTGCTGGTGCGCGGCGCGCTCGAGAACCTGAAGATCACCTACCCGGACGACTTCGCGTTGGCCGAACGACTGCTGAGGACGCGCTGATGAACCCGAACCGCAACAAGCCGCCGCAGATGCGCATCGGCGAAGGCTGGGACACGCACCAGCTGGTGGCCGACCGCAAGCTGGTGCTGGGCGGCGTCGAGATCCCGCACACGCACGGGCTGCTCGGCCATTCCGATGCCGACGCGCTGTGCCATGCGCTGACCGATGCGCTGTTCGGTGCCGCCGCGCTGGGCGACATCGGCAAGCATTTCCCCGACACCGACCCGCAGTTCCACGGCGCCGATTCGCTCGCGCTGCTGGCCGAGGCGGCGCGCCGCGTGCGACTGGCCGGCTGGGAGATCGCCAACGTCGACAGCACCATCGTCGCGCAGCAGCCGAAGATGGCGCCGCACATCCTGACGATGCGCCAGCGCGTGGCCGGCGCGCTCGGCCTCGACGTCGACCGCGTCAACGTGAAGGCCAAGACGGCCGAGAAGATGGGGCCGGTCGGCCGCCTCGAAGCCATCGAGGCCCGCGCCGTCTGCCTGCTGATCAAGCCTTGAGTTCACAGCCCGGATGCCGATCCGGGACACGTCGCCGCCAGCACACCCACCCGAGCCCGCACACCATCAGTACCGCCACCGCCGGCTCCGGCACTGGCGTCACCAGGTACGCATGGCTGTTGAGCCCGGTGACGACGAACTGCCCGCGGTCGTTGATGTCGCTTGCATACAGGAACTCGCCGTAGAACGAAGGGTCGGTGTTGACGAACGACAGGGTGTTGACGTCGACCGGATCGCTGCCGTTCGGGCCGGTGATGTAGGCGTGCGCGTAGATGTTGGGCGTGAAGGTGAAGCTGCCCGCGATCTGGCCCAGGTTGTTGATTGCGTTGCCCCCTGCGTAGAACGCTTCTCGACCGCCGCCGTGGAACGTGGCCAGTTGCCCCAGCTCGATCTTCTTCACGGCACCGCTGGCTTCAGTGAGGTAGACACCGCCGTCCGGGCCATAGAAGCGCGCGGCACCGCTCAGCACCTGACCGCGGTCGTTGATGTCCGCAACGCCCGAGATCGTGTCGATGTTGTCGTAGTCGTAGCCGGGAACCTTCACCTCGGTCAGCGCCTGGTTGCTCGCGTCGGCCAGCGCACCGCGCGAGCGCACCGGCTCCGTCGGGTCGCCGCGCATGCGGTTCTCTGCATTGACCGCCACCGTGCCGGCGGCATTGATGCCGTTGGCCGTCGAGGTCGCGCCGCCCAGCGTGCCGATCGGCTGGAGGGCGCCGGCGCCCGGCTTGGTGACGAATCCGCGCTGCAGCCCGTCGGCGTTGATGAAGCTGCCGGTGACTTGGCCGCCGGCATTGATCTTCGACGCAGTGCTGTTGCCTGCCGACCCGAGGCTGCGCGGCGTGGCGCCGGCGCCCGGCATCACGAAGGCGCGGGTGTCGTCCGGTGCATCGCCGTTGTCGGGGTTGATCGACGAGGTGCCGACGACCCAGCCCTGGTCGTTGATGGCGGTCGCCTTGTTCCAGCTGCCGCCCAGCGTCGGGATGCTGGTCAGGCCGACGCCGTTGGCGCCGGTCACGAAGGCCATGTAGGTGTCGTCGGACGACCAGCCGTTGTTGCCGCGCGCATAGGCATAGCCGACCACCTGGCCGCTGTTGTTCAGGCCGGTCGCGACCATGCCGATCCAGTCGCCGCCGAACCCGCCGAGGTCGGTCAGCAGGTACTCGCCGGCCTGCGCGAGCGGCGGGGCGGCCAGCAAGGCGCCGGAGGTGCCGAGTGCCGCCAACAGGCGGCGCAGGCGGTTCTTCATCGTGTGCTTCATGGGTTCTCCTTTCGCGGGGACGGCTTCTGCCGCCAGGCCAGCAGGCCCAGGCCGGCCAGCAGCATCGAGACGACGGCCGGCTCGGGCACCGGCGAGATCAGGTAGACGTGGCGGTCCCCGGAGGCGACGAGGATTTGCCCGGCATCGTTGATCTGCAACGCAGCGTCGTAGTCCCAGTACGGCAGCGGCCCGGTGAGGCCAATGAAGGAACTGGCATCCAGCAGCGTTGCGCCGTGGCCATCGGGTCCGGTGACGAACAGGCCCTCCGCGAGGGTGCCCTGGTGGTAGCGGCCGACCACCTGGCCCGCCGCATTCAGTCCGCCGGGCCAGACGTCGACAGACACCGGGAACTCGCCACCGCCAGGCCCGATGGGCAACTCCAGCAGCCGTCCGTTGCCGTCGGCGTCGGCGATGAATCCGGCGGGGTAGCTGTAGCCGGGTGCCGACAGTCCGCTCGTCTGCCCACGGTCGTTGATGCCCCGGCCCCAGCTGGGTGCGGTCGGGTCCTGGCCGGTGATGGTGATTTGACGCATCGCCGTGCCGTTCGGTCCGGTGACGAACGCGCGCTCCGTGCCGTCCATGCCGGGGGATGCGCTGCTCATGCCGGTGACCTGCCCGGATGCATTGATGGCGGTCGGCGCGCTCGTGGCGGTGCTGCCTTGGTACAGGCTGCCGAGGTCGTGCAGGGTGTCCGCCTGCGCATCGCTGATGAAGCCGCGTCGAAGCCCCGCGGCGGTCGTGCTGGTGCCCACCACCTGGCCGCTGGCGTTGATCGCGGTCGCACTGCTGGACGTGCCACCCAGCGTGCCGAGGTCGCGAGCCGACGTGCCGTTCGGGCCGACCACGAACGCGCGCTCGGTGCCGCTGGCCGTCGACGAGGTGCCGACCACCCAGCCTGCATCGTTGATGCCGGTGGCCCGGTTCCATGCGCCACCGAGCGTCGGGAGGGCGCTCAGGCCGATGCCATTGGCGCCGCTGATCCAGGCGGTCTCGCCGGTCTCGCTCCACGACCCGTCCGCCGCCTGGGCGAGGTGCGTTTCAAAGCCCACTACCTGGCCGCTGTTGTTGAAGCCGGTGGCCTGCATCCAGCGCCATTCGCCCGCCCCTGGCGGTGGTCCCAGCGCCCCCAGGTCGAACAACGTGTACAAGGTGGCGTTCGCCACCGCGGGCGCGCCGGCCAGGCCCGCTACGGCACACAGCGCCGCAAAGAAGCGCATCAGTGTCTTGCCCATGGTCGACTCCTTCCGTCAACCGTTGATGCTCGCGCGGCGGCGCCACACGAGCCAGCCGAGGCCGCACGCCATCATCAGCACCGCCGCCGGCTCGGGCACCGGCGTCACCAGGTAGGCATGGCCGTTGCTGCCGTTGGTGATGAACTGGCCCGAATCGTTGATGCCGGTGGCGTCGAAGAACATCCAGTCGCGCGCACCGGCCGCGAGGTTCGTGAAGCTCAGCGTGTTGACGTCGACGAGCCCGAAGCCGTTGGCGCCGCTGATGAACGCGTGGCTCATCATGTTGCTGGTGAAGTAGTAGCTGCCGACGACCTGGCCGAGGCGGTTGAGTCCCAGCGCCTGGCTGGTCAGCTGCCACGGGCCGGGCATCTCGAACGTGCCCATGTCGTGCAGGTTCAGCACGCGGCCGATGCCGTCGCGCCCGGCGATGAACGCCCGCCCGGCGTCGCCGACGAACGCGGACGAGCGGCCGACCACCGTGCCCTCCTCGTTGATCGCGTAAGCCACCGAATTGGTGTCGCGGTCCGTCATGTCGTAGCCGGCCACAGCGATGGGCATCATCACGTCGCCGGCGCGGCCGGTCATGAAGGCGCGTTCGCGCGGCGTGTCGACGCTGGTGTAGCTGCGGTACTCGGCGCTGCCGACCACCTGGCCTGCCTGGTTGACGCCGTAGGCGGTCGAGCTGGAACCGCCCAGCGTGCCGATGTCGTGCATCGCTCCGCCGTTCGCATCGGTCAGGTAGGCGCGCTGCGTGCTGGCCGGGCTGGTGTAGGCACCGACGATGCGGCCGTCGGCGCTGATGCCGTTCGCGGTGCTCGGGCCGGCCAGCGTGCCGAGGCTGCGCGGCGCTGCACCGGCGCCTTCCATCGCGAAGCCGCGGGTGTCGCCGCCCGGTGTCGAGGTGGTGGTGGCCGAGGTGCCGACGACCCAGCCGTTGTCGTTGATGCCGGTCGCCTTGTTCCAGCTGCCGCCGAGCGTCGGGATCGCCGCCATGCCGTGGCCGTCGGCGCCGGTGACGAAGGCCTGGTACTGGTCGCTGAACGAGGTGCCGTTGGTGCCGTCGTTGAAGGCATAGCCGACCACCTGTCCGCTGGCGTTGATGCCGGTCGCGTAGGTGTTGCTCCAGCCGCTGCCGAGCAGGCCGAGGTCGGTGAGGCTGTACTCGGTGGCGTGGGCGGGGGCGAGGGCGCCGGACAGGCAGGCGCTGGTGCCCAGCGCCGCGAGGACGCGTGCGATGCGAGTCTTCATGGTGTTCCCCTGGGATGCGACGACGGCCGTCGACGCAGCTTTTGTACGGCTGCCATGTGACGTTTGATGTCGTTTTCACACACACCCGCGAGAAGCGCAGGGGCATGCGGCCGCCATCCGTCGGATGGGCCGCGCGCGGGCGGTCAGAAGCTCAGCAGGTCGATGGTCGGCGGCACGCGAAAGCGCACCGGCAGCTTGTCGATGCCGACGCCGGGGGTGACGAACACGCGCGCGTTCTTCATCTCGTACAGGCCCTGGCGGAACGCGCCGTCGGTGGCATGCGCCAGCAGGTGCGCCGTGAAGACCGGGATGTCGATCTGCCCGCCGTGCGTGTGGCCGGCCAGCAGCAGCGCGGTCTCGTCGGGTTCGAGGTCGAACACCGTGTCGGGGTTGTGCGTCAGCATCACGCGGTGCGCGCGGTCGACGCGCCAGGGCTCGCGGCGCGATTCGGCGAGGTCGCGCTCGGCCGAACCGGCGCTGCGGTCGCCGAGGCCTTGCAGCTCGCAGCGGCCGAGCGGCACGCGCCGGCCGTCGATCGGCTCGACATGCGCGGCCGCCAGCGCCTGCTGCAGCGCATCGCGCAGCGGCGGGCCGGGCCGCTGCTCGTCGTGGTTGCCCAGTACCGACAGCGTGCGGTGGCGCAGCCCGGCCAGCGGCGCGAAGGTGCTGCGCAGGTCGTGGTCCGGCTCGAAGGTCCAGTCGCCGGCCACCAGCACCGCGTCGACCTGCAGCGTGTTGAGGCGGTCGACCAGGCGCTGCAGGTCGGGTTCGCGCACGAACAGGCCGACGTGCAGGTCGGAGATCAGCGCGACCCGCACGCCGCAAGCGGTGCCGAGCGTGGTCTCGCGCACCTGCAGCGCGTTCGGTTCGATGAAGCGGGCCCAGGTGAAGCAGCCGCACAGCGCGACGGCGATGGCCCCGGCCAGGGTGGCGGCGACACGGCGGCGGCGCGCAGTGCGCCAGGTCTCGCGCACGAGCAGCAGCAGGGCCGGCCACAGCAGCCACGAGAACCAGTAGATCGCGAGCTTGGCGATCACGCGATGGCGGTCGCCTTCTTCGTACCATGCGCCCCGGAAGTCGTGCGCCACCAGTGCGCCGAACAGCACGACGATGGCGACGCCCGACAGCACGCGCCACCCGCGGCTGCCGGCGCGGGCGATCGGGAATCCGAGCTTCATGGCGCGCGCTTCAGCCTGACGTGCGCGACGAGGCCGCCGTCGGACGCATTCGACAGCTCGAAGTTGCCGCCCATGCGCTGCACCGCCTTCTCGACGATGGCCAGGCCCAGGCCGGCGCCGGTGGCGGCGGTGCGCGCGGCATCGCCGCGGAAGAACGGGGTGGTGAGCTGCTTCAATTTGTCGTGCGAGACGCCGGGTCCGTGGTCGCGAACGCTCAGGATCACCCACGGGCCGGTGCGCGCGTAGCTGACATGCACGCGGGCAACGCCAGAGTCGGTGGAGCGGCCGTAGCGGCGTGCATTCTCGAACAGGTTCTGGAACACGCGGCCGAGCTCGATCTCGTCGGCCATCACCTTGGTGTCGATCGCCACCCGCGAGACGATGCGGATCTGGCTCGGGTCGCGGAAGCCCTGCATCTCGCGCTCGACCAGGCTGCTGACGTGCACCGGCACCAGCTTGGTCTCGCCGGGGCGGGCGTAGTCCATGAACTTGTCGATGATGGCGTCGAGCTGGTCGATGTCGAGCGCCATGTTGCGCTTGGCTTCTTCATCGTGCACGCTCATCTCGGCCTCGAGCCGCAGCCGGGCGAGCGGGGTGCGCAGGTCGTGCGAGATGCCGGCGAGCATCACCGCGCGGTCTTCTTCGACCTTGGCGAGTTCGCGGGCCATGCGGTTGAAGCCCATGTTGACCTGGCGGATCTCGCTGGTCAGCGTGTTCTCGTCGAGCTGCGATTCGTATTCGCCATCGCGGATGCGGCTGGCGGCGAACGACAGGTCGCGCAGCGGCTGGTTGATCAGCCGGGCGATCGCGGCCGAGCCGACCACGGTGGCCAGCAGCGCGATGCTGACCCACAGCAGCCAGGTGCTGCCGGCCAGTGGGCGCACGCGGGTCGGGTCGGCCTGCAGCCAGTACGGATCCTTCTCGATCGAGAAGCCGACCCACAGGCCGCCGTTGCCGTTGACCGAGGTCGCGACGATGGTGTCCGGGCCGAGGCGGGTGCGCAGTTCCTGGCCGATCGCGCGCGAGAAGCGGTCGACCTCGAAGGCCTCCCACTTGTCGCCCGGCTCGCGCGGCAGCACGCGCACCGCTTCCTGGTCGGACATGGTCTTGACCAGCGTGACGCGGTTGATGCCGTCGGCATAGCGCAGCGCGGCGCGCGACAGGTTCACCAGGCTCGCGATCTGCTGCGCCGCCTGGACTGCGCGCGGCTCGAATTCGAGCGCGCGGAAGGTCTGCACCCACGCGAAGATGCCGCCGGTCAGCAGCACGGCCAGCAGGAAGAAGGTGCGCCAGAAAAGGCTCAGCGCTACCGCGTTGCGCGCCATCCGGCGTCAGGCGGTGCCGTCTGGAACGAACACGTAGCCGACGCCCCAGACGGTCTGGATGTAGCGGGGTTGTGCGGGGTCCGGCTCGATCATCTTGCGCAGGCGCGAGATCTGCACGTCGAGGCTGCGGTCGAAGGGCTCGAACTCGCGGCCGCGGGCCAGCTGGGCCAGCTTGTCGCGCGACAGCGGCTGGCGCGGGTGGCGCACCAGCGCCTTCAGCATCGAGAACTCGCCGGTGGTGAGCGCGATCTGCTCGCCGTCCTTCGACAGGCGGCGCAACGCCAGGTCGAACTCGAACGGGCCGAAGGTGACGGTCTGCGCGTCCTTCGCCGGGGCGCCCGGGGCTTCCATCGCGGGGCGGCGGCGCAGCACCGCATGGATGCGGGCCAGCAGTTCGCGCGGGTTGAACGGCTTCGGCAGGTAGTCGTCGGCACCGACCTCCAGGCCGACGATGCGGTCGACGTCTTCGACCTTGGCGGTCAGCATGATGATCGGCGTCACGTCGCTCGCGGCCCGCAGCCGGCGGCAGATCGACAGGCCGTCTTCGCCCGGCAACATCAGGTCCAGCACGATCAGGTCGACCGTCTCGCGAGTCAGCACGCGGTTCAAGGCCTTCGCGTCTTCCGCCAGCAGGACTTCAAAGCCTTCCTGGGTCAGATAACGGCGGAGCAGGTCGCGGATCCGGGCATCGTCATCGACCACGACGACACGGTCGGGACGGGCAGTGGCAGTGGGCGTCATCGACGGCTCCGTTGATTTGTAACAGCCGAGATTGTGCGCAGGTTCGGCCGGGGATTTCGAGCGCCGGGACCATCTGTTACAAATCTTGCGACACGCCTTTTCCGGTTTGGCAAGTGAAGGTTTGTGAAGGGCGGCAAGAGTTGTCGGCGAAGCGCGCGGCCGGTTCGTTGGGGCCACACTGCCCTCGGAGACACGCATGACGTTGAACGAAAGCGATGCCCGCCACCTGCTGACCCGCACCGGCTTCGCGCCGTCGCCGCAGCAGCTCGCCCCGTGGGTCGGCCTGGGTGCCGAAGCCGCGGTGGACCGGCTGATCGATGCGGCGCGCGCGGCCCGCTTCATGCACCCGCCGCCCGACTTCGCCCGCGAGCCGATCCGCACGCCGCTCGGCCAGCTGCCCGACGACGATGCGCGCAAGGCCGCGCGGCAGCAGGCGCGGCGCGACACGCTCGACCTCGCGGCCTGGTGGCTGCAGGAGATGCGCGACACGCCGGCGCCGCTGGCCGAGCGCATGGTGCTGTTCTGGCACAACCACTTCGCGACCTCGGTGCAGAAGGTGCAGAACCCGCAGGGCATGTTCATCCAGCAGCAGTTGTTTCGCACGCATGCGCTCGGGTCCTTCGCCGAGCTGCTGCACGGCATCGCGCGCGATCCGGCGATGCTGATCTACCTCGACGGCGCGGCCAACAAGGCGCAGGCGCCGAACGAGAACTTCGCGCGCGAGGTGATGGAGCTGTTCACGCTCGGCGAAGGGCAGTACCGCGAGCAGGACATCAAGGAAGCCGCGCGCGCCTTTTCGGGCTGGACCGTCGACCGCGCCGACTGGAGCGCCCGTCTGCGCCCGCGGCTGCACGACGGCGGCGGCAAGACGCTGCTCGGCCGCAGCGCGGCCTTCGACACCGACGGCGCGCTCGACCAGATGCTCGCGCAGCCGGCGGCGGCGCGCTTCATCGCCGGCAAGCTGTGGCGCGAGTTCGTCTCGCCGGTGCCGGAGGCGGCGGCGCTCGATCGCGTCGCGGCCCGGCTGCGCGGCAGCGGCTGGCGCATAGATGCGGCGCTGCGCGAGCTGCTGCTGAGCGATGCGTTCTGGGCGCCGTCCGCGCGCGCGGCGCTGATCAAGTCGCCGGTCGAGCTGACGGTCGGCACGCTGCGCCAGTTCGACGTGCAGCTCGATTCGATGCTGCCGATCGCCCGCGCCGGCGCGAAGCTCGGGCAGAGCCTGTTCGTGCCGCCGAACGTGAAGGGCTGGCCGGGCTATACCGACTGGATCGACAGCACGACGCTGCTCGAGCGCAAGCGCTTCACCGAGCGGCTGTTCCGTGGCGTCGAGATGGGTGGCATGGAAAAGGGCGCAGGCGGATTGCGCTTCGATGCGGATGCCTGGCTGACGCAGTTCGGCGCGCATGCCGACCGCGAGCCGGATGCGGCGACGAAGATGCGCATCGAGATGGCGGTGCTGGCCGCGCCGCCGGTCAATCCGCTGCCGGCCGGCACGGTCGGGCTGTCGATGCTGCGGGCGCTGAGCCTGGACCCTGCGTTTCAACTGAAGTGACCCGGAGGCAGCGATGCAATCCACCCGCCGAGAATTCATGCGCCTGTCGGGCGCGGTCGCCGCGTGCAGCGGCCTCGCGCTGCCGGGCATCCCGGGCGCCGCGTGGGCGCAGGGCCCCAACGGCCTGCTGCAGCCGGCCGCATCGGCCGCCGACCGCGTGCTGGTGCTGGTCGAGCTGAAGGGCGGCAACGACGGGCTCAACACCGTCGTGCCGTATGCCGACCCGGCCTATGCGGCGCTGCGGCCGACGCTCGCGCTGCCGGCCGCCGACCTGCTGCGGCTCGACGGCGCGCTCGGGCTGCACCCGTCGCTCGCGCCGCTGCTGCCGCTGTGGGAGAAGCGCGAGCTCGCGCTGCTGCTCGGCCTCGGCTACCCGCAGCCCAACCTGTCGCACTTCCGCTCGATCGAGATCTGGGACACCGCGTCGGCGTCGCGGGAGTACCTCGACGAAGGCTGGGTTGCGCGCGCCTTCGATGCCGGGCTGCGCGAACGCGGCCGCTTCACCGCCGAGGGCGTCGCGGTCGGCACCGCCGGGCTCGGCGCGCTGAGCGGCGCGCGCGCGGTGTCGCTGACCAGCGCCGAGGCCTTCGTCAACGAGTCGCGGCTGGCGCGGCCGGCGGCGCTGCAGGGCAACGCGGCGCTCGCGCATGTGCTGAAGGTCGAGGCCGGCGTGCTGCAGGCGGCCGAGGGCCTGCGCAACCCGGGCGTGCCGCCGTTGCGCACCGAGTTCCCGGCGCACGGCTTTGGCCAGGCGGTGCGCGCCTGCTGCGCGATCGTCGCCGGCCAGGCCGGGCGCGGCGGCGTGCCGGTGTTCCACCTGACGCACGGCAGCTTCGACACGCACCGCGGCCAGTTGCCGACGCACGCCGCGTTGCTGAAGCAGCTCGCCGAGGGGCTGGCCGCGTTGCGCGAAGGGCTGGTCGAGGCCGGCGCGTGGGACCGCACGCTGGTGCTGACCTATTCGGAGTTCGGCCGCCGCGCGCGCCAGAACCAGAGCGGCGGCACCGACCACGGCACCGCCGCGCCGCACTTCGCGCTGGGCGGCGCGGTGCGCGGCGGCGTGGTCGGCCGCATGCCCGACCTGCAGCGGCTCGACGAGGGCCAGAACCTGGTGCACACGGCCGATTTCCGGCAGGTCTATGCGACCATCGCGCAGCGCTGGTGGGGTGTCGACGCGCAGGCGGTGCTGAACGGGCGCTTCGAGGCGCTGCCGTTCATCGCGGCCTGAACGACGACACGCCGACGGCGTGCCACTCACAAGGAGGATCCATGACGATTCAATCGAAGCTCTCGCCCCTGGCCGCCGTTGCGGCCTTTGCTGCCGCGCTGGCGGCCGAACCCGCGCTCGCCAACGAGCCGCCGCTGCAGAACGTGGTGAGCCTGTCGGCCAGCGCCACCGTCGAGGTCAACAAGGACTTGTTGAACGTGACGCTCAGCACCACCCGCGAGGGCACCGATGCCGGCGCCGTGCAGGCGCAACTGAAGCAGGCGCTCGACGCCGCGCTGGCCGAGGCCAAGCGCGTCGCGAAGCCGGGCGACATCGAGGTGCACACCGGCAACTTCTCGCTCTTTCCGCGCTACAGCCAGAAGGGTGGCATCAATGGCTGGCAGGGCACGGCCGAGCTGGTGGTCGAGGGCAAGGACATCCCCGGCATCGCCGCGCTGACCGCGAAGATCAGCACGCTGACGATCGCGCGCGTCGGCAGCAACCTGTCGCGCGAGCAGCGCGAGAAGGTCGAGGCCGACGTCGCTGCGCAGGCCATCGCCCGCTACCGCGCAAAGGCGGCCGAGTACGCGAAACAGTTCGGTTTCAGCAGCTACGTGCTGCGCGAGGTCAACATCGGCAGCAACGAGCCGGTGATGTACGCCGCCGCGCCGATGGCCCGCATGAAGACGATGGGCGCGGCCGACGAGTCGCTGCCGGTCGAGCTGGGCAAGGGCAGCGTGACGGTCAGCGTCAACGGCTCGGTGCAGATGACGAAGTGATCACTGGGCCGTCCAGCCGCCGTCGACCGCCCAGGCCACCCCGCGCACGTTGTCGGCGGCGGCCGAGCACAGGAAGACCGCCAGGTCGCCCAGCTGCTGCGGCGTGACGAACTGCAGCGACGGCTGCTTCTCGCCGAGCAGCTCGCGCGAGGCCTGCTCCACCGGGATGCCCTCGCGGGCGGCGCGGTCGTCGATCTGCTTCTGCACCAGCGGCGTCAGCACCCAGCCGGGGCAGATCGCATTCGACGTGATGCCGGTCTGCGCGGTCTCCAGCGCGATCGACTTCGTGAAGCCGACGATGCCGTGCTTGGCCGCCACGTAGGCCGACTTCTGCGCCGACGCGACCAGCCCGTGCGCCGACGCGATGTTGACGATGCGGCCCCAGTTGCGCGCCCGCATGCCGGGGATCGCGAGCCGCGTGGTGTGGAAGGCCGAGCTCAGGTTGATCGCGATGATCGCGTCCCACTTCGCCGCGGGAAACTCCTCGACCGCGGCCACGTGCTGGATGCCGGCGTTGTTGACCAGGATGTCGACGCCGCCGAACTCGGCCTGCGCATAGGCCATCATCGCCTCGATCTCGGCCGGCTTGCTCATGTCGGCCCCGTGGTAGCCGGCCTTCACGCCCAGCGCGGCCACCTCGGCGCGCGCCGCCTCGAATTCGCCGAAACCATTGAGCACCACGTTGGCGCCCTGGCGCGCCAGGCACAGCGCGATGCCGTGGCCGATGCCGCTGGTGGAGCCGGTGACGAGGGCGGTTTTTCCTTTGAGCACGGTGGGGACCTCCAGGTTGATACAGTCCATTATCGAAGAGGAAGCCCGGCCCATGCATGAACCCCGCCTGAACCACGTGCAATGCCTCGACACCCGCGGCCTGCACCGCATGGCGTGGTGGGAGTGGGGCGACGCCGGCAACCCGCGCGTGCTGGTCTGCGTGCACGGCCTGTCGCGCCAGGGCCGCGACTTCGACACCTTCGCGCAGGCGATGCAGGGCGACTACCGCGTCGTGTGCCCCGACGTCGTCGGCCGCGGCGAATCCGATCGGCTCGCCGACCCGATGGGCTACCAGATCCCCGCCTACGTGGCCGACATGGTCACGCTGCTCGCGCGGCTGGACGCCGCCACGGTGCACTGGGTCGGCACCTCGATGGGCGGGCTGATCGGCCTGGGCCTCGCGGCGCTGAAGAATTCGCCGGTGTCGAAGCTGGTGCTGAACGACGTCGGCCCGAGCATCGAGCCGGCGGCGTTGGCGCGCATCGGCACCTACCTCGGCCAGCCGGCGCGCTGGCGCAGCCTCGAGGAGGCGGCCGACGCGCTGTGGAGCATCTCGCAGGGCTTCGGCCCGCACACCCGCGAGCAGTGGCTCGCGCTGACGCGGCCGATGCTGCGCCCGGATCCTGACGCGAATGACAGCGGCTTCGTGCCGCACTACGACCCGCAGATCGCGCTGCCGTTCCGCGCGATCACGCCCGAGGCGGCGCGCGCCGGCGAGGCGGTGCTGTGGGGCATGTACGACGCCATCGCCTGCCCGACGCTGCTGCTGCGCGGCGCCGACTCCGACCTGCTGAACCGCGCCACTGCGCAGGCGATGACGCAGCGCGGCCCGCGTGCGCTGCTGCGCGAGTTCGCCGGCGTCGGCCATGCGCCGATGCTGACCTCGCCGGAGCAGATCGCGGCCGTCCGGGAGTTCCTGCTCGCGGCATGAAGACCGGACTGCTTTCGACACCGGACCCGCAGCACGACGCGGCACCCATCGTCCAGCTGGCCGACGAGTCCGGCCGCCAGGACGACCGCGACGCCGAACTCGCGCAGCTCGCCCGCGCACGCGCGTTTGCCGAGCCGCTGCTCGACGGCCAGGCCCTCGACACCGGCGAAGACGCGCTGGTGCATGCCGATGGCGTCGCGGCGATCCTGCAGGGCATCGGCGCGGCGCCGTCGATGCGCGCCGCCGCCTACCTGGTCTACGCGAGCGACTACCTCAGCAAGCCGGAAGAGGTCGTCAGCAAGGCCTTCGGCGCGTCGTACGCCAGCCTGGTGCTGCACACCCGCAAGCTGGTGCAGATCCAGCGCGCGGCGCGCGAGGCCCGCGTGCATGCCGAGCAGCGCGCCGAGCAGACCGAGCGGGTGCGCAAGATGCTGCTGGCGTTCTCGCGCGACCTGCGCGTCGTGCTGCTGCGGCTGGCTTCGCGGCTGCAGACGCTGCGCCACTTCGCGCTCAGCAAGCAGCCGTGCCCGGCGGTGCTGGCGCGCGAATCGCTGCAGGTGTTCGCGCCGCTCGCCAACCGGCTCGGCATCTGGCAGATCAAGTGGGAGATGGAAGACCTGTCGTTCCGCTTCCTCGAGCCGCTGCAGTACAAGACCGTTGCGCGCCTGCTCGACGAGAAGCGCGTCGAGCGCGAGCAGGGCGTCGAGGCCTTCCGCTGCCGGCTCGGCGACGCGCTGGCCGCTGCCGGGCTGCGCGCCGAGGTGCAGGGCCGGCCCAAGCACCTGTACAGCATCTGGAAGAAGATGCGCGGCAAGGGGCTGGACATCGACCGGGTGTTCGACGTGCGCGCGATGCGCGTGATCGTCGCCGACGTGCCCGACTGCTATGCGGTGCTGAGCCGCGTGCACGAGCTGTGGCCGCCGGTGCCGGGCGAGTTCGACGACTACATCGCGCGGCCGAAGGTCAACGGCTACCAGTCGCTGCACACCGTGGTGCAGGACGAGCAAGGGCGGGCGGTCGAGGTGCAGATCCGCACCCGCGCGATGCACGAGCATGCCGAGCACGGCGTGGCGGCACACTGGGCCTACAAGGAGGCCGGCACCAAGGGCTATGCCGGCGTCAGCGCGAGCGGCGATTTCGATGCGCAGGTGGCCGAGGCGCGCAAGGCGGTGCTGCGCCAGCTGCTGGCGTGGGAGCGCGAGTTCGTCGAAAGCGGCGACGAGGGCGGCGTCGAGCAGCGCAGCGAGCGGGCGGCGCCCGGTGCGGTGTTCGACGACCGCATCTACGTCTTCACGCCCGATGCCGCGGTGATCGAGCTGCCGGCCGGCGCGACGCCGATCGACTTCGCGTACACCGTGCACACCGACCTCGGCCACCGCTGCCGCGGCGCCAAGGTCGACGGCACGATGGTGCCGCTGAACACCCCGCTGCAGAGCGGCCAGACCGTCGAGGTGACGGCGATCAAGGAAGGCGGGCCGTCGCTCGACTGGCTGAACGACAACCTCGGCTACCTGCAGAGTTCGCGCTCGAAGGCCAAGGTGCGGGCCTGGTTCAACGCGCTCGCGCTGCGCGACACCGTCGCACGCGGCCGCGAGGCGGTCGAGAAGCTGCTGCAGCGCGAGGGCCGCACGTCGATGAAGCTCGACGACTTGGCGGCGCAGCTCGGCTTCCGCCATGCCGAGGCGCTGTTCGAGGTGGTCGGCAAGGACGAGTTCTCGCTGCGCAACATCGAGGCGCTGCTGCGCCCGCCCGAGCCGCAGCCCGACCCCGATGCGGTGATCACGCAGCGCCTGACGCGCCCCGAGGGCGAGGCGCCGAAGGGCGGCGTGCTGGTGGTCGGCGTCGAATCGCTGATGACCAGCCTGTCGCGCTGCTGCCGGCCGGCGCCGCCGGACGCGATCGGCGGCTACGTGACGCGCGGCCGCGGCGTGGCCATCCACCGCGCCGACTGCAGCAACTTCCGGCAGATGGCGGCGCGCAGCCCCGAGCGGGTGATTCCCGTCGCCTGGGGCGAGCGGCGCGGCGACAAGCCCTCGCTGTACCCGGTCGACGTGCTGGTCGAGGCGGCCGACCGGCAGGGCCTGCTGCGCGACATCTCCGAGGTGTTCGCGAAGGAGAAGATGAACGTGACCGGCGTCAACACGCAGTCGGTGAAGGACGCGCGCGGCGGCACCGCGTGGATGACCTTCACCGTCGAGGTCGCCGATTCGGCGCGGCTGAACCAGGTGCTGGCCGCGGTGGACCGCATCGGCGGCGTGCGAAGCGCACGCCGGAAATGAGCCGCTCGATGAAGAAAATTTCGGAGCCGGACGGAACCCGAAAAAAGTAATGCTATAGTCACAGGCTCGGGCGATTAGCTCAGTGGTAGAGCGCCTCTTTGACGTGGAGGATGTCGGGAGTTCGACCCTCTCATCGCCCACCAAAAACGTCTGGACATCAGGGCCTGTTCCGAAAGGGACAGGCCCTTTTTCCATTTGGCCGTTTTTCCATTTGGCCCGTCCTCCAGGAGATGCGTGATGGAGATGACCCCTCGCCGCCGCGAGCTGATCGATGCCCACGTGGCCGACACGCACGCGCAGATGACCGAGCTGGCGTTCGAGCTGAACGACCTCGTGCGCTTCACGCTGTCGGCCGCGAAGCCCAAGGGCAACAAGGTCTACTACCCGATGGACCCGGTGAACGAGGGCATCCGCAACTGGCGCGACCTGCAGCGCAAGCTCGCGAAGCTCACCGCGCGCGTCGACCAGGCCGCGGCGCGGCTGGGCGTGCAGCCCTTCGATCCGGAAGCGCCGGCGCAGGACGACGCGCCGGCGGGTTGAGCGGCGCCGGCGTCCGTGAAGGGCCGCATGAACCCGCGGTATCCTCGCCCTCTTTACTCCAAAGGATCGAGATGGCACTGGCAAAGAAGAAGCGCGTGGGCAAGAGAACCATTTCTGCCAAGCAGGTCAGGAAGACGGCGAGCGGCAGGAAGCGCCGCAAGTCCGACGGCACCCAGCCGCCGAAGGCGGTGACCTCGACGCCCGCGGCGGCCTGACCGTTCGGGCCGGCTGTCCGCGGCGGCAGGCCGCTTCGGCTCGGTCGCTCGCGCTGTTCGAGCGAACCGCGGCAACGCCGGCTCCCGTCGAAAGCACTCAGAACGCCGCCTCGCGCTGCCACAGCGCCGCGAGCCGGCGCCAGCCCTCCACCGCCAGCGAGCGCCGCTCGCCCGCCAGCACCGCGACGCCGCTGACCTCCGACGCCGGGGCGCTGCCGAGTTCGCAGTCTTCCAGCCGCACCCGGAAGGTCGGCTGCAGCGGAATCACGCGGCCGTCGGCATGCCGCTGCGCCGGGATCGCGCCGCCGTACAGGCTCGCGACCGCGGGCTGCTCCAGCTGCGCGAGCTGCACCGCATCGACCACGCTGCGCGCGCAGCGCACGTGCGCGCGTTCCGGCGCGTCGGGCACGAACACGCCCGGCCCGCCGCCGAACCGCTGCAAGGCCGCCTCGTCGACGAAGGCCTCGACCTTGCTGCCCTGCGGCGCCACCAGCTGCAGCAGCTTCTCGCCCGGCCGCACCCAGCTGCCGGCGCCGACCTCGGGCGACGACTCGACGACGCGGCCGTCGAACGGCATCGTCACGTCGAGCCGCTGCAATTCCCGCTGCAGACCGTCGACCTCCTCCTGCGCCGCCTCCCAGTGCTTGCGCAGCGCCGGGCCGGCCTCCATCAGCCGTGCGTCGAACGGCTGCTGCGTCAGCTGCCACTGCAGCTGTCGCTCGCGCGCCTGCGCCAGCGCGAACCGGGCTTCCAGGTCGGGCGACCGCAGGCGCAGCAGCGGCTCGCCGCGCCGCAGGGCCTGCCCGACCGGCGGCAGCGCCGCGGTCACCTGCGCCGCATGGGGCGCGTACACGCCTTGCGCCTGCCGTGCGCCCAGCACCGCCGGCGCGTGCACGCCGGCCTGCCAGGGCCACAGCAGCACGGCCGCCAGCGCGCCGAGCAGCAGCGCGAGCCGCCGCGTCGCGCGGTTCCAGCGCAGCAGGCCGCGCCGCAGCCACCATTGCTGCAGCTCGCGCGCCACCGGCATCACGATGAACCAGCCCAGCTCGACCGCCATCATCAGCAGCCCCAGCGCCTTGAAGAACAGGTGGTACACCAGCAGCGCGATGCCGGCGAACAGCACCAGCCGGTACAGCCAGGTCGCGAACGCGAAGCCGACCAGGAAGGCCTGGCGTCCGGGCGGCTGCGGCTCGGGCGCCGGCTCCTGCAGCCCGAACAGCCGCTCGCGCAGCCACCAGCGGCCGAGCGCGAACGCGCGCTCGTGCAGGTTCGGCAGGTTCAGTGCGTCCGACAGCAGGAAGTAGCCGTCGAAGCGCATGAACGGGCTCGCATTGATCGCGAGCGTCAGCAGCCAGGTGGTGGTCGCCAGCAGGAAGGCCGCGGCGCGCACCGGTCCCCAGGCGGGCGACTCCGGCAGCAGCGCCCACAGCAGCGTCGCGAACGCCGCCAGTGCGATCTCGCCGAGCATGCCGGCCGCGCCGATCGCCAGCCGCTGGCGGCGCGATGCGAGCTTCCACGCCTCGTTGGTGTCGGTGTAGAGCACCGGCCACATCACGAGGAACGCGACGCCCATCGTCGGCACGCGGCAGCCGTGGCGCTGCGCGGTGAAGGCATGGCCAAGCTCGTGCAGCACCTTCGCGAAGCTCAGCGCCGCCGCGATGGCGAGCGCGCCGCTCCAGCTGGCGTAGGCGGCGAAGGTGTGGACGAAGCCGTCCCAGCGCCGCGACGCGAGCACGAGGCCCAGTGCGGCCGCGGCGACCACCGCGAGCCAGAAGGCCGGCGTGTAGGCCCAGGCCACGTGGGGCGCGAAGCGTTGCAGCCATGGCATCGGCCGCACCAGCGGCAGCCGGAAGAACAGGTAGTTCTTCAGCAGCCAGCGTGCCGGACCGACGCGCCGTGCCTCCACCGCGCGCTGCAGTCGCGCGCTGTCCTGCGGGCCGCTCGCCAGCAGCAGGTGGTTGGTGGCCAGCATGCGCAGCAGGCCGTCCATCTCGGCGTCGCCGATCCGCAGCGTGGTCTCGCGCCGCACGGCGGCCAGCACCTGGCGCGCGCTGCCGAGCGACCAGCGCGACAGCACCTCGAAGGCCGGCCAGCGCAGCTCGTAGAAGCGGTTCGCGGCCGGGTCGTGCAGCGTCCAGGTCGGCGAGCCGTCGGCCGCCGTCGGGCCGGCGTGCAGCGCCAGGTCCTGGCGCAGGGCCGGCAGCGCGTCGACGTCCATCGTCACCAGCCCAGCCACTGACGCGCGGCCACCAAGGGCCGCCGCAGCAGCACGTAGGCGAGCGGCGCCCACGGCCCGCGCAGCCGCGCGCTGCCGAGCTGGCCGATGCGCGGCGGCGCCTGGCCGGGCAGGAACCCGGCCTTGATGCGGTAGGCGAGGAAGCCCTCGGGCGTCAGCTCGGCGCGGTAGGCCACGCTGATGACGCGGGCCTCGAACGACGCGAGCGGCGCGCCCTGCGGGTACAGCGTCAGCAGGTCGCCCGGCGCGACCTCGATGTGATCGGCCGCCGGCAACTGCGCGCTCAGCTCCACCTGCGCCGGGTCGGCCACCAGCAGGATGCGCTCGCCCACCGTGACGGCCTTGCCGAGCCAGTCGTTGGCGTCGGCGAACACCGCGATGCCGTCGCGCTCGGCCTTCACCTGCACGCGCTCCAGCTGGCCGCCGGTGTAGTCGAGCTCGACCTGCTTTTCCTGCAGCTGGCCCTGGCGCAGCGCGATCTCGGCGCGGTTCTTGTCGCTGGTGACGGCGGCCTGCGCCGACTGGCGGTATTCCTCCTGCGCGGTGTCGACCGCCTTGCGCGCGACCTCGAAGCGGGTGCGCAGCGCGGTGGTGTCGAGGCTGAACAGCGGATCGCCGGCCTTCACGGCCTGGTTGGGCCGCACGTCGAAGCGCTCGATCACGCCGTCGAGCGGCGCGCGCACCAGCAGCGGGTCGCGCGGCACGACCTCGGCGCCGGCCAGCGCCGTCACGCGCACCGGCAGCACGCACAGCAGCGCGGCGGCGAGCAGCAGGCGCCGCCGCGCCCGCGCGGTGCGCAGCCAGCCGATCGTGCGGTCGAGCCCATGCTGGCGCGGTCGGAACGCGGCCAGCGCATGCGCGTGCACGTCGGCCAGCTCGCGCAGCAGCGCCTGCTCGGCCTCGGTCCAGGGCTCGTCGCGGGCCAGCAGCAGCCCGCCGTCGAGCCGAGCCTCGTGCCGCAGCGGCAGCCACAGCGCGTGCGGCGGCAGCCATTCGCGCCATTCGCCCTGCAGCAGCGGCGGCAGCGCGGCCACGTCGACCGTGCCGCCGTCGAACGACGCCGCGAGCTGCCGGCACACGCTGGTCAGCCACTGGATGTACGGCGCCCCCGGATCGGGCTGCGGCAGGCCCGACACGCTCGCGATGCGCGGCAGCCCGAGCTCGGTCCACAGCGCCGCCTGCCGGTAGGGCAGCAGCTGCAGCGTCTCGTTGACGGCAACGAAGCCGAGCGCCTCGAGGCTGGCCGCGGCGCGCGCGCGGCGGCCCAGCTGCAGCAGCGTCACCAGCGGCTGGACCGACGCATCGGATTTCATTTCGCTTCTCCGTGTCTCGCGCGACCGGCGACGCTGGAAACCGCACGGCCAAGCGGCCGCCGCGGAACCGGCTTTGCCGGGCCGCTGGCGGCGCCCCCTTGAGGGGGAGCGCCGCAGGCGCTCCGGGGGTGGGTCATTTCTGTCGCTGCGGGTAGACGGCCCAGCCGCTCATGCCCGGCAGCAGCGCCGCGTGTTCGCCGTCGATCGCGCCGACCACCGGCAGCGTCTGGCTCACCGGGTCGATCTGCGCGCCCAGCCGCAGCACGCGCGCCGGGAAGCTCTTGCCGAGTTCCTCGACCTCGACCGTGAAGGCCACGCCCGGCTTCAGCCACGCGAGCCATTTCGACGGCACGATCATCTGCACCTCCAGCGTGCCGCCCTCGAGGATGTCGAGCAGCGGCGTGCCCGGCGTCACGTACTGGTGCGCGGCCGCATGCCGCCTCGCGACGCGGCCGCCGAACGGCGCGGCGATGCTGCAGCGGTTGACGACGCTGCGCTGGCTCGCCGCCTCGGCCTGCGCCTCCTTCAGCCTGGCCTGCGCCTGCTGCACCTCGAACTTGCCGATCGAGTTCAGCTCGACCAGGCGCAGGTTCGACTGCACCAGCGCGTTCGCCGCGTCGATGCCGGCCTCGGCCTTGCGCAGCTGCGACTGGTACAGCTCGCAGTCGAATGCCACCAACAGCTGGCCGGGGCGAAATGCATCGCCGTCGCGCAGCGCAAGCGTCGCGATGCGCGCGGCCAGTTCGCTGGAGATGGTGACCGCGTTGCGCGACGAGAGCTGGGTGCGGATGCGGCCGTCCTTGTCGGCAAGCTGCAGCGCGGGGGCGGAGGAGGGCGGCGCCGCACGCGCGCTGACGGACGCGACGACCAGGGGCAGGGACAGCCACAGAGCGAGCGCCAGCGCGCCGCCCGGCCGCCCGCGCCGCGTCGCCGTCAAGTGCCGCCCCCCGGGTTCACCGTGCGGGTCCACGACTGCTCCGACGCATCGACCGCCTCGCCCAGCGTCCGCAGGTCGCTGCCGGCCACCGACTGCGGCAGCGGGTCGAGCCCGATGGTCGCGATCATCTGGCCGTAGGCGCCCTGCAGCGCGCCATAGGTCTGGTACATGCGCAGCTCGGACATCATCGCGGCGGCGGCGGCGCGGATCTCCTCCAGCTTGCCCTGCGCGCTCGCGCTCGCGACATTGCGCGTCTGCTGCAGGATGCGCTGCTCGACGCCGTCGAGCTCGCGCGTCATCCGGTACTGCCGCACCCGCGCCAGGTACTCGAGCTGCGCCACGTGCACCTGCGTCAGCACCGCCATGTTCAGCGCGAGCCGCTGCTGCTTCGCGACGTCGAGCTGGGCCTGCGCCGCGCCGCGTATCGTTCCGGCGTTGAAGACGTTCAACAGGTTCCAGCTGACGCGCAGCCCGGCGTCCCACCACTGGTTGTTCACCAGGTAGCTGTTGCTGTCGTAGTGGCCGCCGAGGTTCAGCTCGACGCCGGGCAGCAGCCGCGCGAGTGCCTTGCGCGTCTCGAGCACGCCGATGCGCTCGTTGTACTGCGCCTCGACCAGCTCGGGCCGGCGCAGCAGGGCGGTCTCTTCCATCCTGTCGGTGCCGAGGCTGACCGGCGGCACGTCGAGCGCGCCGGCCGGCACCACGCTGAACGGGCGGCCGGGCTCCAGGTTCATCACCGACGCGAGCCGCGGCTTGGCCTGCTGCAGTTCGTCGCGCACCGCTTCGAGCTGGCGCACGATGTCGAGCAGCTGGCGCTGGTAGGTCAGCGCTTCCAGCGGCGAGCGAAGCCGCTCGGCCTCGACCTTGCGCGCATCGTCGAGCGCGCGCTGCGCCTGCTGCAGCACCGGGTCGATCTTCGCCTCCAGCTGCTGCGCGCCGACCGCCTGCCAGTAGGCCTGGCGGGTCTGCTGCATCAGCAGGTGCAGCACCTTGCGGCGGCGCTCCTTCGCGACCAGCAGCCGGTCGGCCTGCTGGCGGGCCTGGTAGTAGCTGACGCCGAAGTCGAGCACGTTCCACGACAGCCCGAGGTCGGCGGTGCGGCGCTCGCGGTCGCTGGAGGTCGACGGCACCAGCGACTGCTGGCCGGTGGAGACGTCGCGCGACGACGAGGCCGCCTCGTTGTCGCGCGCGGTGTAGCCGGCCGATGCGACGACGCGCGGCAGCAGCTCGATGCGCGACAGGTCGAGCTGGCCGCGCGCGACCGCCTCTTCCATCAGCTTCAGCCGGTGGTCCAGGTTGTACTTGATGGCCCGCGCCATCGCCTCCTGCAGCGTGATCGGACCCTGCACCGGCTCCTGGTCGGCGAACATCGCCAGCCGGTCGGCGGCGACGCTCGCCTGTCGCTCGTCCGCGGTGAGGGCCTGCGGTTGGACGGCGCAGCCGCTGACGGCTGCGACGGCGAGGGTGGCGAGCAGGGTGCGCGCCGGAAGGCGAGGGCGAGAGGTGCTCAAGGGTCTTCTCCTGGTGGTTGTTGTTGGAGTGAGCGGTGGGATCCCTGTCAGCCGGTCGGGCTTGTCGCCTGGCGGGCGTGTTCGAGCAGTGCGGCGCGCTCGGCCTGCCGCGCCTGCAGGCCGTGGCGGTCGAACTGCGCCTGCAGGCTGGCGCGGCCCTCGGCGCCGGCCGGCGACGCGCTCCAGGCCAGGCGGTCGAGCAGCGGCTGCAGCGGGTCGGCCAGCAGCGACTGCTTGTCGGGCGCGGGCCGCGGGGCCGGCGCGGCGGGCGCGGCAGCCGGCGCGCCCTTCACGTCGACCTCCAGGTGCGAGCTCGCCCGGTTGCCCTTGCTGTCACGCGCGATCACCTCGATGGCGAGCTTCTGCGTCAGCCCGCGCGGCGGCTGGCCCGACAGCGTGCCGTTGACCGGATCGAACTTCAGCCACGACGGCAGCGGCCGGCCGTCGGCCAGGCGCACCTCGACCGAGACCTGCACGTTGCGTTCGCTGTGGCTGAACGTGGACGTCGGCAGCGCGATGCTGACCGGCTGGCCGGCCTGCGCGCTGAAGTTGCCGATCTCCGGCATCGCCTGCAGCCCGGCGCCGGCGGCCGCGCCCACCTCGATGAAGTTGCCGCGTGCCGGCGCGGCCGCCACGGCGACAGTGGCGGCCGCCGGTGCGGCCAGCGGATCCGGCGAGAACGAGTTGCCGCCGCCGGCCACGACCAGGCTGCTGCCGCCGGCGCTGGCGGCGGGCGGCAGCGTCGGCGTGCTGACCGGCGCGATCGGGTCCATCGGCGACAGCGTGACCGGCGGTGCCGCTGGCGCGATCACCAGCGGCGGCGGGGCCGGGGCGGGCGGCGGCGGCTCGGCCGGCGCGGGCGGAGGCACGACGATCGGCCGCAGCACGTAGCGCTCGCCGGCCAGGCCGCCGGCGATCGCGTTGCCGGCCGCATCGGCGATGCCGGTGGCCGCGGGGTTCAGCGAGATGCCGAGCTCGCCTTCGCCGTGCAGGCCGCCGACCAGAACGGTGTACGTGCGCGCATCGACCTGCGTGACCGAGACGATGCTGCCGCCGGCCGTGCCGGTGGTGGTCAGCGCCAGGTCGCCGGCATCGAGCCCGCTGACGGCCTCGGAGAAGGTCAGCGTGTAGCGCACGCCGTTGCCGGACGCCGGCGACGGATCGGCGCGCACCAGCCCGACGGCGGTCGGCGCGGTGGTGTCGATGCGCACGCCGGCCGTCGACGGCACGGCCGCGAGCGCGAGCGACAGGTCGTTGCCGGCCGCGTCGCGCAGCGTGCCGCCGTGCGCCTGCAGCGCGCCGACCGCGATGCCGTCGGCATCGGCGTCGCCGGCCAGCACGGTGTAGCTGAAATGCAGCGTGCCGGTGCCGGAGCCGCCGGCGTAGTTCGCGTAGGCCGTGCTGCCGCCGATGTCGATCGCCAGCCGCGGCGTGCCGCCGGCGCTGTTCACGACCACCGCCTCGCTGGTGGCGACGGTGAAGCCCAGCACGTCGCCGGCCTTGTAGGTGCCGTCGGCCGGCACGCCGACGCTTGCGACCGCCGGCGCGATCGCGTCGATGCGCACGCCGCCGGTGGCCGCCGCGTTGTGCAGCGCGGGGAGCACCGCGTTGCCGATCGCGTCGCGCAGCGCGCC
>Ga0065165_1000828_pt1 | contig 40759 bp, 34 predicted proteins | sample AraplaMF_Cvi_mMF_FD_63813 | JGI IMG/M metagenome (GOLD analysis project Ga0065165, IMG submission 63813) | Arabidopsis root microbial communities from the University of North Carolina, USA - plate scrape MF_Cvi_mMF (version 2) (version 3) | ecosystem: Host-associated > Plants > Roots >... | reverse complement strand
TTGCCGCGCAGTCGGCGTGCCACTTCGCTGGCAACACGGCCGAGGACTTTGTCCGTCGCGTCAATCACGAACCAATCGCGCTGGACTTCATGGCCCTTAGCGGAAAAAGTTTTCATGTTTTGACTTTCTGTGAAAGATTAAAAACGCTCATATGGTGGTTCCGCCCCTGTGCTTCAGCGGACGCAGCCTTATTGGTGTTGCTTTTCCTGAGCGAACGGAAAGCCGTGGATTATAGCGCAGCCCGCAGTTTCCGGTCAAGCCGGCTTGTGGCGTCCACTCAGGCATCGTTCGTTGCCAAGAAAACATTGCAGGGATACTATGAAACCCCTGTTCAAGAGGAAGCCTATGTTCCGTTCGATGTTGCTGACGCTGGTCCTGCTGCCGGCGCTTGCGGCCGCCGCGCCCGGCAAGGATTGCCATCTGCCCGGCGCCGAGGAAGCCCTGCGCTGTGTGCGCCTGGATGTGCCGCTGGATTATACCCAGCCCGGCGCCACCCTCAGCCTGCACGTCACGCTCGCCCCGGCCCTGCGCGAGTCGGCGCGGCGCGATCCGCTGTTCATACTGGCCGGCGGTCCCGGCGAGGCGGGCAGCGACCTGGTGACGCTGCTGAACGTGGTGTTCCGCAAGGTGCGCGCCACGCGCGACATCGTGCTGATCGACCAGCGCGGCACCGGCCTGTCGGGCAAGCTGGATTGTCCGTCCGATTCCGCCAGCGAGGAGACCATGAGCGAGGAGCAGGCGCTGGCCGAGGCGCGCGACTGCATCCAGTCGCTGAACAAGCCGTATCGCTACTACACCACCGAGGCGGCGGCGCGCGACATCGACCGCGTGCGCCAGTCGCTCGGCTACGGCCAGATCAATCTCTGGGGCGGCTCCTACGGCACGCGCCTGGCCCAGGCCTATGCCCGCCTGTATCCGCAGCAGGTGCGCGCCATGGTGCTGGACGGCGTGGCCGCGCCGGACCAGATCGTGCCGGCCGGCGGACGCGACGCCCAGGCCGCGCTGGACAAGCTGTTCCAGCAATGCGCGGCCAACGAGCCCTGCGCCCGCACCTTCCCCGCCCTGCGCCAGGAATTCGCGGCCATCGTCGGCAAGCTGGATAAGGCGCCGCTGACGCTGACGCTGAACGACCCGCGCACGGCCGAACTGCGCCAGGTGCGCATGACCAGCAACCGCTTCCTCGGCACCGTCCACAACATCCTGTACTCGCAGGCGGACAGCCGCCGCCTGCCCTTCCTGATCCACAGCGCCTACCAGGACCGCTGGCAGCCCTTTATCGCGCGCAGCAATGTGGCGCGCGATTTCGCCTCGGACGGCGGCCCGGCCACGGTGCTGCACCTGGCCGTGGTGTGCGCCGAGGACTATCCGCGCCTGACGCCGGCCCTGCTGGCGGAAGACACCCGCGGCGCCTTCCTCGGCAAGCCGCAGATCGAACGCATCGGCGCCCTGTGCGAGACGATGCGCGTGCCGCCCGTCGCATGGAGCGCGCCGGCAAGGATCGAGGCGCCGGTGTTGATGCTGTCCGGCGCGCTCGATCCGGTCACGCCGCCGCGCCGCGCGGACGCCGCCGCCAGATACATGACGCACGCCCAGCACTTCGTGGTGGCCAACGGCGGCCATATCGTGTCGCCGCTGGGCTGCGCGCCGCGCCTGCTGCGCGAGTTCCTCGACCAGCCGGCGCTGCCGCTCAAGGCCGAATGCCTGAAGGAGATTCCGGCGCCTACTTTCCAGTTGAACAGCGCGGGACCACAGCCATGATCGAAGTACACAACCTGCGCAAAAATTTCGGCAAGGTGCAGGCCTTGTCCGGCGCCAGCTTCCGCGCCGAGAACGGCAAGATCACCGCACTGCTGGGTCCTAACGGCGCCGGCAAGACCACCCTGCTGCGCACCCTGGTCGGACTGCTGCAGCGCGACGCCGGCGAAATCTCCATCGATGGCGCCGATCCGGCAAGGGACCCGATGACGGTGCGCCGCAATGTCGGCCTGCTGACCGACCAGTTCGGACTGTACGAGCGCCTGTCGGCGCGTGAATACCTGGCCTACTTCGGCGAACTGAACGACATGCCGCGCGCCGATATCAGGCGCCGCACCGAGGAAGTGACGGAGCTGCTGTCGCTGCACGACATCATCGACCGCCGCACCAAGGGTTTCTCCCAGGGCCAGCGCATCAAGGTGGCGCTGGCGCGCACGCTGCTGCACCGCCCGCGCCACCTGCTGCTGGATGAGCCGAGCCGCGGCCTGGACGTGATGAGCACGCGCGCCCTGCGCCGCGCCCTGGCCGCGCTGAAGGCGGACGGCTGCTGCGTCATCATGGCCACCCACGTGATGCAGGAGGTGATCCATTCCTGCGACGACGTGATCGTGATCGCCGGCGGCGCCACCGTCACGCAGGGCACGCCGCAGCAGCTGTGCGAGCTGGCGGGACTGGACAGCCTGGAGGACGCGTTCGTGAAACTGGTCGGCACCGAGGAAGGGATCGAGCTATGAGCGCGAAATTCCTGATCGTGCTGCGCAAGGAAATCCGCGAGACCCTGCGCGACAAGCGCGCGCTCAGCTTCCTGGTCGTTTTCGTGCTGATGTATCCGCTGCTGGTGGGACTGGTGCTGCACAAGCAGATCGACCGCGCCACCCGCCCCGAACGCGAAGGCGTGGCCATTGCCGTCATCGGCGGCGCGCAGGCGCCGACGCTGATGAACCAGCTGAAGCAGCGCAACGTCACGCTGACCGAGATCGCGCCCACCGACGAAGCGGGCATCACCGCCCTACTGCGCAAGCAGGCCATGAGCGCCGTGCTGCGCCTGACGCCCGAGTTCTCCGACAATTACACGGCCATGCGGCCGGCCCGCGTGGAACTGTGGTTCGATTCCGCGTCCGACAGCGCGCGCAAGCTGGACGAAGTGGAGCTGGTGCTGCGCGACTACAACCGCCAGATCGCCGGCGCGCGCCTGCTGGCGCACGGCGTCTCGCCGGTCAACCTGAACCCGGTGCTGCTGCAGCGCTACGACACCGGCACCAGCGCCTCGCGCTCGGCCAACACCATCAGCACCATGCTGGGCATCTTCTTCATCCCGGCCTTCATGTTCTGCATGTCCACTGCGGTGGACAGCACGGCCGGCGAGCGCGAGCGGCGTTCGCTGGAAGTGCTGCTGGCGCAGCCGGCCACGCCGGCCGACCTGATCGTCGGCAAATGGCTGGCGGCGGCCATGCTGTCCATTATCGGCATCACGCTGGAGCTGGCGATTGCGCACGGCATCCTGAAATGGCTGCCGCTGGAGGAGCTGGGCCTGTCGTGGCGCCTGTCGTGGATGGACCTGATGATGGTGTGCCTGGCCTCGGCTTCGCTGTCGCTGTTTGCCGCCGCGCTGGAAATCGCGCTGTCCATCAACGCCCGCTCCTTCAAGGAAGCGCAGACCCTGGTCAGCCTGACCATGATCGTGCCGCTGGTGCCGGTGATCGTGGTGCCGATGCTGAACCTGACCACCTCGTGGTGGATGTATATGGTGCCGGTGCTGAACAACCAGACCCTGATGCGCGAACTGGCCAAGGGACAGAGCATCGGCCTGCTGCCGTTTGCGCAGACCTTCTGCAGCAGCCTGCTGCTGGCCATGCTGTGCGTCTGGTACACCGAGCGGCGCATGAAAAGCGAACGCTACATGATGACCGTATAATGCATGAACGAAATGAATGCTGTATGAATGCTGTATTCAACGCAGAAGTATTGGAGAACACGCAATGGAAGTAAAAGTCAGCTGGAACGGCCCGTCGGGCATGAGTTTCCGCGCCCAGACCGGCTCCGGCCACATGGTAATGATGGATGGTGCACCGGAAGGCGGCGGCCACAATCTGGCGCCGCGCCCGATGGAGATGGTGCTGCTTGGCACCGGCGGCTGCACCGCCTATGACGTGGTGCTGATCCTGAAGAAGGGCCGCGAGGACGTGCGCGGCTGCGACGCCATCCTGCAGGCCGAGCGCGCGGACAGCGATCCGAAAGTGTTCACCCGGATTAATTTCCATTTCGTGGTGACGGGCAAGAACCTGAAGCCGTCCACGGTGGAGCGCGCGATCGCGCTGTCGCACGACAAATACTGCTCCGCCAGCATCATGCTGGCGAAGACCGCCGAAATCACGCACTCCTTCGAGATTATCGAAGCCTGAGCGGGCTTAAGCGGGCTTAAATATGGTAGGTGGTGGAGGTCATGAGCTTGCTCATGCCCTTCATTGCCAGCTGGATCGGCAGCGGCGTCGGCACGGCGCCCATGTCCTTGGCCATGCGGCCATGTTCAATTTCGTCGATGCGCATCTGATCGACAATCGCCCGCGATTTCGCATCCTGCGCCGGCAGGCTGCTCAGATGGCTCTCCAGGTGCGCCTCCACCTGGCGCTCCGTTTCCACCACAAAGCCCAGCGACTGCTTGTCGCCCAGCAGCGCCGCCGCCGTACCGAGTGCATAGGCGCCGGCATAGAACAGCGGGTTCAGCACGCTCGGCTGCGAGCCCAGTTCGGCCAGGCGCTGCGCCGTCCACGCCAGGTGGTCTTCCTCCTCGCGGCTGGCCTTGTTGAAGGCCTCGCGCATCTCATCGCTTTTCGCAAAGCGCGCCTGCGAGTTGTACAGCGCCTGCGCCATCACCTCGCCCACATGGTTCACGCGCATCAGGCCAGCGCTGTGCTTGTGCTCCTTCTCGCTCATTTCCGCATCGGCCGCATGCGCCGCCGGCGTGGGGCGCGAAGCCGAAGCCACGCCGGCCAGAACGCGCAAGGCCTTGTCGGCACTGCTGATGAATTGGTCGAGTCGATTGTGATGGCGGTTCATAATGGTTTTGTCCAGCTTATGCAGAAAACCACATTATAGCCAGTGACAGGTCCGTCACAGCCGCTGGCGCTGCTAGAAAATTGCGTTCCCAAGTGCGAGCGATATAGTGATCTGACAACTGCTGACATCTCCCGTCAATGGCGGCTACCATGCAAGTGGATGTCTCCATACCCGGCTTGACGCTTCAGGTTGAGGTCAGAATTGGCACGGTTGTGGATGATTGCCTGATGATTTTTTCGCTACCGCATGAACACTTTCCGAAATGATGTTCGCCCAGTCATCCAAACCAGCGTAAACTGCAAGAACTGGAATCACCATCATGAACTGCGAGTGGGCACAGGCACTTACCCAGCACGATTGCAAGCCGGTCAAAGGACAAAGGGCCAGGCTGGTTTAAGGATTGGGAAGCTGGAACGAACCATGTGCTGATCAGCGACAATGGCGACACCTTGGACAACCTGTCCAGCCTGGGACTGGATATTAATCACCATTCGCGGCTGCGTACACTGCGCGAGGTAGCGCATGAGCATGGCGTCAGTCCGGGAGATGAAGGCGACTTTACAATCCTGTCCCAGCAAAAATATGCCGCTTTTAGGTCAGGACCTCATCGCAGAAGCGGAACCATATCTCATCGCGCGGAATCAAATGGTCGAGCATAAATTTGACTTCGCGCAAGGGAAGGAAGTGATCGACGTCGTAGCGCCAAGCGCGCAAGCGACCGGCGGCATCATGCGCAAAGTCGGCGATATACTCAACGGCCCTTTGGCGAAAAATACACCCCTTTGATCATTGTCGATGATCGCCACGACCGCCAGAAAGCAGAAAGTGAAATGGGAATTCTCACGTCATTCGTGAGAACCCAACCTTTCTCTCAATTAGCGTCATCACTCCACTGATATTCCTCAACCGCCGTCCTCGCGCAGGAGGCGCTGCTTCTCGATCCAGTCGGCGACCGGGCCGCGCACGTCGATGCGGGACAGGTCTTTCGCCACGCCCAGGTTCAGGCCAAGCAGGAAGGGAATGGAATCGACCGGGATGTCCGGGCAGTAGTCGGCCATGGCGCGCTGGAAGCGCGGCGAGTCGAGCACCTTCACCACCTTGGCGCCGCTCATGTACTGCAGGATGGACGTGATGCTGTGGCCCGGGCCGACGGAGCGGTAGATAAAGCGGTTGAACTCCTTGTCCATGGCCTTGAAGTCCAGCGTTTCCTTGGTCATCAGGCCGGCCAGGTAGCACAGTCCGAGCGCGGTGCGGAAGAAGCCGGTGGATTCGTCCACCGACAGCCCGCAGCGGGTCACCGCAAGAATCTTTTCCTGCAGCGCAGCATCGAGTTTTGGATGAGGCGTCAACATAGGCAAGGACTATATATCAAGCCGGATACTTTTTGTGCCTTGCACTTGGGTATTGGACTTGCTACTCTTGAAACTTTTAGTGATAAAGCGTCCATTCATGCCCCACTCTGTTCCCGCGATTGCGCAATCTGGACTGCTGAATGCCCCGGCTGTCGCAATGGGGCAACCGCTATGTCGCAGATTCAATACAATGCCATCATGTGAAAAGAGCACAGATGGTACGTTCCCAGGCGCACCATGCTGCGCTGCATCAGCAATAAGCCAGGAGTAAGCATGGAATTACGCATCCGCAATTTGTCTAAAACCTACGCCAACGGCGTGGTCGCGCTGGATAATATCTCGCTGACCATCCCGGCTGGCATGTTCGGCCTCCTCGGTCCGAACGGTGCGGGCAAATCGACACTGATGCGCACGCTGGCCACCCTGCAGGAATGCGATTCCGGCTCCGTCTTCTTCGGCGACCTGGACGTGCTGGACGAAAAGGATGAAATCCGCCGCATGCTGGGCTACCTGCCGCAGGATTTCGGCGTCTATCCGAAAGTGACCGCTTACGAACTGCTGGACCACTTCGCCATGCTGAAAGGCCTGTCGCACCGCGCCCGCCGGCGCGAAGTGGTGGACGGCCTGCTGCAGCAGACCAATCTGTTCGAAGTGCGCAACCAGCGCCTCGGCACCTTCTCCGGCGGCATGCGCCAGCGCTTCGGCATCGCGCAAGCCCTGCTGGGCGACCCGAAACTGATCATTGTCGATGAGCCGACCGCCGGCCTCGATCCGCAGGAGCGCGTGCGCTTCCACAACCTGCTGTCCGATATCGGCGAAGAACGCACCGTGCTGCTCTCGACCCACATCGTCAGCGACGTGGCCGACCTGTGCTCCAACATGGCCATCATCAACAAGGGCCGCCTGCTGGTCACCGGCCCCACGCAGCAGCTGATCGACGATGTCAGCTGCAAGATCTGGGCGCGCTTTGTCGACAAGCGCGAGCTGCCGGCCTTCCAGCAGCGCCACTCCGTGATCTCGACCCGCCTGATGTCCGGCCGCACCCTGATCCACGTGTACAGCGATACCGACCCGGGCGACGGCTTCGAGGAAGCGCTGGGCGACCTGGAAGACCTGTACTTCGCGACCATCCTCGGCCGCCACGACGTCGCCGACAACTGCGACTGAGGGCCAGGCCATGTTCAACATCGCCCTCTTTGAAGCGAGACAGCGCCTGAAGCTGCTCTCGACCTGGGTTTACTTCAGCATGTTCATGCTGCTGGCCATCCTGTGGATGGCGGCCGCGGGCGGCGTCTTCAAGGAAGCCAACGTCTCCTTCGGCGGCCGCGTCTTCATCGACGCGCCGCGCTCCATCATGCTGACCGCCTCCTTCCTCGGCTGCCTGGGCGTGATCGTGATTGCCGCCATGATGGGCCGCTCGGTGCAGCAGGACTTCGAATACGAAACCCACCACTTCTTCTTCAGCGCGCCGATCCGCAAATACCAGTACATGTTCGGCCGCTTTTTCGGCGCCCTGGCCGTGCTGGCCGTGGTCTTTGCCAGCATTCCGCTCGGCACCTGGATCGGCACGCAGGTGCCCGGCATCGATCCGGAACGCCTCAGCACCTTCCAGCTGCAGGCCTACCTGATCCCCTATTGCGCCGCCCTGCTGCCCAACCTGTTCATCTTTGGCGCCATCTTCTTCGTGCTGGCCGCGCTGACGCGCCGCATGCTGCCGGTGTACGTGTCCAGCGTGGTCATGCTGATCGGCTACATCGTGGCGCCCGGCCTGGCGCGCGACCTCGATTACAAGACCCTGGCCGCGCTGATCGATCCTTTCGGCACCACGGCGGTGATCCGCCTCACCGAATACTGGCCGGTCGCCGAACGCAATACGCGCCTGGTGCTGCCGGAAGGCGTGTACCTGCTGAACCGCCTGATCTGGTCCGGCGCGGCGCTGGTAGCGCTATTGCTGGGCTACTGGCGCTTCCACTTCGTCAGCAGCGCGGACAACGGCAGCAAGGGCGGTGGCGGCGACGGCGAGATGCCGCTGCACCTGAGCGCCGCCGCCGTGGACACCATCCAGGCGCCGGACTTCGACCGCCGCAGCCTCGGCCTGCTGCTCCTGCGCTCGGCCTGGGTCAACCTGCGCGAGACCACCAAAAACGTGTACTTCTTCGTGATCGTGCTGGCCGGCGTGCTGTCGATGTTTGCCACCGCCATCCACCCCGATCCGATGTACGGCACCGCGACCTATCCGGTGACCTACCAGATCCTGGAACTGGTGACGAGTACCTTTGCCCTCTTCATGCTGGTGGTGACCACCTTCTACGCCGGCGAAATGGTGTGGCGCGAACGGGAGCACCGCATGTCGCAGATGCTGGACGCGATGCCGGTGCCGAACTGGCTGCCGCTGCTGGGCAAGCTGCTTGGCCTGTTCGGCGTGCAGGCCGTGCTGCTGTTCATCGTGATGGTGTGCGGCATGCTGATCCAGATGTTCCAGGGCTATTTCCACCTGCAGCCCGGCCTGTGGTTCCAGGGCCTGTTCCTGATTCAGCTGCCGGCCTATATGCTGATTGCAGTGCTGGCGATTGCCACCCAGGTGCTGATCAACCACCGCTACATGGCCTACTTCGCGATGATCATCTACTACATCGCGACCATCACCTTCTCCACGCTGGGCCTGGATCATCCGATGCTGCTGTACGGCGTGACGCCGGAACTGCGCTATTCGGACATGAACGGCTACGGCCACTTCCTGCTGCGCGAGCGCTGGTATGAGCTGTACTGGGCCGGCGCAGCGCTGATGCTGGTGGTGCTGTCCGTGATCTTCTGGTCGCGCGGCTCGAACACAGAATGGCGCCAGCGCGTGCAGCTGGCGCGCCACGCGCTGACGCTGCCGGTGCTGGGCAGCTTCGGCGCCGGCCTGCTGATCTTCCTCGGCGCCGGCGGCATCCTGTACTACAACCTGCACATCGCCAACGATTACAAGACCGTGTTCCACCGCGATGCGGACGCCGCCAGTTACGAACGCAAGTACAAGCAGGTGCTGGACGTGGCCCAGCCCCGCATCACCGACGTCAAGCTGAACGTGGACATCGTGCCCGAACAGCGCGCACTGAAGGTGAAGGGCCTGTACACGCTGGAGAACAAGACCGCCGCGCCGATTTCCACCGTGTACGTGCAGCAGAACGCGCTGGCCGACCTGGCCCCGCTGCGCTTCAGCCGCACCGCGCACCGCGTACTGAACGATGCGCAACTGGGCTTCTACAGCTACCGCCTGGACAAGCCGCTGGCGCCGGGCGAACGGCTGGCAATGGAGTTCAGCGTATCCTACGCGCCGCACGGCATCCTCGGCCTGGGCCAGGACACCCCGGTGGTGGGCAACGGCACCTTTTTCCACAGCACCTGGCTGCCGCACATCGGCTACCAGCGCCACGCCGAGCTGAGCGACCCGCGCGACCGCAAGAAGCACGGCCTGCCGGCGCAGGAACGCTCGCTGCCGCGCGACGATCCGAAAGGCCTGGCCGACAACTACGCCAGCAACGATGCCGACTGGGTCAGCTTCGACGCCGTGGTCAGCACCGCGCCCGGCCAGACCGCCATCGCACCGGGCAAGCTGGTAAAGGACTGGACGGCCAACGGCCGCCATTACTTCCACTACCAGATGGAGCGTCCGATCCTCAACTACTACGCCTTCCAGTCCGCGCGCTACGCGGTAAAGCACGACTGGTGGCAGGACGTGGGCATCGAGATCTACTACCATCCGGGCCACGAATTCAACCTGGACCGCATGGTCAAGGGCGTGAAGGAATCGCTGGACTACTACACGAAAAACTTCAGCCCCTACCAGCACAAGACCATCCGCATCGTGGAGTTCCCGCGCTACGAGAATTTCGCGCAATCGTTCCCGAACACCATCCCGTATTCGGAAGGCATGGGCTTTATCGCCAAAGTGGACGACAAGAATCCGAAGGACATCGACTATCCCTTCTACGTCACGGCGCACGAAGTGGCGCACCAGTGGTGGGCGCACCAGCTGATTGGCGGCAATACGCGCGGCGCCACGGTGCTGAGCGAAACGCTGGCCGAGTATTCCGCGCTGATGGTGATGAAGAAGAATTTCGGCGCCAACCGCATGCGCCGCTTCCTGCGCTATGACCTGAACAACTACCTGATGGGCCGCGCGCTGGAGAACCGCAAGGAACTGCCGCTGGCGGACAATGAAGGCCAGGGCTATATCCACTACCACAAGGGCAGCCTGGCCATGTATCTGCTGGCCGACATCGTCGGCGAGGACCGCATCAACGCACTGCTGGCTTCCCTGCTGCAGCAGCACGCCTTCCACGCTGCGCCGTATCCGAGCGTGTCGGTGCTGGTGAACGGCCTGCGCCGGCTGGTGCCGCAGGATCAGGCTTACCTGATCGACGACCTGTTCGAAACCATCACGCTGCACGATAACCGGGCGCTGGTGGCGGTGGCGCGCAAGCTGCCGGACGGGAAGTACGAAGTCACGCTGACCGTGCAATCGGCCAAGCTGCGCGCCGATGAACTCGGCGCGGAAAAGGAAATTCCGGTGCGCGACCTGATCGAGATCGGCGTGGACGACAAGGACGGCAATGCCCTGATCCGCGAACGCAAACTGGTCGATCGCAGCGAGAACAGCTACAGGCTGGTCGTCTCCGGCCGCCCGGCGCGCGCCGGCATCGATCCGGACAACAAGCTGATCGACCGCAAGCCGGACGACAATATGGTCGCCGTCGAAATGGCGAATCCCTAGTCGGTTAGATCACGTACAGAAGCAATGCGGCGCGGCGGTTAAGCTTTCAGTTCGTACAGAGAAAGCGAGGCCGCCAATGGGCATCCTGAGCAATATCTTCCACAAGATTTTCCCGTCGTCGCATCCGGCGGTCGCCCAACAGCCGACCACCGGAGCGCCTTCTGCCGCCGCCACGCCTGCCACAGCTGCGTCTTCCGCGCCTGCTGCCGCACCGGCGTCGCCGGCCCCCACCGCAGCCCCCGCCGGCGCACAGCCAATGGCGGAGATTGATGTTGCAGCCGTCCTGTCCGGAAAAGCCCAGCGTGCGGGCCAGCCGCTGAAGTGGCGCACGTCCATCGTCGATTTGCTGAAGTTGCTGGATCTGGACAGCAGCCTGCAGGCGCGCAAGGAGCTTGCGCAGGAGCTGCACTACAGCGGCGACATGAACGATTCAGCCACGATGAATATCTGGCTGCACCGTCAGGTGATGAACAAGCTGGCGCAAAACGGCGGCAAGGTGCCGGCCGAATTGCGCGACTAGGATGCTTATGCCGCCAGGCGCAGCGTAGCGCGCCGTGCGGAAGCCAAGCCGGTCCGCACTTCGTCATTCAGCTTGAACACGCTGACCGCGGTGGTCAGCGCATCGGCCTGCTGCTGCAGCGACACCGCTGCGGCACTGGCTTCCTCCACCAGCGCGGCGTTCTGCTGCGTCACGCCGTCCATCTCCGAGATGGCGCGGTTCACCTGTTCGATGCCCGTGCTCTGCTCATGGCTGGCGGTGCTGATTTCGCTCATGATGCCGGTCACGCGCTGAATTGCGTCCACCACTTCGCTCATGGTGAAGCCGGCCTGCTCCACCAGCTTGCTGCCCGCTTCCACCTGCGACACGGAATCGCCGATCAGGTCCTTGATTTCCTTGGCCGCTGCCGCCGAACGCTGCGCCAGGTTGCGCACCTCGGTTGCCACCACGGCAAAGCCGCGGCCCTGCTCACCGGCGCGCGCCGCTTCCACGGCTGCATTCAGCGCCAGGATATTGGTCTGGAAGGCGATGCCGTCGATGACGGAAATGATGTCCACGATGCGGCGTGCCGACGCATCGATGTGGCCCATGGTATCGACCACCTTGCCCACCACTTCGCCGCCGCGCATTGCCACGTCCGAGGCTTCCAGCGCCAGCTTGTTGGCCTGCTGCGCGTGATCGGCGTTCTGCTTCACGGTCGAGGTCAGCTCGTCCATCGAGGATGCGGTTTCTTCCAGCGCCGCTGCCTGCTGTTCGGTACGCGAGGACAGGTCCAGGTTACCGGCCGCGATCTCGCCCGACGCGCTGGCGATGTTTGCCGCGCTGCTGCGTACGTCATGCACCATGCCGGCCAGGCCCTGGTTCATTTTCTTCAGTGCTTCCAGCAGCATGCCGGTTTCGTCTTTCGAGTCCACCTGAATATCGCTGCGCAGGTCGTTGGCGGCGACGGCGCTTGCCACGTCCACCGCGCGCTGCAGCGGGATGGTGATGCCGCGCGTCAGATACCAGGCGCAGCTGGCGCCCAGCAGAATCACCAGCACGCCCAGGCCGATCTGGAAACCGCGGCTGCGGTCATACACTTTCTCGATCTGCTGCGCCTTCTGGTCGATGCTCTTGCGCTGCAGGTCGAGCAGCTTGCCCAGGCCCCCAACATAGTCGGCCGCGCCGGACTTGAAGGCGCCCTGCAATACCTGTCCGGCCTCTTCCAGCTTGTCTTCCTTCTTCAGCGCGATGATCTTGTCGCGGGCGGCAATGTAACGCTTGCGCGCGTCGCCCAGTTCCGCGAAGATCTTCTTCTCGTCGTCGCTGTCCACCAGCTCTTCGATCTGCTTCTGCAGCGTGTTGATTTCCTTGCCCGAACTGGCCACGTCTTCGGCGAAGTAGGCGCCCAGCGAAGAATCGCTACTCTTGGCAATCGCGGACGTGCGGCGCACGCTGGTGTGGATCAGGCGATACCAGTCGCTGACCAGGCGCTCCTTGGCGAGCGGCTGCTGCATCATGTCGCGGGTTTCAGCCGCAATCGTGTGCATATGGCTGATGCCCACGATGGTCATCAGGATCGTTAGCAATAAAACAAGTGCAAAGCCCGCAGCCAGACGGGTGCCGATTTTCAGATTTTTCATGATTGAAGGGAGAAGCGTGGCGGCGTATTGCCATGAGGAACCTAAAGTTTACCATACAAAAGCGTGGACTGCTGAAAGCTTAGGCAGGTTCTGTACAGGACATTATCAGCAGAATATGATCGCGGTATGACCAAACTCATCAATCGACGCAGCTTCCTCGCTGCCGCCGGCCTGCTCCTGGCCGTCGGTCCCGCAGCTGCCACTCCCCTCACCTGGGGCGAACACGGCATGGCGTTCTTCGGCGGCAAGGAGGGGCTGTACGCGTCCCACCTGCCGATGTTCCATGCGCCCCATAACTATCAGGTATTGCTTCAGGTTCACATCGCCGACCCAAAGCTGGATGCCGCCATACGGCGGCGCCTGGATGGCAAGACGGCGCTCTGGACCATCGCCCCTGAAAAATTCGAACTGGAGCGGCTGGCGCCCGCTGCCGCCTTGCCGTTGACGCAGTTTAAGGCCGACCTGGTGCTGGGCCACTTCGAACAGGGCGGTAAGACGGAATACGCCGGCGCCACGGTCGTAGTGGACAAAGTGATCATGTTCCGCCAGCTGGATGAAGTCCAGCGCGGCCAGTCCAGCGCGCGCTATGTGCAGCTCGGCACCGGCAAACAGCGCTTCCTGGTGAAGGAAATCGACAGCCGGCCCGACTTCGACCACATCCTCGCCTACCGCGCCCCGCCCGCGGCCTCCGCGGCGCCGGTCAGCGTCGGCAAGACGGCGCTGCAGGAAACGCCGGCGGCAGCCCTGGCGCATGCGCTTGGCGTCCCCGTTTCGGCGCTGGGCGGCACCATCTACTTCTACACCGAGGACCTGCGATGAACGTGCCCTCGCAACTGGAAGGCCTGTGGCGCCGCAAGGGCATCTGGCGCGCCAACGGCGACAGCGACCTGGTCACGCCGGTCTGGTGGTTCCAGGCCGAGCGCTTTCACATCGACCTGCGCATCCCGGCCGACCGCCGCCAGCTGACGGGCTTTGCCGGCACCACCGTCGTCGAGGATACGCGCTGCGAGTGGCAGCCCGAGATTGCCTTCCCCTTCGTCAGCCCCGAAACCGACGCCGGCTTCCTGCGCTTCGACAGCCATGACCAGATGCACGAAACGGGCGTGGACAACAGCTATGAGGAAGACTGGTACCGCGTGCCCACCGGCCCCTTGCAAAGCCTGCGCAGCGTGGATGCCGACAGCGGCAGGATTACCTACGTGATCCGCTGCGGCGAGTGGCATGCCCAGGCCTGCGGCTGGCCGGACAAGCCGGCCGAAATCACCATCACCCACCGCACGCCGTCCGGCGCCTGGCGCGTGGTGGCGTCCACCATGGCGGCGCGCGAGAACGTGTACGTATCCGCGCCCTGAGCTTCAGGCTTAGAGGCTGAGCAGGCTGCCGCTGCGGAAGGCTCTCGCGCCGGCGATCTTGGCCACGTTCATGCCGCGGATCACATAGCGGTGCGACAGGCGGGTGAACAGCACGCCCTCGACGCTGGTCTTCAGCGGCGTCGTCTCGCCGCTCACCGGATCGACCAGGTCGGCCACCACCTCGCCTGCCTGCACGCGCTCGCCCACTTCGCGGCGGTACACCAGCAAGCCTGAATGCGGCGCGTTCACGCGTTCGGTGCCTTCCAGTGGCGTTGGCGCGCAGCTGGGCGCCGGCGGCACGATAGCGCCCAGGTCGAGGATGTCCTGCACGGCCAGGTAGCGCAGGATGGCTTCCGCGTCGCGCCCGGCCAGTTCGTGGCTCACCGACACTTCCCCGCGCAACTCCACCGTCACGGCAATGCAGGCGGGCGGAATCGGATAGCGTGCACCGAAATGGGCGGCCAGGTCCCACCACAGGCGGCTGCAGGCTTCGTCGAACGGCTCGCCGCCCGCGCCCAGCGTGTACAGCACGGCGCCGGCCTGCATCAGGTCCGCCAGCGGCTGCACCGCGCTGCACAGCGGCGTCCCCGCGTACAGGTGCAGCACGCCTTCGTTCTCGCAATGCAGGTCGAGCACCACGTCCGCATCGATGGCCATGCTGAACAGGGCCTTTTTCAGGGCGGTGGTGTCCGAATGCGGCTGCCACTCGGCCACGTACTCGCGCAGCAGGGCGCGGATGGTGCGCACGTTCTGCGCTGCGTCCGGCCCCAGGCGGCCCGCCAGCGCAGTTTTCAGACGTTCGAAATAATGCGGGTAGCCGCGATTGAAATTGATGCCCGTGCTCAGGTCGAAGCGGCCGAAGGGACGCTCGTTGATGACCTGCGCCAGTCCGATCGGATTGGCGGCCGGCACCACGATCACTTCGCCCGTCACCTTGCCCTGCGCTTCCAGCTCCTCCAGCCGCGCACGCAGCTTCTGGGCGGTCAGCATGGCCGGCACCTCGTCCGCATGCAGCGCGGCCTGGATATAGGCTTTTTTGCCGCCCGGCCGGCCGAAGCGGTAACTGGTGAGCTCGACATGAAGACTGCCATGCGGCTCCGAGATCAGGTGCTTGTCAGTTTGCATACGGACGATTATGCGTGCCGATGGCTGCATTGGCAAATGCTATCAGATCAGTTGAAACAATCAATTTCATCTATCAAATGAGAACCATTACTATTTAGCTCAACAGAGTCAGCCGCGTTCGGCAGGAGAAGCAAAATGGTCACAGCAGCGAAAACAGTCAGCCAGGTCGGCACCCACATGGGGATCGCGTTCTCGCTCATGTATTTCCTGACCGGTTCCGCAGCCTTCGGCGGCCTGGCAGCCGTGCTGGAACCGCTGGTGAACGTGGTGCTGCTGCCGCTGCATGAACGCTTCTGGCATGGCGTGCACAAGCGCTACGCCCATGCCCGCATCGCTTCGCTGGCGGCCGAGAAACTCAGCCAGACCATCATGCATATTGCCGTCGCATTCAGCGTGATGTACTTCGCGACCGGTTCGCTGGCCTTCGGCGGTGTTGCCGCCGTGCTGGAGCCGATCATCAACGTGGTGGTGCTGCCGATCCACGACGGCTGGTGGGACCGCCTGAAAGCGCGCCTGGAAGCGCGCGCCGCAGCCACCGCCAACGCCGCGGCAACTGCAGCAGCATAAAAAAATGCCCGCATCAGCGGGCATTCTTGCATCAGGACTTCAATCCGTCAGGCGGCCTTTTTGGCAGCTGCCTTCTTGGCCGCAGGCTTCTTCGCTGCGGCTTTTTTGGCCGGCGCTTTTTTCGCGGCGGCCTTCTTCGCTGCAGGCTTTGCTGCCGCCTCTTCGGAAGCGGCCGGCGCTGCTGCGCCCTCCTCATCCTTCGACGCCGCGGCCTTCTTCGCCCCCGGCTTGGCCTTGCGCTCTTCGAACTCGAAGCTGATCTTGCCGTCCTTGCCCCTTACCAGGAAGGCCTTGAACGGACGGCGCGTGCGCTGCGAGATGAAGCCCGGCAGCAGATCGGTCTTGCCGTCGTTCAGCAGCTTGGCCATCTGCTCCGGCAGGATTTCCTGCTGCAGGATGATGCGTCCACTGCGGAAGTCGCAAGTCTTCGGCTTGGCTACCTGGTTTTCGCAAACATAGGCCAGGCCCATTTCGTACACGCCGGCGGCGCACTTCGGACAAGGTCCGAGCGCCGTCTGGCCGGTGAAATCGACGCCTTCGCCGTCTTCACCATCGTCGTCGTTCTGGCCGAAGTCGAATTCCAGCTTGAAGTTCTTGATCTCATCGTCGCGCACGATGCGCAGGATCGCCGCGAACGGACGGCCCATCTTGGAGCGGAAGCCCTGCAGCGGGCCGATGGTGCGCTCGCGCAGCAGCTCTTCCACTTCCGCGATTTCGAACTGGCGCCCGCCGGGCACCTTGGTCATCGAGAACTCGCACTTGGTGCAGGCAAAGCGGCGATAGTTTTCCTTCACCACGCCGGCGCAGTTCGGGCACGGCGCCGTCAGCGTCGCATACTCGCCCGGAATCGTGTCGTTGTCGTACTCCTTGGCGCGCTTGACGATGATCTGGGTCATCTGCGCGATCTCGCGCATGAACTCCTCACGCGAGATGCGGCCCTTCTCCATCTGCGACAGCTTGTATTCCCATTCACCGGTCAGTTCCGGTGCGGTCAGCTCGCTTACGCCCAGGCCGCGCAGCAGCGTCATGAGCTGGAAGGCTTTCGCTGTCGGCATCAGTTCGCGGCCTTCGCGCAGCAGGTATTTCTCGGTCAGCAGACCTTCAATGATGGCGGCGCGCGTTGCCGGCGTGCCCAGACCCTTGCCGGCCATGGCGTCGCGCAGCTCGTCGGAGTCCACCAGCTTGCCGGCGGTTTCCATGGCGGACAGCAGCGTCGCTTCCGTGTAGCGTGCCGGCGGCTTGGTCACCAGGCCGTTCGGCGTGACCTTCTCGGTGTGCACCTTCTCGCCCTTGGCGACCGGCACCAGGTTGCCGCTTTCCTTGTCGTCTTCCGAAGCTGCGTCCTTGCCGTAGATGGCCAGCCAGCCCGGGTTGGTCATCACCTTGCCTTCAGTCTTGAACTGGTGTCCGGCCACTTCAGTGAAGCGGGTGGTGACCTGGAATTCGGCGGCGGGGAAGAAGATCGCCATGAAGCGGCGCGTCACCAGGTCGTACAGCTTCTGTTCCGGCTCGGACAGGTTTTTCGGCGCAATGCCGGTCGGGATGATCGCGAAGTGGTCGCTGATCTTCGTGTTATCGAAGATGCGCTTGTTCGGTTTCACCCAGCCCTTGTCCAGGATCTGCTTGGCGAACTGGTTGTAGTTATTGTTTTCCTTGATGACTTCCAGCGTCTGCTTGACGGTCGGCAGGTAGTCTTCCGGCAGGTGGCGCGAATCGGTACGCGGGTAAGTCAGCACCTTGTGCTTTTCGTACAGCGCCTGCGCCAGGCCGAGGGTGTTCTTGGCCGAGAAGCCGAAGCGCGAGTTGGCTTCTCGCTGCAGCGAGGTCAGGTCGAACAGGCCCGGCGACATCGAGGTGGTCGGCTTCGACTCCTCGGTCACATTGCCCGGCTTGCCCTTGCAGGCCAGCGCGATCGAATCGGCGGCAGCCTTGCTCCACAGGCGCTCGGCGCGGCGTTCCGGATCGTTCTCGTCCTTCTTGAAGCCCGTATCCAGCCAGCGGCCTTCGTAGATCCCGGCGGCGCACACGAATTCGGCGCGCACTTCCCAGTAGTCGCGGGAGACGAACTTCTTGATCTTCTCTTCGCGCTCGACCACGATGGACAGGGTCGGCGTCTGCACGCGGCCCACGGTGGTCAGGTAGAAGCCGCCCTCCTTCGAATTGAAGGCGGTCATGGCGCGGGTGCCGTTGATGCCGATCAGCCAGTCCGCTTCGGAGCGGCAGCGTGCGGCATCGGCCAGGGGGAGCATTTCGTCGTCGCTGCGCAGGTGGGCGAAGCCTTCGCGGATCGCGTTCGGCGTCATCGACTGCAGCCACAGGCGCTGGATCGGCTGTTTCGCCTTGGCGTTCTGCGCAATCAGGCGGAAGATCAGTTCACCTTCGCGGCCCGCGTCACATGCGTTGATCAGGCCGGTAACGTCTTTACGCTTGATCAGCTTGTTCAGCACCTTGAGGCGCGATTCAGTCTTGGCGATCGGATTCAGCGCGAAGTACGGCGGGATCATCGGCAGGTGGGTGAAGGTCCACTTGCCGCGTTTCACGTCGTGCTCTTCCGGCACGGCGATTTCCAGCAGGTGGCCAACCGCCGAGGACAGCACGTAGTCGTCGGACTCGAAATACTCATCGTGCTTGCTGAAGCCGCCAAGCGCCTTCGCGATATCGTTCGCGACAGAGGGTTTCTCGGCGATGATGAGGGTTTTGCTCATATTTATAGTTCTCGAAAATGCTTTGGGTTGTATTCTGCAGCGCGCATGATACAACATTCGCAAGTCATCGCTGCCCGGCAGCGTCGTTGCCGGCAGCACAATGCTTCTAAATATATTACGGAAGAGAGCCGCGACAGGTCAATCGCGGCGGAGAAGTGCAATTAATGCAACAGGCGCGGAGCCTGGTCTTCGTCGGCGCCAAACAGGTCGTCGAACATCAGCGCGTCCGGTTCCTTGCCCTGGCTCCACAGCAGCATCAGGACGATGATTTTCAGTTTGCCCAGCGATACCGGAGCTTCTTCCAGCGATAGTGCACGTTCGATAACAATCTCGCGTTGCAGCGGGGTCAGCACGCCAGCGCTTTCCAGGAACTGGATGAAGCCGATGGCCTGGGAACCGAGCAGATCCTGTTCCTGCCGCACATAAATGCGCACGCCTTTCGAGGAAGCCGTCCGCGAGTGCTCCACGCCTGCCATTTCAGTCAGGTCATTCAGCCAGACCAGCGCCTCGGAAATCTCTACGTCGTCGAAGCCGACAGCGGAGAGCTTCTTGGCCAATGCCGCCGGTTCCGGACAGGCATCGGGGCGGTAATAGGTCTCGTACAGATAAACTAGGATGTCAAACATGGCGCTACTCTAGCAGGAGAATTCGGACCGGCACAAGTCCTGCACCGCAACGCTCATGATTTCGCACGCTGAAAGGCGCCGCCCGGCAGCCTTTCCACCACACCTGCCAGCTCCAATGCCAACAAACTGGCCTGTGTCTGTGCTGGCTCAAGTTGCAACCTTAACGCAAGTTCATCGGCACTGACGGGTTCACAACTTAGCTGTTCCAGCAACTCGCTTGCCGCGCCTGTCAGCATGAAAGCTTGCATTGCCGGCGCCCGCAGTCCGAGGTCTTCCAGCACGTGCTGCACATTGGCGGCAAGCCGCGCACCTTCGCGAATCAGCATATGGCTGCCCTGGCTGAACGGCGAGTGGATCGAGCCCGGCACCACCAGCACCTCGCGGCCGAAAGCGATGGCCTGATGCGCCGTGATCAGCGAGCCCGAACGTGCTGCCGCTTCCACCACCAGCGTGGCGCGCGCCATGCCGGCAATGACGCGATTTCTGATTGGAAAATTATGCGGACGCGCCGGTGCGCCCAATGCAAACTCGCTGACCAGGCAACCCTCGCTGGCAATGCGGCGCGCCAGGTCGGCATTGCGGCTGGGATAGATGCGGTCGATGCCGGTGCCGACGACCGCAATCGTGCTGCCTTGCGCGGCCAGACCGCCGGCATGGGCGGCGGCATCGATGCCGAGCGCCAGGCCGGAGACGATGCTCAGGCCTTCTGCAGCAACCGCCCTGGCGATGTCCTCCGCGTGATGCCGGCCTTGCTGCGTGGCGTTGCGGCTGCCGACGATTGCCAGCGCATCGCGCTGCAGCAGTTCGCGTTTGCCCTTGACGTACAGGACAAGCGGCGGGTCGGGAATGTGCAGCAGCAGCGGCGGATAGTCCGCATCCGCCTGGGTCACGATGCTGTGCGCATCATCGTGCGCAAGCCAGGCGGCGGCGCTGTCCAGTTCAACGCGGATCTCGTCGCGCAGCGGCGCGTTCAGCAGCCGCGCTGCCGCTGCCGTCATCTGCACGCGCTCGCCATCGCTCGGCGCCGCGTTGCAGCCGGGGAAGGCGCGCGCTGCGGCCAGCATGGCCTGCGGGCTGCCGTATGCGGCCAGCAGACGATTGGCGCCAAGGCGGGAGATGCCCGGCGTGCGGGCCAGATGCAGCCAGTCCGCCAGGCGATGCAGGTCCTGGCGGCTGGCAGAGGGGGATACCGTGTCCTGCACGGCCATCGGATTTACTCCGCGGATTTGGCGACGTCGCCCACCTCGACAGGTTCAGTCACCTGCATGATCAGGCCATACGAAATATGCTTGAACACGCGGAAGATAAACAAGTTGCCGACTTCTTCATCCGGCAGCTTGACCTTGGGGTCGCCCATGCCGAACCAGCCCTTATCGCCGCCCGGATCGGACACCACCTTGCCCCGATGGTACAGCTGCAGTACGGAGCCAACATCGAGTCCGTCAAGCTTTCCGCGATTAATGCTGACAACCTGGTTCTGGCCGGCGTGCGTCACGCCGCCGTAAATCGCCAGCACATGCGCCTGCACATCCATTTCCGGCGGATGCGGCACATAGTTCTGCATCGGCATCGGCGGCATGGCCATCAGCAGGTCGCCCTTGCCCATCTCTTCCTTGGCGCTGGCCACGGTGAAGGTATGCACGTCGGAACCGGCTTCGGCCTCCTTGCTCAGCTTCAAGGTGCCCAGATAGAAGGCCTCGGTGCCCACCACCTTCTTGGTGATCGGGTCCACCAGCGGCTTGCCGGGACGATACACCTGGAAGGACGTGCCGCCCTTCAGGTCGCCGCGCACGTAAGCCTTGTCGTCCTTGCCGAGGAAGACGCGGTTCTCGCGCGTCGAGATGATGCGCGGCGCATTCTTCAGTTCATCATCTTCCACGATCAGCGGCTGGCTCAGGAAGGGCTCGATGGCGCCGGCCGGAATCGCGCTCACGGCATCCTTGCCCAGCCCCTGCGTGCGCAGCTGCGGCGACAGCTTGTAGTCGCCGGCCGCGCCGTTGCCATCGATCCTGTTGCCGAGGCGCAGGCGGCCCGCATTGCGGTCGAACCAGACGATCTGGCCCGGGAAAATCCAGTGCGGATTGGCGATCTCTTCCTTGTTCATGCCCCATACCTGCGGCCAGCACCATGGCTTCTCGAGGAAGGTGCCGGAAATGTCCCACAGCGTATCGCCCTTCACGACAGTATGGCTGTCCGGTGCATTGGGCTTGAAATCACAGCGAAGCGTTCTGGCCTGGGCCGATACGGCCGTCATTCCGCAAATCAGGGCTGCGGCCAACAGGCTAACCCGGTGTGTGCTAAAATTTTTCATGAATATGTCCGTTAAGTCGGCATGACGGACAGCCTGGGAAGGCTTGCCGAAGTGCATCAAATTCTGCCCTTAATACCCTGAACTAGCAAGAGAAACTACATTGCACAAGCCGCTGTGCGTGTTGCTTTTTGCTCCGTTTTTCCAGCCAATTATTATCTAGTCGTCAAGTCTAATGTCGAAACTGAACATCCTCCGCTATCCAGATCCCCGCCTGCACAAGGTTGCCAAGCCGGTCGCCGTGTTTGATGAGCGCATCGCCAAACTGGTCGAGGATATGGCCGAAACCATGTACGACGCGCCGGGCATCGGCCTGGCCGCCACCCAGGTGGATGTGCATGAGCGCGTGATCGTGATCGACGTGACCGAAGACAAATCGGGCCTGACCGCTTTCATCAATCCCGAGATCCTCTGGTCCAGCGACGAGAAGCAGCTGTACGACGAAGGCTGCCTGTCCGTGCCCGGCATTTACGACGGCGTGGAGCGCCCTGCCCGCGTCAAGGTGCGCGCCTTCAACGTGAAAGGCGAACCGTTCGAAGTGGAAGCCGACGGCCTGCTGGCCGTGTGCATCCAGCACGAGATGGACCACCTGATGGGCAAGGTCTTCGTGGAATACCTGTCGCCCTTGAAACGTAACCGTATCAAGACCAAACTGCAGAAGGAAGAGCGCGAAATGGCCCGCGACGGCCAGCGCGCCGGCGGCCGCCGCTAACATCCTTCTGGGGACACGCTATGAAAGTGATCTTTGCAGGTACGCCTGAATTTGCAGCCGTAGCGCTGCAGGCCCTGCACGAAGCAGGTTTCGCGATACCGCTGGTGCTGACGCAGCCCGACCGTCCTGCGGGCCGCGGCCTGCAGCTGCAGCCTTCGGCCGTCAAGCAATACGCGCTGAAGCACGGCCTGCCCGTGGCCCAGCCGCTGTCGCTGCGCATGGACGCCAAGGACCCGCAGCGCGCGGCCGAAGCAAAGGAAGCGCACCAGCGCCTGCTGGCCACCGATTACGACGTGATGGTGGTCGCGGCCTACGGCCTGATCCTGCCGCGCAGCACGCTGGACATCAAGCCCTGCATCAACATCCACGGCTCGATCCTGCCGCGCTGGCGCGGCGCCGCGCCGATCCACCGCGCCATCGAAGCCGGCGACGCCGAGACCGGCGTCACCATCATGCAGATGGAAGAAGGCCTGGACACGGGTCCGATGCTGCTGATCGAGCGCACCCCCATCGGCCCGCAGGACAGCACCGCCATCCTGCACGACCGCCTGGCCGCCATGGGCGCCCAGATGTGCGTGAAGGTGCTGCGCAAGATGGAACAAGGCATCATCGAAGCCGTGCCGCAGCCGGAAGCGGGCGTGACCTACGCGGCCAAGATTGCCAAGGAAGAAGCGGTGCTGGACTTCAGCCAGTCCGCGCGCGAAATCAGCCGCAGGATCCGCGCCTTCAATCCCTTCCCCGGCGCGCACGCCGACGTGAACGGCACCACCATCAAGCTGTGGGGCGCCGAGGTACTGGACGGCAGCAGCAGCGCCGAAGCCGGCCAGGTGCTGGCCTGCGACGCGCACCACGGCATCGTGGTCGCCTGCGGCAGCGGTTCGCTGCGTCTGACGGAACTGCAAAAACCGGGCGGCAAGCGCCTGCCGGCGTCGGAGTTCATCAAGGGCTTCCCGCTGGACGGGCAGCGCTTCAAATAAATGGACCAGCTGGCGGCGCTGCGCGCCTTGCGCAGAGTGGTGGAGCTGGGCAGCTTCACTGCCGCCGCCGATGCCCTCGGCATCTCACATACCATTGTCTCGCGCCAGGTGCGTCAGCTGGAGGAACATCTCGGCGCGCAACTGCTGAACCGCACTACGCGCCGTTTTGCGCTGACCGACGCGGGACGCGACTACTACGAGGCGTCGCGCCAGATTCTGGATGCGTTGGACGATGCGGACCGCAATGTGGGACGGCACCAGGCGCGCCCCTCCGGCACCCTGCGCATCAATGCGCCGATGGCGTTCGGGACGCTGGAACTGTCGCTATGGCTGCCTTCTTTCATGGCCGCCTATCCTGAGCTGCAGGTCGATCTGGTGTGCAATGACCGCATGGTCGATCTGATTGAAGAAGGATTCGATGTGGGGCTGCGCCTGGTGCGCGGGCTGCCTGACTCCACGCTGGTGGCGCGCAAGCTGGCGAGTAGTCCGGTGCTTGCGGTGGCCAGTCCGGCTTATCTGCGCCGGCATGGCATGCCGGCCTCGCCGGCGGATCTGGCACGGCATAACTGCCTCGTTTATACACAAGCCGCAAAGCCTGCGGAGTGGACTTTTCTGCGCAGCGCGAGCCCGTCTGCCGGGGCCGCGGCCATTACCGTGGCCGGGGCCAGAACCGATGCCGGTGGCGATACGGAAACGTGCACGGTCAGCGTGCGGGGCACGCTGCAGGCCAACACCAGCGTCGCGCTGCGCGGCGCCGCGCTGGCGGGCGCCGGCATCATCAGCTGCGCCAGTTTCATCGTGCAGGACGCGCTGCAAAGCGGGGCGCTGGTCGCGGTGCTGCCGGGCTGGCGGCAGGCCCCGCGCGAGCTGTACGCCCTCTACCCGCAGAACCGCCACCAGTCCCCCAAAGTGCGCGCCTTCATCGACTTCGCCGCCACCCACTATCTGGCGTCAGGCGCCGGATGAGGCACGGGCCCGGCGTTACATCAGCATTTTTTTAACGGCGCGGTATTGCTGCGTGAGGCCGCCCCAGCCCCAGGCGGCGGGCCGCGCGTCGTCGATGTGGATGTAGCTGACTTCGTGGATCTCGCCCAGCAGCGCGCTCAGGCCGGCGTACACGGCGGCGATGTAGTCCGCCTTCTCCGCCGCGGTATTGGTCTCGTCGCTGATCTTGATGTCCAGGAAGAAGCTGGCCTTGCCCAGCTCGGCCAGTGTCTGTCCGCCGATGAACCACTGTTCACGCGGCGTGTAATGCACCGCAATCGCGGTCAGCGCCGGCGCCTTCTTCAGGATGGCGGCGGTGTGCTGCATCAGGATGTCGCTGACGGCCCTGGCAGGAACGCGGTCCGGCGTGGCGCTGACGGTAATGTTCAGGATGGGCATTTGGGAACTCCATATGTTGGTTGCGATGAACCCATCTTAGGCAAGCCCGGCCCCGTTTAGTAGCCACTTGGCAACACATAACTTGTGCGATTCCCGAACAAATCCCGGCAAAACGGGGCCTTTCCGGGGCGAAAATGCTGCTTTGCCGTATAATTTCAGACCCGCCGTTGCTCCCCTTAAACAGGTATCAAATGACTAACTCGACCCGTCCCGCCTCCAAAACTGAAGCACAGCTGCGTGAGATCCTCACACGCCGCATCATGTTCCTCGATGGCGCGATGGGAACCATCATCCAGCAATACAAGCTGGACGAGAAAGCCTACCGCGGCGAACGCTTTGCCGATTTCGCGCCGCCTGCCGGGGCCGGGGCGCGCGAGCTGTTCGTCAAGGGCAACAACGAGCTGCTGACGCTGACCCAGCCGCAGGTGATCCAGGAAATCCACGAACGCTACCTGGCCGCCGGCGCCGACCTGATCGAAACCAACACCTTCGGCGCGACAACCATCGCGCAGGACGACTACTACATGGGCCACCTGGCCTATGAAATGAACGTGCAGGCCGCCAAGCTGGCGAAAGCCGCCACCGCCAAGTACAGCACGCCGGACAAGCCGCGCTTCGTCGCCGGCGCCCTCGGCCCGACCCCGAAAACCGCGTCCATCTCGCCTGACGTGAACGACCCGGCAGCGCGCAATATCACCTTCGACCAGCTGGTCGCCGGCTACCACGAGCAGGTGCGCGGCCTGGTCGATGGCGGCGCCGACGTGCTGCTGGTGGAAACCATCTTCGATACCCTGAACTGCAAGGCCGCCCTGTTCGCGATCGACCAGTACTTCGAGGAGCACCCGCAACAGGAGCGCCTGCCGCTGATGATCTCCGGCACCGTGACCGACGCCTCCGGCCGTATCCTGTCCGGCCAGACCGTGCCCGCCTTCTGGAACTCGGTGCGCCACGCCAAGCCGCTGACCATTGGCCTCAACTGCGCGCTGGGCGCGGCCCTGATGCGTCCTTATGCGGAGGAGCTGTCGCAGATCGCCGATACCTTCGTGTGCATCTACCCGAACGCCGGCCTGCCCAACCCGATGAGCGATACCGGCTTCGACGAACTGCCGGAAGACACTTCGCGCCTGCTGCGCGAATTCGCCGACGCGGGCTTCATCAACATGGCCGGCGGCTGCTGCGGCACCACGCCCGACCACATCGGCGCCATCGCCAAACTGCTGGCGCAAGCCAAGCCGCGTGGCCTGCCGCATGTACCGGTGGCGCAGCGCCTGTCCGGCCTGGAGCCGTTCACCATCGACGACGACTCGCTGTTCGTCAACGTCGGCGAGCGCACCAACGTGACCGGCTCGAAAGCCTTCGCGCGCATGATCCTGAACGAGCAGTACGACGAGGCCCTGTCCGTCGCCCGCCAGCAGGTGGAGAACGGCGCCCAGGTCATCGACATCAATATGGACGAGGCGATGCTGGATTCGCTGGCCGCCATGCAGCGCTTCCTGAACCTGATCGCTTCCGAACCGGACATCTCGCGCGTGCCGATCATGATCGACTCCTCCAAGTGGTCGGTGATCGAGGCAGGCCTGAAGTGCGTGCAGGGCAAGTCCATCGTCAACTCGATCTCGATGAAGGAAGGCGAAGAGGAATTCGTGCGCCAGGCCAAGCTGTGCCGCCGCTACGGCGCTGCCGTGATCGTGATGGCCTTCGATGAAAAAGGCCAGGCCGATACCTTCGAACGCAAGATCGAAATCTGCGAGCGCGCCTACAAGGTGCTGACCGAAGTGGTGGGCTTCCCGCCGGAAGACATCATCTTCGACCCGAACATCTTCGCCATCGCCACCGGTATCGAGGAGCACAACAACTACGCCGTGGACTTCATCAACGCCACGCGCTGGATCAAGGACAACCTGCCGCACGCGAAAATCTCGGGCGGCGTCTCCAACGTGTCCTTCTCCTTCCGCGGCAACGACCCGGCGCGTGAAGCAATCCACACCGTGTTCCTGTACCACGCCATCAAGGCCGGCATGACCATGGGCATCGTCAACGCCGGCATGGTCGGCGTGTACGACGACCTGCCGGCCGAACTGCGCGAGCGCGTGGAGGACGTGGTGCTGAACCGCCGCGACGACGCTACCGAACGCATGATCGAATTCGCCGCCACGCTGAAGGGCGGCGCCAAGCAGGAGGCGGCCAACCTCGAATGGCGCAATACGCCGGTCGAAAAGCGCCTGGCGCACGCGCTGGTGCACGGCATCACCCAGTTCATCACCGACGACACCGAGGAAATGCGCGCTCAGGTGATGGGTTCCGGCGGCCGTCCGATCAATGTGATCGAAGGCCCGCTGATGGACGGCATGAACATCGTCGGCGACCTGTTCGGCCAGGGCAAGATGTTCCTGCCGCAGGTGGTGAAGTCGGCGCGCGTGATGAAGCAGGCCGTGGCCCACCTGATCCCGTACATCGAGGAAGAGAAGAAGGCCGAGGAGGAACGCACCGGCATCGTCGCCAAGCCGAAGGGCAAGATCGTGATCGCCACCGTGAAGGGCGACGTGCACGATATCGGCAAGAACATCGTGTCGGTGGTCCTGCAATGCAATAACTTCGAAGTGGTGAACATGGGCGTGATGGTGCCCGCTTCCGAAATCCTGGCGCGCGCCAAGGTGGAGAATGCGGACATCATCGGCCTGTCCGGCCTGATCACGCCGTCGCTGGAGGAAATGGCGCACGTGGCGAAGGAAATGCAGCGCGACGAGCACTTCCGCATGATGAAGATCCCGCTGCTGATCGGCGGCGCGACCACCAGCCGCGCCCACACGGCAGTGAAGATCGCCCACAACTACGAAGGCCCGGTGGTGTACGTGCCGGACGCTTCGCGTTCCGTGTCCGTGGCGCAGTCGCTGCTGACCGAAGAACAGCGCGGCAAGTTCATCGAGGACCTGCAGCACGACTATGCCCGCATCCGCGACCAGCACGCCAACAAGAAGGCCCTGCCTTCGATCTCGCTGGAAGCGGCGCGCGCCAACAAGATGAAGGTGGAGTTCAATCCGGTGAAGCCGAAGTTCGTCGGCCGCCGCGTGTTCCGCAATGTCGATCTGGCGGCAGTGGCCGAGTACATCGACTGGGGTCCGTTCTTCCAGACCTGGGACCTGGCCGGTCCCTTCCCTGCCATCCTGAAGGACGAGGTGGTGGGCGAGGCGGCGTCCAAGGTGTACGAGGAAGGCCGCGCGCTGCTGAAGAAAATCATCGACGGCCGCTGGCTGACCGCCAACGGCGTGATCGCCCTGCTGCCGGCGAATACCGTCAACGACGACGATATCGAAGTCTATACGGACGATACGCGCTCGGAAGTGGCCTTTACTTACTACGGCCTGCGCCAGCAGGGACTGAAGCCGGTGATCGATGGCGTGCAGCGTCCGAACCAGTGCCTGTCGGACTTCATTGCGCCGAAGGATTCAGGCAAGCAGGATTACATCGGCATGTTCGCGGTGACGGCTGGCCTGGGCATCGAGAAGTATGAGAAGCGCTTTGAAGATGCGCATGACGATTATTCGTCGATCATGCTGAAGTCGCTGGCGGATCGTCTGGCGGAGGCGTTTGCGGAGTATTTGCACGAACGCGTGCGCAAGGATCTGTGGGGCTACGCGGCGGACGAGACGCTGTCGAACGAGGCGCTGATCAAGGAGGAGTATCGCGGAATTCGTCCGGCGCCGGGGTATCCGGCCTGCCCTGAGCATACGGTGAAGGCTGATGTGTTCCGGGTGCTGAATGCGGAGGAGATCGGGATGGAGCTGACGGAGTCGTTTGCGATGTTCCCGGGGGCCGCGGTGTCGGGCTTCTACTTTGCGCATCCGGAGTCGAAGTATTTCACCGTTGGCAAGATCAATGAGGATCAGCTGGTGGATATGGCGGCGCGACGTAATGTGCCGCGTGAGCAACTTGAGCGCTGGCTGGCGCCTAACTTGTAAACCTAACTGCGGGGTCAGACCCACGGGGTCTGACCCTGTATGCGGCCGCCGCGGGCCAAGGGTCAGACCCTGCGGGTCTGACCCAGGTTTCAGGTTGAAGGGGGTCAAGGGTCAGACCCCATGGGTCTGACCCAGATTTCAGGTTCTAGCGCTGCTGCGCCCGAAACCGCCAAATCGCCAGCACCACAAACACCGCCGCAAACGCCAGCTGCACTCCGCCGCTCGCCAGCGCCGCGTCCATACCCAGGCCGCGCCAGGTCATCGCATCCAGTCCATCGACCGCCCAGCGCGTCGGCACGATCACCGTCAGCTTCTGCATCCACTCCGGAAACACGAACGACGGTACCCAGGCCCCACCCAGCATCACCAGGATCAGCGTCGCAAACACGGCCATGCCGCGCGCCGCTTCCGGCGTGCGGCCAAACGCCGCGATCAGCAGCCCGAACGAGGCCGTCATCAGCGCAAAGCACACCCCCACAATCACGAAGCCCACCGGATTGGCAATCTCCACATGGAAGATAATCACGCCGCAGGCAAAGATCGCCACCAGCAGTCCCAGCGCAATCAGCGCCGCCGACACGGCCCGCGACAGCAGCAGCTGCGTCAGGGTCACCGGCGCCGCCAGCAGACGGCTCCAGATGCCCATGCGGCGCGCCAGCAGAATGCCGATGCCCATATCGATGCCCATGAACAGGATGAACTGCACGCCCATGCCCGCAAAGGAGTGCGCATAGCCGTTATATTTCGGACCGGAGCTGAGCGCTTCATCCCTGGTCGCAAACGGCATCGACAGGCCGCCGCCGCCGGCGATACCGCCCGCCTCTCCGGCTGCGCCACCCTTGACTGCAACCCTGGCGTCTTCCCTTGCCTGGAACTTCTTCAGGCTGCCGAGGAAGTCGCGCAGCGAAGCCTTGTCCGGATCGCCGGCAGCTTCCTTCTCCAGTGTCTGCAGGCTTTCGTCGGTGAACTTGCGGCCGCCGGCGCCATTGAACATCTCGGCGCTCACGTTCTGCATCACCTGCTGCGTGAGCAGGCCCTTGACCATGGACAGCACGGTCGATTGCGACGGGTCATAGAAGATCGGCAGTTCAGGCTTGCTGGAAGCGCTGAACAGCGCGCTGCCGGCCTTGTCGCCGAAGCCTTCCGGTATCACCACGGCCACCGGCAGCTTGCCGGTGCGGACCTGCGCCTGCGCTTCGGCCAGGCTCAATTCCGTCACGCGCAGGTCGGCGTCCGCTTTCAGGCCATCGGCGATTTTCTTGCCGACCGCCGACTGGTCCTGCACCACCACGGCGATATCGATCTTGCCCGTCTTGCTTTCGCCGCTGCCGCCGAACAGGGAGCCGAAGAAGGCCGCCAGCACGATCGGCATCAGCAGGTTGAGCATCAGGGCGCGCTTGTCGTTCACATACAGAATCAGGTCCTTGCGGACCAGGGCTAACAATGCAGTCATAGTGGTCCTTAGTCGCGCAGGCTGCGTCCGGTCAGGGACAGGAAGATGTCTTCGAGGTTGGTGCGGGCGGTCGCGAAGTGCGCCAGCTTGTGGCCTTGTTCGGCCAGCCAGCACAGCACGGACGCGGCGTGCGCCGTGTCGGCCAGGCCGACGTCCAGCACGGCGCCCTGCAGCGTGGCGCTGGTGACGCCCGGCAGCCTGGCGACAGCATCGGCCAGTCCGGCGATCGATGCGGCGTCCGGCCCCGCCGCCGCAGCGCCGGCATCGGCCAGCTCGGCGCGCAGCGCCGCCTGCGCCGGCAGGCGCTGGTACAGCGCGGACGGGCTCTCGTCGGCCAGCACCTTGCCATGATCGATGATGACGATATGATCGGCCAGGCGCTCGACTTCTTCCATGTAGTGCGAGGTATAGATCAGCGAACGCCCCTGCGCCTTCAGCGCCTCCAGCGTATCGAAGATCGCGTTCCGGCTCTGCGGATCGACGCCGACAGTCGGCTCGTCGAGAATCAGCAGCTGCGGATCGTGCAGCAGCGCGGCCGCGATGTTCAGGCGGCGCTTCATGCCGCCCGAGAAGGTGGACGGCTTGTCGCTGGCGCGGTCGGAGAGGCGCACCAGTTCCAGCACCTCGGCGCAGCGCTTCTTCAGCGCCTCGCCCTTCAGGCCGTACAGCGCGCCGAACAGCTTCAGGTTTTCGATGGCGGACAGTTCCTCGTACAGCGCCAGGTCCTGCGGCACCAGGCCGATCTTGCGCTTGGCCGCGTTATTGCCCTGCCCCACCGGCTCGCCGTCGAGGGTGACGGCGCCGCTGTCGCTGCTGATCAAGCCGCAGATCATGCTGACGGTGGTGGACTTGCCGGCGCCGTTTGGCCCCAGCAGGCCGACCGTCTGGCCGCGCTGCACATTGAAGGAGACTCCGTCCACGGCGCGCCTGTCGCCATAGGTCTTGCACAGATTACTGACACTCAGCAAAGCAAACCCCTTCTCAATAAAAACGGCGCCGCCTTGTGGGCGGCGCCGCGTTAGCAAAAACGGTTACTTACAGCGCATAGCGGACGACGTTATCACTCCATTCGAAGGCCGCCATCTCCAGCTCCACCAGTTCGTCGGTGGACATGGCCAGGTCGCGCAAGGTTGGTACGATGTAGTGCTCCATGTCCTCGATGCGCTCGATGCACTCGGCCAGCTTCAGCAGGTCGCCAAAGAAACCGGCGCGCCACATCAGCGCTTCGGACACTTCCTCCGCCACCGGAATCTGGGTCAGGATTTCCGCCATCGGAATGCCGAACAGGGTATCCATCAGCGACATGATGCCGACCGTGAACGCGATATCGGCCACATGGTGCTGGCTCGGACGCAGCTTGTGCGCCAGCAGTTCCAGCAGGCGGCCGCGGGTGGTGGCCAGCATCAGCAGCGGCGTCATCGAGTGGCCGCGCTTGGACGGTTCGGCGTACAGCATGATCTGCAGCCAGCGCTGCAGCTGGCGGCGGCCGAGGATGGTCACGGCCTGGCTCAGCGAGTCGATGCGCTGGCGCGCGCCGACGGCCGGCGTGTTCACCAGGCGCAGCAGGTTCAGCGCCAGCGAGACGTCCTTCTTGATGGCGCGCTCGATCTCGATATTGTCGGCATCGGAGGTGACCAGCGTCATCAGCTCCATCACCGCCATCTGCGACGGCGAGAGCTTCTTGCCGCTCATGATCACCGGCTTGGCGAAGTAATAGCCCTGGAAGTAATCGAAGCCCAGGTCCAGGCAGTTCTTGAATTCGTCGCGCGTTTCGACCTTTTCCGCCACCAGCTTCTTGCCGTCCTGCTTGAAGCGCGGCGCGATGCGCATCAGGCGGTCCAGCGGCATGTCGCGCATGGACAGCTTCACGTATTCGACCATCGGCAGCATGGCCGCCACATGCGGCGACTCGGCCTTCACATCGTCGAGGGAAAAGCGGTAGCCGTGGCTGACCAGTTCGGACATGCGCGCCAGCACTTCCGGCGTCGGCTCCATGCTTTCCACCACTTCCAGAATGATCTTCTCGCGCGGCAGGAAGCCGAAGATATCGCTCAGGATGGCGTCCGCATCCACGTTGACGAAACCGAGCGCGTCGCCCACCGTGCGTTCCATGCCCAGCTGGGCCGCATGGGCCAGGACCGCAGCGGTGGCGTTCAGTCCCGATGTGTCGATGATCGCCGGCCCGACCGGGGCGTTGCGAAATAACAACTCATAACCGAACAGGGCCTGATTGCGGTCCAAAATCGGCTGCCGGCCCAGGTAGAACTCGCGGACTCGCAAGCTTTTGGCGGCATCGTTGCTGGAGAGGTCGATCATGGGAAAAGTCCTGAAATGTCCTGCTATTTTGGCATCAAAACTTGCCTATGTCTTCTAAAATTGCTCGAAATCCCTTTTTTGAGGCAGGCCATCCACAAAGCACTTCATTTCCCCCGGCTGGAAGGCGGTCCATGCTTCATTGGTGGTCAATGGCTGGGTGACGATGACCGCCACCCGGTCATTGGGCGTGGTGACCTGGGAGAAATCGACGCTCACATCTTCGTCGGACAGGCGCGCCGTATCGAAGGGATACTGGCGCACGATGTAGTGCAGGTTGGTGGAGCAATGCGCGAACAGGCAGCTGCCGTCGGACAGCATCATGTTGAAGGTGCCGTGGGCGGCGATCTGGCGCACGATCTTTTCCAGCGCCGCGCGCAGCAGCGACAGCGGCGGCCGCGTATCGCCGAAGCGCTGGCGCAGTTCCTGCAGGATGAGGCAGAAGGCCTGTTCGCTGTCGGTGCTGCCGACCGGGCGGAAGGCGCCGTCCAGCACCGGCTGGAATTCCTTCAGGTCGCCGTTGTGGGCGAACACCCAGTAGCGGCCCCACAGCTCGCGCACGAAGGGATGGCAATTCTCCAGCGTGACCACGCCCTGCGTGGCCTTGCGGATATGCGCAATCACGTTCTTCGACTGGATCGGATAACGCTTGATGAGTTCGGCAATGGGGGAATTGACCGCCGCCTGGTGATCGACGAAGTGGCGCACGCCGGCGCCTTCGAAAAAGGCGATACCCCAGCCGTCATGGTGGGTATCGGTCTGGCCGCCGCGCAGGGCGAAGCCGGTAAAACTGAACACAATGTCGGTCGGGACATTGCAGTTCATTCCGAGGAGTTGGCACATGGCGCAACTTTACCATGCGCCCTCCCCGGCGCGACCGCTAAAATCAGCGCTGCCTCAGTGCAGCAACACCGGTTGGCTCATCAGCGAATCGTAGCTGCCCAGGAATTCGTCAATCTCCTCCATCGTCGGTTCATTGGCAATCAGCTGATTCACGTCGCGCCGGAAATTCTGCGCCATCACACCCGCAATGAAGATTTCGCGCTTGCCGCCCTTATCGACGATTTCATACCCCCCGAAACGCAACGCGTCCAGATCACGGTCGGGACCAAATTCGACGACACTGTACTGCTCGCTGTTGTAGATGAGGTTCATCATTGGCTCCTTCACTCCGGGGCGGAACTATAGGGATGGAGTTCCGCGTTCCATCACGAGATGGGGCTGCACTAGCCGTTTTCAAGCAGCTAAGATCAGGCAACTAAGTCGGGACCCAGGCGCAGCAAGGCGTCGTAAGGTGCCGCGGTCAACATGGCGCGCAGGCGGTCGGCATGGGTGGCGTCCGCCAGGCTGATAAAGAGCTGCGCCGGGGGACGGCGCAAGAGACGATTCAATGTAACACGCAATACGAGATTACCGGCGCAGCATAGGCAGCCGGGAGCGATCCGGTGCACGTCCGGCCGCCATGCATCGCTTTCGCTTTCATCATACACCAGAGGGGAATTTCCGTCCGCCAAGCCCTCCAGGAGGATGGCGGTGGCGGGGCCGGGGACGAGGGCCGCCGCGATCGCCGCTTCGCGATCGGCAGCCCTGGCCCCCGTGACCAGGGTAACAGGCGTCAAGTGCCGCCTTTCACACCTGGCCTTTTTTCGACAGCTTGCCGGGCTCCACGCCCAGCTGCTTCAGTTTGCGGTACAGGTGGGTGCGTTCCAGGCCGGTCTTTTCCGCCACGCGCGTCATGCTGCCGCCTTCGCGGCCCAGGTGGTGTTCGAAGTACATGCGCTCGAAAGCGTCACGCGCCTCGCGCAGCGGCAGGTCGAAGGACAGGTTGAACATATGGTTTTCACCGTTCGGACGCGTGACCGCCACACCGTGCGCCGCCGCCGGCACCGCCTGCGGGGCGCCGAAACTGGGCGCCGGCGCATGGTCTTCGGCCGGCGCTGCCGCCACCGGACGCGGCGCCAGCACCGGCGCGCGCACCTGCTCCTGGGCTCGCGACAGGCCGGCTTGCACCGCCTTCAGCAGTTTCTGCATCGCAATTGGTTTTTCCAGGAAGTTCAGCGCACCAATGCGTGTCGCTTCCACCGCCGTATCGATCGTGGCGTGGCCGGACATCATGATCACCGGCATCGTCAGCAAGCCGTCGCGCTGCCACTCCTTCAGCAGCGTCACGCCGTCCGTGTCCGGCATCCAGATATCGAGCAGGACCAGGTCGGGCGCGCCGGCGGCGCGGGCCGCCCGGGCTTGCTGGGCGTTCTCCGCCAGCGTGACCGCGTGGCCTTCGTCACCCAAGATTTCCGAGAGTAGCTCCCGGATACCCATTTCATCATCAACTACGAGAATGTTTGCCATCTATCCCTGCCCCTTCCCATTCATTTTCGTCGTCGTCACGCAGGCATTCTATACCTGTCGGCGCGACAATGATTTTATAAGTTCAACAATATTATGCCAACTATACCGGCGCCAGCTTCAACAACAAAATCAGCACCGATGCTCCACTACTATCGGCGTGGTTCTGGATATCGATCCTGCCACCATGATCGTCGATAATCTTTTTCACCATCGCCAGGCCCAGACCGGTGCCGCGCGCCTTGGACGTGACGTACGGCTCGAAGGCGCGCGCCAGGATCTTCGGCGCGAAGCCCGGGCCGTTATCCGTGATCGCCAGGCGCACCGCGATGCGCGTGCCGCCGTCGGCGCTCTGGTAATGAATCGCTTCCGTCACCACGTCCACGCGCGGCGCGTGGCCGGCCGGCGGATGTTCGGCCAGCGCGTCCTGCGCATTTTGCAACAGATTATGGATGACCTGTCGCAGCTGAGTTTCATCGCCCATCACCATCGGCAGCGCCGGCGCCAGATTGACGTGGATGATATCGCTGCCGCCTTCGCTGCCTTCCAGGTACAGGTGCAGGATCTCATCGATCAGCGCGTTCAGGTCGAGCGGATGCAGCACTGCCGGCGGCGTGCGCGCATAGTCGCGGAAATCGTCCACCATGCGCTTCATGGCCGAGACCTGGTTGACGATGGTGGTCGCGCTCTTGTTCAGCAGCGCCACATCGGCCGGCCCCAGCTTCGATTCGAGCTTCATCTGCAGGCGTTCGGCCGACAGCTGGATCGGCGTCAGCGGATTCTTGATTTCGTGCGCCAGGCGGCGCGCCACTTCGCCCCATGCCGCCGAACGCTGGGCCGAGATCACGTCGGTAATATCGTCGAACACCACGATGTAGCCGCTGGCCGTTTCCAGCGGCAGGCGCGAGCCGCGCGCCAGCAGCACCAGGTCGTTGTCGTCGGCGCCGCCGCTGGCGCGCGGCAGTTCGATCTGGCGCTGCCAGTGCAGGCGCTGCACATTGCGGCCTGCCGCCGATTGCGCGCTTTGCGCCGAGAAGGCGTTGATCACGGCGGTGGCGAATTCCTGCATTCCTTCGACCGAGGACAGCGACTGCCCGATCAGCGTCACGCCCGCCTGCTGCAGGATGCGTTCGACCGAATCATTGCAGGTGACGATGCGGAATTCCGAGTCCAGCACCATCACCCCGGCCGACATATTCGCCAGCACCGATTCCAGGTGGGCCTTGGCGTTCTGCAGCGCGATGCGGTTGCGCTCCACCGCGGTGCGCGCCTCGGACAGCTGGCGCGTCATGGTATTGAAGCTTTGCGTCAGCGTGCCCAGCTCATCCGAGCTGGCCACGATGGGCCTTGGCGACAGGTCGCCCTCGGCCACGGCGCGCGTGCCTTCCGCCAGCAGCAGCAGCGGCTGCGCCAGGTCGTTGGCGATCAGGAAGGCGGCCGCAATCGCGCCGAACACGGCCAGCAGCAAGGTCAGCGTCAGCGTTTCGATATACATCTTGCGCAGGCCGTAGCGGGCCACCGAGCGCTCCTTGTATTCCGAGTAGGCGTTGCGCAGCATGTCGCCGTTGGTCGCCAGGCGCTGCGGCACGGCCTGGATCACCTGCAGGTAGCGCGGCGCCAGGTGCGTGCCGTTCGGCTGCACCGGATCGGGAATCGCCATCAGCACCCGCACCCGCAGCACATTGTTCGGATCGGGCGGCGTTGGCGGCGGTGCGCCGACGCGGTCGTCGCGCACGTCGCCGCCGCCTTCCGGCGCGGCATACGAGGGATCTTCCTTGGCCTTGGCCAGCATCACGTTGGTCGGCAGGTCGGCGCTCAGGTTGACGCGGCGCTCGCCCATGGCGGAAACGATCAGGCCGCCGTCCGCATCGACAATGATGGCGCTCTGCGTGCCCGGATGGCGGCGCACGAAGCGCGACAGCGTGGCCGGCGCCGCATAGAAAGGCTCCTCGGCCAGCTGGCGCACCGTGAGGCGGGACTGGGCTTCCAGTTCGGCCACGGCCTCTTCCAGCGCCGAGCGGCCCAGGTCCAGGCCTGCGTCCAGTGCTTCCTCGATGCGCACGTTGAACCAGGAATCGATGGAGTGCGACACGAACTGCACCGACACCAGGAAGATCACCAGGCCGGGCAGCACGCCTACCGAAGCGAACAGCATCACCAGGCGCGTCATCAGCCTGGAGCCGAATTTACCCTGCTTGTAGCGCGAATAAAGACGGAACAGCGATATGCCGACCAGCAGCAGCAGGGACACGGCCACTGCCGCATTCAGGCCCAGCAGCCAGCCGTAATAACGGTCGAAGAAACCGGAATTGTCCGATGCGGAGGCCAGCAGAAACAGCAAAATGCTGCACACCGCGCCAGCGACGACGAACAGGTACCGTAGTGCAGAAGTCACTTACTCGGCCCTGTACTGGAAGGTCTTCTTGTTCGAGGAGAGGCGCCAGTCGCTGTTGTTGAAGGCGTTCACCTGGATCGGCTTGGGCAGGTAGTCGCGGTCCATGCCCATGCGCAGGGTCACGTTATAGACCTCGCCGATTTTCAGCGCGCCGCGCGGCGCGACGACCCAGCGCGTAGGACGCCGGATAAAGAACAACGCATCCTCCAGCGTGGGGAAAGTCTGCTGCACGCTGCCGATGATGGTCACGCGGTAGGTGCGCAGAAATACGTCGTAGTGGATGATGTAGGTGCGCTTGGCGGAAATCGCCTTGTCGTCGAACCAGTACCAGCGCGGGCGGGTGAATTCGATCTCGGTTGTGAAATACAGCTTTACGCCGCTTTGCAGCGCATCTTCCAGGTTGTGATTCAGGTCGAAGGAGTAGGCCGACGAGAGGCGGTAGCCCTCTTCCGCCGCTTCGATATAGGCGCGCGTGATCTCCACCGTGTTATCGGCGGCGCGCGCTGCCTGCGGCAGGCCGCAGGCAAGCGCAATCAGCAGCTGCCAGCAGAGGAGGCGAAAAAATCTCTGGATCACTTGCGAGGTGCTCTTCAAAGGGTCACGCACCGCTCTTCTGGAACAATGCGTAAAACAAACCGTCGTGATCCTGCTCGGCGGCCCCTTCGGGCAGCAATTGACCGGGCGCATCGAGTCGCGTGGCGCGATGACGCACCGCGAAAGCGGCCGCCTGCGCCTCGGATTCCTGCGGCCACAACGAACATGTCACGAACAGCAATTTACCATTGGGGGCGAGCATTCGCCAAAGATTGTCGAGAATTTGCGAAGAAAGTGTTGCAAGTTGGCGGGCGTCGCCTTTGCGGCGCAGCCAGCGGATATCCGGATGGCGGCGCACGATGCCGGAAGCGGTGCACGGCACGTCGGCCAGGATGCGGTCGAAGGGCTGGCCGTCCCACCAGGCCTCGCTCTGGGCTTCGGCCGGCTGCAGGGCGGCGCTCAGCTGCAGGCGGTCGAGGTTTTCCTGTACCCGCTGCAGGCGTTTCGGATCGGCGTCCAATGCTGTCATATTGACATCAGCCAGTTCCAGCACGTGACAAGTCTTGCCGCCGGGAGCGGCGCAGGCGTCCAGCACGCGCATATTTGGCTGCACATCGAGCAGGGGCGCGGCCAGTTGGGCGCCGGCATCCTGGACAGACACCAGGCCCGCTTCGAAGCCGGGAATCAGGTGCACGCCCATCGGCCGGGCCAGGCGCACGGCGTGCGAGCCGATCTGCTCGGCTTCGATGCCTTCGGCCTGCAGGCGCTGCAGGTAGTCTTCCACGCTGTTTTTGCGGGTGTTGACGCGCAGGGTCAGCGGCGGAGCTTTATTCCCGGCTTCCAGCACCTGCTGCCAGGTTTTCGGGTAGGCGGTGATGACGGCGTCGATCCACCATTGCGGGTAATTCCACCTGGCTTCCGGGTTTTGCAGGACTTCGTCCAGCAGTGCGTCTTTTTCGCGCAGCAGGCGGCGCAGCAGGGCGTTCACCATGCCTTTGGCGCGGGCGGTGTCCGGATGCGAAGCGGCGGCCGTTACGGCCTGGTCAACCACGGTGAAGGCTTCGTAGGGCGCTGGTCCCTGCTCGCTATCCATCATCAGCGGCAGGGCGGCCGACAGCAGGGCCTGCACCATCGGATCCGGGGCTTTCGGCGCCATCAGCGCGATCAGGGCTTCGCTGCGGCCGAGCTGGCGCATGGTGCGATAGGCGATGTCCTGGATTGCGCCGCGGGCCTGCGGGGTGGCGTTGACGTTGGCAAAAATACCATTCAGGGCTTGCGGCAGGGCCATGCCCTCTTTTACCTGGACGGTCGCGCTGGCCGCACCCAGCAGGGCGAAGGCCAGGGAGTCCTGTTTCAGGTCGGCCTGGAAGTCGGTTTGCAGGCGTGGTTTCAGGTCGCGGTGGTGGCTTTCACGCATGGACGGGGCTTCGGCGCGGCGCATGCCGGTGCCCGAGGCCTTGGCTGGGCGCTGGCCGGCCGCGGCCTGCTCCGCCGTCCGCGCGGCATTCGCGCGTGGCCGCGGCGCCGTGCCTTCCCACGGCCTGGCCGCATCGCTGCGTGGTGCGGCGGTGGCCGGACGCGGGCCGGCCGGGCGCTTGGCTGCGGCGCCGGGTGCGTCCGCAGGGCGCGCAGTGGCGGGCTTGCGCGGTGCGCCGGCCGGCTTAGCGGCCTTGGCGGCCGGGGCCGGCTTCGGCTGCGCTTTCAAACTGAGGGTCGGCCGTTCTTTCTTGGTCATTGCAATCCTGTCATCACGCCCGGACGGCCAGCAGGCCTCGTTCACGCGTAAAACTATAAAAAGCAGGATTGTACCCCGTGCAAGTGCACGATTTACCGCTTCTTGCAAACAAGTATAATGTCCCTCTTTTCAGACGTTTACATCACGCGGCCCGCGCCGCCTTCACGACATGCTCGCCCAACAAAAGCAAGAGATCATTTCCCTGTTCCAGACCGCCCTGCTGCCGATCCTGGAAGGTACCGACATTCAGGCCAACGTGGTGCTGGAGCGTCCGCGCGACGCTTCGCACGGCGACGTCGCCTGCAATATCGCCATGCAGCTGGCCAAACAGCTGAAAATGAACCCGCGCGAGCTGGCGCAGAAAGTCGTGACCGCGCTGCTGGACAACCCGGCCGGCAAGAACCTGGTCGCCGCCGCGGAAATCGCCGGCCCCGGCTTCATCAACCTGCGCGTGACCGAAGCGTCTAAGCAGGCCATCGTGAAAACCGTCCTGGCGCAAGGCGCCGCCTACGGCAGCAGCGATGCGCTGGCCGGCAAGAACGTGATCATCGAATTCGTGTCCGCCAACCCGACCGGCCCGCTGCACGTGGGCCACGGCCGCCAGGCTGCGCTGGGCGATGCGCTGTCCTCCCTGTTCGAAGCACAGGGCGCGCAAGTCACCCGCGAGTTTTATTACAACGACGCCGGCGTGCAGATCCAGACCCTGGCCAATTCCGTGCAATGCCGCGCCAGGGGCTTCAAGCCGGGCGACGCAGAATGGCCTGAATCGGCCTACAACGGCGACTACATTGCCGATATCGCCGCCGACTTCCTGGCCAGGAAAACCGTGTCCGCCTCCGACGGCCAGCCGGTTACCGCGACCGGCAACGTGGACGACATCGAGAACATCCGCGCCTTCGCCGTGACCTACCTGCGCAACGAGCAGGACATCGACCTGCAGGCCTTCGGCGTGAAGTTCGATAACTACTACCTGGAATCCTCGCTGTACTCCGACGGCAAGGTGGAGAAAGCCGTGGAAGCGCTGGTCGCCAACGGCCACACCTACGAAGAAGGCGGCGCGCTGTGGCTGCGCACCACCGACTACGGCGACGACAAGGACCGCGTGATGCGCAAGACCGACGGCGGCTACACCTACTTCGTGCCGGACGTCGCCTACCACATCGTCAAGTTCCAGCGCGGCTTCACCCAGGCCATCAACGTGCAGGGTTCCGACCACCACGGCACC
>Ga0065165_1000826_pt1 | contig 40863 bp, 35 predicted proteins | sample AraplaMF_Cvi_mMF_FD_63813 | JGI IMG/M metagenome (GOLD analysis project Ga0065165, IMG submission 63813) | Arabidopsis root microbial communities from the University of North Carolina, USA - plate scrape MF_Cvi_mMF (version 2) (version 3) | ecosystem: Host-associated > Plants > Roots >... | reverse complement strand
GCTGATGGCCGCCTTCGACAAGAACCTGATGGACCACATCGCCGTCTACGGCCCGGACAACGACAAGCGTCTGACCGGCAAGCACGAGACCGCGCCGTGGAACAAGTTCAGCTACGGCGTGGCCGATCGCGGCGCCTCGATCCGCGTTCCGCACTCCTTCGTCAACAATGGCTACAAGGGCTATCTGGAAGACCGTCGTCCGAACTCGCAGGGCGACCCATACCAGATCGCTTCGCAGATCCTGAAGACGATCGCGTCCGTCCCGGCTGACAAGAAGGCCGCGGCTTAAAGATCCTCCCGGCCCGGGCGAGGGGCTGGCCCGGGTTGGACTTCAATCCGCCGAAGCCGAAAGGCTTCGGCGGATTTTTGCATTCTGATGACAGTCGCTGCTGTGGGTCTGCCGGCCATGCCGGCTTGACGTCTGTCCATCGCCGGCCAAACCGGGCTAGACTGTTTCCGGATGCGCGCGGGGCCGGGGACACGGCTGGTGTTTGAAGGCTTCTACAAGGTGCGGTTTCAGCTCGGCGACGCGGTCGGCCGGAGCGTGATGCATGCCGGCAACGGCAAGATGCTGGGCGGCAATTCGGCCTTTGCCCATATCGGCACCTACGACAAGACCGATGGCGGCGTCGACATCGTGATCAAGACCGTGCGCCACAACCCCGATCCGAACTACCGCCCCATGGCCGGTACCGACGATGCGACCTTGCTGGCCAAGGGTTTTGCCGATGGCGATCTCTATCGCTTCAAGGGCGAGCTCAAGGAGCTGCCGGACGTGCCGTTCCAGTCGGTGATGACGCCGATCACGGAGGACGAGGTGCCGATCGCCGGCGGTGTCGGCGAGGGCGGCATTGCCGACGGCCTCTACTCGGTGCATCTGCGCATGCTCGACGGTGTCGATGGCGGCCTCACCGGCGTGATACTGCTCAATCAGGGCCGCATCCTCGGCGGCGACGCCTCGTTCTACTATCTCGGCAGCTACACCGCCGCGAATGGCCGCTGGAAGGGCCAGATCCTCAACCAGGAGCACACGCCGGCCAAGGACGATCCGATCTTCGGCGGCCACGAGGTCGGCATCGGCTTCTCCGGCAGCTATGATGCGGAAGAGGCGGTGCTGGAGGCAACCGCGCTTGCCGGCAAGCGCTCCTTGCGCCTCACCGCCGCGCTCAAGCTGATGCACCGCGCCTGAACGCGACAGGAATTGCTCATGGACAAGATTCGCATGCTCTCGACGCTCGGCCTGATGGGCGCGATGCGCAGCCTGTCTTCCGCCTTCGAGGCCGCCAGCGGCATTCACGTCGATGCCGATTTCGCGCCGACCCTGGCGCTGCTCAAGCGCCTGCGCGACGGCGAGGCCGCCGATCTCGTGATCCTGACGCGCGAGGGGTTGGATGAGATGATCGGCGAGGGGCGCGTGATCGCAGGCAGCGCCGCCGATCTGGCGCGCTCCTATGTCGGCATCGCCGTGCGGGCAGGGCAGCCCCACCCCGATATCGCGACCGAAGCCGCACTGCGCACGACGCTGCTTGCGGCACGCTCCGTCGCCTATTCGCGGCTCGGCGCCAGCGGCGTGTACTTCGCCCAATTGATTGTGCGGATGGGGATCGCGGCGGAGATCAACGCCAGGGCCACCGTCGTCAAGCAGGGCTTTACCGCGGAGCGGCTCGTCAGCGGCGAGGCTGACCTTGCCGTGCAGCAGATCAGCGAGCTGAAGCAGGTTGCCGGCATCGAGATTGTCGGCCCGGTGCCGCGCGATTTGCAGACACCGGCGGTGTTCTCCGCCGGCCGGATCGCGAACGCCCGGCATGCCGAGGCAGCCGATCGGCTGCTGCGCTATCTGGCATCGCCCGAGGTCGTCCCAGTGCTGCGCCAATCGGGGCTCGAGCCTTGAATTTGCCGGCACGCCGACGCAACGTAGTGCCCATGAGAACTCGTCTCCTTGCCATCCTCCTCGCGCTTGCCGCCCCTGTTGCGGCGCATGCGCAATCGGCCGACCTGGTCCTGTGCGACCGTGTCGCCGCCGATCCCAGCGATCCCGACAAGCCGGCCGACGTGAAGGGTGTGCCTGAGATTGCGGCCTCCGACGTCGCAACCGCCATCAAGTTCTGCAAGCAGGCCGCGCCATCCTCGCGCCGCGCGATGTTCGCGCTCGGGCGCGCCTATGCGGCCAACCGGCAAACCAGCGAGGCGATCGCGGCCTGGCGCAAGGCTGCCGACAAGGGATCGAGCGCGGCCATGGTCGAGCTCGGTGTGCTCTACGGCACCGGCTCGGGCGTTGCCAAGGACGAAGCGCAGGCGCGCAAACTGTTCGAGAAGGCCGCGCAGGCCGGCAATCCCCGCGGCGTCAGCAACCTCGCCGCCATCGCCGGCGCAGGCGGTAGCGCGCCGGCCGATCCCGCGCAGGCCCGCGCGCTGCTGAGCAAATCCGCCGAGACCAATGCTGAGGCGCAATACCAGCTCGGCCTGATGCTTTCCGAAGGCACCGGCGGCGCCAGGGACGACGTCGCGGCGCGTGCGCTGTTCGAGAAGGCGGCGGCGCAAAACCATCCCGGTGCGCTTGAGCGGCTGGGCGCCTTCGCGCAGGAGGGCCGCGGCGGGGCGAAGGACAAGGATGCCGCAAAAGCCTATTACGAGCGGGCCGCCGCGCTCGGCGACGAGGACGCCAAGGCGGCGCTGGAGCGGCTGCGCTGTCCCTATGCGATCAAGGACAAGCAGGGCAAGCTCGTCACCACGCTGTGCTTCTGAGCGAGGAACCGGCCTGAATGCTGGCCGTTACCTCGCGACAAGCAGGAGGCGCGATCATGATCCGCAAGCTCGCATCCGGCGAATACCGCCTTTACTCACGCAAGGTGAATCCGAAGACGGGCAAGCGTCGCAATCTCGGCACCTTCAAAAGCCGTGCGGCGGCCGAGAAGCACGAGCGCGAGGTGCAGTATTTCAAGCGTCACTGACGCCTCCGAGCGGGCCCTCCAAAGCAGAATTGCGAAAACAACCCCATGCACAGTAGACCGCGCATTGAAATCACAGTGGAATTGCAAGATTGCGGATTTTACGAAGTCGACTTGACCCGTCGGGCAAAACAGGAGCATGATGCCATGATGCGGCGAAGGCTCCGCGGGTGACCCCTGCGCGGAAAAGCCGGATGGTTTGGATGCGGCGTCGGTGCTAGGTAGCCAACGATTCCTTTCCGATGTTGTGGGCTCATTGCGTTGCTGGACGGATTGTACAAGGTTGAATACGGCGTCAACGATGCGTTCGGCCGCAGCATCATGTGCCTGCACGACGGCAAGATGCTCGGCGGCAATTCGGGCTTCGCGCATCTCGGCACCTATGCCGAGCAGGGCGGCGAGATCGTCGCCGAGGTCATCACCGAGCGGCACAACCTCGATCCCAACTACAAGCCGCTGATGGGCGCCGATGTCGCCTCGATCGGTGCGCGCGGGCGGCTGCACGGCAACCAGATCCGTCTCGAAGGCGGCGCGAACACCATGCCGGGCGCGCGGTTCTGGGCCAACCTCACGCCGCTCGACGACGAGGCGCTGCCGCCGAGCGGCACGGTCGGCCCGGGCGGCATCGCCAACGGCCTCTACGGGATGAGCCTGCGTGCGCTCGACGGCGTCGATGCCGGGCTCTCCGGCGTGATGCTGTTGATCGACGGCCGCATCCTCGGCGGCGATGCGTTCTTCTACTATCTCGGCTCCTATTCCTCGGCAGACGGCCGCTGGAAGGGCGAGATGCTGAACCAGGAGCACACGCCCGCGAAAGGCGAGAATCCCGTGTTCGGCGGCTATGAGGTCGGGATCGGCTTCTCGGGCACCTGCACGGAGGACAGCGGCGAGCTCGAAGGCATCGCGCTTGCGGGCAAACGCAGCCTGCGCCTTGCGGCCTCACTCAAGCTGATGCGACGGGCTTAGGGCGTGTGCAAATAGGTGCGGGATTGTCCGTTTCCCGACCTGTGCAGGCCCCATGGGGCACCTCCGGCGACGTCAGCAACCGACCCTTGGCCGCTTTCTCAACGGCCGGCTGACCTCGACAGCGCCGGCCGACCGCGAGCATCAATGCTTGCTTCGCTCAGGGACGAATGCGGATGATCGTATTCCCCTTGCGTCGCGCAGTCGGATTTAGTGCGACGACGGCCTCGTCGAGGGTGGAGACGTTGCCGATGTTCGTCCGCAGTCGTCCGTCCCGCACCCGCTGGGCAATCTCAATCAGTTTGGCACGATCGGACTCGACGACGAAGTCGACCGCCAAGGCGTGGAAGAAGTGCGCCTCGGCCGGCCCGACGATGGTCACCAGTGTGCCTCCAGCTCGAATTAGCTTTGCGGACCGCTTCTGGATGTCGCCGCCGATGACATCGAATACCAGATCGACGTCGCCGACATCTTCCAGCGTGTCGTTGTCGAGGTCGACGAACTCCTTCGCGCCGAAGTCGAGCACCACTTGACGGTCGGCGGCGCGTCCGGTGCCTATGACGTAGGCGCCGGCCTCTCGTGCGAGTTGCGTCACCATCGACCCGACTGCGCCGGCCGCGCCGTGCGCGAGAACGCTCTGTCCGGCCTGAAGGCGACCGTGCTGGAACAGCCCTTGCCACGCGGTCAGGCCAGAGATCGGCAGGCTTGCTCCCACCGTGAAGTCGATGTCGCCGGGCAGCGGCGCGAGGTTGCGTGCCTCGATCGCCACATATTCCGCCAGCGTGCCGTCGCGATACCAGTCCGCGAGACCGAACACCCGCTGTCCCACCGACAGTCCCGTCGTGCCATAGCCGAGGGCGGAGACCACTCCGGCCAGGTCGTGCCCGGGGATTGACGGTGTTCGGTCACGATCGAGGCGATCGGTCCAGGTCGAAGGCCACGCCAGCTCAGTCGGGACAAATCCCGACGCATGAACCTGAACGACGACGTCGTTGATTGCTGCCTTCGGCTCGGGCCGGTCCACCAGTTTCATTCCGGCCGTTCCCGCGGCCTGGTCCGTTACAATGATCGCCTTCATGGGAATTATCTCCTCGGTCATTTGTCTCCGTGGTGGGGATGTCAGTGAGCATTGACGCGCCGGCTATCCACATGATGTGAGGCAGTGCGGAACTCTCCGTGTCTACGATCTCGCTGTCTGCATTGACCGGGACTCCCGCCAAGCCTGATGGCTCGGGGTCGCTCCGGTCACCGGTAGCGAATAGATGCGTTGCGCCTGGGCATAAAACAGTACCAAGATTGCCAATTGTGGCTGTACCAAGCGCGATGACTGCCCCCGTCGTCGGTCTCAACCGCGACAACAAGGTGCCGGGCATTGTCACTTCCGACGTTCGCTCAAGCTGGCGTGGGTGTGCCTGCGGCTGGCGGCTTCGCTCAGGCTGATGCGGCGGGCGTAGGCCGTGCGAGCATCGAACCCGCGACCTACAGCCCAGCGCCGGAGTTAGACCTCGTCCAGCAGGCCGCGGACCTTGGCTGCCAGGTCCCCGATATCGAAGGGCTTGGAAATCAGATGTTTGCCGGCGTCGAGCATTCCATTGTGGACGATGGCGTTGCGCGTGTAGCCGGTCGTGAACAGCACCTTCAGCCCGGGCAATCGCTCTGCGGCCCGGCTCGCCAAGTCCGCGCCTGTCATGTCGGGCATGACCACGTCAGTAAAGAGCAAATCCGGGACAAGCCCTTCCTCGATCTTCCTGATCGCTTCTTTGGCACCTGCAGCCTCGACGACCCTATAGCCCAGGTCACGCAGGCTTTCCGACGAGATATTGCGGACGCGCTCATCATCCTCCACCACGAGGATGGTCTCTTTGTGCAAGCTCGCGCCGACGTTTCTCCTGGGCTCGGGCGCACCGGAGGTTTCCTCGTTCCCGAAGAAGCGCGGAAGATAGATCTTGACCGTCGTACCCACGTCCACTTCAGAATACAGCTTCACGTGTCCGCCCGACTGCCGTACGAAGCCGTAGACCTGGCTGAGCCCAAGGCCGGTGCCCTTACCCACTTCCTTCGTGGTGAAGAAGGGATCAAACACCTTTGCAAGCACGTCGTCAGGCATTCCAACGCCGTTGTCGGTGACGGCAAGCAGGACATATTGACCCGAGGTCAGCGAATATTCGCGCGCATATTTCTCGTCTATCGACGAATTGCTTGTTTCGATCGTCAGCTTTCCGCCTCTCGGCATGGCGTCGCGCGCGTTCACCGCGAGATTGAGCACGGCGCTCTCCAATTGAGCAGGATCTGCTTTGACCCGCCAAAGTCCGGCCGTGAGCACCATCTCGAGACGGACGAGTTCTCCCAGCGAGCGGTCGAGGAGCTCGCTCATCCCGCCAACCATCTTGTTGAGATCCATGACCTCGGGCGCAAGCGGTTGCTGCCGGGAAAATGCCAGCAGGCGCTGCGTTAGCGTCGCCGCACGGTTCGCACCGTCTATGGCTCCCTCGATGAACCGGTCGACATCTATCTCTCCCTTGCCGAGCCGTCGCTTGGCGAGGTTCAGACTGCCGATGATGACCGCCAGCATGTTGTTGAAGTCGTGCGCGATCCCGCCCGTCAATTGACCGACGGCCTCCATCTTCTGGGATTGCCGAAGCTGCTCCTCGGCTTTCATGCGTTCCGATATCTCCGCGGCGACGCGCTGCTCCAGGCCGGCATTGAGCGATTCCAGCCGGGTCAGAAGACGTGCATTGTCGATCGCAGTGGCGGCGTGGCCTGCGATGCCGAGAAGCGCGCTTTCGTGCTCGGTTTGAAACTGTCCCGTCTCTGCATGACCGAAAAAAAGGCCGCCGAGGACTTCGCCCGAGCGTGAGATCACGGGAACGGCCAGATATGACCTGACGGGAAGGTGGCCTTCCGGCATTCCTTTCCGTGGAGCGTTCTTGCCATAGCGCGGATCTTTCAGGATGTCGTCGGACCGCACCACCCCCGCACCCGTGAATGTCGGTTCGAAGACTGCGGTATTGCGCGGCATCGGAAAATTCTCGAATGCCGAACGCGGCACGCCCGATAAGGAATAGAGCATGTAGCTGCCGCCGTCGGGCGTGAGCACGTTGTAGAAGAATGCACCGAATTGGGCTCCGCAGAGTTCGACGCCTGCATCGGTTACGATCTGAACGATCTTGTCGAGGTCACGTTCGCGGGCCACGGAGGCGCCGGTGTCGTTCAGTATACGCAGATGGCGCTCGGACTTTTTCTGCGCGCTGATGTCCAGAACGGTACCGACGAAGCGAACCGCCTTACCTTCCGAAAAAATGGCGTCGCCCGTCGCAGCGATCCAGCGCTCCGTCCCGTCCTCGATACCTATGGTGCGGTATTCGATGTTGTAAGGCGCCGGAGAAAGTGGCTCCAAGGCTCCTGAGACGGCTTCGTGCGCGCGCTGCCGATCGTCGGGGTGCAAGCCCTTCAGAAACGCGCCTTCGTAGCTGACCTCCGCGCGAGGCGACAAGCCGAACAATTCCTTGCAACGATCGTCCCATCGCAGGGCATCGTTGATCGGATCATAGTCCCAAATGCCTATGCCGGCAGCCTTGTTGGCAAGGCTGAGCCTTTCCGCGGCTTCGCGCGCGGCCTGCTCCGACCGAACACGCTCAATGTGCGCCCACGACCGCTCCGTGACCTCCATCAGGAGCGTGAGCTCGCGCTTCGTCCAGTGGTGCGGGTGACGGTGATGGATCGCCATCAAGGCCGTAAGACGCCCTTCTTTCATGAAAGGCATGCAGATCGTGGCACCAATCCCGATTTTTTGGAACGCGGCCGCTTCCTCCGGCGCAATCTCCGTCAGATTGTCGTTGATGACCAGAGGTCGCCCCGCTCGAAGCTCGCTGACGGCTTTTTTGCCGAAGGCGGCCAAGCTGTAGTGGCCGACGATATGCATTGCTCCCGGCGCCGCCCAATCCCCACGAATCGTAAAGCCGTCCTGGTCGGGATCCATATCGGCATAGGCGCAGCTCGACACGCCGAGATGTTCGCCAAGCATCCTGGTCGTGACGGCCAGAACGCCGTCGGCGTCTCTGGTCTTGGCGGTGTCCCTGTTGAGGGCATCCAGAAACCTCAGGCGAGCCTCGTTCTCCCGGACGCTGACCTCGGCACGACGACGTTCTACCGCCGTGCGGGTTCGCTCGGCGACTTCCCGCACCAGCTCCAGTTCGTCGGCGGTCCACTCGCGGGGGCTCGCGTTATTGAGATATAGCAGTGCGACAACGCCGTCAGGCTCTGAAACCGGCATATTGACCAGGGCCCGGGCCGATATGGCTTCGAGAGCCTTGGCACGATCGCCGACGCGAGGATCCTGCTCGGCATCCGCCACGACGACAGTCTCGCCGCGCTTCAGGTCGTCGATATAGGTGCCGTAGTCGCGGAAGTGCAGAACGCCCGCCAGGCTCGATATGCCGGGCGCGTTCCAGTCACGGGTGATGGTGATCGTTTCAGCGGATGTATCGACTGTGCCGTAGCCGGCCCTGCTCACATCCAGGCTGCGCCCCAGAAGCTCGGCCGCGGAATAGGCGAGCACATCGGGATCGTCCATTCGCCGGATGTAATCGCCCAGGGTTTCAAGAACGGATGTGCGGTCGACCGATGGCCTGGCTCGCGACGTCATCGATCCTCTTTCATCTCGCTTGATAAATTCATTTCTTGATAAATCAGGACCAGGGGTGAACCGGGCTGTTCAGGGGTGAGGCGACTTGCATAACGGCGAGCAGCAAGCGCTGGTTCCCGTTCTGAAGCGCGGGCTGCGCGAGAGCCGCCGACACGAGGTCTTCCGGGTGATCGCCATCTCAACGGGTAAGGAGGCGCCTCTGCGCGCGTGCGACCACGGCCGACATGGAAGCCGCAGTGAAGCGGTCGCAACGCATTGGCCAGCGCTCATGCCTCGAGGCTGGGCAGCGGGCTGAGGCCCGATGCCAGCGAATCCGTACCCCGCCGGTCTTCCCCTGGGGCCCCGCATGTCCTATGACGCTGCAACGCAAAAATCCCCCGAAAAGACCTCATGATCCGCCTCGACAACGTCAGCAAGCAAGCCGGCCACCAGATCCTGTTCATCGAAGCTTCCGCCGCCCTCAACAAGGGCGAGAAGATTGGCCTCGTCGGCCCGAACGGCGCTGGAAAAACCACCCTGTTCCGGATGATCGCCGGCGAGGAGCTGCCCGACGAGGGGCAGGTCTCGACCGATCGCGGCATCACCATCGGCTATTTCAACCAGGACGTCGGCGAGATGTCCGGCCGCAGTGCCGTCGCCGAGGTGATGAATGGGGCGGGTCCCGTCAGTGAGGTCGCGGCCGAGCTGCGACAGCTCGAGGCTGACATGGCCGACCCCGACAAGGCCGACCAGATGGACGAGATCATCGCGCGCTATGGCGAGGTGCAGCACGCCTTCGAGGAGCTCGATGGCTATGCGCTCGACGGCCGGGCGCGCGAGGCGCTGTCCGGGCTCGGCTTCAGCCAGGAGATGATGGACGGCGATGTCGGCAAGCTCTCCGGCGGCTGGAAGATGCGCGTGGCGCTGGCGCGGATTCTCCTGATGCGCCCCGACGTCATGCTGCTCGACGAGCCGAGCAACCATCTCGATCTCGAAAGCCTGATCTGGCTCGAAAAGTTTCTGCACGATTACGAAGGCACGCTGCTGATGACCTCGCATGACCGCGAGTTCATCAACCGCGTGATCTCAAAGGTGATCGAGATCGATAGCGGCTCGCTCACGACCTATACCGGCGATTACGAGTTCTACGAGCAGCAGCGCGCGCAGAACGAGAAGCAGCAGCAGGCACAGTTCGAGCGCCAGCAGGCGATGCTCGCCAAGGAGATCAAGTTCATCGAGCGCTTCAAGGCGCGCGCCTCGCATGCGGCGCAGGTGCAGAGCCGGGTCAAGAAGCTCGACAAGATCGAGCGGGTCGAGCCGCCGCGCCGCCGCCAGAGCATCGCGTTCGATTTTCCGCCGGCGCCGCGCTCGGGCGAGGACGTCGTCGCGCTCAAGAACGTCTACAAGGGCTATGGCAGCAAGCGGATCTATGACGGGCTGGATTTCATGATCCGCCGCAAGGAGCGCTGGTGCGTGATGGGCGTCAACGGCGCCGGCAAGTCGACGCTGCTCAAGCTCATTGCCGGCGCGAGCGAGCCGGACGAGGGCACCGTGGCGCTCGGCGGCAGCGTCAAGATGGGCTACTTCGCCCAGCACGCGATGGACCTGCTCGACGGCGAGCGCACCGTGTTCCAGTCGCTGGAGGACCAGTTTCCGACCGCGGGGCAGGGGTCGTTGCGCGCGCTCGCCGGCTGCTTCGGCTTCTCCGGCGACGACGTCGAGAAGCGCTGCCGCGTGCTCTCGGGCGGCGAGAAGGCGCGGCTCGTGATGGCCAAGATGCTGTTCGATCCGCCGAACTTTCTGGTGCTGGACGAGCCGACCAACCATCTCGACCTCGCCACCAAGGAGATGCTGATCAACGCGCTTTCGGATTTCGAGGGCACCATGCTGTTCGTCTCGCATGACCGGCACTTCCTGGCGACGCTGTCGAACCGCGTGCTCGAGCTGACGCCGGAGGGCGTCCACCAGTTCGGCGGCGGCTACACGGAGTACGTCGCGCGCACCGGGCAGGAAGCGCCGGGGTTGCGGTCGTAGTAGCGGGCGGGTAGCCCGGATGGAGCGAAGCGCAATCCGGGAATCACTCGCCGCGTTCGCCAAAATTGCCGGTGATTTCGCCGACGCCGCCCCAATCGGCGGGCAGGATGCCGGCGCGGACGTAGCGATGGAGCGATGAGTAGGGCCAATCCTGCGGTGACGCGACGAGCCCGTGCTTGACGGGATTGTAGTGGATGTAGCCGGCGCAGCGTTCGAAGTCTGCTTCGTCGCGAATGGTGTGCTCCCAGAACCGTCTCTGCCACAGAGCGAACTCGCCCCGATCATTGCGGGAAACTGACGCGCCCGCAGCAGTTAGCCGGTGGGTGAACAGGCTCTTGATCCGTTTCCATCGACCCGGGAAGTCTGCGTCATCTTCCGGCAGCGTCATGATCGCATGCAGATGGTCTGGCAGGATCGCGATCGCATCGATCGTGAATGGTCTTTCGGCGCGCGTTGTCCGGAAGGCCGCGCGCAGCTTGTCGACGTGATCAACCAGAGCGGACGATCTTCGATCATCCAGCGTTACGGTGAAGAAGAAGGTTCCGCCAGGAAGAAGATTACGCCGATAGCGGACCATGCGAGAAATTTTCCCGGATTGCGCTTCGCTTCATCCGGGCTACAACCAAATCGCGAGAGTTGCAATGAATTCTCTTGCGACGTGGCGATCGTGCGGTTTCGTGCAAGGTCGGCAGTCGTGCGATGCGGATGGTCTGGCCCCGGATTGCGCTTCGCCGGGCTGCAAGAAAGGGATGGGCGCTGATCAGAGTCCATCCCTTGTGGCCGTCAACCTTTACCGCAAAATCTCGCGCAGCACTTCGCCATCGACGCCGCGCGGCCTGACGCCTAGGATCTGCATGATGGTCGGCGCCACGTCGAGATTGCGCATGCGGCGGATCGTGGTGTCGCGGATGCCGGGGCCGGCGGCAATGAAAGTCGCGCTCATCACCGGCAGCTTTGGATCGTGGCCATGGGCGCCATAGAAATTCGGCATCGACAGCGTCGTCGTGGCTGCGTTGAACGGGGCATCGCCGAGACGGGCGATGCCGGGGTTCTGGATGCCGTCGAAATTATAGCCCGGAGCCATCAGCGCGAACACATCGCCGAAATCCTGGCCGATGGTCTTGCTGGTGCACTGCCCGATTCCAGCCTCGCATTGGAGCGGACGGGTCTCGACCACGGTGAAGAGTTTGCCGCCTTCGAGCGACCCGTTGAACTTCGGGTTGGGATCGGCCGCATTCTTCACGGCATCGGTGATCTCAGTCACCAGTGTCGTGTAGGTAGCGGGATCGACGGTGCCGCCGGATTCGCGCTGCTGAAGGTTGACGTAGATGTTGACGGCGGGACCCGAAGTGCGGATCGCCACCTTGCTGGTATCGATGCCGGCATTCTTCAGGATGTTGGTCATGCTGACCGAGGTGTGGAACGGCGCAAAGCCGTGGTCCGACACCACGATGACGTTGCTGTCCTCGCCCGCCGCTTCCATGATCCGCTTCACAGCCTTGTCGGCGGTCTGATAGGCGAAGCGGATATAGGAGGCGTAACGCGCAACCTTGGCGGGGTCCTGATTGGCGCCGATCGAGCTCGGGTCCTTCGGGTTGGTGCCCTGGCGGGGGTCGGTGAGCAGGAACTGGTGCTCGGAGCCGTCGGGCTGCTCGATATAGACCATCACGAGGTCGGCGTCGGGATGGTTCTTGATCGCGCGCTCGCCGATATCAGCCTGATAGCGCACGAAGGTCTTGACCATGTCCTCGAACATCGCCTCGATCTCGACGTCGGGGAAGGTGGTGAAGCCCGGGCTCAGCCGCTCCGGAATGCGGAAATCGGCCTGCGGACGCCAGAACCCGATGCTGTTGTTGATGTCGTCGACATCGGCCAGCACGGGCGCGTTGCGCGGGATGAAGTTGGCGCCGTAACGGGCGAAGCGCACCACCGACAGATCGGGCGCGAGCTGCGAGACGAAGTACGCAGCGCCAACCTTCGCCCCGCTGCCGTCGAAGAAGAACGGCGCGTTCTCGCCGCCGAATTTGGCATAGGCCGGTCCCGTCGCCGGCGGCGCGAATGGTCCCGCCGTGATGCCGCGCGTGGCGTCGAAGAAGACCAGGGTGTCGTAATTCACCTTGTTGTCGTTGGTGGTGTCGAGCGCCGCAACGCGGATCGCGTATTTGAGGTCCAGCGTTGTCGCGTTGCTGGAGCAGGTCGCGGTCGAAGCCGAGGCGCACGAGAACGTCTCGATCGGCGCGGACGTCGCCAGCACCGGGCTGAACGAGAAGCGGCCGGCGGTCTGGAGCGCCGTGGCCACCGCGGGATCGGCGCTGAAGTCCGTCCGAGCGAGCGAAAAGCCCTGCGCGCTGAGGCCGCCGAATGCGCCGAACGGCACGGTGAAGTCGGTGGTGCGGATCGGCTGGGCGGTTTGCACCACCGTGCCGTTGATCGAGATGTCGGCGCCGTCGCCGCCGGGCCAGGTCGCCGTGACCACTTTCTTGCCCTGCTGGCGCAGCTGCACCCACAGCGGCGCGGCCGTCGGGTGCGGCGAAGGCCCGAGCGGGCTCTCGCGATAGCCGCCGATGGGCGCGGCAAAGCCGCTGAGGCTCGACGTGCTGGCCCCGACGATCGCCTGGAACGTGTTGGAGGGGATGTCATTGTGGACGGCGGTCGAGCCCGTCGCGATCTCGATATGCGAGACCGCGGTGAGCGACGGCGAGGCCGTGATGTTCTGCACGGCGACTGCGCCATGGCGGCTCAGCCGCGCCAGGCCGCCGTCGCGCGGCAGCACGCCTTCCTCGATGAACTGCCTGATGAAATCGGGCTTGGCGCCGTCGAGTGAGATGAGGACCACTGGCGGCGAGCGGCGCCCGTGATGATGTCCATGATTGTGGCCGCGATTCCCAAGATTGTCGGACCCGCGGTCGCGGCCGTTGTCATCCTGATCGGCCCGTGCCGGCACTGCTGCGCCTGCGAGCGTTGCCGCGAGAGATAGCGAAGATATCAGGGAGAAGAGCTTTTTCACGTGAGCGCCCCATGCCTTTTGTTGCACAGCCTGTGCGTGTTTGATCTGGGATGACCGCGAGATTATCGAGTGCCGCCGACGACGCGCGTGTGACGACCAGGCGACGCGTCTGCGTCGCCGCGATCGTTGTCGCAAGAGTCCAACTGAAGTCCTCGTTGCGCCGGTCATGGGAACCCGGCAACGCAGGCTTGCGCGGGCTCGCCTTGAACGCCGCGAACTCGTTCGCTACGCTCGAGAAAATCGGGGAGGGACAAGTGAAGCAGCTCAGGATCGGCGACATCACCATCGACGCGGTGATCGAGCGGGAGGGGCCGTGGCGGCGGCCGCAAGATTTTTTCCCGGCTTATGACGACAGCGTGTTCAAGCATCATCTGCCGACCATGGAGCCGGAGGTGTTCGACGCCGCGCGCGGCATGATCGTGATCACCTATCAGACCTTCGTGGTGCGCACGCCGCGCTACACCATCCTGGTCGACACCTGCACCGGCGAGGACAAGGGCCATCTGCCGCCATTCGATTTCCCCGGCAAGGAGCGCTGGCGCAACGAATTGTTCGCGCTCGGCATCTCTTTCGAGCAGATCGACTACGTCTTCTGCACCCACCTGCACATCGACCACACCGGCTGGAACACGACGTTACGCGACGGCCGCTGGGTGCCGACGTTCCCGAACGCGAAATACGTCTTTCACAAGGGCGAGTACGCGGCATGGGAGGCCGAGAACGCGAAGGGCAATAATCCGCCCGGTACCGTGTTTCGCGACAATTGCCTGCCGATCGTGGAGGCCGGGCAGGCGCTCCTGGTGGATGACGATTACGCGCTCGATGACACCGTCACGCTGACGCCGACGCCGGGGCATTCGCCCTGCCATTGCTGCGTGAATATCTTCTCGAAGGGCCAGCGCGCAGTGGTGACAGGCGATCTCATGCATCACCAGATCCAGTGCCGCGAGCCGGACTGGTCGGCCAAACCCGATTGGGATGCGAAGCAATCGGCGGTGTCGCGGCGGAAGTTCTTTGCGTCCGTCGCCGACACCGACACGCTGATCCTGCCGATCCATTTTCCGGCGCCGACGGCCGGACTGATCAAGCCGCTCGGCGCCGCGTTCGATTACCGCTTCAGGCGGGAGTGAGGTTTTCGGTCGTCGGTCCGGGCTACAGACCTCACGGGATGACCTAATACGTGTAGAACATCCGCTGGATTTCCTTGCTGTCGGTCGTTTTGGTCAGCGCCAGCATCAGCAGGATGCGCGCCTTCTGCGGATTGAGCGTATCCGAGACGATGAAGTCGTGCTCGTCGTCCTTGGCCTCGCCGTTGCGTGCGACGATGCCGTTGCCGACACGGCTGCTGCGGACGATGGCGACCCCCTTCTTGTGGGCCTCGTCGAGAGCCGGCTCGACCGCGGGCCGTGCCAGGCTGCCGTCGCCGACGCCGGCATGCACGATGCCCTTGGCCCCGGCCGCGACAAACGCGTCGACCGCGACGCGGTTCATGTTGGCGTAGCCGTAGACGATATCGACTTGCGGCAGGACATCGAGGTTCGACACGTCGAATTCGGAGTCGGCCGTGTTCCGGCGCGTCGATTGGCGATAGAAATACGGCTTGTTGCCCTGCATGTAGCCGAGAAAGCCGAGTTCCGGAGTGCGGAAGGTGTCGGCCGTCGAGGTGTTGTTCTTGGTGACGTCACGCGCCGCGTTGATCTGATCGTTGAGAGCGACGAGCACGCCCTTGCCGACCGCCTCTTCGCTGCCCGCGAGGATCACCGCATTGAAGAGGTTGATCGGCCCATCCGCGCTGATGGCCGTCGACGGCCGCATCGCGCCCACCACGACGACAGGCTTCTTGCTCTTGACGACGAGGTTCAGGAAATAGCTGGTTTCCTCGATCGTATCGGTCCCGTGCGTGATGACGATGCCATCGACGTCGTCCTGCGCGAGGAGCGTGTTGACGCGCTTGGCAAGCTTGAGCCAGTAGTCGTTGTTCATGTTCTCGCTGGCGATCTGGAAAACCTGCTCGCCCTTGACGTTGGCGACCGTTTTCAGCTCGGGCACGGCGTTCAGCAGGGTCTCGATGCCGACCGTGGCCGCGGTGTAACCGACCACGGTGGTGCTGCTCGCGCCGCTGCCGGCGATCGTGCCGCCGGTTGCCAGCACCATGACGTTGGGCAGGCCGGGGCCCCTCGCATTCGCGGCTTCAAGACTGATGAGCAGCGCGAACAGCAAGCCCGCTGTCGCCATGATCGGATTACGCACTCGAAGTTGCCACATCTTGACGTCCCTTTTCTGGAAAGCTTGTCGATGCGCCCCGGTTCGCTCAGCACGGCATGATCCGTCAGCCGGGGGCCCGTGTCCAGAGTTGCGATGCGTTCGGATGATCCGGTCCGAGACACCGGGGCATACCGAAGCACGCACGCGAATGGCCGGGACATCTGTGCGAAGACGCGCTTCGCGCTTTTGCCCGGCCATGTGGCAGTTCGTCCGGCGATTGCTCGCGAAAGAAGCAGCGAATTCGCGGCGCGTTACGCGCTGACTTCGCACTTCTTCATAAAGCTGTTCTTGGCGGCACCGGCGAGCGGCTTGCCGTCGGAGCCGACTGCCTTGGGCGTGCAGGCATCCGCCTTGCACTTCTTCAGGAACGAGGCCTTGGCGGCGCCGGCCAGCGCCTTGCCGTCCTTGCCGACGGCCTTGCTTTCGCAGGTGTCGTCCGCAAGGGCCGCACCCGCCGCAAAGGTGGCGAGGATCGCTGCGAGGAAAATCCGTTTCATGATGGTGTCTCCCTGAACCAGAATGGCGCGCGGATTGGAGACCGGAATCGTGGCGCAATCAAGCAGGATCGGGACCAGGCATCCGCGCGCGCTTCATTTTTTCCAGCGGTCGAGGATGGTGCGCGGCCGTGCAGCATGACGAGGGCGGGCCAGGGGCCCGGCGTCGTCGCAGCAGGGTCAGGCGCTGCGCATCAGCAAGGTCTTGAAGTCGGCGCGTGCACGCTGTGCTTCCGCGCGCGCGACCTCGGAGGCGTCGCCGAGGCCGAAATAGCCGTGGATCAGGCCGGCGCCTTCATGATGCTTGACCTTGACGCCGGCAGCCTCCAGCGCCCGGGCATAGGCCGCGCCCTCGTCGCGCAGGGGATCGAACCAGGCGGTGGTCACGATCGCGGGCGCCAGTCCTTTAAGCGACTTGGCGCGCAGCGGCGAGACCCGCCAGTTGGCGGCGTGGCCGGGATCGGCGAGATAGTGACCGCAAAACCATTCCATGGTGGCCCGCGTCAGGAAGTAGCCCTCGGCATTCTCGTCGCGCGACGGAAAGCGCGCGTTCTCGCGCATATCGGCATAGAGGCCGACGATGTCGGTCACGGGATAGACCAGCAGTTGCGCGGCCAGCGCGACGCCGGCATCGCGGCAGGCGATCGCCGTCGTGGCCGCGAGATTGCCGCCGGCGCTGTCGCCGGCGACGCCGAGGCGGTTCGCATCGCCGCCAAATTCCGCGACGCGGTCGAAGACGTCACGCGTCGCGGCAAACGCGTCCTCGAACGCACCGGGGAAGCGCGTCTCGGGCGGGCGGCGATAGTCGACGGAGACGACCACCGCGCCGGTCTCGATCGCGAGATTGCGCGCCTGCCGGTCGTGGGTCTCGAGGTCGCCCGCGACCCAGCCGCCGCCGTGGAAGAACACCACGGTCGGCGCGGGACCGGTACCGACGCGATAGAGGCGGGCATCGCGCGGACCGGCGCCGCCCTTGACCTTGATATCCTGCACGATGTCGACCGGCGGGGGCGGCACGGCGGCGCGCGAGGCAGCCAGTGCACGCAAGGAATCGCGGGCGCTCTGTGGCGTCATCGTTGTGGGATCGCGCAGCGGCAGCAGCGGAATGATCTGGGCGACGACGGGATCGAGCGGCGCGGGCATGGCTTAGTTCCTCGCTGGGTTCTTGGTCTTGCTTGCGGGTTAGCATAGATTTCGCGCGCCGCATCGGCAACCGGTGATGCGTTGTGATTGCAAGGCCGGCGGGATGAACCGGCAGGGAGGTCAAAGAGGTGGAATTCGAAACGCTGGTCCAGTCGCGCCGCAGCGTGCGCGGTTTCAAGAACGAGCAGGTATCCCGCGCGGTGATCGAGGCGATCATCGAGAGTGCCAAGCGCGCGCCGTCGTCGATGAACACCCAGCCCTGGCATGTTCACGTGCTGACAGGCAGCCCCCTGGAAGAACTGCGTCGCCGCAACATGGAGGAGATGGTCGGCGGCGCCAAGGTCAAGCGCGACATCATCAGCCATGGCGAATATCAGGGCGTGCATCGCACCCGGCAGGTCGACATCGCCAAGAAGCTGTTCGGCGCGATGGGGATCGCGCGCGACGACAAGCCGATGCGGCAGGACTGGGTGTTGCGCGGCTTCCGCCAGTTCGATGCGCCGGTCTCGCTGGTGCTGACCTATGATCGCGTGCTCGATCCCGGCGCGGTCTGCCATTTCGATCTCGGCGCGCTCTGCTACGGCATCGTGCTTGCCGCGTGGGACCGCGGCCTCGGCTCCGTCATCAACGGGCAGGGCATCATGCGCTCGGACATCGTGCGCGAGGTCGCAAACATTCCGGAGGACGAGGTGATCATGACCTGCGTCGCGATGGGCTATCCCGACGACGACTTTGCAGCGAACGCCGTTCGCTCCGATCGCGAATCGAATGGCGACTTCGTGCGCTACGTCGGCTTCGCCGACTAGCGCAGATTTGACCTAGATCAAATGCGCGGGACGCCGTCGGTATCAGGACCCCGCTGAACGATCTGATGCCGTAGTCGTACGGTGCCGATCCGCGGCCCAAACGCGGCTCCGCCGCGCGATTCCTAACCGAATGGCAATTTCGAATCCGTACTTGATTCCTTTGGGACGCGTCAGCGTCGAACAAGGATATTGCCATGCTCTCGTTGTTTTCCCAGGCAAGTCGCAAGCAGTCCGCTCCATCGATCGTTCCGGAGCTTCGCGACGAAGCGCCAGCGTCCCGTGAGGCAAGCGCGATCCGCGTGCTGGAGAGCGACGATCGGCTGCAAGATATTTCCGAGGGCGATTTCGTCGTCGCGGGCGCGCGATCGCCGCTCGCGCTCGCTTTCATCTCGCCGCACGCAGATTTCGCGCGCGTGGTGGCGTCGTTGCAGAGGCTGGCGGGCTCGACGCCGGTGATCGCGATGTCGACCGCGGGCGAACTGTGCTCGGCGGAGCGCTCACTCTACAAGCCGACGGGATCGAGCTGGTCGTCCGTCGTCGTGCAGGTGTTTCCCGCCGATCTGTTTCAGTCCATCAGCATCCACAATGTCCGCCTGCACAACGACGACATCCGCAAGGGGGAGCCGTCCAGGGCGCATGACGCGCGCATCGAGGCCATCACGCGCGAGGTCGCCGCCATCAGGACGCCTTTTGCGATCGACGTGCGCGACACGATCGCCTTTGCCCTCGTCGACGGCGTCTCGGCGTCGGAGAACTATTTCATGGAGGCGGTGTACCGCAGCGGCAAGTTTCCGTGCGCGTTCGTCGGAGGATCGGCGGGCGGCAAGCTCGACTTCAAGAACACCTACCTCTATGACGGCCGGCAGGTGCTCGAGAACCACGCTCTGATCGCCTTCCTGAAGCTGGCGCCCGGCCGGGCCTATAGCATCTTCAAGACGCAGAATTTCAAGAAGACCGGAAAATCCTTCGTCGTGATGGGCGCCGATCCCGACCGGCGCACCGCCTCGGGCGTCATCGAGGCGAACGAGATCAAGCCGTTCGCTTCCGCCGTGGCGAAGTCACTGAACACGACGCCGGCGAACCTCATGTCTATGATGGCGAAGCACTCGTTCGGCATCGAGGTCGGCGGAGACTTGTTCGTCCGCTCGGTCGCCGGCATCGATGCCGAAAGCGGCGTCGTCTCCTTCTTCTGCGACGTCAATTCGGGGGACAGGCTGGAGCTGCTGGAGGCGACCGATTTCGTCGACCAGACACGGCGCGACCTCGAGACCTTCCTGCGCGACAAGCCACCGGCGATCGGTGCCATCCTCAACGATTGCATCCTGCGCCGCCTCAACAACGAGAGCCAGCTGCGCAACATGGGGGGCATGTGGCCGATGCCGGTCGCGGGGTTTTCCACCTTCGGCGAGCTGTTCGGGATCAACATCAACCAGACGCTGACCGCGATCGTGTTCTTCGATGTCAGGGAAAAGCCGCTGAATGATCCCTTCATCGAGATGTTCCCGATCCACTACGCGCATTTCGTCGAGTATTTCACGCGCACCCATCTCAACCGCATGGTCCTGCTGAACCAGATCAAGGACGGCATCGTTCAGCGCCTCACCGAATATCTCGGCGCCAGCGCCGCGCTGAGCGGGAAGGTCGAGGGCGCGCTGAAGCAGACGGCCTCGATCAACGCGATCGTGGGGGAGATCCGCTCGGTCATCTTGGCGAGCGCGCAGTCGGCGGCGAAGGCGACCGACACGACGGCCTTGTCGCAGGAGTTCACCGGCCTCACTCAGGCCATGAACGGCTTGCGGGACATCCTGAAGATCATCGACACGATCGCCGGCCAGACCAATCTGCTCGCGCTCAACGCGACCATCGAGTCGGCGCGGGCCGGCGAAGCGGGGCGGGGTTTCTCCGTGGTGGCGACCGAGGTGAAGAAGCTCTCGCAGGACACCAGGACCAGCCTGACGCGCACCCACGCCTCGATCGGAGGCATGGAGACCTCGCTCGCGTCGCTTGGAGCCAATATCGAGAACACCCGGGGCCAGTTGATCCAGACCCAGGAAGGCTACGACAGCATCGTGACGCAGATCGAGGAGATGTTCAAGAATCTTCAGGTGGTCAACACCGTGCTGTCGGATCTCGAAAATTTCGTGCGCGACCGCAACGGTGCTTTGACCGGCGCCATGACCGACATCGAGACGCTCAAGCGGATCGGATAAGGCGCAGCGCACGTCCGCAAATTTTGGTGACGAGCTTCGAGTTGGGGCTTGCAATCTCGATCACGCGGGAGGAACAATATACGCGCTGAAAGGTTTGTTGCTGGCGCGAGGGAATTGACATGCGGCGGCTCGCTAGCCTGGTTCGACGGTGGTTTGGTCCGCGACTGCGGTACCCGATCGATGATGATCCTGCTCTTCCTTTCACACCCGACGAGTTTTCCAGGCTGATCCGCAGCGGCAGACGCGAGGACATGAAGTTGCTGGCGGAAGGTCTCGCCTGCCGGTCCATTCCCCGCCGTGCCAGATATCGCGCGACGCACTAGGCTGTCGTGCGACGCTTCAGGCCGGGTTGAACTGCCGTGCCCCATTCACCTCGCGAGCGCGACCTGCCTGAATGATTTGACCAGCGCCTTCTCGAGCTTTCCGTTCATTCCGCACAGAATGTTGTAGGCCTCGTTGCGCGGCATCGTCGGCTTGTAGTGGCGGTGCTCGATCAGCGCTGCAAAAATGTCCGAGATGGTGAGGATGCGCACGATGTCGCCGATATTCTCGGCGCCGAGCCCGTCCGGATAGCCGCTGCCGTCGAGATATTCGTGATGATGGCGCACGGCATCGAGGATCTCCGGCGAAATCTGGTCGTGGCCCTTGAGAAAATCGTAGCCGGCGGCCGGATGGGTTTCGATCATGGCGCGCTCCTCCGGGTCGAGGCGACCGGGCTTGTCGAGGATGGCGAGCGGGATCTGGGCCTTGCCGATGTCGTGGAACATGGCCGCCGTGTACAGGCGCTCCAGATCGGCTCTGCCGACGCCGAGACTCAAGCCGAAATCGATGGCGACGCCGGTGACCAGCAGGCAATGCTGATAGGTTCCCTCGTGGTGGCGCCGCACCGTCGTCAGCCATTCCGACAGGCCGTGCTGGGTGATGCGGTCGGCGATCTGGCGACCGGCCTCCCTGGTGCCGTCGACATCGAGCGGCTGGCCGAGGGTGACGGACATGAACATCGATGCGATCGCGGTTGCCGCGGTCTCGACGGCGTTGTCCGGCTGGTTGGCGCCAGCGGCCGGCGCGGGCGCGTCGCCGGCGGGATCGCTCAGCGCCGCCAGCAATTTGATCCGGTTGACCGGGCCGGGAAGAACGTGCGTTGCCCCGAGCGCGTAGGCCTGCGAAACACAGACGTGAGAGGAGTGATCGAGCAGGAAGATGCGCTTCTTCGCCTTTGCCAACTTGCCGGCCCGCTTCTTGATGGCGGCGATGTTGTCGACGTCGCGCAGCTCGGCGCGGATGACGATGACGGATGGTACCTGCGCCAGCCTGGAATCGGCGTCGAGCCGCTCGCCCGCCACGGCAAACTTCTCGTCGAGGATCGAGCAGACGCCCGACAGCCTATCGGACGTGTCGGCCAGCACCTGCACGAGCGGGCGGGCTGCTTCGCTCGTTCGGATGCCGCCGTGACGATTGAGGGGCTTTTGCATGGTTCGCGCGTTCTGCACGGTCCGACCTGGACGTTGACCTTAATCGAGCTCGATGCGTGGGCTGAATGTTCGGATCTACTTGCTCTGCGCCGAATTCCGCGCGGCGGCTGGTTCTGCGCCGGCAGACTTCCGTTTGTTGCCCGCGGTGATGAAATGGATGCCGGCCACCGTGCCGTCGATCCAGACCAGCTCGCAGCGCCGATAGGCCAGGCCCGTCGAAGACAGCAGCATGAAGAACTCCTTGGCCCGGAGCACGTCGAGCGTACCCTCGACCTCGAGCTTGGCGCCGGTCTGCGACACATCGAGCAGCAGGCAGCTGCGCCGCCACGTGCCGTCCGAGCCCATCAGGTTGACGGGCTGCTTGTGGTCCATTTTCACGCGCGACGTCTTGCGGCCATCGAATTTCATTGGTTCATTCCCATTTTGGCGCCGCGATTTCCTCGATCGCTGGTGCCGGCACTTGCTGCGATTTCCCCCCAGCGCACGGTCCATTGGCTGGTCGAAAGAAGAAGCGTCTCGAAGAGGTGTTGTGCGCGTTCGCGCTCCGCGAAGGACAGCCGTGCGCCGCTGCGGTTGCTCAGGATCGTGAGCGTGGTCGCCCAGTTCAGGCGGGAGGCCCGGCAGGCCATCACGAGGCCCTCGCAATCGTCGTCGGTCATGACGTGCTCGACGATCTCGATCGGCGCGCCCGACAGCACCGACAGTGCGGTGAACAGATTGGCGGTCTCGCCGCGGATCGCGAAACGGTTCACCGTGGAATCGTTGAGCTTGCCGACGCGGTTGAGTGCGACGATCTCCGGCCTCGCGTTCGCGTAGTCGGCCGGGCCGGGCCGCTTCGGCGCCGTGTCCTGCGTCGGCGGTGCGGCGGATGCGCCGGGCTTGGCCGGCGCCTTCGGGCCGGCAGGGGCCGCGAGCAGCTTCCGCACGACGAGGTCAGGCGTGCCGGGACGCAGCGCCAGCGCCTTCATGATCTCGCCGTCCTGCGCGGCCATCGCGATCAGCGCGGCGTAGGCCGCCTCGGAGAATTTGGTTCCGGGGTTCTTGATCAGCGCGAGGCAGTTCGGTCCGCCGCGCGCGATCAGGGCTTCGGTCACGACAGGCTCGATGGAGGCGCGCGCCGCGATCGCGCGCTGCTGCCGCTCGCCGCAGCACGCCGCGACTGCGGCGAGATCCGCCGCGGAGACTGCCTGGGATTTGAGCAGGACCGGACACGCCACATCGGGGTCGTGGTGTGAGGCGAGACGCCGCAACGTCTCGGGCGGAGCTGTCTTGAGTTCGGCGAGCGTGGCGCTGAGCCGTGCCAGCGCGCGGGCCTCGACCCGTTCTGTCAATTGCAGCAGAACGCCGTCGACGACGCCTGCGAGCAACTCCTGAGACCGGTCGCGGCTGCCAGTGAGCAGCTGCACAATACCTTCGAGGATGCGGGCGCAGCGGTCCAGCGGGCAGCTGGCGACCGCTTCTTCCAACTCATCCAGAATATTGGCAGGCGAATTTGCCATCATGGCAGGGGCCTGTACTGAAATAAATTTTGACTATCCAACGAGCTTCATTCCGCCCCACAGGCGTTAATTTGAAATTTAGATCTTGCTGTCCCGGGTATGAATGCACCGCCGCTTCCGCCGGAAACGATATCGAAATTTGGCGAGGTGCGATGCGCCGGCTTGTCCTTTGAACGCGACACTCGCCAACTGACCCGTGTGGTTGGTGTGATTCCTGGGGTCTGATGAGGAATTGAAAGGGAGCAAGCCGGCATCGTTGCCGGACGCGCGTCCATTATGACGCGACGTTTCATATTGCCATGAACAGTATTGATGATGCGCCTGCCTTGGCGCCCAAAACATTTCGCTTCTCTGACGTCGATGAATTTCGGAATGCCATACGAGGCCTGAGCTTCGAATTCACGCCTTTCGTACGGAAGATTTCGGCAGAGCAGACCATCTTGTCGCTGCCCGGCTGCGACGTGAATTTGACGCGCGCGTTTCCACGCGTCGTCGACGCGCAACTCGTCGAGAATTGCACGGCGATCGGATTCACGATGGACGACCTCAACGTGCCCGTCCGCTTCAACGGCTCGGTGCGCGCCCGTCCGGTCGTCGTCATCGGCAGCGGTGGCGCCGCTTACACCACCATCGAGGAGGTGCAGCGGCACATCGCCTCAGTGGTGTTCAGGCCGGAGGTGACGGATCGCGGCTGGCCGCATGCGGTCTCGAGCTTCAAGATTTTTGAGACCACCGCCGCGGGGCTGAACCGGCTGCGCGGCGTGGTGCGCGAGGTGCTGGCTGTCGCGTCGGAGCCCGTCGACGCAGCCGGGTTGCCGTCGAAGGCCGTTGCCATGAAGGAGTCGCTGCTCGGCGCCGTCGACGAGGCGTTTGAAAGCGTCGTTCCGGCACGATGGATCCTGCGTCCCAACGACGAGCGGAACTTCAGGATATTCCAGGACATCCGCGCGCTTTTGTCCGACGACCTCTCGCATCCGATCTACAGCGAGGAGATCGCGCGCAAGCTCAATCTGTCCGTCCGCACCATGCATGACGTCGTCCGCCGCTATCGCGGCATGAGCCTGCATCGATATCTGCGCCTGCGGCGGCTGTGGCTGGTGCGCCGGCGGCTGCTCGCCGGTGCCGACAGCGTCAAGGCCGTCGCGCTGGCGTACGGCTTCTGGCATCTCAGCGACTTCTCCAGAAGCTATCGCGACCAGTTCGGCGAGACGCCCTCGCATACGCTGGAGCTCGGTCGCAGGCGATAGCGCGACAAGGCTGCCCGGTTCGTGCTAGCGTCCGGCCATGAGCAATCGCATCCTCGTCCTCTACGGTTCCTACCGTTCCGACCGCATGGGCATCCGCCTGGCCAATTTCGTCATCGATCGCCTGCGCAAGCGCGGCGACGAGGTCGAGTTCATCGACGCCAAGGCGATCGGCCTGCCGATGCTCGACCGCATGTACAAGGAATATCCCAAGGGCACGGCGCCCGAGGCGCTGGAGAAGCTGGCGGGGCAGATCCGCGGCGCCGACGGCTTCGTCTTCGTCACCGGCGAATACAATTGGGGCATTCAGCCCGGACTGAAGAACCTCACCGACCATTTCCTCGAAGAGTGGTTCTGGCGTCCGGCCGCGATCGTGAGCTATTCCGCCGGCCGCCTGTCCGGCGCGCGCGCCTCGACCGCCTGGCACGGCACGCTGTCGGAGATGGGCATGGTGGTGATCTCGAGCACCATCGGTGTCGGCCCGATCGCGCAGACATTGTCGGAGGCAGGCGAGCCGATCGGCGAGGGCGGCAAGGCGCTGGAGCGGTCGTTCCCGCGCTTTGGCGATGATCTCGCATGGTGGATCGAGGCGGCCAAGGCGCAGCGGGCGCGCAAGGCGCCGCCGTATTGATATCGGCTACTGCGAGGATGGTCCCGGAGCCCGGATGGATCGCAGCGCAATCCGGGGCGGTGCCGATGACTTACGAGATCCCGGATTACGCTTCGCTCCATCCGGGCTACCGGGCCTTACTTACGCCGCCCTGACCTCGCCGAGGAAGCGGTCGAACTGGCCGGCGAGATCGCGCGACTGGCTCGAGAGCTGCTCGGCTGCGCCCAGCACTTCGCGGGCGGCCGCGCCGGTGTCGTCGGCGGCGCGCTGCACGCCCGAGATGTTGGTGTTGACCTCCTGGGTGCCGCGGGCGGCCTCCTGGACGCTGCGGGCGATCTCCTTGGTGGCGGAGCCCTGTTCCTCGATCGCAGCCGCGATCGCCGTGCCGATCTGGTCGATCTCGCCGATGACGTCGGCGACGTTGCGGATCGCGGTCACGGTCTCGTCGCTCGCGGCCTGAATCGCGGTGATCTGCTCGGAGATTTCGGTGGTGGCCTTGGCGGTCTGGCCGGCCAGCGACTTCACCTCGGCCGCCACGACGGCAAAGCCGCGGCCGGCTTCGCCGGCGCGGGCGGCCTCGATGGTTGCGTTCAGCGCCAGCAGATTGGTCTGCTCGGCGATGCTCTGGATCAGCGTGACGACGTCGCCGATCCTCTGGGCGCCTTCGGCGAGCGCGCGTGCGGTGTCGCCGGTGCGGCGGGCGTTGTCGACGGCGCGGGCCGCAATCTCGGTCGATTGCGCGACCTGGCGGCCGATTTCCGCGATCGAGGAGGTCAGCTCTTCCGTGGCGCTCGCGACCGTCTGCACATTGGTCGAGGTCTGCTCGGAGGCGGCGGCGACGACCGCGGCCTGGCTGTTGGTCTGGGCCGCCGTCGAGGTCATCGACTGCGCCGTGCTCTCCATGGTGGAGGAAGCCTTCGACAGGCCGCCGACCAGTTCGGTGACCTTGGCTTCGAACGCGCGGGTGAGCCCGTCGAGCGCCTGGGCGCGACGCATCTTGCCGTCGTTCTCGGCCTGCTTCTCCGCTGCGAGCCGGTCGGCGCGGATCATGTTGTCCTTGAACACCTTCACGGCGGCGGCCATCGCGCCGATCTCGTCGGAGCGCTCCGCGCCGGGGATCTCTTCCGCAACCTCGCCGTCGGCAAGGCGCGACATCCGGCCCGTCAGGTCGACGATCGGGGCGCAGACGCGGCGGCGGACCGTCACGACGAGGCCAGCGCTGGCGATCAGCACGGCGGCAAGGCCGAGCAGCGCGATCGTGAAGCTGGTGCGTGCAGCGGAGGAGGCGCCGGCGAGGATCTGCTCGGCATTGTCGTAGAAGGCGTCGCGGACCTCGATGATGGTGCCGAGGCCGCGTTGGGTGGCGGCGAAATAGGTGTCCATATCGTGTTCGTACTTGCCGCTGACCGCCCCGTCCTTCACCAGCTTGAGCTCGCGGCCGAACTCCTCGATGTAGATCGCGTTGAACTTTTCCAGTGCCGCGGCGACGTTGGCCGGCGTTGCCGGATTGCCGCGCAATTCCTGCAACGACATCACGATCTGGTCGTTGCGGCCCTGCGAGCGGGCGATGTCGCTCTTCTCGGCCTCGGTCGCCGGTTTCTTGCCGCCGACGAGGTTCTTGTGCAGGCTGGAGTTGAAGCCGCCGACGTCGCGCAATGTCATTGCGATGTTGGCGTAGCTGGCCTGACGGTAGGCATCGCCGTTGAGGATCGCCATGCGGCGGACCTGCTCGTTGAGCAGTGCGGTCACCCCGCCGTTGAGCACGGCGTTGTCGGCGACAATTTTCTTGGCGGCGTCCTTGCGCGCCTCCGGCGGTCCCGCCATCGCCTTGTCGATGGCCTCGCGCAGCGCGGTGAATTTCGAATTGATGCCGTCAATGCTGCCGCCGATCGTGTTGCCGTCGTCGAACGGGCCGGGCAGATCCTTGCGCAGCGCATTCATCCTGTCGCGGGCGCCGTCGGTCTGCTTGCGCATCTTGTCGTGCTCGGAAAGCTGCGCCGGATCGTAGGTCGCGGGCCCGTAGAGAATGTTGGTGGCAACGCCGCGCTCGGGGTTGAGATAGCGCGGAATGTCGCTGGCGGCGCGGACGATCGCGAGCCGGCCTTGGGCTTCGGTGATCCGCTCCATGGTCTGGTACTTCGTCACGGCGACGTAGACGGCGAGGCCGCCGCCGACGGTCGAGAGCGAGACGATGGCGGTGGTCAGGAGCGTTCCGATTTTCATGATCTGTCCGGCAATTGGCGCGGGGGAGAAAGATATTCTCCGAAAAGTAGAGTGACCGTATTAATCCCGGGTTTACGCTGCCTGCCGCGACAAGCAGGGCAGCTAGGCCTTTCGGTCAAGCCTGGCGAGGATGTCCAGCGTCGCGCCGTCGCGCTCGCCTGCGAAATACCGCCCGAGTGCCTCGCTGAAAACGGGCGCGTCGGACACCGCGTCGAACAGCGTCATCGAGGAGCGGAATTTGGCGTCGTCGGGCGCGCCGAGGATCGCATTGATGGTCCGGCCCTCGACGGCGAGCACGAGGCGGGTGCATTCGATCAGGCGCGGCCCGAGGACGGGGTGGGCGAGGTAGGCCTCGGCCTCCTTGCGCGAGCCGATCGCGTAGCGCTGCGACATGGCGCTGAAGCCGAGGCCGGCGATCTGCGGGAAGACGAACCACATCCAGTGGCTCTGCTTCCGGCCTTGGGACAGCTCCGCCAGGACGTCGCGATAAACCGGATTTTGGGCCTGGACGAACCGGTCCAGATCGAAAGGATAGGTCATTGGATACCCCCAAACTGCCTTTCTGGACCTTTGCCGGCCGCGATTATGCCTAACTTTTGGCTCCCAATGTGGTAGCTGGTATAGAGTCTCCGGGTGGGGGTTGGGTCCCCCGGGGGTTGATTTGGGGATCTGATGGTTTCCGACCGCGCAAGCGCCGAGAGGCTGTTGTCGCGCCGCCGTATTGGGCGAGCGGAGACGATATTGCTTTCTCTGGCAGCCGTTGCGCTGGCGCTGGGCGCTGCGGCCTGGGTCGCCGATATCGGCGATTCCCCGCTCGTTTCGGCCGCCTTGCCGCCGTCCAATGCGCCGTCCTTCGAAGATCGTTTCACCTCGCTGTCGGGCAGCCCGTCCGCCCGCGATATCGGGCTGCGAACGATGGAGCGGTCCGCCCTGAATGCCGTGCAGCTCAAGCTGCGCGATGCCAAGGCGATGCTGGCCCAGAAGCTTCAGACCGACGACTGGCGCTCGATGCTGACCGATGACAGCCAGCCCGCGGTTGACGAGAGGAGGGCCCCGCAGCGCGCCGACGCCGTCCCGATGCCGCGCTCGCGCCCGGCCCAGGCGGACTTCGCCTTCCAGATCGCCTCGAGCCAGGCCTATGCAGAGACCACCCCCAGGGTCGACAACCGTAACTTCTTCGAAAAATTCACCGACAAGATCAGGCTGGCCTCGCTGACGCCTGGCGACGGCCTGCTCGGCCGGGGGCCTGATCTCGCTGCCCTTGGCTACGATTCGCGCACGGCGGTCTACGACATCACGGCCAAGGCGCTTTACCTGCCGAGCGGGGTCGCGCTGGAAGCGCATTCGGGCATGGGCGCATTGATGGACGATCCCGATCACGTCGACCAGCGGATGGTGGGCGCGACGCCTCCGGCCACCTACGACCTGAAGCCGCGCGAAAAGCTGTTCCACGGCGTTCGGGCGTTGCGATTGACGCCCACCGACGGCACCAGTGCGCTCGGCCGCGTCGGCCTGCTGACCCACACCTATATGCTCGGGCCGCGCGGCGATTCCAACGGGTGCGTCTCGATCAAGGACTACGATCGGTTCATGAAGGCCTATGACAATGGCGAGTTCAATCGCCTGGTCGTGGTCCGGAGCCTGAGCGGATCGACAACCGTGGCGCAGCGCGCCAATACCGATTCCTGATATTTGAGATCCGACATCTGCCTGCTTGCTGTGGGGCTGCCGTTTTCCCTTCGTTAAGCCGTCATCGTCCAGAAGCAGCCCATGAGTGATCCCCAGAATTCCGAGACCCCGCTGCGCACGACGTTCAAGATCAAGCTGAACGGCGATACGCTGGCGATCGCGACCGTGGGCCAGGCCTATCAATTCCTCACCAACTTCAAGTCGGTCGAGTGGATGGAATTCCGCGCCCTGCATGAGGACGCCGTCGCGGCGCTGGAAGGGGCGGCGGACAACGCCATGCTCGTGGTGCAGGCCACCAACGCCGTGCGCGCGCTGTTCGTAAGTGCGAAGCTGCTCTAGCGATGTCTTCGTAGCCCCGCGGCTCCATGAGGGTTACAGGCTTGTCCCTCGAACCCGTTGATCTGTGGCTGCGACCAAGCTTGGCGCGTTTGGCGCCGAGGAACAACATCGCATGGATATCGCAAAATTCATCTCAGGCGTGGATTGCGCCGGCACGAAGCAACCGACGCCGGCTGCGCTCGAGGCATTCGAGACGTCGATAGGATGCCGCTTGCCGGAGGAGTATCGTCAGTTCCTGCTGGCCTGCGCCGGCGGCTATTTCCGGAGCTCGGCCGAATTCAACTGGCCCCAGGGGCATTGGGCCGGTGCGATTCAGGAGGTGCTGGGATTGCGGGATGACGAATGTTCATTGGTCCAGACGCGCAAGACGCCGCAATGGCCGACCGTCGATGAACTCTTGTGGATCATGAGCGACCACGGCGGCAACCCGATCTGCATGACGATCGACAAGGGGCTTTTCGGCCGGATCTGGTTCATCGATCACGAGGTCGCCGAATACGAGAAGCCGTGGACGCTCGCTGAAGCGATGTCTGACAATTGGGGCTACGTGCTGCCACTCGCGCCGACCTTCGCCGATTTCATCGCTGGCATCCACGAGGAAGCCACGGCCGCGTGAGTACCGTTGGTATCCCGGACGCGCTAACGCGCAAGCGTTGCTGCGCAGAGCAGGGGCCCATCGCGATACGGTACGGTCTGGATCGATGGGCCCCGGCTCAGCAGCACATCACTGCGTGCTGCGCTGCGCCCGGGGCACGAAAGAGGCGGACGACGCCTTAACGCCGGTCGTCGCCACGTCCGTCGTCGTCATCGTGGAAGTCGTGGTCGCCGCCCGGTCTGAAGCCGGGATCGATGCAGGCGAAATTGCCGGCGTCGTTGGTCATGCCGCTGCCCTTGTAGGACGCGATCTTCGGATAGACGCAGAGCGGCCGCGTGCCACTGGCCGGGAAGTTCTGCGCAATGCGCGGATCGAACAATCCGCCGGCCGGGTAGGGCGAGGTCGCGTTGGTGTTGGCCGCGACGATGCGGTCCGGCGCGATGCCGCGCTCGACCCAGTCGGTGATGGCCTTCAGTTCGTTGCCGGCAAAGCTCGTGGTGGCCGCGCCGCCGCCGCAATGGGCCATGTTCGGCACCATGAACAGGCGCGCGAAATCGGTCGCGCGGCCGCTCATGTGCCGGTCCATGTTGCGGTACCAGCGGGCGATCGCGGCACCCGAGAAAATGCCGTCATTGACGGAGGAGGAGATGATCAGCTTGCCGCCGCGTGCCCTGAATGGCCGCAGGTCGGTCGAGACCGCGGCCATGAAGTCCATGCTGCTTTCGGGATAGGCTGCCGTCCTGGCGAAGATCTTCGGCGCGTCGGTGTCGAAGTTGAACTTGAACACGAAGGCTTCCTGGCCGTTCGGTCCGTTGACGGGCGTGACCACCGGCGGGGTCTGGAAGATCATCGGGATCGCGCCGGCGCCGAGCGTCAGGTTGATGGCGGTGTTGACGCCGGGCACCGGCGCGGTGACGACGTTCCAGAGTTGCCAGCCGGCGCCGGGCGCACTCGGCGGCGTCCAGATGCCGGCATCCCAGAACCAGTTCGAATAGAGTCGCCGTCCCTTGCTGTTGACCGGGCCGGCATAGATCTTCTTGAGCGCGTCGACTTGCTTGCTGGTGAGGCAGGTGCCGCCATGCGGCGTGCTGCCGTGCGAGCCGGAGTCGCAAGTGTAGCTGGCGAGCGCCGGATACACCTTCTTCGCGGTGCAGGCGTGGTAATTGTCGATGATGCCGTCGACGAGGCCATCGAGCGCGTCGCAGGCGCTCAGGATCGCGGCCGAGGCCACCTGGAGATCCTGCGCGGGAAACGTGTCGGGAATGAACGGCTGTCCGTTGACGTCCGTGCTGGTGGCGAGGGTGCCGAGCACCTGCTCGTTCCAGGCTTCCGCGAGGCCGGCCTGCGGCAGGTTGAAGCCGGGATTTTGCGAGATCACACCGTCGAACAGCCAGGGGAAGCGCTGCGACGCCACCATGGCGTCGCGGCCGCCGTTGGAGCAGCCCATGATGTAGGAATAGACGGTGTCGAGGCCGTAGAAATAGGAGATGATCTGCTTGGAGATCGTCGCGGTCTTCTCGACACCGTTGTAGCCGTAGTCGCGGCGTGCTTGCGCGTCGATGGCGAAATGCGCGGAGCCGCCGGCATTGGCGTCGTCGTCCTGATATCCGCCGACGACGTTGCCGGCGCTGTCTTCGTCGCCGCCGTCATCGGCGGCGACGGCCCAGCCCTGGCCGAGCTCGGTGCCGGCCGCGCCTTGCGGATCGGCATTGAGGCTGCCGTCGGTGCCGCCGCCGCCCATCATCTCGAAACGGCCATGCCAGGTGGTGGGCAGGTTGAGCGCAAAGCCGATGCCGTAGGTGAAATGATCGGGGTCCTGCGTCGAGACGCGCTTGTTGATGATGCCGACCACGTTGCAATAGCCCGGCTTCTGGGTCGCGCTCAGGATCTGCGTGTTCGGCAAGGACAGGCCGGTGAGGGCGGTGCACGACGCGCGCGGCGCGACGCCGCCCGGCGGCAGCCCGTGCGCGGTAGCATGAGCGCCGAGAGACGCCCACGTGGCGATGATCGTCGAGGCGAGGAAAAGTCGTTTCATGTCATGCCCTCCCGGTTTCAACGTTGATGATTGAACGAAAGCGTTCGACCCGCCGCCGCTTGGCGAAGCGTCACGTGATCGGAAACGTCTTTGCAATTTGCTGTAGGAGGAGATGCGCGCGCCGGCGATGAGCCGCGCGCAGTTGCGCGCAAAATGATCCCGCCGCGATGCGCTGCGGCATGCGGATCGGTGCCCACCCCTGATGACGGCACGGACGTTCGCTCCCCTTGAACCCGCTCGTGTTACGGCAGGTTTCCAGAATCCTTAGGCGAGCGATGTTGCCGTGTCAACATGACGCATCGCGCGATATTGCCGTGCAACCTGTCGTAGAAGCTGTAGGCTCGACCGAGTTCCGTCCGGCTTCTCGATTCAACAGCGTTGCGTTAGACTCGCTGTCCGAATCCTCCGGACACGAAAGATGCGCGTCGATGCGGCCAGCCAAGGCACGGGTGAGGAAGCGGCCCGCGGGACCGCAGCGGGCGGCACGCGGGACAAAGCCGCCGCGTCCGGCGCCGCGCACCGCGTCCGGCGCGACCTCGACCCGGGCGAAACCGCTTGCGCTAGGCGATCTCTCGCAGTTGCTCGGCTACAGCATCCGCCGGGCGCAGCTCTGGATCTTCAGGGAGTTCAGCCGGCAATTGGCGGCCTTCGAGATCAGTCCCGCCCAATTCTCCGTGCTCTGCGTGATCGATGCCAATCCCGGCGTCAATCAGCTTGCGGTGGCGCAGCTGCTGTCGATCGAACGTGCCGGGCTCGGCAGGCTGGTGGATCATCTGGAAGGTCGTGGCCTGGTCCGGCGCAGCGCGTCGGCGATCAACCGCCGCTATTACGTCCTCTATCTGACCGAGGCCGGGACGGCGCTGCTGGGCCGGCTGAGGCCGGCGGCCGCCGCGAGCGACAAGGCGCTCGCAGCCAGGATCGGACCGCGCGCCTACAAGGACTTGCAGCGGGCGCTGGCGAGCTTTGTCGCCGACGCCTGAGCGGGCCGCCCCTCCTTTATCATGACTTGAACTGCGTGGCAGGAACGGGCAAACGGTCCGCCAAGACCGTGACCAAGGTCAATCGATCTCGCCATCCATTCGAAGCTGACATCAGGGAGAGACCCCAATGAAACGCCGTACATTCCTCAAGGGCGGCGCGGTCGCCGGCGCGACGACGCTGGTTGCTGCACCCGCGATCGCGCAAGGCGCGCCCGAGATCAAATGGCGCCTGACCTCGAGCTTCCCGAAGTCGCTCGACACCATCTACGGCACGGCGCAGACCTTTGCGAAATATGTTGCCGAGGCCACCGACAACAAATTCCAGATCCAGACTTTTGCAGCCGGCGAGCTGGTGCCCGGCCTGCAGGCGCTCGACGCCGTCAGCACAGCCTCCGTCGAGATGGCGCAGACGCCGCTGTACTTCTACATCGGCAAAGAGCCCGCGCTGGCCTACGCCACCGGCGCGCCGTTCGGCATGAACCATCGCCATCAGGAATCGTGGTGGCATTTCGGCGGCGGCGCCGACCTCACCAACGAGGCGCTGAAGCCGTTCAAGACGCACGCCATCCTCTGCGGCAATTCCGGTACCCAGATGGGCGGCTGGTTCCGCAAGGAGATCAAGACCGTCGACGATCTCAAGGGCCTCAAATTCCGCATCGCCGGCATGGGCGGCCACGTGCTGGCGCGGCTCGGCGTGGTGCCGCAGCAGATCGCGGGCGGCGACATTTATCCGGCATTGGAGAAAGGCACGATCGACGCGGTCGAGTTCGTCGGTCCCTATGACGACGAAAAGCTCGGCTTCCAGAAGGTCGCAAAGTACTACTACTTCCCCGGCTGGTGGGAAGGCGGCGCCATGCTGCACATGATCGTCAATGACGAGAAATGGGCGAGCCTGCCGAAGCAGTATCAGGCGATCGTCAACCAGGCCGCGTCCGCCGCCGGCGCCTGGATGCTCGAAAAGTACGACAGCGTGAATCCGGCGGCGCTGAAGCGGCTGATCGCCAACGGTGCCGAGCTCAAGGCCTTCCCGCAGCCGGTGATGGAAGCTTGCTACAACGCCACCCAGGAACACCTGAACGAGCTCGCTGCCAAGAGCGACCTGTTCAAGCGCACCAAGGACAGCCACGACGCGTATATGAAGGAGCTGCTGTTCTACACGCAGATCGCGGAGAATTTTTACGACAACTATCTGCTGAGCAAGATGCGCAAGGGCTGATCGCGTTGCGGCGATGGGCGGCCGATCGCCATTTGCGGTCGGCCGCCCATCGCAATCGCCGCGATTTGCCGGCGCGGACGGAGTTGCTCGGAGCAGGCATTTGCCGATTGCGCGGTGCAATCTGCGGCTGTATCATCAGGAGATACTGAAGCTTGAATGCCGGACTTTGGCTCGTTCCGAGCCGCTCCTTACGTCTATCTTTTTGTATCACGTATGCGTTGAATTGCTGACGAGCGCATTGCAGCAGCTGGCCCGGGATGAGCATCGAACCTGCCACAGAACCACGTCGGCACCGGTGGCGCCTCGCTCTGCTCGTGCTCGTGGTTCTTCCTTTCCTTCCAGAGCTCGCGATCTACGCTGTCGGCGCCCTCGCAAAGCTCAATGGCTGTGTCGCCGACCAGAAGCAGATCTGCCGTATCGTCGGCGTCAATGTCGGCGACGTACTCTCGGGCCTCGTCACCGCTGCGGTCTTTATCGGCACCGTCTTCGTTCTTGGGCTGGCGGCGGTATGGCTGGTGATGTGCTATCTGGTCATCGGTCGCGGCTGGACGGGGCCTGCCGCCCGCTTTTTCCTTGCGCTGTTTGCTACCGTCATATTCGCGGCGCTGCCTTATCTTGCGCCAGTTCTTGCGGTTGCTCCCCTTGCCAATGACAACTGCCTGCCGAACGAGGGTGGGGGCCCCTGTCTGATCTTCGGCGGCGACGTCAGCACGGCGCATCACACCGTGGTCCTGCCATGGCTGCTGATGCCCGGCATCCCGATCGCGCTCGCGACGGCTGCCGTTTATGCGATCGTGATGGCCATCATCAAGGCCCGGCGCGCGCGGGCGAGCAGGCAGCCGGCGCCGTCGTCCTAGCCGTTGTCGAGTCTCGGTGGCTCAGATTGTGCAAGGATTCTTGTGCAAGCTCAGGTTATGGATTAGCCTTGGGCCGTTAGTTTCAAGCCAATGCATTTTTCGAGTCGATTTGGAGCCATTGATCATGAGCGATGCTCGCAAATTCGCTTTTCGCGTTGCGCCAGCGGTTGCGATGTTTGCATTCTGCGGTCTGGTGCAACCCGCCGCCGCGCAGTTCAAAGACACCGTGGCGATCACGATCACCGACGCCGCGGAAGGGGCGGTGTCGCCGGGGTGTCCGAAATCGTTTCTTTCTTCCGCGAACCCATGGCGACTGCCATACGGTATGCTGCCGGCGAGCGACTACTCCTGCTTTGAGAAAGAAAAGGACGTCCGCGGAATTGCGGCCTATTACGCGCCATACGCGCTTCAGGCGGCGCTGGCTTATGAAGCCATAACGGATGACCAATCCGGCGATACGTCATTGGACGCCGTCGTTAAAAAGAAGTTTGAAGGCCGAGTGGGCCGCGTCACAAAATTGCTCAGGGACAGAGGGTGGCGTTTCGAAGCTCCGGACCGCTGCCTGCTGAACGGTTCGTGCGGATCAGATTACAAGGTGGATAAAAAAGGGCTTGCCTATCATCTTTGGTCTCGCAAAACCGCCGGCGGGTGCCGTGAGGCCGCGATCGCGTTTCGAGGCAGCGTGGGCAGCGTCAACGCTTGGGGGACAAACTTCCAGCAGTATATTCCCGCCTGGTCGTCCGAGTACGATTCGCTGAATCTCGACCTCGTGTCCATTCTCAGGAACGTTCGGAAGCTGGGCTGCAAGTACATCGTTGCAGTGGGACATTCGTTGGGAGGCGGATTGGGCCAGTTTGCTGCTTTGGCGGCACCCCCGGAAGCGCGGATTGCCAAAGTCGTTACCTTCAACACGTCGCCGATCAGCGGTGAAGACCTCTTCGGCCCGCAGGATCAGGCGCGCCTAGCGGCGAACAAGCAAGGCCTCACCATCGATCGCGTCAATCAGCGCGGTGAGATATTGTCATACACTGTGGCCAAGCTGGTCCGGCAGACAAGGGCAACCAAGTGCAATCCTCTGATCCGAAGCGTGGAGTTCAATGCCGCGCCCGCTCGCTCGAGCATACCGTTGATGTCATTATACGAGCAGCATGAAATCGTCCCGTTTGCATCCAGGCTGGTCGCGCTGTCGTACCCCAGGGATTCCGATGACGTTGCCGGCATGGACCCCGTGAGGTCGAGACTGCCGCCCTCCGGGGGGCAGGCAGCATGCTCCCCCACCTATAAGGACCAGCAAGACGAGGAGTTCATCGCCGATGCGCCTCCCAACGACGATCGCCGGGGGGCTGTCGGCAGCGGCCGTTTGATGGGGCAGCAGAGCCAGGACATGGCGGTCTACGCGTCTGTTCCCGATCGCGAGAACGCGTTCGCAAAGCTCGGCGGGGCCAGGGTGCACAAGCGCATCGCTAGGCAGCACGGGTCCAGGGGCGCGAAGCTTCATCTGGCGCGTTTCTGACCACTACGGATCGTTGGTCATGAGCGCGGAGTTCGCGCGCTCAGGCGGCGCCCAGCCCCAGCTTAGCGTAGATGCGTCTTGCATAGGCGCCGAACGCGTCCGTCGTCTTGAGTGGGAGGTCGCGCGGGAAGGGCAGGTCGATGGGGAAATAGTCGGCCATCTTCGCGGGGCCCGCGGTCAGCACGGCGCAATGCGAGGACAGGAATACGGCTTCCTGGATCGAGTGCGTGACGAAGATGATGGTCTTGCCGCTCTCGCGCCAGATCCTGAGCATCTCCAGATTCATCTGCTCGCGCGTCAGCGCATCCAGCGCGCCGAACGGCTCGTCCATCAGGATCAGTTTCGGGTCATGGATGAAGGCGCGCGCGATGGACGTACGCTGCTGCATGCCGCCGGAGAGCTCTCGGGGATATTTCTGCTCGTAGCCTGAGAGGCCAACGAGCTTGAGCAGATCGCGCGCCCGCTCGCGCGCGGCTTTGATCGGCAGGCCGACGATCTCGGCCGGCAGCAGCACGTTGTCCAGAATGGTGCGCCACTTCAAGAGCAGGGCCTGCTGGAATACCATGCCGATGTCGCGGGTCGGATCGAACGGGCTGTTGGCGTTGCCGATGCTGACCGTGCCGCCATCGGCGCCGTGCAGGCCGGCCAGGATCTTCATCACCGTGGTCTTGCCGCAGCCGGACGGGCCGACCAGCGAGACCAGCTCGCCTTCCTGCACGTCCATGGTGACGTCGGAGACCGCGAGAAATTCCGCGCCGCCGCTGCGATACACCTTGCGGACGCCGCGCAGGCTGATGAAGGGCTCGTCCGTCATGCCAGCCATTTGCTCAAATTGCCGGTGACGAACGCATCGTCGCTGAGGTCGGCGTGCTCGCGGCAGACGCGGTCGATTTCCTCTTTCTGACCCGGACTGAGGCCTTCGTTCGGATCGAGGCACCACAGGCCCTGCATCAGCCCCTGGCGCCGCAAAATCTCGTGGCAGCCGGCGATGCAGCCGTGAAAATTGTTGGCGACGTCGAAGAAGGCGCTGTTGCAGTCGGTGACGCGAGCGTCGAGCGCGAGCAGGTCGGCCGGTACGGCCTCCTTGTGCCGCGCGGCCTTGCAGCGCTCGAACTGCTTGATGGCGCTCGCGGTCCAGACCGACCAGTGGCCGAGCAGGCCGCCTTTGAAATAGGTGCGCGTCGTGACGCCCTTGTCGCGGAGGTCGAACGGCAGCATCAGGTCGAGCAGGATGTGGTCGTCATTGCCGGTGTAGAGCGCGACACGGTCGAGCGCGCCGGCGGCCGCGACGCCGCGCAGCACGTCGAGCGTGCGATAGCGGTTGAACGGCGCGATCTTGATCGCGATGACATTATCGATCGAGGCAAATCGCTGCCAGAAGCGGCTCGACAGGATGACGCCGCCGACCGCCGGCTGAAGATAGAAGCCCACCAGCGGGATCTCGGCAGCCACGGCCGTGCAATGCGCGATGATCTCGTCCTCGGAGGCGCTCTTCATCGCGGTGAGGCTGAGCAGCCCTGCGTGATAGCCTATATCGCGCGCGGTGCAGGCCTCAGCCGTTGCCTGCCGGGTCGGGCCGGCAAGGCCTGCGACCATCGCCAGCGGGCGCTTGGTCCAGTTGGCCGCGGTCTCGGCCGCGAGCTCGAGCACCGGGCGGTACAGACCGACATCGCGGATCGCGAACTGCGTGGTGTGGACGCCGACCGCAAGGCCGCCGGAGCCGGCATCGATGTAATACCGCGTCAGTGCGCGCTGATGCTTTTTGTCGAGCTGTCGCTCGGCCGTGAGCGCGAGGGGATGCGCCGGCAGCACGGTACCCTCGGCGATCAGCTTGCGGATGTCGGAGTTGATCTGGCTGTGGTGCATGATGTCCTATCCGAATTCGGGGCCGGCAACGGCGAATGGCGTTTCCTCGCCAGTAGGGGTGGCAGGGCCGAACCGCATGCGCTGGAAGGGCCGTTCGATGGTCCAGCCCGAGGCGGTCAATCCCTCCAGGAACGCGGCTTGCGATGCGACGGCATCGATCAGCAGCGGACCGGTCTCGGATTGCGCGATCGCGTGAACCAGGGCCAATGCCGTTGCGGCATGATCGGCAAACAACGGGCCGATATGGCGGGCGGTCCGGCCATCGCGAACCAGCGCGATGGCTCCATTCGCAGCGACGATGCGCGAGCCGTAGCGTTGTGCGAAGGCGGAGAGCAGGGCGGTCCGGTCGAAACCGGTGGCCCGCCGGTCCCGCGCACGCAAGGCATCGATGGTCGCGGATGACGGTGGCGGCGCTTCGGCTCGTGCGGGCCTCACCAGCTTGAGCCGGCGCAATTGCAGCGTCGGCGTGAACCCGAGCGGGCCGTAGACGGTGGTGCCGTCGGGCGTCGCGTCAAGCCAGCTCGTCAGGCCGTTCCGGCGCGCCGTTTCCAGGCAGGCATCGACGAGACGTGTGGCAAAGCCGCGGCGGCGGTGCGTGCCCGATACCAGCACCATGCTGATCCAGGCGTTGTTGCCGGAGTAGGGCAGCAGCGCGGCGGTGGCGACCAACCGCACGCCGTCGCGGATGCCGAACACGATCCCGTCGCGCAGGAAGATGCGCCAGTCGTCTTCGGTCTGGTTCCAGTGCGCTTCCGTCGACAGCGCGAGTCCGGCGAGCGCATCCTCGACGCCGAGCTTGAGGATGGGTGGGCCGTCAGTAACGTCCATCGCGCACCTCGTATTTGGTGGGCTTGCCGAGGCTCGGCATGGAACGGGAGACCCAGTCCGCAGTCCAGGCGATCAACTGCTCGGTGTCGACCACCGGCAGGCCGAACAGCTCGACCGCTTTCGACGTGTCGGTCAGCCACGCCGTCGGCTCTTCCTTGCCTGTCAGCACCGGGGCGCGGCCGAACCTTGCGCCGAATTTCGCGGCCAGATCGCGCACCGCCAGGATCTCATGGCCGCTGACATTGATTGGCGAGGTCGGTGCGGTGCAGTGCGCGAGGCAGCGCAGGGCCTGCGCGGACGCATCGCCCTGCCAGATGAAATTGACATGGCCGAGGCTGACGTCGATAGGCGCGCCGGTCAGCACCTTGGTGGCGATGTCGTGCAGCACGCCGTAGCGCATGTCGATCGCGTAGTTGAGGCGGAACAGCCGGCCCGGCGTCGAAAATCTGCGCGAAAAATATTCGAACATGCGCTCGCGGCCGACGCAGGACTGGGCGTATTCGCCGGGCGGGTTCGGCGCCATGTCCTCGGCCGAGCCTTTGCCGTCGACGGGCACGAAGGGGTAGACGCAGCCGGTCGAGAACGCCACGATGCGCGACGACGGAAAGGCTTGCGCGACCAGCGCCGGCACATGCGCATTCATGGCCCAGGTCAGCGACAAATCGCCCTCGGCCCCGAACTTGCGGCCGGCCATGAAGATGATGTTCGGCGCCTTCGGCAGCGCGCGAATGGCGCTCTCGTCCATCAGGTCGCAATTGATGGTCTCGACGCCACGCCCGTGCAGCCAGTCCTTCACGCCGGCTTCGCTGAAGCGGGCGACGCCGATGACGCGGCGATCCGGCGCGGCGGCTTTCGCCAGCCCCGCCAGCGTCGGGCCCATCTTGCCGCCGACGCCCAAGATCATGATGTCGCCTTCGACCTTCTCGAGGTCGTCGATCAGTGCCTGGCTCGGCCGGCACAGGAGATCGTCGAGGGCGGCGACATCCGGGATGGTCTTCGGCAGCGTCTGGCGAGTGAGGAGCATGGATCGGTCCTTGTCGTTACGTTTGCCTGCTATCGCCGACCACGAACATGCGTTCGAAGGCGAGGACGAGGCCGTAGAGGGCAACTCCGAGCAGCGTGAGCAGGACGACCGCCATCACCATCGCGGGCGTGTCGAGCGAGGACTGCACCTGGATCATGAGGTAGCCGAGCCCGCGCTCGGAGGCGATGAACTCCCCGACGATGGCGCCGGCGACCGCGAGGATGGCGCCGACCTTCATGCCCGAGAACACGTAAGGCAGCGATCCCGGCAGCTGGATCTTGCGGAACAGCGTCCAGCGCGAGCCGCGCAGCGATTTGACGAGGTCGAGCAGATCAGGCTCGACCTCGCGCAGGCCGCGCGCGGTGGTGAGCAGGATCGG
>Ga0065165_1000823_pt1 | contig 41031 bp, 39 predicted proteins | sample AraplaMF_Cvi_mMF_FD_63813 | JGI IMG/M metagenome (GOLD analysis project Ga0065165, IMG submission 63813) | Arabidopsis root microbial communities from the University of North Carolina, USA - plate scrape MF_Cvi_mMF (version 2) (version 3) | ecosystem: Host-associated > Plants > Roots >... | reverse complement strand
CGTCATCGCCGTGAATCCTTCAGGAACATCCTTGAGGGATTGCTCCGTTCTGGGAAGTTCCAATGGGCAGGAAAACGGCTCAGGCGCCGCGGCGACTGGTGAGGTCACGAGGCATATCGAGACGAGCGCGGGCGCCAGAAGAATATGCGCGCACTTGCCGCTCGGATTACCATTGAATGGTCGCATAGTCGGTACCTCGATAGAAATACGTGTCGGCCTTTCCGTGAGCCATCGGATCAAAATACACCTCTCGCATCAAGATCGTTTCGGCCTTGACGTACTGCTCGACGATGTTGAATCCGATGATGGCGCCGCTCTTGTCCATCAGTGGACCAGCAAATAGGCCTGCGTGTTGTCCGCTGTTGCCGTTCGGATAGAAGCCTCTGGCGTTCCATCCAGAAGCAACCGGTGTACCGAGTGCCAGGGAGGCTACAACTGCGGGGGTCAGGGCAGTTCCCTTTTTCCAGTTTTCTGGCTGCGTAGTGGGGGCATGCGCTAATTGCTTCACCAACTCAGCGCACTGGGCTTTGCCCGCCGCATTCAAGATGAGTGATTTACCAGCAAAGTTGGCGACGTTTAGCACAGCACCAAAGTGCTCGGCGTAGGCGCGGGTAGAAACTGCCTCGGCTTTGAGGGGTTGGGTCGCCATGGGTTCCGGGAAATGGTTGTAGCGAATGCAGAGCCTATCGGCTGACGTGTGATCTCACATCTGACTTCGGTCACTCTAGGCTGCTGACGGCGGTTGGATAGTGCGGCTACCTCAGGACCACGCGCTTTCGGACGCGCAAGTTATGTCTCGACGGCTAAGGGCCCGTTGTAAAAACCGTCATCATCAACCGCCTGGCAACACACTGGCGTGCACGCAGGAGTGCACTGATTCGGCCGAAGACGTATTCGGTGCTGCAGCTTCAGTCGGTGTCAACGGTGTGCACGGTCGGACAAAACACGTTTGGCACCTACGGAGACATCGCTGCGGCTTCGCTTCCCACCACCTCAACGCTCGTCGGCAGCGGCGCGAGCGCGCGGGCACTGGCGGCCTTGTCCAGCACGGCGGCGACGTGATAGGACTTCACATCCTTGCGCAACCTTTGCTTGTCTTCCTTCGTCAGTGGCTTCATGGTTGGCCCTCCTTCATCTCGCCAAACTGAGGACGCTCAGGAGGGTCGCAAGACGGCGACTGTGGCTTCGAGGGTTTCCCAGGAGTGGACCGTCTCCAGTTCCCGTCCGCCGAGTGGCCGTGCCGTGCCATGGCAAAAAGCGCAGGCCGACGGGCGCACCGACTGCGCGAACGCCTGGCCAGACCGCGCAGACCGTTCGGACCGCTGGCCGGAGCGTCAAAACGCCTGCTTCACCTCAATCTCGAACGACTGCACCGCCGGCACGAACCAGCCGTCGTCTTCCGCAGCGCGCCAGTCCAGCCGCACATTGCCCTGGCCCAAAGGGATCATCAAGGTGGAATAGATCGGCAACCCGCGCGGGTTCACTCGCGTGGCCACGATCCGTTGGTCCGACCATTCCTTGATGGCGTACTCCGCCGTGATGGCGAGCAACTGAGGAGGGCTTGCATCCGCCTGCCCCCGTAGCGGGATGATCGAAGCCAGGGACTCGATGCAGCGCATGCTCTCCCTCACGCAGACAATGGCGCTGTCATTGACCTTCGCGATACGCGGCTTGGCGTAGTCGCCCTGGGCTTTCCACGCGCCTCTTACTGAGACCGAGTCGGGCACGGAGAATCGCCGACCCTCCGCCGGCGGGATGTCTCGCCAGCTGTCCGAGGCGCTCGCGGAGGCGGAAGCGGCAAAAAGCGCAAGCAGCAGTATCGAAGGGCGGATTCGCATGGATATCAGAGGCGGCAAATCCGGCGATTGTGCCCATGACCAGCGACGTATTGACCGCGCGCGTCCTCGCGGCGCACGCGCTGCAAGGGTTTGTGCAATTCGGCCTCGATGCCTTTCCCCCTCAGGTATGGTGGCGTCATGCCGCTCAACGAGCTCTATTCCGGCCCCGCCGCCAGCTTCGACTCCCCTCTGGAGATGCTGGAGGCCTGCCACGACCGGGTGCGCCGAACGCTGGACTTGCTGGTCCGTCTGCAGGCCCACCTGGCGGAACATGGCATCACCGACCAGGCCCGCAGTGCCGCCACGGACATCCTGCGCTACTTCGACATCGCGGGCCCGGCGCACCATGAAGACGAAGAGCGCCACGTGCTGCCTCGCCTGCGCAGCAGCCAGGCGCCTGAGTTGAAGGCGCTGGCCGAGCGCCTGCATGCCGACCATGCTGCCATGCAGGACGACTGGCTGGCCCTTCGCGTGAGCCTGCTGGCCGTGCGTGACGGCGAGGCGGGCGCATGGCCGGCGGCCTTGGTCCAGCGCTATGTTGACCGGTACGAGCGCCACCTGGAAGCCGAAGAGCAGGTGGCATTTCCCGCCGCCGCGAAGTCTCTGGGCGGCGATGAGATGGCCCTCATGGGCCAGGAGATGTCCTCGAGGCGCCGTCCCGCGTCCCAGCAGGGCGGATGACCATTCCTTGATTCACACGGAGCATCACGATGGATCTGAAACTTCAAGGCAAGCTTGCTCTCGTCAGTGGCAGCACCGCTGGTATTGGCTATGCCATTGCACAGGCCCTGGCCGCGGAAGGCGCCCGGGTGATCATCAATGGCCGCACCCAGTCTTCAGTGGATGAAGCCGCCGCGCGGATTCGCGCCGACACCGGCGCCGAGGTCATCGCCTTTGGCGGCGATCTCAGCCGCCCCGAGGCGGCCGCCGAAGTGGTGGCCAGGCACCCGGGCATTGACATCCTGGTCAACAACCTGGGCATCTTCGAACCCAAGGCGTTCGAAGACATTCCGGATGAGGACTGGACCCGCTTCTTCGACGTCAATGTGCTGAGCGGCGTGCGGCTGGCGCGCCTGGTGCTGCCGGGCATGAAGGCGGCCAACTGGGGACGGATCATCTTCATCTCCAGCGAGAGCGCCATCCAGATCCCCACCGAAATGATCCACTACGGCATGACGAAGACGGCGCAGATCGCTGTCGCGCGCGGACTTGCCGAGTCCGTCGCCGGCACGGGCATCACCGTCAACAGCGTCCTGCCCGGGCCGACGAAGTCTCGCGGGGTGGGGGATTTCGTGCAGGACATGGCCCGCGGCAGCGGCAAGAAGTTTGAGGAGGTCGAGGCCGAGTTCTTCGAGAACGTCCGGCCCACGTCTTTGATCAAGCGCTTTGCCACGCCCGAGGAGGTCGCCTCCCTGGTGGCCTACGTGGCCAGCCCGCTGGCGTCTGCCACCACGGGTGCGGCGCTGCGCGTTGATGGCGGCGTGGTCAAGAGCGCCTTCTGACCGCAAAGGCGCCGGAACCGTCGCTGGCGCGCCGGGCCAGGGCCGGGCCGCCTCCCGCCGCCTCCCGAGATCCAAAGCGTGAGGAGCTCACAACCACCCCGGAGGTCCGGCGCTGGAGGCGACTTTGGACACTGTCTCGCCCCTGCGCATCTTCGCTAGACTGCGGCCGTTAAAAAAACATCGGGGAGCGGGCCAGCATGTCGCTGACCACGGAGGGAGTGCTGGCGCTCGCGCCGGACGAGGCGTCGGCCAAGGCTGCTCGCGGGCTGACCTCGCCCGCCAAATGGCCGCTGCTCGGTGCCAATGAGGCGGCTGCCTGGGGCGAATGCCAGGGCAGCGGCTCCAAGCCGTACCAGACGCAGGTCGACTTCAGCGGCCCTGCCTTCAAATGCTCGTGCCCCAGCCGCAAGTTCCCGTGCAAGCACGGCCTGGCCCTGCTGCTCATGCGGGCGCAGGACGCCAGCCGCTTCACGGCAGGGCAGCCACCCGCCTGGGTGACGGACTGGTTGGCCTCGCGAGGCGAACGCGCCGAAAAAAAGGAAGAACGGGACCGGGATGCGGCGCGCCGTGCCGAGGAGCGGGCTGCCGAACGGGAAGCGTCTGGCGACGACAGCGCAGCCGACGCCTCGCACAAGCGCGAAACCCAGCGCTGGCAGCGTATCGAGACGGCCGCGCAGGAACTGCAGCGCTGGCTGGCTGACCAGGTCACGCGCGGTTTTGGCGCGCTGGACGCATCGTCGGTGCAGGCCTGGCAGACCATGGCCGCTCGCATGGTGGATGCCCAGGCCCCGGGCCTGGGCCAGCGCCTTTTGGCAGCCGCCGCGGTCTGGCGACAAGGCGCCGATTGGCCGGAGCGGCTGCTGGCACGTTTCGGGCTCCTGCAGCTGGCCACCGAGGCTATCGCCCGCAGGGCATCACTGCCGCAGCCGGTGCAGGCGGACATCCGCACGCTGTGTGGCTGGCCGATGGACCAGGCCGAGGTACTGGCCAGCGGCGAGCGCGTGGAGGACCGATGGACCGTGCTTGGTGTGGTCGTCGAGGAACGTGAGGGACGGCTCCTGGAACGGCGCGTCTGGCTGCAAGGCGAGCGCAGCGGCCGCCGCGCCTGGCTGCTGGAGCACGCGCATGGGGGCAAGGGCTTCACTGGCCTGTGGTCTGCCGGGACTACAGTGCCTGCCACGCTGGCCTTCTATCCTGGCGCGGCCCCTTTGCGGGCCATCGTGGCGGAGCGTCCGGGCGACAGCCATGCGCTGGCGGCGGGGGCCATGTCACAGGCGCCCTGGCAACTGCCACATGCCCAGGCCGGTGCGAGTGCAGACCCGGCTCACCCTTGGGCCCCGGAATGGGACGCCATGGCCGCCCGCGTTGGCGCCAATCCCTTCGTGCTGCTTCATCCCATGGTGCTGACCCACGCCTTGCCCGTCATGACGGACACCGGCCTGACGCTCACGTCCGCAGGCCAATCCGTGCCACTGGCCCTCGGCGAACAGGAACGCTGGCTGCTCATGGCCGTCGCCGGCGGACACCCCCTGACCGTCGCCGGCGAATGGGATGGGGAGCGCTTCAGGCCGCTGACCGCGTGGACCGGGGACGGCGGTGCACCGGACTGGACGAGGACGCTCGCATGATGATCGCGCACGCCGTCACCACGCCCGCCAAACGGGCGGCTGCGATCGGCATGGGCAGAGCCCGCGCCGCGGCCCGCCTGCAAAGGAGGGCGCCATGAGCATCTGGTCGCCCCTGCTGCCCGCCGTCATGGTGGGAACCGAACGGCAATCCGGCCCGCTGCCCGCCTGGCCCGGAGACGTTGGAGAGGTCATCGCCCAAGTGGCCACGGCGTCCGACAACGCGGCGGTGCGGCTGTTGCGGGCCGCCGCGGTGCTCGCTCCCTGCGCGCTGGCCGGTGCCACTGGCGCAGCGGGGACGCCGACGCCACCCCGTCCTGCGCCGGCCGATCCGCGTCCGGCGGCCCCACCAGCCATGCATGCCTTGCTGGCCTGGGCACTTCAGGACGGCCCCGGCCGCCTCCACCGCCTGGTGTTCTGCGGGCTCGCGGAGGCGGGTTACCGGCTGCCCGCGAGCTTGCTGCCCCAGGCCCTGGATCTCGGGCGTCGCTCCACCGTGCTGCGTCCCGCCTTGCTGGGAGCGCTCGGGGAACGCGGCCTGTGGCTGGCGGCCCAGCGCGAGGATTGGCGCTATGCCGCGGGTGTGGGCGGTGATGAGCCGCCGGAGAGCCACTGGACCGAGGGCACCCTCGATCAACGCCGAGCCTTCCTGAGCCGCGAACGCGCATCGGCGCCGGCCGTGGCGAGGGAGCGCCTGGCGCAGGCGTTTTCAGGGCTGCCTGCCAAGGAACGCGCGGACCTGCTGGCGGTGCTGGAGACGCACATCGGTGCCGAGGACGAAGGGCTGCTGGAGCGGGCCCGCGCCGATCGCAGCCGCGAGGTCCGTGAAGTGGCGGTGCGCCTCTCGATGCGAGTGCCTGGTGCGGCGCATACCCGGCGGGCCGAAGCCCGGCTTGCGGCGCTGCTGGCCCAGGACCGCGGCCTGCTGGGCCGGCGCTGGGTGCTGGAGGCACCGCAGGCCGTGGCGCCCGACTGGGAAGCCGATCAGATCGTGCCCGTGCGGCCGCAGCAGGACCCGCTGGGCGAGAGGGCGTGGTGGCTCTATCAGCTGGTACGACAGGTGCCGGTCGCCTGGTGGACCCACCACACCGGACTGTCGGTGCCCGAACTGTTCAAGTGGGCCGCGCGCGGCGACTGGGCACAAGCCCTGACTCGTGGCTGGTTCGATGCACTGGCAGCGACCCGCGAGACCGACTGGTGCGAGGCCTTCCTGGCCAGCTTGCCGCAGGAACAGGCCGGCCAAGCGTCCACCACGGCCGCCTGGTCGGCGCCGCTGCTGCAGTGGCTGCCTCAGGAGCACCGTGAGCGCCACTGGCAGCGCCATGTGGAAGCTGCGCGGCTGCCGCTCGTCGTGCTGCTGTCCGCCTGCCTGGACAGCGATGCCCTGGGCTTGCCCTTGTCCCGCGCCATGACGCGCCTCGTGCTGGCCCGAGCCCGGGACGGCAAGCTCAAGGACGACTATGGTGCCAGGCCCTTGCTGGCCGAGTTTTGCGCCGTGATCCATCCGGACTGCCTGGATGAGTTCGCGGCCGTGGCCGAGCTGCAGCGCGAAGGCGAGACCGCCTCGCATGCGGACGCCATGAATGCCGTGATCCAGGTGGCGGCGGTGCGCCGCGCCTTTCTTCATTTGCCCCGGTTGACTTCGAGGACGCCATGACGATTTCCGATACCCCTGTGCTGCGCCGCCACGCCGAACAGCAGTTCGCCGAGGAGCTGGCCGAACTGCAACGCCAGGACCAGCGTCCCCGGCCGGAAAACTGGCAGCTGTCGCCCTGGGCCGTGCTGCGCTACCTGATGGGCGGCACGCTGGACAACGGGTTCCAGGTCAGCCCCAAATACATCGGCAACGAGCGCTTGATGGAAATCGCCGTGGCGACGCTGGCGACTGACCGCGCCCTGTTGCTGTACGGGGTGCCGGGCACGGCGAAGTCCTGGGTGTCGGAACATCTGGCGGCGGCCGTGAGCGGCGACTCCACCCTGCTGATCCAGGGAACCGCGGGCACCGGCGAGGAGCAGCTGCGCTACGGCTGGAACTACGCACAGTTGCTGGCCAATGGCCCCTCGGAGCAGGCGCTGGTCGCCAGCCCGCTGATGAAGGCCATGCGCGCCGGCAAGATCGCCCGGGTGGAAGAGCTCACGCGTATTCCGGCCGACGTGCAGGATTCGCTGATCACCGTGCTGTCGGAAAAGACGCTGCCGGTGCCCGAACTGGGCAGTGAGGTGCAGGCCGTGCGCGGCTTCAGCGTCATCGCCACGGCCAACAACCGCGACAAAGGCGTGAATGAACTGTCCGCCGCCTTGAAGCGTCGTTTCAACACGGTGGTGCTGCCGGTGCCCGCCTCCGAAGAGGAGGAGGTGTCGATCGTGATGAAGCGCGTGACCGAAATGGGCGCCGCCCTTCAGCTGCCGGCCGAGCCGCCCGCGCTTAAGGAGGTCAGGCGCGTGGTCCAGATCTTCCGTGAACTTCGCAGCGGTCGTACCGAAGACGGCAAGACGCAGGTGAAGTCGCCCAGCGGCACCCTTTCCACGGCGGAGGCCATCTCGGTCATCAACAGCGGCATGGCGCTGGCGGGCCATTTCGGCGACGGCGTGCTCAGCCCGCGCGACATGGCAGCCGGCCTGCTGGGGGCGGTCGTGAAGGATCCCGTGCAGGATCAAGTGGTCTGGACCGAATACCTGGAGACCGTGGTCAAGGAGCGGGCCGACTGGAAGGATCTGTATCGCGCCTGCCGCGAGCAGGTCTGACGGCGGCGCTGCGATGGTTCCCGAACACGGCGCCACGAGCACGGGTGCGCCCCCGGTCCCGGCAACAGGCGACGTCAGCCCTGGGCCGACAGGCCGGGATGCCACTGCGGCCGGCGAGCTGCACTTTTTTGGCGTTCGCCATCACGGGCCAGGCTGTGCGCGCAGCCTGCTGCGCGCGCTGGAGTCGCTGCGGCCGGATTGCGTTTTGATCGAAGGACCGCCCGAGGCACAGGCCCTGGTGGCCGATGTGCTGGCGCCCGACATGGTGCCGCCGGTGGCGCTGCTGACGCATGGCGTCGAAGACCCGGGCCGGGCGGTGTATCACCCCTTCGCCGAGTTCTCGCCGGAATGGCAGGCCCTGCGGTGGGCGGCGGCTGCCGGCGCTGCGGTGCGCTTCATCGACCTCCCTGTCGCGCATGGCCTGGCCATGGACCAGGCGGCGGAGCAGAAGGAGGGCCAGGAGCAGGATCAGGGGGCAGATCATGAGGCGGCCCAGGCCGCTGACCAGCCGCCGGGGCCTGATGCCGAGCCTGAGCTGCAGAGCCGCGAGGCGACGCCCCGACGCACGGACCCGCTGGACTGGCTGGCCCGCGCCGCCGGCTATGCGGATGGTGAGGCCTGGTGGAACCACATGGTGGAGGAGCGCGGCGACGGCGAAGAGCTGTTTGCTGCCATCGAGGAAGCCATGACCACCGTGCGGGCCGAGCTTGCACAGGAGGACCGCCTGCCACCCGGGCGCGCCCATCTGGAAGCCTTGCGCGAAGCCCACATGCGCCAGTGCATCCGCGCGGCGCGCAAGGAGGGCTTTGCGCGCATTGCCATTGTCTGCGGCGCATGGCACCTGGGCGGCCTCAGGGCCGACGTGACGATGAAGGCAGACCAGGCCCTGCTCAAGGGGCTGCCCCGGATGAAGGTGGCCAGTACCTGGGTGCCCTGGACCTATCGCCACCTGACCTACGAGAGCGGCTATGGCGCCGGCATCCAGTCGCCGGGATGGTATGAACATCTGTGGCGCAGCAGCGAAGTCACGCAGGGGGCCCCTGCGCGGCCACGCGCCATCGGCTGGCTGGCGCGCGTGGCACGGCTCATGCGGGAACGGGATCTGGACTGTTCCTCCGCGCATCTGATCGAGGCCGCGCGCCTGGCCGACACACTCGCCGCACTCCGCCAGCGTCCGGCGCCCGGGCTGGAGGAACTGCACGAGGCCACCCGCACCGTCATGACGCTGGGCGATGAAGCGATGCTCGGCTTCATCCGGGATGAGCTGATCATCGGCGACCGGCTCGGTCACGTGCCGGCGGATGTGCCCAAGGTGCCCTTGCAGCGGGACCTGGAGCAGCTGCAGAAGTCGCTGCGGCTCAAGCCCGAAGCCGCCCAGCGCACGCTGGACCTGGACCTTCGCCAGCCCGGTGATCTCGCTCGCAGCCACCTCCTGCACCAGCTCGGCCTGTTGGAGATCCGCTGGGGCGAACTGGCCCGGGTCGGGCGGTCCAGCCGCGGTACCTTCCACGAGGTGTGGACGCTGCAATGGCAACCCGATTTCGCGGTGCGACTGATCGAGGCCAGCCGTTATGGCCAGTCGGTGGCCCAGGCGGCGACCGCCCGCGTCGCCGAAGGCTGCCGGCAGGCCAAGGGGCTGCCCGAGCTGGCCACGCTGGTCGATCAGGTGCTGCTGGCGGACCTGCCGCAGGCTGTGGCGGTCGCGTCGCAGGCACTGCAGGACCAGGCGGCCCACACCGGTGACGCCGAGCAGCTCATGGCGGCGCTGCCACCGCTGGCGAGCGTGTTCCGCTATGGCAATGTCCGCCAGACCGATACCGCGCTGGTGGCCCAGGTATTTGACGGCCTTGTCGTGCGGGCGGCCATCGGGCTGCCGCTGCTGGGCAGTGCCATCGATGATGCCGCCGCCGAGCAGCTGCGCGAGCGCCTGCTGGCCGCGCATGCCGCCGTCAAGCTGAGGGACCCGCAGCAGCAGGCCGAACCGTCGGCCCAGTGGCGCCGCGCCGCGGGCATGCTGGCGGCGCGTGAGAGCGCGCATCCGCTGCTGCGCGGCCTGTGCAGCCGGCTGATGCTGGACGAGGGCCTGATCACCACGGCCGAGGCGGCCGACGCCTTGTCGCTGCAGCTCAGCAGCGCCGCAGAGCCGCTGAAGGCCGCCGCCTGGCTGGATGGGTTCCTGAACCGCAATGCCGTCGTGCTGCTGCACGACGAGGGCGTGTGGCAACTGGTGGACCAATGGCTGGCCGGGCTGAACGAAGAACATTTCGTCGTGGTGCTGCCGCTGGTGCGGCGCACCTTCGCGCGCTTTCAGGCCGGTGAGCGTCGCGACCTGGGTGCGCGTGCGGCGCGCAAGGGCAGCGCGCCGACCGGGGCCGCGCTGGTGGGCTGGGATGAAACCCGCGCGCAGCGCCCCTTGCCGCTGCTGCGCCAGTTGTTGGGAGTGACAGCATGACCGCACCGCCGGACGACATCGACCGCCTGCGCCGCTGGCGCCTGGCACTCGGCGGCGAGGCGCAGGACAGCTGCGGCGCGCTGGACGGTGCCGCGATGGAGATGGACCAGGCGCTCAGCGCCCTGTATGACGACGACGGGCAGGCCTTGTCCGCGGACCGCCGCGGCGGCCGTGGCAGCTCGGCGCCCAAGGTGGCGCGCTGGCTGGGCGACATCCGCAAGTACTTTCCCGGGAGCGTCGTGCAGGTGCTCCAGAAGGATGCGCTTGAGCGGCTGAACCTTCGTGAGTTGCTGCTGCAGCCGGAGATGCTCCAGACCGTTCAGCCCAACGTGCACCTGGTCGCCAACCTGATGGCGCTGTCGGGGGTGATTCCCGCGGGCACCCGTGAGACGGCACGACAGGTGGTGCGCCAAGTGGTCGAGGCGCTGATGAAGCAGCTGGAGGAACCGCTGCGCAGCGCCGTGACCGGTGCATTGGACCGCAGCCAGCGCAACCGTCGCCCGCGCCTGGCCGAGATCGACTGGCACCGCACGATCCGTGCGAACCTGCGGCACTGGCAGCCGGCACACCGCACGGTGATTCCCGAGACGCTGCACGGGTATGGCCGCAAGGCGCGTCGCCCGCAGCGGGAGGTGGTGCTGTGCATCGACCAAAGCGGCTCGATGGCCAATTCCGTGGTTTATGCCAGTATCTTCGCCGCCGTCATGGCGTCCTTGCCGGCCGTCAGCACCCGGCTGGTGGTGTTTGATACGGCGGTCGTGGACATGACCGAACAGCTGGACGACCCGGTCGACCTGCTCTTTGGCGTTCAGCTGGGAGGCGGCACCGATATCAATGGGGCGGTCGCCTACTGCCAGTCCCAGATCCGCGAGCCGCGCAACACCATCTTCGTGCTGATCTCCGATCTCTACGAGGGAGGCGTGGAGCAGCAACTGCTGCGGCGGGCCGCCGAGATGGTGGACAGCGGGATCCAGTTCGTGACCTTGCTCGCCTTGAGCGACGAAGGGGCGCCGGCCTATGACCATGCCCTGGCGGCCAAACTGGCCGCCCTGGGGGTGCCGTCCTTCGCCTGCACCCCCGACGCCTTCCCGGGCCTGATGGCGGCGGCGATCCGCCGCGATGACGTCAGCGCCTGGGCGGCCGGGCAGGGCATCGTCACGGCGGCCAGGCAGGGTTGACCCGACCTTGGCCGGCCTGCTGACCCGAGCGCGCCGGCTTTTGGGGACACTTTGTTTCAGTTGTCGCCCGGCTGGGCGCCCCGTTCTGCCCTGAAAGTGCTACACAGTCGCTTTTTCCCCGCCCGGGCCGCAGGCCCGATAATCGCGACCCCCGGATCACCCGGATCCGGGTCTGTTTTGAGAGTCTGATGAACAAAAGCGAACTGATCGAAGGCATCGCCACCAAGGCTGGTGTCACCCGCGCCGTGGCCTCGTCCCTGCTGGATGCCACCCTGGAAACCATCACCGAAGCACTGGCCAAGGGCGACACCATCGCGCTGGTCGGCTTTGGTACCTTCAAGGTGGGCGACCGCGCCGCCCGTACCGGCAAGAACCCCGCCACCGGCGAAGCGCTGGAAATCCCGGCCGCCAAGGTGGCCAAGTTCACGCCAGGCAAGGCCCTGAAGGACGCCGTCAACCAGTAATTGGTGACGCCCCTGCAACGCCCGCCTCGCGCGGGCGTTTTTGTTTGAGAAGCAGAGCCCGCGGCCCGCGGGCTTTTTCATGCGCGCCCATGAGCGCCCGGCCTCAAGCGCAGGCCCATCGCGCGGGGAGCCCCGCATTGGCGCATCGCGCCGCCTGGCGCACCGCGTGTGCCCCAACATCGTTTCCCAGCGCAAACCCCCGCGCCACGGGCCTGCCGACACACTTCGCACCCGGTTGGGGCGTTGCAAGGGTTAACCATCAGACGCCAGTTGCACAGCCGTGGTGCGCCGTGGTGCATCTCGGGGCGGCCGGCGGCGGTCTTTGGGACGGCATGAGCCGGCATGGGGCCTGGCACAAAAGCTGCAAAGCCTGCTCCAGACCCGGAGACCGTCCTCACAAGTATCAGGAGCCTGCATGAAGCCCTTCCTCGCCGCCATCGCCGCCGCCGCCTTGACCGCCACCGCCGCGCCGGTGTGGGCCGATGACCTCTCCTACAACCTCAGCGTCACATCCGACTACCGCTATCGCGGCATTTCGCAGACGCGGCTCAAGCCCGCCCTGCAAGGCGGCGTGGACTACGCCCACTCCAGCGGCTTCTACATCGGCGCCTGGGCCTCGACCATCAAGTGGATCAGCGACGCGGGCGGTGACGCGGATGTCGAGATCGATACCTACCTCGGCTACAAGACGGAGGTGGCCAAGGACGTGACCATCGACGTCGGCTTCCTGCGCTACAACTACCCCGGCAACGACCTCACGCCCAGTGCCAACACCAACGAGTTCTATGGTGCCGTCAGCGTCGGCCCCGCCACGCTCAAGTACTCGCATTCGGTGTCCAACCTCTTCGGCTTCGCCGACTCCAAGCAAAGCGGCTACCTGGACCTGAGCGCCACCTTCGACGTGGGCGGCGGCTTCACCCTGGTGCCCCATGTGGGACATCAGAAGGTCAAGAACAACGGCGCCGTCTCCTACACCGATTACTCGCTGACGGTGAACAAGGACTGGCAAGGCTTCACCTGGGGCGCCGCCTTCGTGGCCACCAACACCGACGCCTACATCGGCGGCAAGGGCAAGGACCTGGGCAAGAACGGCCTGGTGGTGTCCGTCAAGAAGGTGTTCTGAGCCCCGCACCAGCGACTGATTTCGAGGAGAGAGAGCCATGAAACTGATTACCGCCGTCATCAAGCCGTTCAAGCTGGATGAAGTGCGCGAAGCCCTGAGTGCCATCGGCGTACAGGGGCTGACCGTGACCGAGGTCAAGGGCTTTGGCCGCCAGAAGGGTCACACCGAGTTGTACCGCGGCGCTGAATACGTCGTGGACTTCCTGCCCAAGGTGAAGATCGAAGCGGCCGTGGCCGAAGGCGTCGTCGAGCAGGTCATCGAAGCCATCGAGAACGCCGCCCGCACCGGCAAGATCGGCGACGGCAAGATCTTCGTCTCGCCGCTGGACCAGGTCATCCGCATCCGCACCGGCGAGACCGGCCAGGACGCGCTCTGATCCGCCGCCCCTCACGTCCCCCAAGACGCAGTCACGCGCACCTCCACATCTAGAGAGTCCGACATGAAGAAACTCGTTGCCTGCCTGGCCCTGGCCACGGCAGCCTTGACCACCCTGGCCCCCGCGGCCATGGCGCAGGAGGCGGCTTCGGCGCCGGCGGCTTCGGCCATGGCGTCCGCCCCAGACGCCGCGCCCGCGGCCACCCCGGCTGCTCCCGCGGCCTCCGCGCCTGCCGAGGCGGCTTCCGCTGCCGCCGCGCCCGCGCCGGTGCCCAACAAGGGCGACACCACCTGGATGATGGTGTCCACGCTGCTGGTGATCCTGATGACGGTGCCAGGCCTGGCGCTGTTCTATGGCGGTCTGGTCCGTAGCAAAAACATGCTGTCGGTCTTGATGCAGGTCATGGTGACCTTCTCGCTGATCGTCGTGCTGTGGGTGCTGTATGGCTACAGCCTGGCCTTCACCGAGGGCGGCAGGTTCATCGGCGGCTTCGACCGGCTCTTCATGAAGGGCATCTGGGACAACGCCGCGGGCACCTTCGCCAACGCGGCGACCTTCAGCAAGGGCGTGGTGATCCCCGAGATCGTCTTCGCCGCGTTCCAGGCCACCTTCGCCGGCATCACCTGCTGCCTGATCGTCGGTGCCTTTGCCGAGCGCATCAAGTTCAGCGCCGTGCTGATGTTCATGGTGCTGTGGTTCACCTTCAGCTATGCGCCGATTGCCCACATGGTCTGGTTCTGGATGGGCCCGGACGCCTACACCTCGGCCGCCGTGGCGGACGAAATGACCAGCAAGGCCGGCCTGATCTGGCAATGGGGTGCCCTGGACTTTGCCGGCGGCACGGTGGTGCACATCAACGCTGCCGTGGCGGGCCTGGTGGGCGCCTACATGGTGGGCAAGCGCATCGGCTACGGCAAGGAAGCCTTCACGCCGCACAGCCTGACGCTGACCATGGTGGGCGCCTCGCTGCTGTGGGTGGGCTGGTTCGGCTTTAATGCCGGCTCGGCGCTGGAAGCCAACGGCTTTGCCGCGCTGGCCTTCATCAACACGCTGGTGGCCACCGCCGCCGCCGTGCTGTCCTGGAGCCTGGGTGAAGCACTGTTCAAGGGCAAGGCCTCGATGCTGGGCGCCGCTTCCGGCGCGGTCGCCGGCCTGGTGGCCATCACTCCCGCGGCCGGCAACGTCGGCGTCGGTGGTGCGCTGGTGATCGGCCTGATTGCCGGCTTCGTCTGCCTGTGGGGCGTGTCGGGCCTGAAGAAACTGCTGGGCGCGGACGACTCGCTCGACGTGTTTGGCGTGCATGGCGTGGGCGGCATCGTCGGCGCCCTGCTGACCGGCGTCTTCAATTCGCCCAGCCTCGGTGGCCCCAGCGCCGTCGGCGACTGGGTGACGGCCGCCACCATCACCGCGGATGCCTATTCCATCGGCGCCCAGGTGTGGACGCAGCTCAAGGCGGTGGTGCTGACCATCGTGTGGTCGGGCGTCGTCTCGGTGATCGCCTTCAAGCTGGTGGACCTGGTCATCGGCCTGCGCGTGTCGGAAGAAGACGAGCGCGAAGGCCTGGACATCACGTCCCACGGCGAAACCGCGTATCACAAGTGACCCCACAACACGTTCCTGCAATGAACGGTTGAGCTTACGGGTCGGCCCGCGCTCGACATTTCAGCCGCCCTCCGGGGCGGCTTTTTTTCGTCCGGCGGTGCCCGCAAGCGCCTCGGCCAGGGCGATCACCGCCCCTGGCGTGAGCGGCCACGCCGCGGGAGTTGGTCTTGCCCCCTTGCCTTCAGGGGGATTGCCCCCACCTGCGCCTGCCTGGGATCCTGAAAGCCCGCTGCAACGCCTCTCGGAAGTGGTGTGCAGGTTCCCTAGAATCACTCCACCCCCGGCTGCTTCGCGCCCCGACCACCATGGTTCCTCATCTCATCACTGCCCTGACCGGTCCCATCAACGAACTGGAACAGCGCGTGCTCGAATCCATGCCGGCCATCGAGCGCTGGTTCCGGCTGGAATGGATGGAGCACACACCGCCGTTCTACAGTTCCGTGGACTTGCGCAATGCGGGTTTCAAGCTGGCGCCGGTGGACACCAATCTCTTCCCCGGTGGGTTCAACAACCTCACGCAGGAGATGCTGCCCCTGGCGGTGCAGGCGGCCATGGCTGCCATCGAGAAGATCTGCCCCGAGGCGAAGAACCTGCTGCTGATCCCCGAGAAGCACACCCGCAACAGCTTCTATCTCACCAACGTCCAGACGCTGATCCGCATCTTCAGCATGGCGGGACTGAATGTTCGCCTGGGCACGCTGGATGACAGCATCAAGGAACCCACCCCGCTGCCCCTGCCCGACGGCAGCAGCCTGACGGTGGAGCCTTTGGTCCGCCAGCGCTCGCGCCTGGGCCTGAAGGACTTCGATCCCTGCACGATCTTGCTGAACAACGACTTGTCGGCAGGTATTCCCGAGGTGCTCACCCACCTGCATGAGCAGTACCTGTTGCCGCCGCTGCATGCCGGCTGGGCGGTGCGGCGCAAGAGCCAGCATTTCCGTGCCTATGAAGAAGTGGCGAAGAAATTCGCCAAGCTGCTGGGCATGGACCCCTGGCTCATCTATCCGCAATCGGTGGCGGTGGGCGGCATGGATTTCAGCACCGGCCTGGGCCTGGACGCCTTGCAGGACCAGGTCGATAGCGTGCTGACCAAGACGCGTCGCAAATACAAGGAATACGGCATCCAGGAAAAGCCGTTCGTGGTGGTCAAGCCGGACTCCGGCACCTATGGCATGGGCATCATGACGGTGCGCGATGCCAAGGACCTGGAAGAACTGGGCCGCCGTGCGCGCAACAAGATGAACGTCATCAAGGACGGTCAGGTGGTGTCGCAGGTGCTGGTGCAGGAAGGCGTGGTGACGCACGAACGCATGCACGATGCCGTGGCGGAGCCCGTCGTCTACATGATGGACCGCTACGTGGTGGGCGGCTTCTACCGCGTGCATGCCGACCGCGGCGAGGACGAAAACCTCAATGCGCCCGGCTCCAGCTATGTGCCGCTGGCTTTTGCCCATTCCTCGCATCTGCCCGCACCCGGCGAAAAGCCCGGGGCCAGTGCGCCCAACCGGTTCTACATGTATGGCGTGATTGCGCGCCTGGCGATGCTGGCGGCCAGCTATGAGCTGGAAGCGACGGATCCGGAGGCGGAAGACTACGCGTGACGGGTGTCAGCTGCCCAAGGCGGTGGCTCGTGCACCGCTGGGCAGGCGGTCACCGGCCGCCGTGCCGGCGGCAGCCGCTTCAAGCAGCAGCAGCTTGAAGCGGTCCAGCAGTTCACCCTGTCCGTCCGGCAGATGCCACACGGACAGCGGTCCCAGGCCCAGGTCCACGTCATGCGGCAGCAAGGTGACGATGCCCTGACGCTCCGCCTCCAGCGCCACGTCATGCGCCATCACCGCCAGCAGCGGCATGTTGCGCATCATGTTCAGCGACAGCATCAGGTCGCCGTTCTCGATGAGGTCACTGGGCAGCGGCAGACCCTTGGCCTGCCACAGCCGGTCCACCAGCATGCGGGTGCGCGTGCCGGGCATGTGCCAGATCCAGCGCTGGCGGCTGAGGGTCTCCCAGCTGATCATGCCGCCGCCTGCCAGCGGATGGTGGGCGCTGATGGCCAGGCGTTCGGGTTGCTGCTGCAACGCCATCCGTTGCAGGCCGAGCGGCTCGTCCTGCGGCATCACCCGCGCGATGACGAGATCGAGCTGGCCCGCCAGGAGATCTTCGAACAAGGAGCGCAGCGCATGTGTGCGCACGCTCACCGTCACTTGTGGGGATTCCTGCTTGAGGGCCGCCACGGCGTGCGGCAGCAGCCGCGCCAGCGCTGCATTGGTGGCGCCGATACGGATCTCGCCCGTGGCGCCCCGCACCATGGAGGCCACTTCGCCGGCAGCCCGGTGCAGGTCCGCCTCGATCTTGCGAGCCAGGGTCAGCAGCCGCCGGCCCACCGGGGTGATGTACATGTGCCGGCCGCGGCGCAGGAACAGCGTCTGGCCCAGGCCCTGCTCCAGCTCCGCCAGCGTCTTGCTCACGGCCGGCTGCGTCACATGCAGCACCTCGGCCGCATGGCTGGCATTGCCGGTGTCGTGCAGGGCGATGAGCACGCGTGCATGCCGCAGGCTCATGCGGCGCACGACGAACTGCTCGGCGGCCTCGGGCGTGGGGGGCAGGTCGGTCATGGTGATAGCAAAAGGGTGCGCAAGCGTACCCGTAATGCGGCGCCCCTGCCGTAACCAACGGCCCTGGCAGGCCGAGGCTGCCCAATACGCCTCACTTCTTTACACGAACCTCCCCCAAGCCCGGGGCCCCCGCCAGCGGGCGTGAAGTCACCGCGGGGTGTTGCGCTGCACAAATAGAAGCACACAATACGCCTTTTCGACTTTTCGCGACCCCTCAAAACGGCCGCGATCGAATTTGTGAGTTCCCACCAAGTGACCCGCTCGCCGTCCGCCATGGCGGGCCTGACCATCGGCGCATTGGGTGTTGTGTATGGCGACATCGGCACCAGTCCGCTGTATGCCTTGAAAGAAGTGTTTCACGGCGGCCATGTGCCACTGACCCAGGCCAACATCCTGGGCGTGCTGTCGCTGCTGTTCTGGACGATGACCGTCGTCGTCTCGCTGAAGTATGTGCTGCTGATCCTGCGGGCGGACAACAACGGCGAAGGGGGCCTGATTGCCATGCTGGCGCTGGCGACCACGGCCGTGCGGGAAAAACCGCAACTGCGCCGCGGCCTGATGCTGGTGGGCCTGTTCGGCACCGCCATCTTCTTCGGAGACGCCGTCATCACGCCTGCCATGACCGTGCTGGGCGCGGTGGAAGGCATTGACGTGTACTTCCCACAGTACGACGACGCCATCGTGCCGGTCACACTGGTGGTGCTGGCGGGGCTGTTCTCGGTCCAGCGTTTTGGCACCAGCGGTGTCGGCAAGGCGTTCGGCCCCGTGATGCTGGTGTGGTTCACCACGCTCGCGGCGCTCGGTGTGCCGCAGATCTGGGGCAATCCCTACGTGCTGCGGGCCATCAACCCGCTCTATGCCATCGAGTTCTGCATGCACTACGGCTGGATCGCCTTCGTGGCGCTGGGCGCCGTGGTGCTGGTGGTCACGGGGGGCGAGGCGCTCTATGCGGACCTGGGGCACTTCGGCAAGAAACCCATCCGGATTGCGTGGTACGGCTTCGTGATGCCGGCACTGGTGCTGAACTACTTTGGCCAGGGCGCCTTGTTGCTGGAGCGGCCCGAGGCCATCAAGAACCCGTTCTACCTGATCGCGCCTTCCTGGGCCGAAATCCCGCTGTTCGCTCTGGCCACGCTGGCCGCCATCGTGGCCTCGCAGGCGCTGATCACCGCGGCGTTCTCGGTCACCAAGCAGGCCGTGCAGCTGGGCCTGCTCCCGCGCATGCGCATCCTGCACACCTCGGTGCGGGACATCGGCCAGATCTATGTGCCTTTTGTGAACTGGGGCCTGTTCGCCTTCGTGGTGGTGGCGGTGGCCTTCTTCGGCTCTTCCAGCAAGCTGGCGGCGGCCTACGGCGTGGCCGTCACCATCGACATGACCATCACCACGGTGATGACCTTCTTCGTCATCCGTTACGGATGGGGCTATCCGCTCGCCCTGTGCGTGGGAGCCACGGGGGTGTTCTTCGTCATCGATGCCACCTTCCTGGCGTCCAACCTGCTCAAGGTCACCCATGGCGGCTGGTTCCCGCTGATGATTGGCGTGGGCATGTTCACGCTGATGCTGACCTGGAAGCAGGGACGCCGGCTGCTGTCGGACAAGCTGCGAGAGGACGCCATCGACCTCAAGAGCTTCCTGGAGGCAGTGTTCATCAACCCGCCGACGCGGGTGGTCGGCTCGGCCGTCTTCCTGTCCTCGGAGCAGGGCTCCACGCCCAATGCCTTGCTGCACAACCTCAAGCACAACAAGGTGCTGCATGAGCAGAACCTATTCGTCAGCGTGCGCCACCATGAGGTGCCGTGGATCGGCTTCGAGAAGCGGGTGGAAGTGGAAAGCCTGGAGAACGACTGCTGGCAGGTGACCCTGCACTTCGGCTTCAAGAACGAACCGGACGTGCCCGAGGCGCTGAGGCTGCTGGAGCAGCGCGGCGTGCATCTGGACGAGATGGAAACCAGCTACTTCCTCTCGCGCGACATCGTCATTCCCACCATCGGTTCTGGCATGGCCCTGTGGCGGGAAAAGCTCTTTGCGAGCATGCACCGCAACGCCGCGGCCGCGGCGGACTTCCTCCACCTGCCCACCAACCGCATTGTCGAGCTGGGGTCCAAGGTGGAGATCTGACGGGGCGACAGGTCGTTATGCTGCGGGCACGATGAAACGTGCCCTCCATGATCTCTCGCTGTCCGCCACGGTGGCGGGCTTTGTCGCCGTGCTGGTCGGCTTCACCAGTTCGGTGGCGATCATCTTCCAGGCCACCCTGCAGCTCGGCGCCACGGCCGGCCAGACCAGTTCGTGGATCTGGGCGCTGGGCCTGGGCATGGGGCTGACGAGCCTCGGCCTGTCGTTGTGGACCCGTCAACCGGTGCTCACCGCCTGGTCCACGCCCGGTGCGGCCCTGCTGGCCGCCACCTCGGGGCTGCGCATGGAAGAGGCCATCGGCGCCTTCATCGTGAGCGGCCTCCTGATCACGCTGGCGGGCGCGACCCGGTGGTTCGAGCGCATCATGGACCGCATTCCCATCGCCATTGCCTCGGCGCTGCTGGCCGGCGTGCTGGCTCGGTTTGGCCTGGATGCGGTGTTGGCCACGCGCACGGCGCCGCTGCTGGTGCTGACGATGGCGGTGGCCTACCTGCTAGGCCGCCGCTGGTGGCCCCGCTATGCCACGCCGACCGTGTTGCTTGCCGGCGTGGTGGTGGCCGCGCTGCAAGGGCGGCTGCAGCTGCAGGCGGTGGACTGGGGCTGGGCCACGCCGGTGTGGACGACCCCGCGCCTGAGCGCTGCGGCCCTGATCGGCGTGGCGCTGCCGCTCTTCCTGGTGACCATGGCCTCGCAGAACCTGCCGGGCGTTGCCGCGCAGCGGGCCTCCGGCTACCAGACTCCCGTCTCCGCCAGCATCACCGCCACGGGCGTGGCCACCGTGCTGCTCGCGCCTTTTGGGGGGTATGCCTTCAACCTGGCCGCCATCACCGCCGCCATCTGCATGGGGCGTGAGGCGCACGAAGATCCGGCGCGGCGTTACATGGCCGCCGTCATGGCCGGCGTGTTCTACATCATCATCGGCCTGGCTGGCGGCGCCGTCGTGGGCCTGCTGCATGCGTTCCCGCGCGAGCTGGTGGCGGCCGTGGCGGGCCTGGCCTTGCTGGGCACCATCGCTGGTGGCCTGGCCGCCGCGCTCAAGCAGGAGCAGCACCGTGACGCCGCCATCCTGACCTTCCTGGTCACGCTGTCGGGCCTCTCCCTGCTGGGGATCGGCTCTGCCTTTTGGGGCGTGGTCGCCGGCGCGGTTTCTCTGATAGTGCAACACTTCAGGCAACGCTGATTTTTCCGGAACCGATTCCATGAAGATTCTGTTTGTCGCCGACCCGCTCTCGGCCTTCAATACCTACAAGGACTCCACCTTCGCGATGATGCGCGAGGCGGCGCGCCGGGGCCATGAGATCTGGGCCTGCGAGGTGCCGGACCTGCTGTGGGTCAGCGGCGGCCGGGTGACGGCCGGCGAGGCTCGCCGCCTGGTGCTCACGCCGCAGGCCCTGGCCAGCCAGGCCGGGACGCGCCTGGACACCTGGTACACCATCGAAGAGCGCCGCGCGCTGGCGCTGGCCGACGTGGATGCCGTGCTGATGCGCAAGGACCCGCCGTTTGATTCGGAGTTCTTCTACGCCACGCACCTGCTGGAGCAGGCCGAGCGGGAAGGCGCCCGGGTCTTCAACAAGCCCGCCGCCCTGCGCGACCATCCTGAAAAGCTGGCCATCCTGGAGTTCCCGCAGTTCATCTCGCCGACCCTGGTGACGCGCTCGGACGCGGCAATCCGCGCCTTCCATGCCGAGCACCAGGACATCATCCTCAAGCCGCTGGACGGCATGGGCGGCATGGGCATCTTCCGGGTCAAGGCCGACGGCCTGAACCTCGGCAGCATCATCGAGACGCTGAACAAGCACGGCACACAGACGGTGATGGTGCAGCGCTTCGTGCCGGAGATTGCCCAGGGGGACAAGCGCATCCTGCTGATCGGCGGGGCGCCGGTGCCGTATTGCCTGGCGCGGATTCCGCAGGGCAGCGAAGTGCGCGGCAACCTGGCTGCCGGCGGCAAGGGCGTGGCCCAGCCCCTGAGCGATGCGGACCGCCGCATTGCCGAAGCGCTGGCGCCGGTGCTGGCGCAGCGTGGACTGCTGCTTGTCGGTCTGGACGTCATTGGCGACAAGATGACCGAGATCAACGTCACCAGCCCCACCTGCTTCCAGGAAATCATGGAGCAGACCGGCTTCGATGTGGGCGCCGTGTTCATTGACGCCCTGGAGCGCGGCGTGGCGGCAGCCCGCCAGTCCTGACCCCATCCGAAAGCTCTGCACAATGACACCCACCACGCACCATGAATTGCTGAGCGAGCACGGCTCCTTCGGCGGTGTCCAGCGTTTTTACCGCCATGAGTCGCAGGAGATCGGCCTGCCCATGCGCTATGCGCTGTATGTGCCGCCCGGCGGCGCCAAAGGCCTGCTGGTCTTCCTGGCCGGGCTCACCTGCACCGAGGAGACCTTCACCATGAAGGCTGGCGCACAGCGACGGGCGGCCGAACTGGGTCTGGCCCTCCTGATGCCCGACACGAGCCCCCGGGGCGATGCCGTGTCGGCCCTGCCTGGCGCCACGGACGCCTGGGACTTTGGCGTGGGCGCAGGCTTCTACCTGGACGCTACCCAGGCGCCCTGGGCGCGGCACTTCCGCATGGAGAGCTACCTGATGAAGGAGCTGCTGCCTCAGGTGCAGGCGGCGCTCGGCGTGAAGGCTTCCCGCACCGGCATCAGCGGTCACTCCATGGGCGGCCATGGGGCCTTGACGCTGGCGCTGCGCCATCCCGGCGCGTTCGCCTCGTTGTCCGCCATCGCGCCGATTGCGGCGCCGAGCCGCTGCCCGTGGGGCGTCAAGGCCTTCACCGGCTATCTGGGTGATGACCGCGATGCCTGGCCTGCCCATGACGCCAGTGCGCTGATGGCCCGCCAGCCCCGGCCTCCGTATCCGGGAGGCGTGCTGGTCGATCAGGGCCTGGCGGACAAGTTCCTGGTCGAGCAGCTCTACCCGGAAGCGCTGGAATCAGCCTGCGCCACGGTGGGCCAGGACCTGTTCCTGCGCCGCCATGATGGCTACGACCATGGTTACTACTTCATCGCCAGCGTGATCGACCATCACCTGGACCATCACGCCCGGCAGATGGGCCTTTGAAGGTGGCCTGGCCTCACCGCTGCCGGTGGCCGGCTGCCGCCTTGTAGCGCCGCACGAAGGCATCCACCTCGGCGGGATCGATGACATCCTCCAGCCGCTCGAAGCCCTGCGGTGCTCGCGCTTCCACCATGTCGAGGATGTAGTCGAGGCCTTCCTGTCGATTCATTTCCACGATGCGCGCGCACAGCGGGCGGCGCTCGTCTTCATAGGTCGCCAGTGCCGCCTCCAGGCGGCCGGCGCGGGCGGCGGGTGCAGCAGAGGCGTCGGTGACCCCGGCATCCGCCTGGTGCAGGCCCTGGTCGCGCAGCGCGCGGGCGATGGCCTGCGCGTCCATGATCGCCTGGGTCGCGCCGTTCGAGCCGATCGGATACATGGGATGCGCCGCATCGCCCAGCAAGGTCAGCCGGCCATGGCGCCAGCGGGGCAGTGGGTCGCGGTCCACCATGGGCCACTCCAGCAACTGCCCGGCGCTTGCAATGACACCGGGCACATCCAGCCAGTCGAAGCGCCAGTCGCCGAAGGTCGGCAACAGATCTTCCACCCGACCGGGCTTGCTCCAGTCCTCCCGCCCGGGGGCGGTCAAGCCGCCGCCGAGCCCGTCTTCGCGCAGTCGCCGGTCGCAGATCCAGTTGATCAGTTGCAGGCCGTCCGCGCGCGGCGGAGCGATGGGATAGACGACGAACTTGGCACGGCGATGGCCGGCCTGCACCATCGTGCGCCCGTCCAGGAAGGGTGCTGCCAGCGAGGTGCCGCGCCACATCATCATGCCGTTCCATCGGGGCGCGCCTTCAGCGGGGTAGCACTGCTGCCGCAAGGCCGAATGGATGCCGTCCGCGCCGATCAGCAGGTCCGCCCGCCGTTCACTGCGGCGGCCGTCGGCATGGTCGATGGTGGCGACGATCTGGTCGCCCTCCTCACGTGAGCCCGTGATGCGCTCGCCCACATGAAGCCGGTCTTCGCCCAGCAGCATCGCGGCGGTGCGCCAGAGCGCCATCTGGAAATCGCCGCGATGGATGCTGAACTGGGGATGGCTGTAGCCGCCGGCCAGCCCGCGGGCGTCGCGGTAGATGGTCTGGCCGTGGCGGTTGGCGAACACCAGCGCCGAGGTGGGCACGGCCATGGCCGCCAGCGTGGGGAGCAGGCCCAGCTCATCCAGCACCCCGACCGCATGGGGCAGCAAATTGATGCCCACGCCGAGCGGCCGCAGCTCCGCCGCCGACTCGCACACCTGCACGCGATGCCCATCCCGATGAAGGGCCAGGGCCGCACTCAGGCCGCCGATGCCGCCGCCGGCAATCAGGATGTCCATGGCTGTCTCCGTGGTTCTTTGCAGGTCAGGGTAAGCGACATAGTTGCAGTGCGCAACAGTATCTAAGCTGAGCCCATGGTGCCCTCCGATCGAAAGCGCTCACGAACCCGCTCATCCGCCCATGGCCAGCTGTCGGGTGGTCCGCGCGGCGATGCCACGCTGGCACCCGAAGGCCCGCTGCTGCCGGTCGAGGGCCTGGACTACGGCGTTCTGGACCAGCTGCTCGGTTATGCGCTGCGCCGCGCGCAGAACGCGCTGTACCTGGACTTTCATCGGGCAACCGCGGGGGCCGATGTGAGCCCGCAGCGTTTTGCCGCGCTGGTGCTCGTGGGCCGCAATCCCGGCATGCGCCAAGGCGTGCTGGCCGAAGCGATGGGGCTGCATCGCAGCGGAGCCCTGCGGCTGACCGACTGGCTGACCGGCCGGGGCTGGGTGGAGCGCCGCGACGATGCCCTGGACGGGCGCAGCTGGGGCCTGCATCTCACACCGCCCGGCCGGCGCATGCTGGCCACGCTGCAGGCGCAGGTGAGCGCCCATGACCAGGCGTTGATGAGCGCCCTGGGGCAGGAAGGCCCGGCGCTCAAACGCGCGCTGGAGCACCTGGCCCGGGTGGCCACCCCCCAACCCGTCGAACAGGCGGCCGCCCTGGCCGCATCGGCGCCCGCGGACCTGCCGCTACTGGCGCCCGGCCGGGCCGCCGGGGCGAAGGCGCGGCTGCGCGGGGCCGGCTAGGCCCCCCGCCCGCACGGATTTCCACCACAGCGCCGGCTACAGGCGCAAGACAGGAGACAAGGCGATGAACGAACAACTGAACCGTCGTCAGGCCAGCATCTGGCTCGCCGGCCTGGCGGCTGCCGTGGGCGGCTGGAGCGGCCCCTTGCGTGCGCAGACCGCGATGCCGCGCATCCTGGTGGGCTTTCCCGCTGGCGGCTCGGTGGACGTGAGCGCACGCCGCGTGGCGGAGGCCTGGCGGGGCCGGCTGGCCGAGACGGTGCTGGTGGAGCAGCGCGTGGGGGCCGGCGGCCGGCTCGCCGTGGTGGCACTCAAGGATGCGCCGCCCGACGGAGGCACGCTCCTGATGAGCCCCTCGTCCATGTTCACCATCTATCCGCATGTCTATCGCAAGCTGGCCTACAAGGCCGACAGCGACGTGGTGCCGGTCTCGCCCATCGCCAATGCCACCTGCGGCTTTGGCGTCGGCCCGATGGTGCCCGCCACCGTGCGCACGCTGGCGGAGTTCGCCGCCTGGGCCAAGGCGCATCCCGAGCAGGCGGCCTACGCCTCGCCTGCCGCGGGCGCCATGCCGCATTTCCTGGGGGACCAGTTCCAGCGCGCAGCGGGCATCAAGCTCACGCATGTGCCTTACCGGGGGGCGGCGCCGGGCCTGCAGGACCTGATGGGCGGCCAGATCGCCTCCGGCTGCTTCATCCTGGGCGACTTCCTGCCGCACCTGGCCAGTGGCCGCCTGCGCATCCTGGGCGTCACGGACCAGCAGCGTTCGCGCTTCGTGCCCGAGGTGCCGACGTTTGGGGAGCAGGGCTTCGCCGGCATCATCGGCGTAGAGACTTACGGCCTGTTCCTGCCCGCCCGCACACCTGCCAACGTGGTGGACAAGATCCATGACCTGGCCCGGCTGGCGCTGCGGGAGAAGCAGGTGGTGGAGGGCCTGGCCAAGCTGGGCTTCGAACCGCTGACCATGGCGCCCCCCGACTACGCCCGGCGCCTGGCCGCGGAGCGTGCCAGCTGGGGGCCCATCGTGCAGACCTCCGGTTTCTCGTCCGACGACTGAGCCTGACGCGCGTGCTGCGCGAGCCGGCGCCACGCCAGCAGCGCCGGGGGCAGGGCGGCGGCCGAGAACGTCAGGCTCGCCAGGCCGGCGGCCGACCAGCCGCCCCGCTCGACCAGCAGGCCCATCAGCGGCGGGCCGAGCAGGGCCCCCGAGGCGCCGAACTGCGTCAACCGGCCGCTGGCCAGGCTGAGGCGGTGAGCCCCGCCCGCCGCCAGCGGCAGCCAGGCAAAGACCAGGCTCGGAAACACGCCCGATGCCGCGTTGATCAGCACCGCCAGAGGCGCTTGCCATGTGGCCGTGCCGCCACTGCGCAGCACCACCACAAACAGCAGGCCCGACAGGCCCAGGGAGAGGGCGGTCGCCAGGGCAACCCGCCGCGACATCGTGCCGTGGCGGCGCAGCAGCCAGGCGCCCAGGGCACTGGCCGGAACATTGGCCAGGGCGGCGACAGCCGTCCACGTGCCGGCAGCTTCCAGGCTCATGCCGCCCTGGTGCAGCAGGCTGGGCAGCAGGGCCAGCAGGCCGACCTCGGCCACCGCATAGGCGCCAAAAGCCGCCACCAGCAGCCACAGCAGAGCGCCCGTAGGGCCGGGGGACAGCGCCTCGCCGCCCGCGTTGGCCGGCTGGCGGGCCGGATCCCGGCGCAGGGCCACCCACAAGGCCAGGCCCGCCACCACGCTCAGGCCCTGGGCAGGCCGCCAGCCTGCCCAGCTGGCCGCCAGTGCGTAGCTCCAGGCGCCCACCGCCATGCCTACCGGCACGAAGGTGCTCCACAGCGCCATGGCCGCCGCCTGCGCGTGGCCGGTGGCCGCGCGGGCAATGAGCACCGGGGCCGCCACCACCACGGTCAGGTATCCCAGGCCCTCGACCACGCGCGCGGTTGCCAGCACCCAGGCGTCCGGTGCCAGCGCCGCGCCCGCCGCGCCCAGCGCCAGGGCCAGCACGGCCAGGCCGAGACTGCGGTTGAGCCCAAGCCGGGGAATGTGCCGGCCGGCCAGCCCGCCGATGGTGGCGCCGAAGACCTCGAGCAGCGAAGTCAGCAGGGCCATGGCGGCCAGGGTGAGCCCCAGCTCGGACGAAATCAGAGGTGCCAGTGCGGCCAGCTTGCCCAGCTGCGCGGCCGCAAAGACGCCGCAGAGGTAGTACAGGACAATACGGTGACCGGCCTTCATTTCCGCGGCTCCCGCCGGGCGCCGCCCGCGCCATGAATCTTGCTCCCCTTCGTTCCTGCGATGCTCGCCAGCTCGGCCGCAGCCTGCGCCTGTGGCGGGCACTGCGCCGCCTCAAGCAGGGCGCCGTGGCGGCAGAACTGCGGGTGTCGCAGACGACCGTGTCCCGCTGGGAATCGGGGCATGCGGCGCCATCCGTCGAAGAGCAACTGGCCCTGCGCCGTCTCATGGCCGCGCGCCTGGACAGCGCGGCGGACTTCGAGCTGGCGCGGCTGGTGGAACGCGCGCCGGTGCCCATCCATCTGATCTGCGACCTCTCCCATCGGCTGCTGGCCCTGTCGGCCGCGCGCGAGCGTCATTGCCGCCGCCCTCGCGCCGAACTGCTCGGACAGGCCCTGTGGTGCTACGCGACGCCGGAGATCGTGGCACAGGAGTCGCGCCTGGACGCGCTGGGCTGGTATGAGCCCGGCCCTGACGCGGTCGAGTTCGAGACCGGCGCCGCCCTGCAGCAGGACATGCCGATCTGGCCCAGCCGCATGCGCTGGGTGCGTCTGCAGCTCTCGGACGGGAGCTTCGTGCGGCTGGCCGAGACGCTGCACGGCGATTGAGGCCGGAAGGAGGGCGGCAAGGGAGGACATGCCCGCCAGCCTAGGGCAGGGCCCTGGCGTGCGTCCACGCATAAAAAATTCTGCGGGCGGCTGCGGCGCGGGGTCCGGCCGGTCCGATCGGGGACAATCCGCCCATGGCTGTCCTTTCCCTCACCAATGCCCACCTGGCCTTTGGCCATGTCCCCCTGCTGGACGGCGCGAACTTCGCGCTGGAGACTGGCGAACGCGTCGGCCTGATCGGCCGCAACGGCACCGGCAAATCCTCCATGCTGAAGATCCTGGCCGGCATCGAGAAGCTGGACGACGGCCTGCTGCAACTGCAGCAGGGCCTGACCAGCGTCTACGTGCCGCAGGAACCCGAGTTGCGGCCCGAGGCGACCATCTTCGACGTCGTGAGCGAGGGCGTGGCCGAGGCCAAGAGCCTGCGCGCCCGTTATGAAGCCCATGACGAGAACGACGACCTGGGCTGGGTGCAGGAGCGCATCGAGCAGATCGGCGCCTGGAACTGGGAGCAGCGGGTCGAGGAAACCCTGCACCGCCTGGACCTGGATGCGAACCGCCGGGTGGGGGAGCTCTCGGGCGGCCTCAAGAAGCGCGTGGCGCTGGCGCGTGCGCTGGTGGCCCAGCCCGACGTGCTGCTGCTGGACGAGCCCACCAACCATCTGGACCTGGATGCCATCCGCTGGCTGGAGGAACTGCTCACCAGCTTCAAGGGCTCGCTGCTGCTCATCACCCACGACCGTGCTTTCCTGGACAACGTCGCGAACCGCATCGTTGAACTGGACCGCGGGCAGCTGCGCGGCTACCCCGGCAATTTCGCGGCGTTCCAGGCCGCCAAGGCCTATGAACTGGAGAACGAGGCGCTGGCCAATGCGCGCTTCGACAAGCTGCTGGCCCAGGAAGAGGTCTGGATCCGCAAGGGCGTCGAGGCGCGCCGCACCCGCAGCGTGGCCCGCGTGCAGCGCCTGCAGCAGATGCGCCAGGACCGCCATGCCCGGCGCGACGTGCAAGGCAAGGTGAGGCTGGATGTGGCGACCGGCGAGTCCAGCGGCAAGATCGTGGCGGAGCTGGAGAAAGTCAGCAAGCGCTATGGCGACCGGGACATCGTTCGCGAGTTCTCCGCCACCATCCTGCGGGGCGACAAGATCGGCCTTGTGGGGCCCAACGGCGCAGGCAAGACCACGCTGCTGAAGATGATCCTGGGCGAACTGGCGCCGGACAGCGGCAGCGTGCGGCTCGGCAGCCGCATGACGGTGGCCTACTTCGACCAGATGCGGGACGCCCTGAACCTGCAGGCGACCCTGGCAGACACCATCAGCCCCGGCAGCGAATGGATCGAGATCGGCACGCAGCGCAAGCATGTGAAGAGCTATCTGAGCGACTTCCTCTTCTCGCCGGCGCGCGCGGAATCTCCTGTGTCCAGCCTGTCGGGCGGCGAGCGCAACCGCCTGTTGCTGGCGCGGCTGTTCGCGCGCCCGGCCAACGTGCTGGTGCTGGACGAACCTACCAACGACCTGGACATCGAGACGCTCGAACTGCTTGAGGAACTGCTGGCGGACTACGAAGGGACGGTCTTCCTGGTCAGCCACGACCGTCGCTTCCTCGACAACGTGGTGACCTCCACCATCGTCAGCGAAGGCGACGGGTTCTGGCGCGAATACGAGGGCGGCATCGAGGACTGGTTGACCCAGTCACGCCGCGCGGCCGATCTGCGCGCCCGTCAGGGAACGCCGGCTGCCGCCGCGCCGGCGCCCGTGGCCGCGCCCGCGCCGGCCCCGGTGGTGGCGACCAAGCGCAAGCTCAGCTACAAGGAGCAGCGTGAACTGGAGGAACTGCCCGCGCGTATTGCCGCGCTGGAGACCGAACAGGCCCACCTGCATGCCCTGCTGAACGGGACCGAGCTGTATGCCCAGGGCGGCACCCGCATCAACGAAGTCACGCAGCGCGTGGCCGAGATCGATGACGAACTGCTGGCGCTGATGGAGCGCTGGGAGCAGCTCGAAGCCAAGTAAGGGCCCCGGGGCCTCGGGCCCCGGGCGTCAGTTGCGGACCGTCAGGGCGCCGAGCCCTTCGTAGCGGACGGTGACCGTGGTGCCCGCGGGCAGGTCCAGCGCCACGCGCCAGGCACCGGTCGTGACCACGCTGCCGGCGGGCACGGTCATGCCGTCGCGGGTGGCGGCCTGCAGCCATTGGGCCATCAGCCAGCCCGGATCATCCAGGCCGTGGCCGCCGTTGCCACCCAGGGGCGCCGCCTCGCCCACCTGCAACTCGCAGGCCTGCTGGCGCCAGTCGCGGCCCTTCGGCCAGGCTTGCCAGGGCCCCAGGGCCAGCGCTCCGTGGGACTGGGCGTCGGCCAGGCGCAGCAGCGCGTCCGCCTGCAAGGTGCCTTCCCAGCGGGAGTCCAGCCATTCCACCGCCACGCACATGGCGTCGATCAGGCTGTCGGTTTGCCCGGTCACCAGCTCGGCCGCCTTGGCCGGCGTGACATCCTGGCCCAGGCGTAGCGCGATCTCCGCTTCGGCGCCGAAGAGGCGCAGGTCGCTGAAGTCGCCGCCCTGGCGCAGGCCCCGTACCTCGCGCACGCCCAAGGGGGCCAGCGGCGAGTGGCCCAGGGCCGCGGCGCGCGAGGCGCCGCCGCACTTCCAGAACTGGGCCCGGCCCGGCAGCCGCCAGCCCAGCTCGTTCGCCAGGACGGCCTGCGCCGCATAGGCGGATGTCTCGTCCGGAAGCGACCAGGCGCGGTGGTCCAGGCGCCGGCCTTCGGTCCAGGCTGCGGCCAGCGCCTGGCCCAGGGCCTGCGGGGAAGAAAAGCGGTCTTCAGTCATGGGGCGGATCTTAGAGGCCACGCGGGATCCGCGAGCGGCGGCGAACGCTTAAGCCCCCAGGGACCAACAAAGGGTTTTTGAGGAGCCGCCATGATGCCTTTCATTTCCCAGGACGCACGGACCGTCCCGACCGCCGAGGTCGCCGATGACGCGCCGCAGGAGGGCCGCCGGCAGAGAACCCTGTCGGCGCATGGCGGGTCGCCGGTCCGGTCCCGGTCCCCGGCCCTTGGGCCAAAGGCACCGCTCATCATCCAGGGGCATTTCGATGCGAGTCGCCAGCCCATCAGCACCATCAGCGGGGATATCGAGGTCTGGCCCGGCGCCGTCGTGCATGGGCCGCAGGATGGCGTGGCCATCGGGACGGTGCATGGCAACATCATGATCCGTGGTGCCAGCGTGCTCGGGCATGTGCACAGCGCGAAGGGCCGCATCGTCATCTCCCACGGCAGCGACGTCCGGGGGGACGTGAGCCAGGACGAAGCCGAGCCCGGCGGCCGCGCGCCGGGGGAGATCCGCGTCGATGCATCGCGCATCCGGGGAACCGTGACGGGGCACCACATCACGGTCCAGGACGGCCAGGTACAAACCGTGCGGCTGTTGCCGCAGCAAGATGACCAGCCTGAGCGGCAAGGGCGCGTGGAGCTAGCAGGGGAAGCGCGTGTGGGAGAGGTCGTCGCCGATGGGCACGGGCTGGTGGTCCGCCGCGCGGCGCTGCCGCAGGCACCCCTGCTGCAAGGCGGCGGCCTGCGGGTGTGTGATCTGCATGCGCCGCCCGTCTCGCTGCCCTGGCTCCAGGGGTTGCCGCTGCCAGTGGCCGTGGCCCCGAACGACTGGTCTGCGTGGCATCGCCTGCAGCAGGTGCTGGAATGCCTGTGCGACCCCGTGACCGGGCAGTTCCGCCACCTGGCCGATCCCAAGGACTGGCTGCCGTGGGTGAGCGCCCTGGTCACCCACGGCAAGGCCGTGTCTCAGCTGTTTGGCCATCTGCTGCGCGCGCAGCCGGCGATGCTGCTGGAGGGCGTGCGGGCGCAGTCGCCTGAAGGCGTGAAGCGCAGCTGCGCGGCCCTGTGCCTGGCACTGTTGCACCGGGGGCAGGTGCCGCCATCCGCCGGGGAGCGAAAGCTTCTGGAGGCGGTGGCGGAGCGTGCACGCGAGCTGGAAGTGCGCAGCCAGGGGATCGACGCCTGCATAGATCGGCTGGAAGGGTGCGGCAGCGGCGGCAGCCCGCTGATGATGCAGGTCGGTGAGGGGGCCTGGTCTCCGAAGGCGCTGTCGCGCCAGCCGCCACAGCGGCTGCCCGAGGTGTATCTCGGGTTCCGGCGCGCCCTCAAGCCCGGCACGCCGCGCGACGAGGCAGCGTGAGCCGCATCATCAGCGCCGCAGGCGGTCCACCGTCTCCAGCAGCGCGCGCCAGAAGCGCGCGTCCTGGGAGGTGGCGAAGTTGATGCGCATCAGCGTGCCGGATTGCCTCGTGGGACTGAACAGCACGCCGGGCGCGATCAGCCAGCCCTGGTCCATCATCGGCTGGGCCAGGCGTTCGGTGTCCACGCCCACGTCCACCCAGCCGAACAGGCCGGCCGGCGGCGCCGCGAACCGAAAGCCGGCATCCTCCACCTGGCGGGCGCAGCGCTGCCGGGCGGTCTCCAGCCGGGCGGAGACACGCTCGGCATGGCGCCGCAGCAGCCCCTGTTCCAGGCACAGCGCGACGGCGCGGTCCATCAGCGGGCTGGTGGTGAGGGAGGCGAGCAGCTTGAGTTCGGTGAGCTGGGCGATGCGGTCGGGGCTGGCGGCAACGAAGCCCACGCGCCATGCCGGCGAGAGCATCTTCGAGAAGCCCGACACGTAGATGGTGCGCTGCAGTTGATCCAGCGCGGCCAGGCGAGGCGCATGGTTGGGGGCGAAGAACGCGTAGGTGTCGTCCTCCACGATCAGCAGATCCGCCTCGTGCGCGATGCGCAGGATCTGATGGGCGCTGGCCAGGCTCAGCGTGGCGCCGGTCGGGTTGTGCAGCACCGAGACCGTCACATACATGCGGGGGCGGTGTTCGGCAATCAGCCGGCGCATCACATCAAGGTCCGGCCCCACCTCGCCGCGCGGCACCGGCAGCAGGCGCATGCCCGCCTGGGACAGTCGCGCGTATTCGATGGCCCAGCCGGGGTCGTCCACCAGCACCGCATCGCCTGGCTTGAGAAAGGCGCGTGTGGTGAGGTCCAGCCCATGGGTGGCGCCCACGGTGGTCATGACCTGGCTTGGGGCAGCATGCACGGACAGGTCCATGAGCCGCAGCGACAGGGCTTCCCGCAGCCGCAGGTCCCCGAGCGGATCGCCATAGCCGGAGAGCAGGGCATCATCGGCCTGGGTCGCGAGGCGGCGCAAGGTGCCCTGCAGCAGGGGCAGGTCCAGCCATTCGGCCGGCAGGGTGCCTAGCCCCGGCGAGCGCCGGGCATCGGCCTGGAACATGCCGCGGATGAGTGCGCCCGCGTCCACGGGCTGGGGCATCACGCTGGCCGGCACCGGCCCGGGCGCGGGCATGCGCACGGGCTGCGGCCTGGTTTCGCGAACGAAAAACCCACGCTTCTTGCGGGCCTCCAGCAGCCCCTGCGCGAGCAGCTGGTCGTAGGCTGCCACCACCGTGTAGGGGCTGACGCCGTGGTGCCGGGCGCAGTCGCGCACTGACGGCAAGCGCGCGCCGGGCAGCAGCAGCCGCTGGTGGATGCGGGCGGCAAAGCGCTGCGCCAATTGCTGCGCCAGCGGTTCGCTGGCGTTGCGCGACAGGACGGGATGCGCCGGAGTGGCGGACGGCGGTGCTGTGCTGGTGTCCATGCCAATACAGATGAAGCACTGATGCGGACCAGTGTATTGGTTCTGTGCTGGTTATGCCCACTAGACTTGCTGGTCGAGGCGCGGCCGCGCCTGCAGCTTTTGAAGTCGGAGACTTTCCATGAACCGCAGCCCCTGGACGCAGGCCCGCCGTGCCGCCCGCATGAACCCGTCCATCATCCGTGAGATCCTCAAGGTCACCGAGAAGCCGGGCGTCCTGTCCATGGCCGGGGGCCTGCCTTCCGCGGACACCTTTCCCGTCGAGGCCATCCAGGCAGCCTGCGACCGCGTGCTGAGCCAGCAATCGCGTGAAGCGCTGCAGTACGCCGCCAGCGAAGGCTATGCGCCGCTGCGCGACTGGGTCGCCCAGCGGGTGGCCGCCCTCGGGCTGCGGGTCACGCCGGACCAGGTGTTGATCACCGGCGGCTCGCAGCAGGGCCTGGACCTGGTGGGCAAGCTGCTGTGCGACGCTGGCGCCCCCGTGGCGGTGGAGACGCCCACCTACCTGGGCGCGCTGCAGGCGTTCACGCCCTATGAGCCGCTGTTTGCCAGCCTGGAGAGCGACGACCAGGGCCCCCTGCCGTCCGCCATCGAGGCCCTGCCACATGACGCGCCTTCCACCCGTTTCAGCTATCTGCTGCCCAACTACCAGAACCCGACCGGCCGCGTGATGAGCCAGGCTCGCCGCGAAGCCGTCATGGAGGCTTCGCGCCGCGCGGGCGTGCCGGTGGTGGAAGACAACCCCTATGGCGACCTGTGGTTCGACCAGCCGCCGCCCCCGTCACTGAGCGCGTTGTGGCCCGAAGGCAGCATCTATCTGGGCTCCTTCTCGAAGGTGCTCACGCCGGGCTTCCGGCTGGGCTACATCGTCGCCCCGACGGAGCTCTATCCCAAGCTGCTGCAGGCCAAGCAGGCCGCCGACCTTCACACGCCGGGCTTCAACCAGCGCGTCGTGCACGAGGTGGTGAAGGACGGTTTCCTGGATACGCACGTGCCGCGCATCCGCGCCCTGTACAAGGCCAACCGCGATGCGATGGCCGACGCGCTGCGCGAGCACCTGCCGCAGGGCTGTGAATGGCGCAGCCCGGAGGGCGGCATGTTCTTCTGGATCCGCCTGCCCGAGGGCCTGGACGCGATGGCGCTGCTGCCGCGGGCGGTGGACGCGGGCGTGGCCTACGTGCCCGGCGCCGCCTTCTATGCCCACCACCCCGATCCGCGTGCCCTGCGCCTGTCCTTTGTGACGCTCACCCCGGCGCTGATCCGCGAAGGGGTGGAAAAGCTCGGGCGTGTGCTCCATGAGGCGTTGGCGCTGGCCGACGAACCGACGCCGTGACGGCGCCAGTGGCGCCCCGCACGCCCGGCGCGGTCGACGGCCACGCGGGCGGCCCTGCGAGCCACAAGCCGCTGACGCTGCCCTTTGCTCCCACCCTCGATGAAGCGTGGGACGAAGCCGATCTGGCCGCCATCCACGGCGAGATCAGCCGCACCTACTGGGCCGAGGGCATTCCGCTGGCGCTCATGCGACAGGCCATGGCCGGGTCGCTCAACCTCATCGTGCGCCACCCTGATCGCAGCGTTGTCGCTTATGCGCGGGTCATCTCCGATCGCGCCACCTTCGCGTATCTGTGCGATGTCTTCGTGCTGCCGCCATGGCGAGGGCGCGGGCTGGGCGACTGGCTGGTCGCCCGCGTGATGTCGCACAGCGGCTTGCAGGGCCTGCGGCGCTTCTCGCTCGTCACGCGGGATGCGCATGCCCTGTATGCGCGCCATGGGTTCACGCCGCTGGCGGCGCCGGACCGCGGCATGGAAATCGTGCGGCCTGGGCTGTATCTGCAGCCGTCGGCCGCGGCGCCCCAGGTGTAAGGCCGGCCGGGGCCGCGCTGGCCGCCAATGATCGGGAGCGCGCACCAGCTCGGATGCCTGGCCCGGCACCGAGCCAGCATCAACCCCAGCACCGCCGCCCCACCTCAAGCAGCGACATCCGTGTCGCTGATTCCTGTCTTTTTTGGTCATCTGCTCCGCGAGGTCGCCATGTCCGAGTTGCGCCGTTTTGTCCAGGTGGACGTCTTCACCAGCGAGCCGTTGAAGGGCAATCCGCTGGCCGTGGTGGTCGATGGCGCCGGATTGAGCGACGCGCAAATGGCCGCCTTTGCGCGCTGGACCAATCTCTCGGAGACCACCTTCCTGCTGCCGCCGACCGATCCGGATGCGGACTACCGCGTCCGCATCTTCACGCCCTATGGCGAGCTGCCATTTGCCGGGCATCCCACCCTCGGGTCGGCCCACGCCTGGCTGGCCAGCGGCGGCGACGCCCGGCGCCCCGGGGAAGTGGTGCAGGAGTGCGGCATTGGCCTCGTGCGGCTGCGACGCCAGGGCGCGCAGCTGGCGTTTGACGCGCCGCCGCTGCGCCGCCAAGGGCCGGTGCAGGATCCGGCCGTCAGGGAGCAGGTGTTGCGTTCGCTGGGCATCGCACCGGAGGCGCTGCTCGATCTCGTGTGGGTGGACAACGGACCCGGTTGGATGGCGGCGCGGCTGCCGACAGCGGACGCTGTACTGGCGCTTGCCCCAGACTTCCATGCGATGAGTGGCATCAAGGTGGGGGTGATTGGCGCTTATCCTCCAGGTTCGCCGCAGCAATTCGAGGTCAGGGCCTTCGTGTCGTCGCTCGGGGGACGGGAAGACCCGGTCACCGGCAGCCTCAACGCAGGTCTGGCACTATGGCTACAGGGCGCCGGTCTGGCGCCTGACAGCTATGTGGCCGCCCAGGGCGCCGCCCTGGGGCGTGCCGGTCGGATCCATGTGGCGAGGGAGGGTGCGCATTGCTGGATTGGCGGCAATGTGACGCCGTTGGTCCACGGTCAGGTAAGGTTGTGAAGCCATGAGCATGGAAGTTGATCATCTTGTCATTGCCGCGAGCACCCTGGAGGAGGGGCGCCAGTGGTGCGAGCAGGTCCTGGGCGTGTCGCCCCAACCCGGCGGACAGCACGCCTGGATGGGCACGCACAACCTGCTGCTGAACATCAGCGCGCCGAATTACCCGCGTTGCTATCTGGAGATCATTGCCATCGACCCCTCCGCGCCCAAGCCGGAACGGGCCCGGTGGTTCGACTTGGACCAGCCCGCCGTGCAGGCCCGTCTCAAGGAGGGCCCAGGCCTGCTGCATTGGGTGGCCCGCGTGCCCAACCTGGACGCCGCGCTGGCCTACTGGCAAGGTGAGGGCGTGGATGCCGGGCAGCCGGTGGAAGGCTCCCGGGGCGACATGAGCTGGCGCCTGGCCCTGCGTGATGACGGCAGGCGCCTGCGCAAGGAAGGCCTGCCCACGCCGATCGAGTGGCTGGGCACCGGGCATCCCACCGACAAGCTGCCAGACAGTGGCGTGCAGCTGCAGACCTTCGAGGCCCGTGACGGGCTCAGCGCCACGCTGTCCACGCCCAAGGGCGAGGTCGAGCTGCAGGCCATCGAGGCCACGCTGGACTGAAGAGGGCGCCATGACCGCTGTGCAATGGCGCGTGCTGGGACGCGCAGGCTCGATCAATGTCCGCAAGGTGCTCTGGACCGGCGTCGAGCTGGGCCTGCCCTTGCAGCGCGAAGACGTGGATGTGACGAGTGAGTCGTTCCGGCAGCTCAATCCCAACGCCATGATGCCGGTCCTGGTGGAAGACGACGGCGCCGGGCCGGCCTTCTCGCTGTGGGAAAGCAATGCGATTTGCCGCTACCTCGCCGCGCGCGAGCAGCGCGACGACCTGCTGCCAGCGGAGCCACGGCGCCGTGCGCAGGTGGACATGTGGATGGACTGGCAGGGCGGCGACCTCAACAACAGCTGGCGCTACACCTTCATGGGGCTGGTGCGCCAGAGCCCGGCCCACCAGGACGCGGCGCAGCTCAGGGCCGGGGTGGCGAACTGGAACCGGCACATGGCCATGCTGGACGCCCAGCTGCAGCGCAGCGGCGGGCCGTATGTGCTGGGTGAGGCATTCACGCTGGCCGATGTGGTGCTGGGCCTGGCCACACACCGCTGGCGCGCCGCGCCCATCGAGCATGCCGAGTTGCCTGCGCTGCAAGCCTATTACCTGCGCCTGTGCGAGCGCCCGGGTTTCGTGCAGCACGGGCGCGACGCGGGGCCATGACGGGCTTTGAGGCGCGATGACCGGATTGTCCCTGGCTCGGGTGACAGGCCCCTCGTTGGCTGAGCGCAGGGTGAGCCCCCTGAGGTACGCCTTGCGTCAGGGGAGCGCAGCAGCCCTCATGCCGGCCGGAGCGGACGCAGATGGGCCGCGAGGCCTTGGGCAGGGATTCCCCAGAGCCGGCCGGGCTGGATAAACTTCGCGCGTGGATACCCCAGAGATAGCCATCGTCTGCCCGGATTCCCCCGCGATGTGGGAGCAGGCCCGGCAGATCCTTCATGAGTACGGCCAGAGTCTGCACATCGACCTGGATTTCCAGAACTTCGATGAGGAGCTGCGCTGCCTGCCCGGCGAGTACGCGGAGCCGCAAGGCACGCTGCTGCTGGCCCTGGTCGACGGCCAGGTCGCGGGCTGCGGCGGCTTCCGGCCGCTGGCCGATAGCGACTATGCCAATGCGTGCGAGATGAAACGCCTGTTCGTGCGGCCGGCCTTCCGGCGCTTCGGGCTCGGGCGCACCCTGGCGCACGCGCTGATTGATCGCGCCACGCTGGCTGGTTATTCCAGCATGCTGCTGGACACGCTGGACGACATGGAAGCCGCGCGCGACCTCTATGACAGCCTCGGGTTTGCGGAGATTCCGCCCTACTACTTCAACCCCATCGCCGGGGCCCACTACCTCAAGGTGGACCTGGCCTGAGCGGGCGCGTCGTGCCCCCGATGCGCAGGGGCGCGGCAGGTCATTGCTGGGTTTCGCCCAGTTACCGGCATAGGATGGGGTCATGCCGACGCACATGCCCATGTCCTCCTCTGCCACATCCGCTTCCATTACACCGGTGACGCTGACCCCGGCCCTGCTGGGCGAGTCTCCGTTCTGGCATCCACGCGAGCAGTGCCTGTATTACCTGGACATTCCAGGGCACGCCTTGCTGCGGTGGACCGAAGGCAGCAGCGAGCCCGAGCGCTGGGACCTGAACAGCGAGCCGGGTTGCGTGGCGCCACTGGAGGCCGGCGGGCTGCTGATTGCCCAGCGCAACGGGCTGTGGCGTTTTGACCCCCAGACCGGCGAGTATGTGCAGCTGGCCGAACCGCCCTACGACGCCAGCAAGCGCCGCTTCAACGATGGCAAGGCCGACGCCGCGGGGCGCCTGTGGGTAGGCACCATCGACGATGCCCGCCAACCTGACTCAGCGCTGTACTGCTGGCGGGAAGGCCGCTTCGAGCGGATGGCGAGCGGCATCACCACCTCCAACGGCCTGGCCTGGAGCCCCGATGGCAAGACCCTGTATTGGTCGGACACCAAGGCGCATGAGGTTTATCAGTTTGACTTCGATCAGAAAACCGGCGTGCTCGGTGAGCGCCGTCCCTTCCTGAGCTTCCCCAAGCGGGCGGACGGCCAGCCTCTGGAGACCTACGGCGGCAGGCCTGACGGCGCGGCAGTGGATGAGGAGGGTTGCTACTGGGTGGCCATGATGGAAGGCCAGCAGCTGCTGCGGTTCTCGCCGCAGGGCGAGTGCCTGCAGACCATCGAGCTGCCGGTGCGATGCGCCACCATGCCGGCCTTTGGCGGTGCGGACCTGCGCACCCTTTTTGTGACCACCGCACGAGAAAAGCGCAGTGCGGATGAACTGGCGGCCCAGCCCTGGGCGGGCTGCGTGCTGCAACTGCGGGTGCCCGTGGCCGGACTGCCGGTCCATTACGCGCGGCTGGACTGACGGCCGGGCGAGGCGCTGGCGCGCTAGAGGCCAGGAAGGCGCCGCCGCCAGCGACCACCGCAACGGCGCCCGGGCGCCTTGAACCAGCCACAAGGCCGATGGACACAGGCCATTCGCCCTGTGGCGACTTGCCTATGCGCGGTTCGCACGCAATGTCAAGTTGGTGCGCGATGACGCACGACTGGCTCTGCTTAGGGGCCGGTAAGCACAAACCACATATAATCTTTGGGATTTGCCGCCTGGGCCCAGTCAGTTGTGAATCCCGATCCCGTGCGTGCGCCTGCCGTTACTTCCCGCGACCTTCATGGGCGCAAGGAGGGAGGGCACAAGTCAGGTCTTGAGTCAGGTCTTCAGTCGCGTGTTGAGTCGACTCTTGGGGCAGTTCCCGAGCCAAGCCTTGATTCTGGCCCCGAGCGGCGCGCCAAGGAACACAACCCGTCTTGGGAAGATGCGGACGGCGAACAGGCTTTCAAGCCCCTGACTGCTGAAGAAGCAGCGGCGCTGAAAGCCCGGCTTCCGATCTTGTCGCCCTGGAGATTGCTGGGCTGGCAGGCGGTGGCTGGCGTAGTGATGGTGATCTTGTGGGGGCTGTTGTCCCAACAAGGCAGCAAGGCCTGGTCGGCACTGTTCGGTGCCGCCTCGGTAGTGGTGCCCGGCGCCTTGATGGCGTGGGGGACCACACGGCGATCCGCCATGAATGCGAGCACCGCGGTGCTGACCTTCATGGTGTGGGAGCTGATCAAGATGATCGTGGCGGTCGCCATTTTGGTGGCGGTCGTCCTGCGGTACCCCGCCCTGAGCTGGCCAGCGATGCTGACCGCCATGGTGGTGTGCCTGAAGGCAAATTGGCTGGCCCTGCTTCGGCAGGGTCGAATCAGAAAATAGAGACGGAAAACCAACCATGGCAGCAGAAGGACACGCGCCGACCTCGGGTGAATACATCACCCACCACTTGCAGCACTGGCAGAAGAACTTCGCGTTCGAGAATGCGAAGCAGGTGGGGCCGGTCGATTTCTCGGTCTTCAATTTCGACTCGCTGCTCTATACGTCGGTACTGGGTCTGCTGACGGTCTTCATCCTGTGGATGGCCGCACGCAAGGCCCATGCCGGGGTGCCGGGCCGCTTCCAGGCCGCCGTGGAAATCCTCGTGGAAATGGTGGACAACCAGGCCAAGGCCCTGATCCACAACGAGAAGAGCCGCCGCTTCATCGGCCCGCTGGCCCTGACCGTGTTCGTCTGGATCTTCCTGATGAACGCGATGGACATGCTGCCGGTGGACCTGCTGCCCTCCGCCTGGACCGGCTATGTGGCCTCGACCGGCCACGACGCCCACCACGCCTACATGCGTGTGGTGCCCACCGCCGACCTGTCCACCACGCTGGGCATGTCCACCTTCATCCTGCTGCTGTGCTTCATCTACAGCATCAAGATCAAGGGCCTGGGCGGCTGGGGCCATGAGCTGATCGCCGCGCCGTTCGGTGACCACTGGGCGCTGTACCCCTTCAACTTCCTGATGCAGGTCATCGAGTTCATCGCCAAGACGGTGTCTCATGGCATGCGGCTGTTCGGCAACATGTTTGCCGGCGAACTCGTGTTCATGCTGATCGCCCTGATGGGCGGCGGCTGGGCCCTTTCCGGCACCGGCATCGGCCTGGCCATCGGCCACGTCCTCGCCGGCACGGTCTGGACGCTGTTCCACATCCTCGTGATCACGCTGCAGGCCTTCATCTTCATGATGCTGACGCTGATCTACCTGGGCCAGGCGCACGACGCGCACTGATCCGGCGGACCCGGCAGCACCACCTCTCTCCCTTTCCCTTTTCTTTTTTATCTAACTCTCTCAGGAGCAAAACATGGAAAACATCCTCGGTCTGGTCGCTCTGGCTTGCGGCATCATCGTTGGTCTGGGCGCGATCGGCGCTTCCATCGGCATCGCGCTGATGG
>Ga0065165_1000820_pt1 | contig 41193 bp, 44 predicted proteins | sample AraplaMF_Cvi_mMF_FD_63813 | JGI IMG/M metagenome (GOLD analysis project Ga0065165, IMG submission 63813) | Arabidopsis root microbial communities from the University of North Carolina, USA - plate scrape MF_Cvi_mMF (version 2) (version 3) | ecosystem: Host-associated > Plants > Roots >... | reverse complement strand
CTTTTTGGCGGACAACGTCAGGGTCTTAGGTTTCGTCATTCAATATCTCTCTCAGCGCGCCCGAAGGTGCACTTATCGAAGGCTCGCGATGGCCCGGTTTCAGGGATAATCGGGAAAAGAAAAAGCCCGCGTGACCGGGCTCAATTCCGATGATTCAGTGATTAGAGAGGGCACATGCCCTGGAACTGGACTACACAGGGCAGCGCGGCCCCGGCCGAAAACTCTTTACCAAACTGAATTCGCACCGTCCTGCATTTGGTGCGTCTGTCATTATACAAGGTTTCGGGCCGGATCGCACCCATTAATTCGATATCAAAACCACATCATGAGCTAAAACACAATGCGCCGGGCCGCTGCATCGTGGTATGCTGGCGGCTCTTGATTAACCTATGAAGTCGATGAACACTAGCACTACCCCTCAGCAGCCGGCCGAAGGCCAAGCCGCCGCACCTGCCGCTCCCAATTCCGCACGCGCCCTGCTCAAGCAATTGCAGCAACAGTATGCCCCGTTCCGCGACAGCCTGCCGCTGTCGATCGGCATCGACAAGCAGCTCATCGCCGCGATGCCGGAGCTTAACCGCAAGCTGATGCGCGCAGCGCTGGGCATCCACACCTCCTCGCAGCGCTACCTGCGCGCGATGGAAAAAGCCACCGTACGCTTCAACCTCGATGGCAGCACCGGCGCCGAAGTCACCGACGAACACCGCAAGCACGCCAAGGAAACCCTGGCGGAACGCTACAAGAAAGAAGTGGAACGCCGCAAGGCCGAACGCGCTGCCGAACGTGAAGCTGCGGCCGCCGAAGAAGCCGACCGCCGCCGCGCCGAAAAGCTGCAGGCACTGACCGCCAAATTCTCCAAGAAGTAATGAGCGACGCGCCAGAAGCCGTCCCCGAGCTGCCACCGTACGAAGGCATCCGGCTGGCCGACGTCAGGCTCGTGAAAACCGCCGCCGATGCGGAGGCTGCGCAAGCGGCCTTGCTGGCGGCGGACGCCATCGGTTTCGACACCGAATCCAAACCCACCTTCGTCAAGGGCGAAAGCTCGGACGGGCCGCACCTGATCCAGTTTGCCGATGACCGGCATGCCTGGCTGTTCCAGGTTGGCGATGCCTTCCCCCACCTGGCCACGGTCAAGGCGATTCTTGAATCGGATATGACGCTGAAGATCGGCTTCGGCTTGTCCGACGATGTCAAGCGTGTGCGTGCCAAGCTGGGAATCGAGCCGCTGAAAGTGGTCGACCTGGGTGTCGTGCTGCGCGTGCCGGGACAGAAGAATGACCTGGGGGCCAAGAGTGCTGTCGCCAAGTATTTCGGGCAGGCGCTGACCAAGTCCAAGAAGATCTCGACCACCAACTGGGCCACGCCGCGTCTGAACGAAAAGCAGATCCTGTACGCGGCCGACGATGCGCAAGTGGCCTTGCGCGTGTACCGCCATTGGATCGGGATCGGCAACGTGCTGCCGCCGATCAAGCCGCCGAAACGCCCCAAAACCGGCCAGCGGCCGCCGCGTAACGGTGCCTGACCCTACGGGCCAGGCACAGGTTTACCGGTTTTCGCCAGAACGCCAAGCACCGCAATCGCAGCCTCCTGCCGCCGGTCCCAGATATGCCCGTAATTAAGCCGGATACAGTTGCGAAACTCGCGCTTCGCACTGAACATCGGCCCAGGTGCAATGCTGATGCCCTCCCCCAGCGCCAGCCGGTGCAAGGCCAGCGCATCAATTGACTCCGGCAGCACCACCCACAAGAAGTATCCGCCCTGCGGCTGCGTCACCCGCGTCCCCGTCGGGAAATGCGCCTCAATCGCCGCCAGCATCTGCTGCTGCTGCCCCGCTAGTGCGCTGCGCAACTGGCGCAGATGGCGCTCGTATCCGCCCTGCCCCAGATACTCCGCCAGCGCCAGTTGCGAAGGCATCGCCGCTGCCAGCGACGTGGTCAGCTTGAGCCGTTCCACCTGCCGCGCAAAACGTCCTGCCGCCGCCCAGCCAACCCGGAAACCCGGCGCCAGGCACTTCGAAAACGAGCTGCAATGCATGACAAGACCCTTGCTGTCGAAGCGCTTGGCCAGCGCCGGCCGTTGCGCACCGAAATACAGTTCTCCATATACGTCATCTTCGATCAGCGGCACCTCACGCGCCGCAAGAAGTTCGACCAGGGCCTGCTTCTTCTCCGGCGGCATCAGGCTGCCAAGCGGATTCTGGAAGCTGGTCATCAGCCAGCACGCGCTCGGTTTGTGCTGCTCAAGCGCCACCGCCAACGCAGCCAGGTCGACGCCCTCGCGCGGATGCGTCGCCACTTCGACAGCCTTCAAGCCGATGCGTTCCAGCGCCTGCAGGGCCGCGTAGAAGCTCGGCGACTCCACCAGCACTGTATCGCCTGGCCGCGCCACCGCCTGCAAGCACAGGTTCAAGGCCTCCAGCGCGCCGTTGGTGATGACGATATCGTCGGGCGGCACCTGCAGGCCGTCCAACTGGTAGCGCAAGGCGATCTGGCGCCGCAACTCGGCATTCCCTGGCGGCAGGTCGGCAATCGTGCTCCACGGGTCGATATGGCGCATGCCGGCCGTGACAGCGCGCCCCAGTTTTTCGAGCGGGAACAGCAAGGGACTGGGGAAGGCGGAACCGAAAGGCACGTTACCCGGCGCCCGGCTGGCTTCCAGCACCTGGAACACCAGCTCACTGACGTCGACCAGCGTGGAAGCGGCGTCGGGGCGCGACACCTCAGGCTCAGGCGTCGCCGTGAAGCGCCGCGAAGCCACATAGTAGCCCGAGCGTGGGCGCGACTCGATCAGGCCGCGCGCCTCGAGCTGGTAATACGCCTGGAACACCGTGGACGGGCTGACGCCGCGCCTCTCCTGCTGCTGCCGCACCGAAGGCAGTTTCTCACCCGGGCGCAGCACGCCGGAGGCCATCAAGCCCGCCAATTCGTCAGCCAGCGCCTCGTATAGCTTCAAACTGATACCCTCATTCCCTGGCCATTCTGAGCCTGTTATTCTCTGCCGCGCAGGCGTATCCTTGACCCATCACAAGAAAAACGGATTCATCATGCGACTTTTCTTACGCATTCTCTCATTTGGCGGCGCGCTTGTGGCTACCTCCGCCGTGGCCGCCCCGGCCAGCCTGCCGGACACCGTCGAGCAACGCGTTGCCGCCTGCGTCGCCTGCCACAAAGCCAATGAGCAAGGCGACGCGTTCTTCCCGCGCATTGCCGGCAAGCCCGCCGGCTACCTGTACAACCAGCTCCTGAACTTCAAGGAAGGCCGGCGCCAGTATCCGATGATGACTTATATGGTCGAACAGCTGCCGGAGGCCTACCTGCGCGAGATCGCACAATACTTCTCCGAACAGCACGCCCCCTACCCGCCGCCAGCGGCCACCAGCGCCACGCCGCAGATGATCGAGCGTGGCCGCGTGCTGGTGCACCAGGGCGACCCGTCGCGCAAAGTGCCGGCCTGCGTAGCCTGCCACAGTGATGCGATGACGGGCGTAGCGCCCGCTATTCCTGGACTGATTGGCCTGCCGCGCGACTACATCAACGCGCAGTTCGGCTCCTGGCGCAACAAGAAGCGCAAGGCGCACGCACCGGACTGCATGGCCGAAGTGGCCAATCGCCTGAGCGAATCCGACGTCGCCGCGGTGTCGGGCTGGCTGGCAGCCCAACCGGCCGATCCGACCGCACGCCCTGCCGCTTCCCTGCCCAAGCCACTGCCGATGGAATGCGGCGGCGTACCGAAATAAGAAGAGCCGATCATGAACCGCAATACGAAAATCGCCATTGCCGTCCCGCTGCTGCTGATTGTCGCAGCGGTCGGCTTCATCTGGCCCAAACACGACACCGGCCCGGCGCCAAGCGCCGCCTCGAAAAACATGCCGCTTGCGGAAAAGGTTGCGCGCGGCGCCTACCTCGCCAAAGCCGCCGACTGCATGGCTTGCCACACCACGCGCGGCGGCGCCGCCTTTGCCGGCGGCCGCGCCCTGCAAACACCGTTCGGCAATGTGGTCTCGCCCAACATCACCGCCGACAAGGAAACCGGCATCGGCAACTGGAGCGCCGACGATTTCTGGAATGCCCTGCACAACGGCAAAGCCAAGGACGGCCGCCTGCTCTACCCGGCCTTCCCCTACACCAACTACACTGCGATGACGCGCGACGATTCGGACGCGATGTACGCCTACTTCCAGACCATTGCGCCGGTGAAGCAGGCCAGCCAGCCGCATACACTGCGCTTCCCCTACAACCAGCAAGCCATGCTGGCGGTATGGCGCGCCCTGTACTTCAAGCCCGCCGTGTACACGCCAGACCCCGGCAAGTCCGCCGAATGGAATCGTGGCGCCTACCTGGTGCAAGGCCCAGGCCACTGCATCGCCTGCCACAGCGAACGCAACGCCCTGGGCGCCAGCGACAAAGGCCTGTCCGGCGGCCTGATTCCGGTGCTCGGCTGGTACGCGCCCTCGCTCACCTCCGACCGCGAGGCCGGCCTGGGCGACTGGGAAGTGAAAGAGATCACCGACCTGCTGAAGACCGGCGTCTCGCAGCGCGCCACCGTATTCGGCCCGATGGCGGAGGTGGTTCGGGAAAGCCTGCAGCACCTGAGCGATGAAGATGCCCGGGCCATGGCCGTGTACCTGAAATCGCTGCCGAACGAAAGCGGCAAGCGCGAGCCCTACGAGCGCTCCAAGGAACCTGAAGCCGCAGCTTGGCTGGCGGCCGGCGAGAAAATCTACAGCAAGGCGTGTGTCGACTGCCACGGCGAAAAAGGCGAAGGCATCGCCCCGCACTACCCGCCGCTGGCCGGCAACCGCGCGCTGACGATGGATGAAGCGGTGAACCCGATCCGCATCGTGCTGAATGGTGGCTTCGCCCCTGGCACGGCAGGCAATCCCCGCCCCTACGGCATGCCGCCGTTCAGCCATTCCCTGAATGATGTGGAAGTGGCCCAGGTCGTCTCCTACCTGCGCGCCGCATGGGGTAACAACGCCCCGCCAGTGGAAAGCACCACCGTCAACCGCTACCGCAACGTCCCCTTGGAATAAGTACGGCCCAGTTCGTGTCACACCATGGGGTCACACCCCGAGTATGACACGGCCTCGACTGGTAGCGGTTGGGCTCGTGTCACACCTGGGGTGTGACCCCATGGTGTGACACGGGCTCGGCTGTTGTTACACCATGTCGGCGAAGCCGAGGCGGTCGGTGGTGGCGTGGCGGGCGTCTTCGACGCTGACCTTCTTTTCGGCCAGCAGCTTGCGCAGGCATTCGTTCATCGTGTAGCAGCCTGGCGCGGACTTGTGCTCCATGACGTTGCGCAGGTCGGCCACATTGCCGTTTTCGATCACGGCGGCGACTTCTGGATTCACGGTCAGGCTTTCGGTGCCCAGGTAGTAGCGGTCGCCATCCATCGCCGGCATCAGCGCCTGGCACAGCACGCCGCGCAGGGCATGCGCCAGCGCCTGGCGTTGCGGCTCGGTATTGCCCAGCAGGCGAATCATCTTTTGCAGGCCCAGCTCGGTCGAGCGCGCGTGCAGGGAGGCCAGCACCAGCGGGCCCGATTCGGCCAGCGCCAGCGCCTCGTGTGCAGTCTCCGCATCGCGGATCTCGCCAATCACGATCACGTCCGGGCGCTCGCGCAGCGCGTCCTTGGCGCCCAGGTCGAAAGTTTCGACGTCGCCGTCGAAGCCCACTTCGCGCTGGGTGATCACGCACTTGCGTTGCGGGATCAGGGTCTCGACCGGGTCTTCAATGGTGATGATGTGGCCCGAACGGTTCTTGTTGATGTCGTCCAGCATCGAGGCGATGGTGGTCGACTTGCCCTGGCAGGTATCGCCAATGATCAGCACCAGGCCGCTCGAGAGCTGGGCAAATTTTTCTTCCGACGGACGCAGGCCGAGGCCGGACAGCAGCAACGGTTCTTTCGGGAAGCGTCGGATCACGCAGCCGAGGCGTTTCTTGCCCTGGAAGCTGAAGCAGTTGGCGCGGATACGGGCGGTATGCAGGTCGATGGCGCGGTCAAACGCGCGGTCCTGGATGCGTTCGCGCCAGTTCGGCTCGACCACTTCAAAGAATTCTTCCAGTTCTTCGCGCGTAATCGGCGAATCGGTCACGGCCACCAGGCCCTTTGGCTGGCGCAGCAGCAAGGGGCTGTTCTGGTGGATCAGGATGTCGGAAAAGACCAGTTTGGAATTCAGCAGGTGCAGGATTTGCTCGACGAGCGTGCCAAAGACCGGGTGGTCTTCGTTCTCGATATACGTGAGGGTGCGAATTTGCGAGTATTCCATAATGCCTGTGCTCTCCAGTGGGTTCGCATGATTCTATTGCATTTGCTTAATAGAATGAAAGTGGCTGGTGAACAACATTTATTTCGGATACTCAAATCCAGTGCGGATATCGTAGGGAAAACTGCGGCCGCGCTCGGTGACTGTCAGGCGTTGCGGCGGTTCCTCACCGGCCAGCGCGCGCGACTTCACATGCAAGCCCTCGCCTTCGCGGATCAGTTTGTCCGCCCGTTCGTAAACATTTTGACAACCCGTTTCAGCGATCAGGGCCTGCACGATGCCGATCTTCCAGGCTTCCACCGCGGCGGACTGGAACTGGCACACCAGGTAGCCCTCCTTGCCGCCATAGCTTTGCACCAGCAGGCCGGACAGCCCGTCTTCATCGCCGAGCACGATCGGAACCAGCTCATCGGGCCGGGCCGATTGCAGTGAATGGATGCGGCGTGCGATGGCGGCGCGCACGCGGCGCTTCACCATGGCATGGTCCACAGGCTCGTCTTCGCGCAGGGTCCAGACGCGTGCCGCAATCTGCGACTTGGCGTTATAGGCGGCACGGGCCAGGAATTTGCGCGAGGATGACAACACCGTGGCGGTCGCGCCAGGCTTGTTCTTTTCTGCGGGACGCCCGTCGACGCGTTCGATCGCGGACAGGTAAATATAGGGATCGCCGGCAAGGATGGACTTCTCCTTGCCCTGTTTGATGATGATGGTAAGCATGGGCGAAATGATACAGGAGCGACGCCCTGTCCCCTGCATTTGCATTCTGTTCCCGCGAGGCGGCGTCCTGTCGCAACCGGCAAGCGGCCTGGTGCAAGCTTCGATACGATAAGACCATCGAACAATGATTCACAGAGGAGAAACAAGATGAAGATGTCTGCTGCAGTGCGCAATGCCCTGATCGCTGCTTCGGTTTTTGCCGTCGCCACCCCGGTCGCCGTCGTGTCGGCCGCTCCGCTCGGCTGGTTTGCCGGCGAACGTGTGCAGGGCAATGGCAAGATCACCAGGCAGGCGCGTGAAGCGGCCAACTTCACCGGCCTGGGCCTGGGCTTGCCCGGCAGCGTCGAAGTGCGCATCGGCAATGCCGAGAGTGTCAGCATCGAGTCCGATGACAACATCCTGCCGCTGATTGAAACCGTGGTCGAAGACGGTACCCTGCAAATTCGCCCCGTCCGCCCCAATATGCAATTCGATACGCGCAACTTGAAGGTGGTCATCACTGCAAAGAAACTGGAACGTATTTCGGTTGGCGGCTCCGGCTCGGTTGACGCGGAAGGCCTGCGTGGCGGCAAACTGTCCTTCAACGTCGGCGGATCGGGCTCCATGAACTTGCGCAATATCGAAGGCGAATCGGTCACCGTCTCGCTGGGCGGCAGCGGCAACCTGAAGGCGTCCGGCACGGCCGACAAGCTGAAGGTGTCGATTGGCGGCTCCGGCAAAGTCAGCACCGGGCAGCTGGCGACGCGCGAGGCCGCCGTCAGCATCGGCGGTTCGGGCCAGGCAGTGGTGTGGGCCAAGCAGGCGCTGTCTGTCAGCGTGGCAGGCTCGGGTGATGTGAGCTATTACGGCGAGCCGCAGATTACCAAGAGTGTCATGGGTTCCGGCAGCGTGAAGCGCCTGGCCGGCAATCCGAACTGACCATCGTTGTCCCGGCCCGTGTCGCCACAAGCTTCACGGGCCACCTTCCTCCAGTACTTGCTCCAGCTTCTCGCCCGCCATCACGCGCGGCACCCAGCGCTCCAGTTGAGCCAAGTCGGCGCATGCAATGCGTCCCAGATAGCGCTCGTCGCCACCGCGCTGCGCGCACCCTTTGCTGAGCATTTCCCGAAGCGCTTCAGTTCGCCCTTCTTCCCGCCCTTCTTCCCGCCCTTCTTCCCGCCCTTCTTCCCGCCCTTCTTCCCGCCCTTCTTCCAGCCCTTCTTCTAGCCCTTCTTTTCGTCCTACCTCTAGTCCCGCTTGTCGACCTACGCGCGCACCTTCACGCATCGCCTCCATCCTCGCTTCGACTCTGCGCCGAAACTCTGGCATCTCCTTGGCAGCGTGATACACGTCCAGGATGTATTGCCGGATGAGCGCGTGCTCCTCTTCGGTAAACTCCTTACGCTCTCCCTCGTGAACGGATTCATTCATGATTACTCCCTGATTGGCGCCAAAGAGCCTCATACGCTCACCGGCGATTTTTAGTACATCCCGCCGCAACCCATCACTTGCTATCGGCCAAGCCAGCAAGACATTCTGAGATTGCACCACAGCAGCTAGTGTGTCGGCGCGCACCAGGCGGATGACATCAGCGATGATGGAATCGCCAGCGGACTCTTCATCTATCAGCACATACACTTGCTCCTCTTGCAAAGGTTTTAGCCAAGCAAGGACTTCGGCATTAGCCGAAGTCCATTTGCGGCACCCCGAATAGACTACGACAGGCAACAAGTTAAAAGGTTCCGCGGTTTTGTGCTGGGCATATAGATCCTGCGACAGCAACCCTGAATAAACGCGCATCCTCTGCGTCATTTGCCGGTCAACCGTCGATTGAAACTCAAGCAGCAGGTAGAAAAAGGATTCCTCGCAATAGACCCGCCAGACCATATCCGCGTTGCGTTGGCGCTCTGAACTGCTGACAAAGCTGCAGTTCAAGCGTTCGAATCCGCTGGCACTCTTTGCAGGACAATCCGGTACCAGCTCGAGCAAGGATTTCACCAGCTCAGGATGGCCGAATACAAGCTTGAACGCAGTGTCATGTTGGAATGGCATCACACCATTGTAGGAATTCGGCGGTACAAGGCTTTGGCGCAGCGCAAAGAAATACGCCCCGGCTAGCGGGGCGTCACGTCAGAGGTCGAACTTGAGCTCGGCGCTCACAGTACGTTGGGCATACGGGTGGAAGGCCCAGTATTTCTCGCCATTCAGATTGTCGATGCCGACCGAGGCTGTCCACTGCCGATTAAAGCGGTAGCGCAGGCGCACATCGGCAACCAGGTAGTCCGAGACACCCATATACGTTGAGCCGTTTGGATCGCTGTTGTCGAGTGTGCCAAATTGCTTGCCGCTATAACGCAGGCCGAACGTGCCGGTCCAATGCTGTCCAACATGGTACGACGCCAGCACATTGGCGCGCCACTTCGGCACGCGCGGCTGCCGCTTGCCGACGCTGGAAGGCATGGCGTCGTTCGCGACAATCTCCGAATCCGCGTAGGTAAGGCTGCTTTGCAGCGTAAGCCCGTGCGTCAGCACATCTTCCGCCTGCTGCGACAGCTCCAGTCCGCGCGTGCGGATCTTGCCGACGTTCTGCACCGTATTGACCGTGGCAGTCAGCGGCTGCGCATACAAGGCATCGCGTGTCACTTCGCCAAACAGCGTGGCACGCACACTGCCTTGGGCGGTCATATGCTCCGCCGTCAGCTCGCTGGTCCACGATTTTTCCGCGCGCAGGTTCGGATCGGTGTTGACGATCTTGTCGTCCACAATCGAGCCCTGGAACAACTCCGCAGCCGTTGGATTGCGCACTGCCCGGCCGGCGGAAGCCTTCAGCGTCCAGGCTTCGCCGGCACGCCACGCCAGCGCAGCCTTCGGCGACCAGGCTCGTTCGCGACGCTCGCCAAACGGCAGCAACTTGCCGGCCGCGCCCGAGATTTCTCCGCCATACGCGCGCCAGGTTTCATGCCGCAGGCCCAGCGTTGCCTTCCATTCCGGCGACAGGCGCCAGGTATCTTGCGCGTACAGGCTCTCCAGCCGCGTATTGCCATTGAAGGTGGACAGATGGCTGCCGTCATCGCCCGCAATCCAGTCGGCCACGCTGGTCACATGCGTGCGCAGCTTGGCACTCTCACGTTGGGCACCGAACTCCACCTGGTGTCCGGCGCCAGCGCGCCAGTTGCCGCGCAAAGCCAGCGTATTCCAGCCGCTGCCTCCCATATCGGTCAGGTTGCCACGCCCGCCACCGGTCGGCACGCGGGCCAGGTCGCGCGAGTAGTCATAAGCGCTTCCGGCGATCTCCCAATTGAAACTGCCACGCCCATGTGTCTTTAGCGACAGGCCCTGCATCACATGCTCGAGGTCTGCGCGCGCACCGGCAAAGTCGGACGGCAGTAGCGTGAAGCGCTTGCCGCCGATATTGATCGTGCCGCTGCTCACCGCATTGCCGGCGCCATCGCGCAAATAGCTTTCAACACCGCGCACCACGTCGTTCTGCCACCAGCCCAGCGTATAGCTCGCACGCAAGGTTGGCGAGAAGTCGTAAGCCAGCTTCACTTTGGCGTGGTCCTGCACCGTGTTCACCTGGCCCGTACTGCCAAGGATGTACCAGTCCTTGCCGGAGGGGTTGCGGTCCGCGACGGCACCGGTCACCGGCACACCGGCTGGTTCGCCCGCCTTCGGCGTGACGCCAGCCGATACCAGCTTGTTCGCAAAGGCAATCGGCTGCCCTTCGCTGTCGAGGCGAGACAAGTTCACCCACCAGGACAACGCGCCCGCCCGGTCCCCCAGCGAGGCACTGTACTGGCGGCCGGTGTGGTGCGAGTCGCTTGCGTACTGCTCGAAATCCTGGCCAACCCAGGACAGCTTGGCATGCGCCTCCAGCTTGCTCGGCATGCGCGTCTGGAAATCCACCACGGCACCGGCCGAATTGCCCGCATACGCCGCCGAGAACGGTCCGTACAGCACGTCGACACGTTCGATTTCCTCTGGCGTCACCAGCCCCCAGCGCGGGGTGTAGGCCGCGCCATTTCCCAGCAGGTTGGACAGCAGGATGCCATCCGCGTACACCAGCGATCGCGCGCTGTTGCCAGTGCCGGAAGCCCGGCTGGCCAGCACTGCGTGGTCGTAATCCCCAATGAAGCGCTTGCGCACGTTCAGGCTTGGCAGGTATTTCAGCGCATCTTCGCTGTCGAAGGCGTTGACGCGGTCCTCGACCTGCGCACCAGTGATGCCTTCGATCGTGGTCGGGATCTGCGTCGGCAGCGACGTTGGGCGGCCACCACTGATCGTCACCACATGGTCCGCGTGCGCCGGGCAAGCGAAGCCCATCGCCGCCAGCATTGCTGCCAGCGGTTTGTATTGGAATGTCATGATCAGTCCTTAGCGCGTTTCGAGAACAGCTTCCCAGTTCGCAGTGCCGAACTGGCAGGACTGGACGATCTTGAAAGTATGGCTACCCGCCGCCGGCAGTTTGCCGAACATGACGAACTCCTCGTAGAAGTCGTCGGGCAGCGGGCCGCCGCGCCAGGTCAGGCTATCTGGCGTGCGCTCAATGCTCCAGCCGTTCTTCAGCATCGGGCGCATCGGCGCAAATCCCTCCGGCAGCCGGACGCTGACCGCCACCGTAGGACTGCCATTGCAGCCATGGCCGACGCGGAACACCAGTTTCTGGTAGCTTCCTGCTGCAAATTGGCTCTGTTCCAGCGAGATATGGGCGTGCGCCGACGTCGCCGCGAGCAGTGCTGCGGCTATCAGGTATTTTTTCATGGCAGGCTCCTTAGTGCTTGGGAGCTGTATAGGACAGCGGCTTGACCGGCACCTGCACTTCCACGGTCTCTTGCTTCTTGCCCTTGGACTGGATCACCAGCGTCAAGGGGACTGTTTCCCCCGCCTTCATCTGGCGCTTGAGGTCCATCATCATGATGTGGTAGCCGCCGGATGCCAGCGCCACCGGCTTGCCAGCCGGCAGGTCGATGCCCTCGACAGCCGACATCATCATGCGGTCGCCCTGCATCGACATCTGGTGGATTTCAATAATGCCGGCTGCCGGCGAGCGCACCTCGACCAGGCGCGCATCCTGTTTGGAGACCAGCTCCATGAAAGCGCCAGTTGCTTGCGCGGCCGGCACGGTAGCGCGAATCCATGGCTCGCGCACGGTAACTTGAGCCGCAGCGGAGGCGGCGAAAGCGATCGACATTGCGAACGCGAAGATCTGCTTTTTCATTTTTCACTCCTTGATTCGTTAAATGGGGGACGAAATCAGGCGTGTGAAGGCGGTCCTCGCGGATTGGACGCCGACCACACCGGCAGTGGTTGTGGCGACTGGTAGAACAGGGTTGGACGCAGCGATGCGCCGTCCAGCGGCAAAGGCAAAGCTAGCGCGGACGGCGGCAGTCCAAACCAGCCCGCATGCGGCAGGCAGTAGGCGCAGTCTTCCATGTCCATCTGCGCCATCGGCTGCGCCGGGGTTTGCGCCTTGCTGCGGTTGGTCACGGCGGCGAAGGTGGCGTAATCGAGTTCGCCGACACCGGTCACGCGTGTGCCGTCATTCAGGCAAATCTCCCACGTGCGAGGCTTGCCGTTGACAGCATGGGAAATCGCCGGCGCGAGCGCGTTCATCAGGATGGCGAAACACGCGATCCAGATCCAGCGCAGGCGGGTGGACGATTTCATATGCATGGCGGGCATTATAGCCTAGCGGGACGCTTCCATTTGCGCGGCCAGCTCACGTGCTGCGCGCCAGCGGCTGGCTGGCGAAGGATGGTCGTAGCGTTCGAAATTGGGGAAGTGGCTGTACTTTGCCAGCTTGCGGAAATAGGCCGCCAGCGCCTGCGGCGGCCATCCGGCGCGCGCCGCAAACCGCAGGCCTTCCCGGTCTGCTTCCAGCTCCTGTCGCTGGTCGAAGCGCTCCAGCTTGCGCATCAACGCATGATCGTGGTCGATATCGTGCTCAAACTCGGCGTATGGCTGCGTCGCCCGCGCGGGTTCGAGCCTCAGCGCCTCTTCGAATTCCTTCAGGTTGTGGCGCAGGACCGCATGCATGATTTCGTGCGCCAGCAGCATGGCCAGCTCGGCGTCGTTCAGGGACAAGTCGTCGACATAGGCGCGGCTGACCAGCATTTTTCCGCCAGCCATGGCGAAGGCATTGGCATCGCCGTCGGTGGTGGTGTGCAGTTCCCAGTCCCATGCAGCCGACTCGGGGAACTCGCGCTTCGCCTGCTCGATCAATGGACGCGCCAATGCAGCGACCCGCGCACTGAAACGCTCATCGTCATCGAGGCGGAAGCCCTCGCGCAATTCGTCGATCTGTTCGCGGTACAGTTTCGCCGAACCGGCCATGACTTCCGCCTGCGTCACCGCCTGGGCAGCAGTTCCCTGGACAATGATGAGAAAGGCAATAAGGTAGCGTGCCATGATCAGCACATTTTGCCACCGATCCGCCGCCTGGGCCTCAGGCCTTCCACACCTCACGTGGAATTTCGACCGTGGTGGTGCCGTCGGTCAGCCAGATCTGGCCGTCCTGGATCGTGCACTGGAGCTGCATGGAACGCTGCGCCATCTTCTCCAGCGCCGCGCTGGCATCGGCGTCGATATTCACCACGCTGACATTCTTGGCGCGGTCGATCTTGCTGGCCAGCTGCTTCCACCACACGTGGGAAGCGGAGCTGTAGGAGTACACCATCACCTTTTCGGAACGGCCGGCTGCTTTCAGGATGCGGCGCTCGTCCGGCTGGCCGACCTCGATCCAGAGCTGGATCGCACCGGTCAGGTCCATCTGCCACAGGTCCGGTTCTTCGGTATCGGAGATGCCTTTCGCGTTCACCAGCGCCTCGTCGGCGTGGATCGCGAAGGCGACGATGCGTACCATCAGGCGTTCATCCGTTTCGGACGGATGGCGCGCCAGGGTCAGCATGTGGGTTGCGTAGTAGTTGCGGTCCATGTCCGCGATGGACAGTTCCGCCTTGTAGATCGTAGATTTCAGTGCCATTACTTGTTATTTGAAGATTACAGTTCGGTCGCCGTTCAGCAGGATGCGGTGTTCGACGAACCATTTCACAGCGCGCGCCAGCACCACGCATTCAACGTCGCGGCCGATCGCGGTCAGCGCATCCGAATCCATGGCGTGGTCGACACGCTCCACGTCCTGCTCGATGATCGGTCCTTCATCCAGGTCGCCGGTCACGAAGTGGGCGGTGGCGCCAATCAGCTTCACGCCGCGCTTGTGCGCCTGCGCATACGGCTTGGCGCCCTTGAAACTGGGCAGGAAGGAATGGTGGATGTTGATCGCCTTCCCTTTCAGGCGCTCGCACATCGATGGCGACAGGATTTGCATATAGCGCGCCAGCACCACCAGGTCCACCTTGTGGGTATCCATCAGCTCCGCGATGCGGGCTTCCTGCGCCAGCTTGGCCTCTTCCGGCGCACCGGTTGCCAGTGGCAGGTGGTGGAACGGGATATTGTAGCTGGCCGCCAGCTGGTAAAAGTCCATGTGGTTGGACACGATGGCCGGGATCTCGACCGGCAGCAGCCCGCTCTTGTAGCGGAACAGCAGGTCGTTCAGGCAGTGGCCGATCTTCGACACCATCAGCATCACGCGCGGCTTGGCGTGCGCGTCGTGCAGCGCCCATTCCATGCCCATGGACTGCGCCACCTTGGCGAAGTCCTCGCGCAGCATGGCGTCGCTGAACGCCGCATCCTCGCGTGCAAAGTGCACGCGCATGAAGAATCGTTGCGTTTCCGCGTCACCAAACTGGGCGGAATCGATGATGTTGCAGCCATGTTCAGCCAGGAATCCCGATACGCGATGGACGATGCCGCGCTGGTCGTGGCAAGAGAGCGTGAGGATGTATTCTGGGTGATTCATGGCACTTTCTGGACGTTGGCGGGACGGTATTGTCGCATGAACATTGCCACGGCTGCCAAAATACGGAATAGAATGACCGTACTATTTCTAAAAAGGAGCAAATATGGAGAACACCCAGTTCCGCCTCGCCGCCCGTCCGGTCGGCCTGCCCAAGGACAGTGACTGGCAAATCACCAAGGAGCCGGTGCGTGAACTGGCCGACGGTGAAGTGCTGGTCAAAACGCTCTACCTGTCGCTCGACCCTGCCATGCGCGGCTGGATGAATGACGCCAAATCCTATATCCGCCCGGTCGGCATCGGCGAGGTGATGCGCGCCGGCGGCCTGGGCGAAGTGCTCGCCTCCAAATCGCCGCGCTTTGCCGTCGGCGACAAGGTTGGCGGCGGCTTCGGCGTGCAGCAATACTGGGTGGGCGCCGCGGACGACCGCCACGCCGGCCTGCACAAGATCGACACCCGCCTGGCCCCGGCCACCACCTGGCTGAATACCCTGGGCATGCCCGGCATGACGGCCTACTTCGGCCTGCTGGAAGTGGGCCAGCCGAAAGCCGGTGAAACCGTGGTCGTGTCCGGCGCTGCCGGCGCTGTCGGCCAGACCGTCGGCCAGGTGGCCAAGCAGCTCGGCTGCCGCGTGGTCGGCATTGCCGGCGGCAAGGAAAAATGCGATTTCGTGGTCAACGAGCTGGGCTTCGACGCCTGCATCGATTACAAGGGCGGCGACGTGCGCGCCGGCCTGAAGGAACACTGTGCAAACGGCGTTGACATATACTTTGACAACGTAGGTGGCGACATCCTCGATATCGTTCTCACGCGCATCAACCTGAAGGCACGCATCGTGATCTGCGGCGCAATTTCGCAGTACAACAACACGACCGCGGTCAAAGGCCCAGCCAACTATCTGTCCCTGCTGGTGAACCGCGCGCGCATGGAAGGCATGGTCGTGTTCGACTACGCCGACCGCTACCACGTAGCCGTTGCCGCGCTCGGCAAATGGCTGCAGGAAGGCAAAATCAAGAGCCGGGAAGATGTCGTGCAAGGCATCGAAAAATTCCCGCAGGCGCTGACGATGCTGTTCGAAGGCAAGAACTTCGGCAAGCTGGTCCTGCAAGTCGCCTGACGCCCTCCCCTGCGGCTTCTTCTGCGCGGCCCAACCGATGCAGCGAAGGAGCCAGCATGAGCCAGCAAAAACAAAACGCCACGGCAAAGGATGCCGTGGCGCTCCTCACCTCCGACCACGACAAGGTCAAAACACTTTTCCGCGAGTTTGAAAAATGCGATGCCTCGCACCAGGGCTTGAAGCATGACCTGGCGCAGCAAATCTGCATGGACCTGACGATCCACGCCACGATCGAAGAAGAAATCTTCTATCCCGCCGTGCGCGCCGAAACCGGCGAAGAACAGCAAGTCGATGAAGCGCTGGAAGAACACGGCACGATCAAGGAACTGGTCGAGCACATCCGCGGCATGGCCACCGGCGACGGCGAGCTCGATAGCACGGTACAGAAATTGCGTGAATGCGTGGAGCACCACGTGACCGAAGAAGAGCAGGAAATGTTCCCCAGAGTGCGGCAAAGCGATGCCGACCTGGCGGAGCTGTGCGAACAGCTCCAGGACCGCAAGGAAGAACTGGAGCACGACTTCGGGGCCACCCCCGTACGCGGCAACAATACTGCCGAAGCGGAGGGCGAACGCTCGGCCACCGGCCAGGCGGGCTCCTGAGATCGAAAAATAATTTGAACTTTTACCGCCGGCTTTCCCTCAAAGCCCAAGAAGCAGCCGCGACGCTGCTTCCGGCCCGGGCCCGCGCCCGGATCCTTGGACCAAGGCACATTGAGGGAGGTGGATCATGGCGACACAAAACGAGCAGGTCAGGACCGGCAATGGCAAGCGCGGCTTCGCTGCAATGGATAAGGAAACCCAGCGCATGATTGCCAGCAAGGGCGGCCAGGCCGCGCACCAGAAAGGCACGGCGCATGAATTCACCCCGGAAGAAGCGCGCCGCGCCGGCCAGAAAGGCGGCGAGGTGGTCAGCCGCAACCGCGAGCATATGGCCGAAATCGGCCGCAAAGGAGGCGAGAGTCGACAGACCGCGCGCAACGGCAACCGGCAGGGAGAAAAAGGCGAGCCAGGCTGACAGCCCGCTCGGCCAGCGCCGCCGGACCCGCGGCGGCGCATGAACCGGTTTGCGTTGAGCGGTCGCGCTTAATAGTCGTAGACGTGTTCGACTTCCACGCCCTGGCGCGGCGCATCGACCAGGTAGCGTGACAGTGCGGCCACCCGCATGACCAGCGCCACCCGCTTGCGCCCCGGTTCGGTCAGGATCGGCTGTTCGAACAGCACCCGGGTATCCGGCGGTGCCGCAGTACCCTGCCCGTGCGTCAGCACCGTCACCAGGATCACGCCGCTGTTGCCGGCGATGTCCTGCAGCTGCACGTCTTGAAGGCCAAGGCGCGTTGCGGCCAGGCGGAAGTCGTAATAGCGCGGCAGTTCCAGCACGGCGCGGCCGTCATCCAGCATGCGCAGGAGCTTGACGTTTTGCATGTCGGCCAGGTCGTACGGCTCGTGATCGGCGACTACCTGCGTTGTCATCAGGGCCGGTTCGTAGGCCGCGCTGGTGCCAAGCTTGATCAACTTGCCATAGGCCGCTTTGACCAGGTACTCGGTGGTCAGCGCATAGCGCCGCTCCAGCTTGCGCAGCATATTCGCGCCGAACAGCGGGGTGTCCGCCCACAGGCCTTTCAGCTTGGCGCTGAAGTCGTACAGGTACCATGGTTCCTTGCGGATGAAGTCGACGTAGTCCTGCGCCACGCGCGCGCCGTATTCGTCCTCTGGCGTCAGTTCGGAGGCCGTTGCCCAGCTGATGCGGCCCAGCGTGTTCTCGTACAGCGAGCGCAAGCCGTATTCCACCGAGGTGCTGCCGCCGATCACGCCGATCATCACGTGGTAGCCGGGGTTGCCGGGGTACTTGGCCCGCACCTGTTCTTCGGTCACGGCCGCATAGCTGGTCCAGATCTGGGCCACATGCCCGAGAAAGGGGAAGTTGTGGGCCGGATGCTTCTTTACATAGCGGGCGTATTCGGCCGGGCTGTGCACCAGGAACCATTCCGGGAACGTCAGGAACGTCTGCTCCACGCTGCGCCGTTGATCCGGCGCGATCGGGCTCTCGGCCGAACTGGTCAGGCACGCGGCCAGCAGGCTCAATGCCAGCAAGAGTTTGCGCATATCAGATCCGTTTGAAAGCCATCAGGACGTTCGCGGACGGATCGCCATCCTGCACGATGCGTTCACCCGTATGCTGGAAGCCGGCGGCCTCCACGCGCTTGATCCATTCATCCACCGATGCAAAGAAGCGCAGCTCCGACGAATTGACCGCCCATGGCTCGCCCAGGCCGGCGTTGAACACACAGTGTGCCAGGCCGACAAAGTCGTCCATCGTGCGGTCCTTTACGTCATGGTCGCGCACCACAAAGTAGCCGCCGGGGCGCACAATATTGGCCACCGATTCCAGGAACGGTGCCAGCTTCTGCGGTTCCATATGGTGCAGGCCGACGAAGCAGCTTACCAGGTCCGCGCTTTGCGCCGGCAGGTCGATCGGCGCGTAGTCCTTCATGTGCACGAAGCTGCCCACCTTCAGCAAGCCGCCCCGCTCCACGATATCCACCGCTGAATAGCCAGGTGCCTTGTCATGCACCAGGGTTACCTTGCCATTCAGCTTGAGGTGCTTGCGCAGGGCCTTGACGTAACGGCCGGTCGTGCCGATTTCCACATAATCCTTCAACGGCTGGTCGCCCAGCAGGCGCTTGGCCTGGCTGCCCATTTCCTCCTTCTGCACCACCAGCGACGGCAATGCGTAGCGCAGCAGCGACAACGGTGGCGTGATGCCCGGCAGCCCGGCCTGCAAGGCGCGGTAGATCGATTCCTCGTCGTGGTTTTCCGTGGTCGCCTTGCGGATCAGGGTATGGAAACGATCTTCCGGGAACAGGTTGAAAATGTTCTGCAGGAAGGCGTAGAACTTGTCCGCCTCGCGCTCGCTGCCGTACACGGAATGGAACAGCGAGTGGCGCGCCGCCTCGCCATCCGGATTCAGGTCCAGCGTCGGCGCATAATACTTGTCCCACAGCGCACCACGCAGGCGGTACTCCGGGTCGAGTTCACGCTTCAGCGCAAACAGTTCTTTTGCGCGCGGGTAGGCGCGGTGGAATTGTTCGTGCGTGCCGTGCAGCTGGTATGGCAGGTAGTAGGTACCGCCGCATTCCAGCACCGCGTCGATCAGCTCGCGCGTCCACACGCCGACCCGTTCGCGCGCATTGTCGCGCGTGCGCTGCTTGTGGTACAGCACAAAGGCGAAGGTTTCGCCGCGCGCCCACGACAGCAGCGTGCCCGGATCGGACAGCGCATGGCGGATCGAGATATTGATGGTGTTGACCTTATGCTTGCTAAGGATGGCCGACATCTTCGGCACGAATTCGTCCATGCGCGTGCAAGGCACGAAATACTCCTGCAGCACATAGGTGCGCTCGGTGCGGCCCAGCGGCTCCAGCTCCGCGGTATCGTAGCCAGCCTCGTAATTGCGCCAATGGACTTTCTTCTTCCGGTACAGCAACGGGTCCAGCAGGTACTCGCGGCGCCATTTGCCGAACGGCGATTCGGACACCGACCACAGGAAATACAGCTCCGCCAGGTAAGCGCGATTCAGCGGCTGCAGGCGAGGCTTGTCGGCCGGCAGGTCGGTCTCGGTCCAGGTCACCGCACGTGCACGGTTGTAAAGCGGCGGATACAGGTCGGCGTTATGGAAAGTGATCTCCTTGCGCCCGCGTACGTTCACGTCGAACCACGCCGGATAATCCTTGGTGGCCATCTTTACGCTATTGCGCTGCACGCGCGTGTTCGGCACCAGCTCCAGCTCGGCCTCGGCGATGATGCCGATCGCGCCATAGCCGCCGATGGCCGCATAAAACAGTTCGCTGTTCTGCCGCGGGCTCGCTTCGCGCACTTCCCCGCTGGCCAGCACCAGGGTAATCGAACGCACCGACAGCACCACCGGGCCGAGGCCCATGTAGCGTCCGTGCGCGTTGACCGACAGCGCGCCGCCGACGGTGAAGTTGGCATACGTCTGCATGATCTTCACCGACAGCCCGTGCGGGTCGATGAAGCGCTGGATATCGCACCAGCGGATGCCCGCCTGAACGCGGATCAGGCGTTCGGCCGGCGAGAATTCGAGCACGCGGTTCATGCCGCGCAGGTCAAGGTGCAGGCTGCCCGGGCTGGCCGTGTGGCCGCCCATGCTGAAATGGCCGCCGCCGATGGAAATCGGCAGGCTGGTCTTGCGCAGTGCGTCCTGCAGATCCGCCGTGGTGCTGGGTGTCGCGACGGCGTAGACATTGATCGGGTTGAGCTGGGTGACGTCGTTTACGGTTGGCATAGTCTTACTTTGCGATGTTCACTTGCAGGTAGTCGTGGCGCGACAGCGGATCGTCGCCATAACGGTTCTTGCCTTCTCCGCCGCGGCGGCAAAGCAGGAGCAGTACCCAGAGCGGGCCCAGGACAGGGATCAACAGCAAAAGAAGACTCGGGCCGGAGCGGCCGATATCGTGCAGGCGCTGGGTCGACACGGCCAGCGCGCCCCAGGTGAATGCCAGCGCAAACACCGCGGCGCCGGGATCGCCCAGCAGTTCATTGGCGAGCATGCCGAAGGCCAGGCAGACCAGGCCAAGTGCGATCACGCGTGCCAGCCAGGTGCGGCGGTTGATGCGCCCCTGGCATCGGAAGTATTTTGCTAACAGTTCCATCTTTCTTCCCACAAAGGACGGGGCGGGCCCGAAAAGTGGACTAGCTTAGCAAATCTCAAAATTGTTGCACAGCGGAATTCATATCGGAACACCGATGATGACGCTGGATGCCTTGAACAAGGCAGTTGCTTCGACCCCGACTTCAAGCTCCATCGATTGCTCGCTGTCGCGCGTGACGGTGGCTGCGATCGTCCCCCCGCCGGGCAAGGCAATGGTGACTTCGGAATTAACGGCGCCAGGCTGCACGCGGCATACCGTGCCGCGCAGCTGGTTTCGCGCCGACAGTTTGCCGGTTTCTCCGGTCGCCAGGATGATCGAAGAAGCCTTGACTAAAGCGAAAGCCTCGGTACCTTCTTGCAAACATAGGCTTTGTGCGCTTTCGTGTGTGATGATTGCAACAATCTCCTGCCCGCCAACAATGCGCAGGATGATTTCGTCATTGACCGCGCCCGGCTTGATGCTTGCCACGGTGCCCGAGAACTGATTGCGCGCGCTGGTTTTCATTTTCATTGATTGCAACAGGAGGTAATCATCTGCCAATCCTTGCGATTGGCGGCTCAGGTGCTTCATGAACACCGTGTGCTCATATTCGATGCGGCGGAAGTTGGCCACCAGTTGCGCACCGCGATGCGTCAGCCGCGTGCCACCGCCGCCCTTGCCGCCGGCGGAGCGCTCCAGCAGTGGCTCGCCTGCCAGGTTGTTCATCGCGTCGATCGCATCCCACGCAGCTTTGTAGCTCATGCCGATTGCCTTGGCGCCTTGCGTGATCGAGCCATGTTCCGCGATGCTGGCCAACAGTTCCACGCGCTGGTGGCCGCCAAAGTCCTGGCCGTCAAGCGTGATCCATACTTCCCCTTGCAGTGCGACCTGCTTAACCATTGCTGCCCTCCCCGGCCACGCGGCCGTCCGCCATCGTCAATACATGGCCGCCGAAAGTCGCGGCATCGTCGGGATCATGCGTAATCATCAGCATCGGGATATCCAGCCGCCGTTGCAGGGCATCGAGTTCGGCGCGCATGCGCACGCGCAGGGCCGGGTCCAGCGCAGCGAACGGCTCATCGAGCAGCAAGGCGCTCGGTTCCGCCACCAGGGCACGCGCCAGCGCCACGCGCTGCCGCTGCCCACCGGATAATTCCGCAGGGCGCTGGTGCGCCACTTCGGCCAGGCCGAAAGCTTCCAGCCAGTAGCGCACCGCTTCCGGCTCCCCGCGCGAGGCCGGGTTGAACCAGCCGCGCTGCAAGCCGAAACCGATGTTCTGCCGCACGTTCAGGTGCGGGAACAGCGCATAGTCCTGGAACAGGTAGCCCACCTTCCGCTTGCGCGCCGGCACATCGATGCCCGAGCTGCTGTCAAACAGTTTGCACCCATCCAGCTCGATCACGCCGCTGTCCGGGCGCGACAAGCCGGCAATCGCTTTCAGCATCTGGCTCTTGCCCGCGCCGGAAGCGCCGTAGATCACCACGCGCTTGCTGGCCGACTCGAACTGCGCATCGAGCTGGAAGCTGCGCGGGCCGGCGCGCAAGGCTTTGCGAATGTTCACACTGATCGTCATGACGCCCCCTGCGCACGGTTCGGCACCAGGCGGTTGGCCGCCACCAGCACAATGACGCACGTCAGCGAAGTGATAATCACCAGCAGGTTCGCCGTATCGTCCTGCCCCGCCTGCACTGCTTCATACACGGCAATCGACAGCGTCTGCGTCTTGCCGGGAATGCTGCCTGCCACCATCAGTGTCGCGCCGAACTCGCCCATCGAACGGGCAAATGCCAGCAAGGTGCCGGCCAACACGCCGCGCCACGCCAGCGGCAGGCTGACGCGCAGGAATACGCCGAGCGGCGGCACGCCAAGCACGCGCGCCGCCTGTTCCAGCTGCACGTCGACCGCCTCGAACGCCGAACGCGCGCCTTTCAACACCAGCGGGAAGGCGACCACCGCAGCCGCGATGACCGCGCCCTGCCAGGTAAAGATCAGGTTGATGCCGAAGTGCTGTTGCAGCCAATGCCCGATCGGCCCATTGCGGCCAATCAGCACCAGCAAGTAGTAGCCAAGCACCGTCGGCGGCATCACCATTGGCAGCGTGAGCAAGGCATCCAGCACGTCGCGCCCGGGAAAGCGCCCGCGCGCCAGCAGGTAGCCGAAGCCGACGCCCAGCACCAGGTCAATCAAGGTAGCCCACAACGCCACCTTCAGTGACAGGCCAAGGGCAATCAGCGCAGCATCCATTTGCTTTACGGCTTTCCGAAACCGAAGCGCGCCAGGATAGCCTGGCCGTTTGGCGACATGATGAAGTCCGCGAAGGCGCGGCCGCCAGCCGCATTCGGCGCATCCTTGATCACCGCCAGCGGATAGGAGATGGGCGTGGTGGTCGGCACCACTATCGCCGTACGCACTTTTTCCGCCTGCGAAGCGACATCGGTCTGGTACACGAGGCCCGCTTCGACTTCGCCGCGGGCGATGTAATCAAGGCTCTGGCGCACATTGGTACCGAACACGAATTTCGGCTCCAGCTCACCCCACAATCCCACCTTTTCCAGGGCGCCCTTGGTATAGCGGCCGACTGGCACACTGGCGGGATTGCCCGTGGTCAGGCGCTGCACAGCCGGCTGGCGCAGATCGGCCAGCGTGCGCAGGTCCAGCTTGCTGCCGAACGGCACGGCAACCACCAGGCGATTGCTGGCAAAGTCGCGGCGGCTGCCCGGCGCCACGTGCGGCTGGGCTTTGTCCATTGCTTCCTGGTCGGCAGACGCGAACACGTCGACCGGTGCGCCCTTGGCGATCTGGGCCACGAGCGCATCGGAGGCAGCGAAATTGAGCAAGACTTTGTCGCCCGGGTGGGCGGCTTCGAAGGCGGCTGCTGCCTCACGGAAAGCGTTGTTAAGACTCGCAGCGGCGGATACAGTGATATCAGCAGCAGAGGCGGCGCCGGCAGCGCACAACAGCAAGGCAGCAGTGATACGTTTCATCGGCATTCCTTTCCAAAAGCGCAATATACATGATTATACAGCGCAAAGTTTTTTGAATCGCCCTATAATTTCAGTAAATCCTGAAAATTCAAAAACTCAAGGAAGTAGATTAAGAAATGGTCAACCTGAGCCCCCTCGCACAGAAATTCATCCTCCACTTCGGCGAAATGGGCAGCCGCTGGGGCATCAACCGCACCGTCGGGCAAATCTATGCCCTGCTCTACGTCAGCAACCGCCCGCTGAACGCCGACGAAATCGCCGAGCACCTGGAATTCTCGCGCTCCAACGTCTCCATGGGGCTGAAGGAGCTGCAATCCTGGCGCCTGGTCAAACTGCTGCACCAGCCGAACGACCGCCGCGAATACTTCGAACCGCCCAAAGACGTGTGGGACATCTTCAAGGCCTTGCTGGAAGAACGCCGCCGCCGCGAAGTTGAACCGACCCTGTCGATGCTGCGTGATGCGATGCTGGAATCGGCGTCCACCGAGGAAGACCGCTACGCCCAGGAACGCATGCGCGAAATGTATGAGCTGATCGAGCTTTCCAGTTCCTGGTTCGACGACGTGCAGCGCCTGTCGCCGGATACCCTGGCCTCCCTGATGAAGATGGGCTCCACGGTCAAGAAGCTGCTCGATGTCGGCGACGCGGTGCGCGGCAAATTCCGCTCCAGCCGCAGCGAGGCCGAAGAGGGTCGCGAATGAAGCCCCCCGGCCGCCGCAGCCTGGCGCTGGCGATCGCGCTCGCACTGGCCGTGAAGGCCTTGCTGCTGTACGGCCTGTGGTACGCCTTTTTCTCCCATCCCCAAACCAAGAAGATGCGGCTGCCGACCGAACAGGTGGAAAACCACCTGCTCGCAGCACCCCGCGCCAACCCTGTCCAAAAAGGTGAATGATGGCATCCGTCGATGAAGTTGTCGCCCTGTCCCGCCTGCAGTTCGGGCTCACGGCCCTTTACCATTTCCTGTTTGTCCCGCTGACGCTCGGGCTGTCCTGGATCCTGGTCATCATGGAGTCGGTCTACGTCATGACCGGCCGCGAAATCTATCGCGACATGACCAAGTTCTGGGGCAAGCTGTTCGGCATTAACTTTGCCATGGGTGTTACCACCGGCATCACGCTGGAATTCCAGTTCGGTACCAACTGGGCTTATTACTCGCATTACGTTGGCGATATCTTCGGCACCCCGCTGGCGATCGAAGGCATGATGGCCTTCTTCCTCGAATCGACCTTTGTCGGCCTGTTCTTCTTCGGCTGGAGCAAGCTGTCCAAACGCCAGCACTTGTTCGTCACCTTCCTGGTGGCGCTGGGCTCGAGCTTGTCCGCACTGTGGATCCTGATCGCCAACGGCTGGATGAACCACCCGGTCGGCGCGGAATTCAACTATGAAACCATGCGCATGGAGCTGACCAGCATCGCCGACGTGATCTTCAACCCTGTCGCGCAGGTGAAGTTCGTGCACACCGTGGCCGCGGGCTATGTCACCGCCTCCATGTTTGTGCTCGGCGTCTCCGCCTGGTACCTGCTGAAAGCGCGTGACGTAGCCTTTGCCCTGCGCTCGTTTGCGATTGCCGCCGGCTTTGGCCTGGCGTCGACGCTCTCCGTCATCGTGCTGGGCGATGAATCCGGCTACACGGCGGGGGAAGTGAACAAGGTCAAGCTGGCGGCGATTGAAGCCGAATGGCATACCGTCCAGGCGCCTGCGGGCATCACGGTCTTTGGCCTGCCCAACGACAAGGAGCAGCGTACCGACTACGCGGTGAAGATTCCTTACGTGCTGGGCCTGATCGCCACGCGCTCGGTCGACAAGCAGGTCACCGGCATCAAGGACTTGAAGGACGAGCACGAAGTCCGCATCCGCAACGGCATGAAAGCCTACGCCGCGCTGACGCGCCTGAAGTCCGGCGACAAATCGCCGGAAGCCGTGGCAGCCTTCAAGGCACTGCAGGATGACCTGGGCTATGGCCTGCTGCTGAAGAAATACACGCCCAACGTGATTGACGCCACCGACGCACAGATCAAACTGGCAGTGGACGACACCGTCCCCAAAGTAGCCCCGTTGTTCTGGGCCTTCCGCGGCATGGTGGGCCTGGGGCTGGCCTTCCTCTTTATCTTCAGCGCTTCGTTCTACTTCCTGATCCGCCAGCGCCTGGCGCCGCAGCGCTGGCTGCTCAAGCTGGCCGTGTTTGCGATCCCGCTGCCGTGGGTTGCGGCGGAGCTGGGCTGGATTGTGGCGGAATATGGCCGCCAGCCCTGGACGATTGCCGGCATATTGCCGACGCACCTGTCGGCCTCCAACGTCCAGCCATCGAACCTGTATTTCAGCCTGGCCGGATTCGCCCTGTTCTACACGGTGCTGCTGGTGATTGAAATGAAGCTGATGTTCAAGTACGCCCGCCTCGGCCCAAGCGCCCTGCACACCGGCAAATACCACTGGGAGCAACAATCATGATCTTCGATTACGAGACCTACAAGGTAATCTGGTGGTGCTTTGTCGCCGTACTGCTGCTTGGCTTTGCGCTGACCGACGGCTTTGACTTCGGCGTCGGCATGTCCCTGCCCTTCCTCGGCAAGGACGACACCGAACGCCGCGTCATCATCAACACCATCGGCCCGACCTGGGAAGGCAACCAGACCTGGTTCATCGCTGCGGGCGGCACCCTGTTTGCCGCCTGGCCGCTGGTGTATGCAGCCGCTTTCTCCGGCCTTTACATCGCGCTGATTGTGGCCTTGTTCGCGCTGTTTTTCCGCCCGGTAGGCTTCGACTACCGCAGCAAGATCGCCGATCCGCGCTGGCGCAATAGCTGGGACTGGGGCCTGTTCATCGGCGGCTTTGTGCCACCGCTGATCTTCGGCGTCGGCATGGGCAATGTGCTGCAGGGCGTGCCGTTCCGTTACGACGACCTGCTGCGTCTTGAATACACCGGCAATTTCTTCCAGTTGCTGAATCCCTTCGGCCTTCTGTCCGGCGTGCTGGCCGTCGCCATGCTGGCCATGCACGGTGCCACTTTCCTGCACCAGAAAACGGAAGGCGTGATCGCTGAGCGTGCGCGCCGCATGGCAATGGCTGCCGCTGCGCTGACCATCGTCTTGTTCGCCGCCGCAGGCGTCTGGACCGCCACCTCCCTGCCTGGCTACCGCATTACCGCCATGCCGGATGCGGGTACCGCCTTCATGCCGCCCGCGAAAACCGTGGTCGTTGCCGCCGGCGCCTGGATGGACAACTACGCGCGCTGGCCGCTGACGATTGCCTTCCCCGCCGCCGCCCTCTTCGGCGCGGCCCTGGTGATCGTACTCAGCGCCGCACGCCGCACGGTGCCAGCCTTCCTGGCCAGCGGCTTGAGTGTGGCAGGCATCCTGCTCACGGCAGGCGGCGCCATGTTCCCCTTCGTGCTGCCATCGTCGCTGCTGCCCTCGCACAGCCTGACAGCCTGGGACGCCACCTCCAGCCACAAGACACTGGCCGTGATGTTCTGGGTGGTTGTAATCATGCTGCCGATTATCGTGATGTACACCACCTGGGTGTACCGCGTGGTGCGCGGCAAGGTGACCTCCGCCCATATCCACGACAACGAACACACTGCATATTGAAAGGAATCCGCCATGTGGTACTTCACCTGGATCCTCGGCATCTGCGTCGCGGTCTTTGCCGCCATCATCAACGTAATGTGGCTGGAGGCAAACTACGCCTTCGGCGAGCGCAACGAAGAACTCACCCGCACCCGCTTCGAATCGGCACGCGACAAGGATCAATCCTGATGGAGCTCCAACGCGCATCCGCCCAGCATGCCCGCCTGCTCTCGGAACTGAATCGCAAAATGATTCAGGATTCCGGCCATATGAACGGCCTCGATGCGGAGGGGATATATCAGCGCATGCTGGATTGGCTCACCTCAGGCGAGTATCAGGCGCATTTTATTGTGAAGGACAGGCAGCGCATCGGCTATTGCCTGTCCCGGCACGGCTCGCCGCACGCGCATTTGAGGCAATTCTATATCGAGCCGTCTTATCGGCGCGGTGGGCTGGGCACGCAAGCTGTCCAGCAGTTATTGCAGGGGCACTTGCGCGACGCGCTGATCATCCAGCTCGACGTCCATCCAGGAAATACAGCGGCCATGGCATTCTGGCGCGCAAACGGGTTCGAGGGCGTTCCGGAAAATATGCAATATCTGCGGCGCACCATCTAGCCGCGCCGCTTGTTCAATTCTTCGATCGGCGTTGACGAAGGGGTTACGCGACCCTGACCACTTCCGGGTAAGCAGGCCGGGCATCCTCGTGGAACAGGTCGCCGAGATAAAGGGCCAGGTCGCCCTCCTCGACATCATGCGGAATGACGAAATCGGCCGGGCGGCGCTTGCCATCCGACCCGGGATAGAACGCAGCCCACTGGCCGCCCTGGCGCTCAATATGGATGCGCGTGCCGAATACATTGAACTTCAACGACATTCAAAGCTCCTCGATGCGTAAGGTGCCCGACGACAGCGGGCGCACGAGGATATTGTACACATCGATATCAAAGCTCGCCGCAGCCGCCCGGGCCTTATCGACACCGAGATAGCACCAGCGGTCGACAATGGCACGCTGGCGCAGGCCTGCCGATTCTTCGACGATTGCCACCGCACCTGAGAACGGCCAGCGCGTCACACGCAATGGCTCCAGCGCCAGCCGCACACGCGCCGCATGGTCGGCTGCCGATTCCTCGCCCGTGCAGGCGCCTTTGCAGCGCGCCACCTGCCGTGCAAAGCATGGACGCCCGGGCACGCCCTTCTCCAGCCCCGTCGCCACCGTGCATAAACCGCGCACATGCGCCACATCGCGCAGCGTTTCGATGGCCGCCTTCCTGCTGCCGAACAGGCCGTACAGCTGCTCGGCCAACGCAAAATCCACCTGGCGCGCGAAAACGATCTCCGGCACATCGCCCGCCATGCTGATCGAACACATTTCCCGCAAGCGGCGCAGCTTGGAATTGAAAACCGGCTGATGCATCTTGACCAGCTCAGACTCCCGCAGCAAAGCGCCAATCTCGCCACCCGTGCGTTCAAACCCGATGGTCGCAGTACGCGCCAGCATCTGCATTTCCTCCGCCGTGCGCATATGCGACAGCACCCGGGTGCGGATATTCACGCTCTTGCCGATGTAGACAGGCTTGCCGGCCCCATCGCGGAAGATGTAAACGCCCGGCAGCGACGGCAAGGCGTCGATGCATTCTCTGGGGATGTGGGCGGGATAGCTGAAGTTCAAAACGGGGTCGCTGACCACCAGCAGTCCCACCGAATTGACGTGGGTGCGCATGTGCTCATGATACCATTCGGCCCGTCATGAAATACCTCAGCGCTTACTCAGAACAGACACTTTCCCAGGTCCGCCAGGTGATGGACCAGGGCCGCCTCGGCGAAGTGCTGCTGCAACGTTATCCGAAAGCCCACGAAATCCGCAACGACCGTGCGCTGTACGAATACGTGCAGGATTTGCGCAACGAATTCCTGCGCAATGCAGCCCCGATTGACAAAGTGGCGTTCGACAGCAAGATCCACGTGATCAACCACGCGCTCGGCCTGCACACTTCCGTCTCACGCGTCCAGGGCGGGAAGCTGAAAGCCAAGCACGAAATCCGCGTCGCGGCCATGTTCAGGGAAGTGCCGCTGGAATTCCTGCGGATGATCGCGGTGCACGAACTGGCCCACGTAAAAGAAAAGCAACACGACAAGGCTTTCTACAAGCTGTGCACTTATATGGAGCCGAACTACCACCAGTACGAGTTCGACACCCGCCTCTACTTGACGCACCTAGAGGCCTCCGGCCAGCGCCTTTGGTGAACATGAAGCGCCTCCTTGCAACTGCCATATTGCTTGCGCCATTCAGCGCAATGTCGCAGTCGGCCGAGGTACAGGTGAGCATCGCGCCGGCCGACCTGGTCGACCGTACCGCCGCAATCCCGGATGCCTTTGCGGGCCTCGACTTGCCGCTGGCCGACGTGACCAGGGTGATTGGCGACTCGAACGGGCTTAATCCCCAGTTCGCCAATCTGCTGAAGAACCTGACCATGTACGCGACCAATGGGCACATGCGTGTCCGCATTGGCAACGACACGCTGGCCTGGACTGGTCCCAAAGCGCCGCACAAGGACCGCATTCCGGCATTGGCGCTGCTGGCGCGCCAATTCAATATTTCTTATTTGCTTGGAGTGGACTTCAAAAGCGGCGACCTGGAAGCGACCAGGCGCGCCATGGCAGCGTTGTCCGATGCCGCGTCCGGATTGCCGGCAAAAAGCATCGAAGCGTGGGAGCTGGGGAATGAAGCAGACCTCTATCCCGCTGCTACCCAACCGGCAGGCAACTGGAATACCGGCCAGTACGCGTCGCGCTTCGCCAGCTATACGGCCGCAGTCGGCAAAGTAGCCGCCCCGGTGTGGGCCGGCACCCGCGGCCCGTTCTTCGCAGCAGGCCACGCTGATGGCATCGATCCCCTGGACGGCTTCGTTGCACGCAATGCCGCCGGCATTGGGATGGTGGACATGCACCAGTACTACGGTTCGAACTGCCATGGCGCATCCCTCGCGCCTGGCGACCTGCTGAAACCCGCCGCAGCGGCCAAGGCCCAGGCGGCATTCCGGCAGCATATTGCCGTCGCCCACGCGCACCAGTTGCCATTCATCCTGAGTGAATGGAATTCCGCCTCCTGTGGCGGCATCTCCGGCGTCAGCGATACTTTCGAGTCTGCGCTGTGGACCCTGGACGGACTGTTCGAGTGGCTCGATGCCGGACTGGATGGCGTGACCATCACCACTGGCAACGGCCTTCCTTATTCGCCCTGGCATTTCACCGCCGCGTCGTCGGGGACGAAGGTCAGCGTGGCGCCGATTTATTACGGCCTGCGCATGTTCCTGCAGGCCACCCAGGATTCGGCAAAGCGCACCGGCATTGCGCTCTCCAACAGAAACCACCGCAATATCAAGGCTTGGGCGACGATCGACGCCCGCCGAATTGTGCGCCTGGTACTGATCAACAAGGACACCAGCTTTACCGGGGCCGTCGAAGTCTCGCTGCCGGCTTATGCCGCGCCGAGAGCCTATCCGCTCACAGCGTCGAACTACCGCGCAACTTCGGGTTTGAAGTATGCGGGCCAGACCTTCGACAACAGCGCGGACGGCAATCCCGCCGGCCCACTGGACGCGCCGGTACTCGCAGCATCTGCAGCGGGGCATTATCGCTTTGATTTTGGCGGGGTCGGGGCAGTCCTGCTTGAATTCAGGCCTTCACCATGAATTGACGTCGCGCCTGATCCGGCCTTGCCGGACGGCCTTCGCCTTCACTTCCGCCTGGGTGCAGCTCAGGATTTGAGGCTTTGCACCAGGGCCGTTGGCGACGCGTTCACGCGCACCAGGGCGGCGTGCTGCGGCTTGATGAAGCCTTCGTCGCGGGCATGTTCGATGAAGCCGACCAGCTTATCGTAGAAGCCGTCCACGTTCAGCAGGCCAACCGGCTTGCTGTGGATGCCAAGCTGCGACCATGTCAGCATCTCGAACAATTCTTCCAGCGTGCCCATGCCGCCCGGCATGGCGATAAAGCCGTCCGACAACTGCGCCATCATGGCTTTGCGCTCGTGCATGTCCTTGACGATGAACTGGCGCGTCAGGCCGGTGTGGCCTACTTCGCGCTCCACCAGCGCGGTCGGGATCACGCCCGTCACCTCGCCGCCAAGGCGCAGTACTTCATCGGCGATCACGCCCATCAGCCCCACATTGCCGCCGCCGTAGACCAGCGCCAGGTTCTGCTCCACCAGCGCCGCGGCCAGCGCACGCGCCTGTTCGGCGTAACGAGGGGAAGCGCCGGCATTGGCGCCGCAATACACGCAAATCGATTTCATTTGAGCTTCTTCAGGTATTCTTCGGACAGTTTCTGGAACAGCAGGCTGGTTTCGCCGCGCAGGTAGGGGCCGATCTGGGACAGCACCTGGTAGCAGCCGCGCGCCAGCGCATCGGCCATCGATTGCTGTTCGGAGTATTTGCGCGGGTTGCGCACGTATTCGTAGGACAGCCAATAGGTCGCCACCACCACCATATTCACCGACATCGCATCGATGGCCATGTCGCTGGCCTCCAGCGAGCCTTCGCTGCGCAGGTCCAGGCACAGGTTGCGCGCCACCTTGATCTTGTGCGCCAGCAGTTCCTTGAACTCCAGTTCCAGCTTGCGGTTGCGGGACAGCAGGTCGTTCAGGTCGCGGTAAAAGAAGCGGTAACGCCAGATCAGCTCAAACATCAGGTGCAGGTACAGCCACACGTCCTCGACGTTGGAGCGGCGGCCGCTCGGCACCTGCAGCATGCGTTCCGCTTCGGCCTTGAACTGGACGAAGATGGAATTGACGATGTCGTCCTTGTTCCGGAAATGGTAATAGAGGTTCCCCGGGGAGATATTCATCTCCTCGGCAATGACAGTGGTCGTGATGTTTGGCTCGCCGAACTCGTTAAACAAGCGCAGCGAGAGTTCCAGGATGCGTTCGCGGGTTCGTCTTGGCGCTTTTTGTAGCATAACAGGGGGCTCTATTGATTCCCCTGCAAGGATATCACTATTAGAAGTTTTCCAGAAGTTACGCTTTTTTCGTTGTCGCCTTTTTGACGGGCTTTTGCACCATGGCCTTCAATTCTTCGACCTGGCGGCTCAACTCCTCCATCCGCTCGATCAGGGCATTGATATCCTGCCGCATCGGCACGCCAATCGACTCCAGCGCCCGCGTCACCCGCTCCTCGAACACCTTTTCCAGCGAGTTGACGGTTTCGCGCACATGCCCGGCGCGGTCGCCCTCCACGGCACGGGCCCGTATTTGCAGGTCGGTAAACGCACCCAGGCCCGCCTTCCAGATTTCCTGCGCCGATTCGCGAACTGCCTTGGTCAGCCGTTCTTCGCTTTCCTCAAACGATTTCGTCTTTTTACCCATGGCGGCGGCTCCTGTCATTATTCTGGAGCCATTGTACGGCGCGCACTCTAGAACCGGGCTTCTAAAGGCAGCTCAGTTCAGGTATTGCGGCGCCCTGATCTGGGAATGCAGGCGGAAGCCTTCGCGGATGTTTTCGCGCAGTACCGCGCCTTTCCACGGCTTGGTGTAGAAGCGGTCGATCGCGCCATGGTTGATGGCCGCCATGATCGGCGTCAGGTCGGCATATGCCGAGAGCATGATCCGGAAGGTATCCGGCGCCAGGTTCTTGACCCGTTCCATGAATTCGGTCCCGGTCATCATCGGCATGCACTGGTCGCACAGGATCACCTGCACGCGGTGCCGCGCCAGCACGTCGAAGCCTTCAGCCGCCGTCTGCGCGGTGAGGATCCGGTAGCCATCCTGCGCCAGGAAATCGCTCAGCACATCGAGCATGAAGGCGTCGTCATCGACAATCAGCAAGGTTTGCTGGTCCACGATGTTGTCGTCGGTCGGCGTTTGCAAATGGCGGCCCTCGCGCAGCATCTGCACGAAATCGGCTTCCTGCAAGGGGCGGCTGAAATAGTAGCCCTGCATCTCGTCGCAATCGTGGCGCCGCAGGTAGGACAGTTGGGCGTCCTTTTCCACACCCTCCGCAATCACCTTCAGCTTCAGGCTGTGCGCCATATTGATAATGGCCAGCACAATCGCCGCGTCGTCCGGGTTGCTGGTCACCTCGCGCACGAAGGCAATGTCGATCTTCAGCTTGTCGATCGGGAAGCGCTTCAGGTAAGCCAGCGAGGAATAACCGGTGCCGAAATCGTCGATCGAAATCTTCACGCCAAGCGCCTTCAGGTTTTGCAGCACGGTGATGGTTTCCTCGGCATTGGACATCAGCGAGCTTTCCGTCAGTTCCAGCTCCAGCAGCTCCGGCGAGATGTCGTTCTCCTTGATCGCCCGCATCACCTCCTCTTCCAGGCCGCCAACGAAGAACTGGATGCCGGACACGTTGACCGACAGGTGCACCGGCCCGACATCGCCTTTCGCCCATTCCGCGATCTTGCGGCAGGACTCATGGATCACCCAGCTCCCCACGCGCACAATCAGCCCGGTCTCCTCCAGCAGCGGGATAAACAGGGCGGGCGACACCAGCCCATGGCCCGGGCGCTCCCAGCGCAGCAGGACCTCGGCCCCGCTGATGCGGCCGGAAGCGATATGCACCTTGGGCTGATAGAACAGCCTGAATTCGTTATTGTCGATCGCGCGGCGCAGCGCGTTTTCCATGTCCAGGCGCGCCAGCGATTGCGCGTTCATTTCCGCCGTGAAGAAGCGGAAGGCATCGCGCCCCGCCTCCTTGGCGCGGTACATCGCCGTATCAGCGTACTGGATCAGGGTATCGGGATCGCTGCCATCCTCCGGGAACACGGAGATGCCGATGCTGGCCGTCACCGTCACCTCATGCCCCTTCAAATCGAAGGGCACGCGCATCGCATCGCGGATCTTGTCGACCACCGCGATGGCATTCTGCGCGCCTTCCGGCAGCATGAGGATCGCGGCAAATTCGTCGCCGCCGAAACGCCCGATGGTATCGCGCACCCGCAGGCACTCCACCAGCCGGCTGGAGAACTGGCGCAGCAGCTCGTCGCCGATGGTGTGGCCCAGCGTGTCGTTGATGTTCTTGAAGCGGTCCATGTCGAGGAACAGCACCGCCAGCGCCCAGTTGTGCTCGGCCGCCTGTTTCAGCGACAGCGTCAGCGAATCGTAGAACTGGCTGCGGTTCGGCAAGCCGGTCAGCGTATCGAAATGGGCCAGCTTGAGCAGGCGGCGCTCCGCTTCCTTGCGCTCCGTGATATCGCGCGCCACCGCCACCAGGATCCAGTTCTGCCCCGAACGCAGCGTGCGGCGCTGCACTTCCACCGACAGCGGCGCCCCGTCCTTGCATTCGAGCAGCAGCTCGGCCATCGCCCCGCTCTGGTCCCCTGCCAGCAGCTTGTCATACAGGTCTTGCAGCGGCTGCAGGCCGGGATCGAGCTCGCGCTCCGTCCCCACTTTCAGGAATTCCTCGCGGGCGAAACCGAGCATGCGGCAAGCCGTCACGTTGACGTCGATGAAGCAGGAATTGGCGCGGTCGACCAGGAAGATCGCGTCGGCCGTGGCGTCCATCGCCAGCCGGAAGCGGCGCAGGTCCTCATCGAGCCGGATGCGCGCGTTCATGTCCAGCTGGAGCTGGGCGTGGTGGCGGCTGATTTCCTCATACAGCAGTAGGTTTTCGTAAGCAACCGAAATCTGCGCCGCCACCGTCACCGCCACGCGCTCATCGACTTCGTTGAATTCGTCGGCGCCCAGCTTGTCCACCAGGTACAGCCAGCCGTGCACGCGCTCGCGCGAGGCAATCGGCACGCCCAGGAAGGAATGCACCTGCGGATGCGCACTGGGCAGGCCGATTTCGCGCGGGTCGCCGCCCAGGCGGCTCATGCGCACGGGCTGGCGTTGCTGCAGCAGGCTGTCGAGGATGCCGGCACGCGGCTGGCTCGCCACCACCTTGGCCTGCTCGCCCACGCCGCAGGTAGCGAAATAGCTGGTTTCCTGCGCATCCTGTTCCAGCACGCCGATGCAGGCAAAGCGCGATACGCAGATATTCTGCGCCACGCGCACGCCGATTTCGATCAGGCCCTGCGCGTCACGCTCCGCGCCAAGCTCGATCCCGAGCTCGATCAGCGCCGTCAGGCGCAAGCTCACGGCCTGCAGGCTGGAGAGTGAACGCGACAGGCGCTCAGTCATCTGGTTCAGGTGTTCCGGCTGGCCTTCATGCGACTCGCCGTTGTTGGCAATGCGCGTGATGAGCTGGCTGCTCGATTCCAGTTCGTCGATGTATTCGGCCACCTTGTGCTCGATATCGAACAGGCGTCCCTGGCTGGGCGGCTCCGGCGCGAACGCCGGCAATGTCTCGCCCTGCTCCGCCATGCCCAGCGCCTGGTGCACCGTTTTCAGGATGATGTCCGGGTCGGAAGGCTTGGGCAACACCCAGCGCACGCCGCAAGCTTCGGCCACGGCCATTGCTTCGCGCTCGCGATAGGTCGCGGTGTAGAAAATGATCGGCACGTCGGCCAGCTCGGGCTTGCTGCGGATGCGGTTGACGAACTCGTAGCCATCCATGTTCGGCATCAGGATGTCGGAAATGACCAGGTCCGGCCGCTCCGACTCCATCACCTTCAAGCCCTCCATGCCGCTGGACGCTTCCAGCAGCCGGTGGCCGCTGTAGCCCAGGAGGGTCATCAGGAACTCGCGGTTCAGCACATGGTCGTCGACGATCAGGATCGTTGCGATGTCGTTCTCATCCCGGGGCGACACCTCCCCAGGCAAAAAAGACTCGATTTGCGAAACAAAGGTGTCGGGCTCGATCGGTTTGCCAATATAGCCGTCAAAGCCGGCGGCCAGCAGTTTTTCGCGGTCGCCCACCATGGCCAGCGCGGTCACGGCCAGCGCAGGAACGTCCTTCAGCTTCGGGTCTTGCTTCAGTTGCGCCACCACGCCGTAGCCATCGAGCTTGGGCAGGTGCACATCGCAGATGATCAGGTCGGGCACTTCACGGCGCGCCACCTCCACCCCTTCCTCGCCGTTGTGGGCCAGGAGCGGCTGGTAGCCGAAGGCGCGGAGCAGGTACACCATCAGCTCCATATTCGTTGGGTTATCTTCGATAATCAGGATGCGTGCTGACATTGGTACTCCTGTCAATGTGTCGCCTCTAGTATCCGCTATTCCTGCGGCAATGTGAGTACAAAAATGCTGCCATTGCCCGGTTTGTCGAAATGCCGGATCGATCCATTCAACAATGCCGCCAATTTCTGGCTCAGGCGGATGCCCAGGTGCTGCATGATGTCTTCCGTGACGCCGGCCCCGGTATCGCTGACACTGACTTGCACAACGGGCTTGCCCTCCGCCACGCTGCGTTCCAGGGCGATACTGACTTCGCCCCGTTCGGTAAATTTGATCGCGTTATTCAGCAGGTTGCCCAGGATTTGCTGCAAGGCACGGCGGTCGGTCCGCAGCATCAGCGCCTGCGATGGGGCGCGGAATTGCAGCACCAGGCCCTTCTCCTTTGCCTGGGGCCGGAACGCCAGCACCTGCTCTTCGACGATGGCGCGGCAGTTCAACGGCTCCCGATGCAGCTCTACCTTGCCGGACCCGATTTTGGCGAAGTCCAGCAAATTGTTAATCAAGGAAAGCAGGTGGCGCGCGCTGGCCTGCACGGTACGCAGTTGCTTGTCCTGCTCCGCATTCAAAGGCCCTGGCAGCTGCATCAGCAAGGTGCCGGTGAAGCCGATGATGGCGTTCAAAGGCGTGCGAAGTTCATGCGACATGCTGCCCAGGAAGCGCTCCTTGGCCTGGTTGGCCTTCGCCAGCTCGCTGACATCGCGCACGGAATAAACCTGCAGCCTGCCGTCGCTGGAGCGCATCTGGCTGCTGCGCACATCGGCCGGGAAGCTGTCCCCGCCCTTGCGCATGCCGCAAGCTTCGGGCCCTTTCGGCAGCACCGATTCGATGGCGATGCCGCGCAATTCTCCCGGCAGGTAGTCGAACAGGTCTTCCGCCTGGCAGTTGGCCAATATGATGCGGCCAGCTTCGTTGGCCACCACAATGGCATCCGGCATGGATTCAAGCAAGCTTCCGAAGCGCTCGTCGGCCTTCAGGGTGTCCTCGATCTTGCCGTAGTCTGTCGCCATCGTCCCGCTTTCTGATTGAAACCCACTCGGATCAAAAATTGCAGCGTTTCTTGCTTGGCCTCAAGACAGTCTAAGTGATCCCCAAAATCTCCGCAAGAATGTGACTCGCAATAGCGGGATGGCGGCCCATGCCGACGTGGCCGATGCCATGCAATGCGATATTGCGGGCGCCCGGCAAATGGCAGGAATCCTGTGGCGCGATGATGTTGTCGTGCCAGGAGTAGATGGAAGTAAACAGCCCGCGCTGGCTGCGGTCGGCGGCATCGAGCTGCGCCAGCCACTCCGCATCGCGCCGCATCTGGCGCGCGTTGTCGCCCGGACCCATATGCGCCAGGTCGGTGCCGAAATGCGGCGTGGCCAGCGTGATGATGCGCGCCACATGGGTCGCACCAAAGCGACGCAGCCAGGCGCGGGCCACCAATCCGCCCATGCTGTGCGCCACGATGATGACTTTGTCGCTGCCGCTGGCGGCCAGCAGCGTCTGCACGCCCTGCTCCAACTGCACCGCGAAGTCCTCGATATCGCCGAACACCGGTTCCAGGTCCACCGTGGCATGGCTGTAGCCGCGCTGCTCCAGTTGCGCGGCCAGGTGCACCCAGAAGCCGCCATTGGCGCCATAACCGTGCACCAGCAGGACCGGCGGGCCATGCGGTGTCCTTGCAATATGCATGCGCGGCTGGTGGCGCAGCATATGCCACGACGTCACGGCCATGGTGGAGGCATACTCGTGAAAGAACAGTTGCACGCGTTGCAGCAGGCCGAGTTGCGCTTCCTCCGGCACCGGCCGCAGCGTCATGCGGAAATTGTTGGCCGTGATGGCCAAGCGTACCAACAGTACAACGATTACCGCCAGCAGCAGCGCCACATCGGCTGGAACCAGCCGCGAAAGCGCCCACGCGACGACGATCGCGACCGCCACTTGCAGGGCCATGACCATCATCAGCATGCGCTTTACCATTGGTCAGCCCTTGCGCGCGAGGCGCTCGGCCAGGCCGCTCGCCAGCCGGGCCGTGACGCCGTAGATCGACAACTGCGGGTTGGCCCCGATCGAAGTGGGGAACAGCGAGCCATCATGCACCGACAGGTTGCCGATGCCGCGATACAGGCCGTCCGGCGCCACCACGCCGGTGGCGGCATCGCCCGTCATGGCGCAACCGCCCATCACGTGGGCCGACACCACCCGTGTCAGCAGCCTTTGCATCGGCAGCGCGGCGATGGCCTGGCGCGCCTCGTCCCAGCGCTTGTATGGCTGCGCCACCAGTTCGTGCACCGGGCTCACGCCGTCGGCGCCGGCAGCGAACTGGATTTCCGCCATCGTCAGCAGGGCACGGCGTGCACCGTCCCAGAAGTAAGGCGTCAACGGGTAATCCAGTTGCGGCGAGCCGTCGCTGCGCAGCGTGACACGGCCGCCGGCCGCCTCGGCATGGAAGCCATCGCGCAGCAGCGCCAGCATGCCCTGCACGTGGGCGAAACGCTTCATCAGGTTGGCGTGCGCGACCCCGTAAGCCGACAGGGTGGTGGCGCCGAGCACCGGATGCAGCGGGGCGACTTCCAGTTTGTAGCCCATCGGGCCATCGAGCGCCTGGGTGTGCAGGAAGTGGTCGGAATAGACGGTCTGCGGAGCGCCATTGAAGGCCTCCACGGCCTGCGGGTACAGGCCCATCGAAATCACCACCGGATGCAGGAAGGTGCGCTGGCCAAGCAGCTGGTGCGGATCGGGGGCGCCGGAACGCAGCAGCAGTGCCGGCGAATTGATCGCGCCGCCGGCCACCACAAAATGGCGCGCCCTGAGCGTCAGGCGGCGGCCGGTCGGCTCCATGCCATCGGCGGTCAGGGCCGTGCACTCCAGCGAGGTAGCCTGGCTGCCGGCCAGCGTGAAGCGCTCGGCGCGGGCCCGCGTCAGCAGCAAAGCGCCTTTTTCCAGTGCGCTGGGAATGGTGGTCACCAGCATCGACTGCTTGGCATTGGTCGGGCAGCCCATGCCGCAGTAGCCGAGGTTCCAGCAGCCGTTGACGTTGCGGCGGATCAGTGCCGTCTGGATGCCCAGCTTTTCGGCGCCCTGGCGCAGCAGGTCGTTGTTGGCGTTTGGCAGCGTCGGCCAATCGTTGATGTGCAGGCGCTCTTCCATCTTCTGGAACCACGGCGCCATGCCTTCCACGCTGTAGTCGCGCAGGCCGTACTTCGACTGCCACCAGCCCAGCGTGTCGGCAGGCGTGCGGAAGCTGGAAGTCCAGTTCACCACCGTGGTGCCGCCCACCGTGCGCCCTTGCAGGATATTGATCGACTTGTCCGCTGTCTTGCGTGCGGCCGATTCCTGGTACAGCGAGGGGTAGGCATCGGCCTCGCGCATCTTGAAATCCTTTGACGATTTCAGCGCGCCCTCTTCCACCATCAGCACTTTCAGGCCGGCTTGCGCCAGGATTTCCGCCGTGACGCCGCCGCCCGCGCCGGTGCCGACGACGACCACGTCGGCGTCGAAGCTGCGGTCCTGCTGCAAGGTGGAAGCGTCGATGACTTGCCAGCCGGCGGCGATGCCGGCCTGGATCGGATCGGGGACAGGGCTGCTCATGCGCTCAGCTCCTTCATCGGACCAGGATAGCCGATCGCCGCCCAGCTTGACGGGTCGACATACCAGCCGCCCAGCACCAGGTCGTGCAGGCCGTGGTAAGCCGTTTGCAGCATTTCAGTGCGGTGGGTGCGCCAGCTTTGCAGGAAAGCCGCCACTTCGGCCGGCGTCGCTTCCGGCCAGGCCGGCACGCCGGCCAGCAGGCGCCGTGTCGGCGCCATCGAGAGCAGGCCAAACAGGTCGCTGATTTCCTTCTGCACACGCAGCGGCAAGCCGTTGATGGCCGCGCCGACGCGGTCGATCGCCGCAGCCAGCGCGGGCGCATCCGGGTTGACGCCGGTAATGGCAGGAATCAGCACGGCCAGCATAGTGCGGCCCTGGTCGTCGAGCGCGAAACGCTGCGCCACGGAGGGGCGGAATTGCCGGTACGCGGCCCCGCCCACGGCAAGCGCCAGGCCGCCCAGCAGCCCGGCTTTCAAGAATGATCTGCGTTGCATCAAGTCCCCTATTAATAGTTATAGGGCGATTCTAAGGACGCCGCCGCGCCCCGGCTAGAGAAAGGCCTCTAATCCTTGCGGCTGCGCGCCTGCATCTGGCGCGCAATGCCGCGCAGGATATTGACCTCTTCGGTTTCCAGTCCGGCGCGCGCGAACATGCGCTTCAGGCGCGGCATCAGCTTGCGCGGATTGTTCGCGTCGAGGAAGCCGACGTCGACCAGGGCCTGTTCCAGGTGCTCATACATGCCCTCGATCTGGGCCGCGCTGGCCGCCTCGCCATGGAAACCCACCGGGCTCGCCGCACGCTGCCCGTCCAGCGCCGCCATGCGGCACTCGTACACCAGCACCTGCGCCGCCTGGGCCAGGTTCAAGGACGAATAATCGGGATTGGCCGGAATATTCACCAGCACATTGCATGGCTCCACAATCTCATTCGGCAGCCCGAAGCGCTCATTGCCGAAGATCAGGGCCGCGCGCAGTTCGGCGGCGCCAGCCAGTTGCCCGGCGAACTCGCGCGGCGTCACCACCGGCGGCGAGAACTCGCGCAGCCGCGCCGACACGGCCGCCGTGAAATTGATGCCCTCCAGCGCTTCGGCCATGCTGCCCACCACGCGTGCAGAGGACAGGATATCCTGCGCCCCGGAGGCAAATGCCACCGCTTCCTCATGCTCGCAAGCCCCTTCAAAGCGAGGATTGACCAGCACCAGGTCGGAAAAACCCATGGTTTTCATGGCGCGCGCCACCGATCCGATATTGCCCGGACGGCTGGTTTCCACCAGGACGACACGGAGGCGGTGGAAGGCGGAGGATGCGGTTTCGGTCTGCTTCATTTACAATAGCGGGATTCTGCGTTGGGCCGCATTTTACTCTGCCCGCACAACGCGCCGCTCTTTTTCAATCTTGTCATCATTTCCGCTGCCGGATGCGCG
>Ga0065165_1000819_pt1 | contig 41197 bp, 40 predicted proteins | sample AraplaMF_Cvi_mMF_FD_63813 | JGI IMG/M metagenome (GOLD analysis project Ga0065165, IMG submission 63813) | Arabidopsis root microbial communities from the University of North Carolina, USA - plate scrape MF_Cvi_mMF (version 2) (version 3) | ecosystem: Host-associated > Plants > Roots >... | reverse complement strand
CTGGGAGAGCTGTGTGCTACGCTAAACAACCTACCCTCGGAGACCCGATATGAGCAATCCACAAATGCCCCACATCCCCGGCGCTGCAGTGATGACGGATACGCTGGACTTCGTAAAATCGCTGTGGGGAAGCATGGGTGTGCCAGGCATCAGCATTCCCGGCATTGCCGCGCCGACGCTGTCGGTGGATGACCTGGACAAGAAAATCAGCGAGCTGAAAGCAGTCGAGTCCTGGCTCAACCTGAACGCCACCATGCTGCGTTCGAGCATCCAGGCGCTGGAAGTCCAGCGTGGCACGATCGCGGCCCTGAAGTCGATGGGCCAGTCGCTGGCCGCCGCCGTGCAGCAGGCGCCGCACAACGATCCTTTTGCCAAGCAGGCCGCAGCCAGGCAGGCAGAAAAGCCGGCGCCCGAAGCCGCCAAGCCGGACGATAAACCAGAGAATAAGCCAGCAGCCGATGCCAAGCCTGCTGCGCACGACACCGCCAGCACCGCCGCCAACCAGATGGCCAATCCTGCCGCCTGGTGGAACCTGTTGCAGGAACAGTTCGCGCAAGCCGTCAACACAGCGATGGCTTCCGACCCGACGGTCAAGCCGGCAGCAGCCAAGAACGGCGCCGCGCACGACAGCACCAAGCCGGCAGCCAAGCCGGCAACCCGCAAGCCTGCCGCCAAGCGCGCCCCGAAGGCGCCCAAGCCTTAATTCAACTTCTGTATGCGGATGGCCTCGATCAGGCCATCCTCATCGCGCTGCACCTTCATGATATTGATCAGGCCTTCGTCTTCCAGGGCCTTGGCCGCATCGTGCGCGGACTGGAAGGATTCGAGGGTGTCCCCTTTCGCACTGACTGGACGAATCCAGGCAGCAGCTCCCACCTTCATCTTGTTATAGACCTCTTTGGCGATATCGCGCATGGATCACTCCTTGTCGTGGTCATCTTTCATGGCGGCCGTCAGCTCAGCTTCGATTTCTTCCGCCGACATCCGGCCCGGGATCAACTTCTGCAACTGCTCGATCAGCTGCGCAAAGCGCTGCTGGCCCGGCGCAATCCGGTCAACGTGCATCAGTACATCATTCGCTTCTGTCATCAGGGCGTCGTTATAGCCCTTGGCCTGCATATGGGAGATCAGGATCTGGGCGGAGTTGAACAGGATCCGCATATTGTCAGGCAGGTTGCGGCGCGCTTCGCGCATCCATTCCACCGCCTCGTCCAGCTTGTTGGTTTTCCATAGCAGCACGCCCTTGTTCATCATTTCCGATGCGTCCCTGCGCGCCGCGTTGATCAGGGCCGCGCCTTCCTCGCCCATGCGGGCCTTGTCGAAGATACGCTGGACTTCGTCGTGGATGACGGTGTTCTCGTCGTTGTTGCGCACCACGTAGCACAGCAGCTCCACCGGGGCATCCTTCACGCCGACGGCAAACAGCAAGGTGGCCATTTCCAGGCAGGTTGCGGTGTCGGGACGCTGGCTGTCTTCCTTCAGCATGGTTTCCAGTTCGTCGCCCGACTTGCGCGCGCGCCGGTAATCGCCGCTCTCGTGGTACACCAGCCCTTCAGTGATCTTGGAGCGCAGCTCCACCATGCTGCCGGAAAAATCGCGCTGCGCAGCGGCCAGCAGCAACAAGGCCTCCTTGGCATCGTTCTTCTGGCCCAGCACGCGCGCCAAGCCGAAGTACGCATCGACTGTTTTCATGATCGAGTATTCGCCGACCTGCAGGCATTTGCGGAAGGCGCGTTCGGCGAGGGGAATATTCCCCAGCTTGAGCGCCGTGGTGCCCAATGCACGCTGGCGCGGCACGGAGTTGGGGGACATCTTGGCGGCGCGTTCCAGCACGTCGCAGCTTTCCTCCACGCGCCCCATGTTCTGCAGGGATTTGGCCAGCTGGTCGTAGGCGTCCAGGTAGAAGCGGTTTTCGGCGATCACGCCCTGGAACATCTGCCGCGCCGCCTCGTTCTCGCCATTGGCCATGCGGATCTTGCCGACGCCGGTGCGGGCCCAGTTGAAGTCGCGTTCCTGCAGCACTTTTTCGTAGACCAGGCGCGCCTGTTCGGTCTCGCCTGCCTTGAGCAGCAACGTGGCGCGCATGCGCAGCAGGTCGATCTCGTGCAGCTTGTTGCGGCCTGCCGCTTCCGCGCACAACTTGGCGGCGCGCAGGTAGTCCTTCTCCAGGTAGGCCTGGTCGATGTCCTGGAAGATCTGCTTCTTCTGCCAGGCGCGGTTCAGGCGGGTGAGCAGCACCCCTTCGGTGATCGGCTTGATCAGGTAAGCATCGGGCTGGTGTTCGGCGGCACCCATCACGGCCTCCACGCTCTTTTCGGCGGAGACCATCAGCCACACGCAGCTTGGCATCAGCAAACCGCGGATGCGGGCTTCTTCCAGCACGTGCTGGCCGCTCTTGCCTTCGCCGAGATTGAAGTCGCACAGGATCACGTCGTACTGGACGCGCGCCAGCAGGCCGATCGCCTCGCCGCCGCTCGATGCCTGGTCGATGTGGCGCGCCCCCAAGCTGCGCAAGGCCTCACGCAGCAGCTGGCGTACGCCGACAAAGTCGTCCACGATCAGGTAGCGCTTGTCGGCCCAGTTGACGCCGGGCTCCTTTTCCGGCGCCGCTGCGACTGGCGTGGTGACAGCTGGCGCGTTCATGGCAAGCGCAGGATGAAGCAGCCGCCGCCCAGCGTACCGCCGTTTTCCAGCGCGATGCTGCCTTGGCGCTGGCGATGTTTATGGGACTTGGCGACTTCGCTGGCGAAGTACAGGCCCAGTCCACTGCTGTTGGTCAGGAAGTTGATGCCCTGCCCTGTCACCTGGCCTGCTTCCAGCATATTGGGAGGGAAGCCGGTGCCGTTGTCTTCGACCCTGACCTCCATCAAGCCATCATGTTCGCGGATGGCAAGCGCGATGCGGTCGCGCGTGTAGCGCACGGCATTGTTGACCGCGTGCGCCAGCAGGCCTAGTACCAGGTCTTCGTCGAGGGTCCAGATCAGGCCTGGCGGGAATTCGGCATCGAACCGGATGCCTTTCGAATGCAGCAGGACGCGCTGCTGGGCCAGCAGCTGGTCGACCAGCTCACTGACCTGCACCGGGGCCGGGTCGAAAGGGTAATTGGGGCGGCCGACTTCCTTGTAGAGCGCAAGTAGCTGGATCAGGTGGTCGTTCAGGCGCTTGGACTGGTACAGCATTTGCGCCATCTGCGGATAGGCTGGATTGTCTTGCGCGGAATCCCCTGCTTGCACAAGCAGGTTCTCCAGCGTGCCGGTCAGCACGCTGATGGAATTCTTCATGTCGTGCACCGTGGAGGCGAGGAACATGAACAGCTCGGGCGAGCCGGCGCGGTCTTCCATGGATTCTCCAGCCATTGGATAGGAGGCCATTATAGCTTGCGGCGCTGCTTGAGCAGGAAGCGTCCGGGATCCAATGCGGCGGCGAGTGTTGCTTCGATGGGAAGGGGTTCGTCTTCCAGTTGACAGGCCAGGATTTCGGCTGCGAGCGGGGCCCAGATCAGGCCCCGGCTGGCGTAGCCGAGCAAGGTGTGGATGCCAGGATGGCGCGGCAGGTCGCGCAGGCGTTCGGCGCGCGCTGCGTTGCTGCTGTCCGGCAGCGGTCCAACCAGCGGCAGGCGGTCGGGGGCCATGGTGCGGAAGCCTACGCGGCCATCCAGCGGGGCGCCGGCGCCGTGCCGGCTGCCGAGGATTTCCTCTGCGCGCAGCAGGTTTTCGTCCTGGCTCGATTGCCAGAGCTGGCGGTCGGTGGACTTGTCGTAGGTGGCGCCGACGCTGATGCTGCCGTCCACTACCGGGGTCATATACGCTTCCCTGCAAACCACCAGGGGCAGGCTGGGGAAGGTGCCCGCCGCCAGGTGCGTGACCTGGCCGCGCATGGTGTACAGCGGCAGTTCGCTGGCCTGTTCCAGTGCGGTCGCGCCGGCGCCGTTTGCCAGGATGACCGTGGGCGCGGTGGCAAGCAGTTGGCCCTGGGTGCTGAATACTTGCCACGCTTTGCCGGCGCGTTCGATGCGCAGGGCTTCGCTGTGGAAAATGCGGTGCAGCTTGTCGCCGCAGGCGCGCAGCATGGCGCGGCAGGCGGTGGCGGGCGTGGCCCATCCGCCTTGCGGAAAGTGCCAGGCGCCGTAGGGGGTTGGCGCGCCGAGCATGGCGCTTGCCTGCCGTGCGTCGAGCCAGCGGACATACCGCTCGGGGTAGTGCCAGGTGTCGACGACTTCCTTTTGCAGCAGCGCGTGTTCGGCGTCGCGTGCGAGTTGCAGGACGCCGCATTGGTCGCCGCGGATTGCGCCGGCTTCCGCTTCAGGGCCGGGGGCGTGCGGGTCGAGGCCGCCGAGGTGCCGCCAGGCGCGCTGGGCGTAGAGGTAGGCGGCGCGCGTCAGGCGGGTCGGGATGTTGTCGTCTTTCGACAGCAGCGGCATGAAGATGCCGGCGCGGTTGCCGGAGGCTTCCTGCGCCGGGGCGTCATGGCGTTCGACCAGGGTGACTTGCCAGCCGCGGGCTGCCAGGCGTTCGCAGGCGGCACTGCCTGCGACGCCTGCGCCGATGACGATGGCGCGCCGTTCGGGCATCGGGTTGCGGGGCGGCTGGGGCTTGCGGCTGGTGTAGCTGGCGTGGAGCCACTCTCCCTCCGCTTCGACACTGATGGTGAAGCCGGCGGCGCGCAGGGAGCGCAGTGCTTGTTCGTCGGGCTGGCGGATACGCAGCGTGGATGCTGGTGCTGCCAGGCGTTGCAGTGCGCGGATGTGATCGAGCGGTTCGGCGATGATGAATGCGTCGACGCGGGCCACGATCTCGGGCAGCCAGGCGCCAGCCGGGCCAACGAGCAGGTCGAGCGTCAGGCGTTCCGCCGGCACGTGCAGGCGATGCAGGCCGGGGACATCCACCGGCCATTGCTCGGCCAGGGCAGGAACGGCGCCCGCCAGCGCGGCCAGCGCAGGTGCGCCGGGCACAGACGGGACGATGGCGAGGTAATGCAGGTGGCCAGCGGCAGCGGTGTGCGCGGAGCGGTGCCGGGAAAGCGCTGCGAGGAACTGGCCGCCGCTGCCGAACGCGGTGTCAAGGACGACGTGGCGGGAGTCAGCCACCTCGCTGGCACTCCTTGTGGCGGAAGCATGCGAGGTCATGGTCGTTCACCATCCCGATACCCTGCATGTAGGCATAAATAATCGTCGAGCCGACAAACTTGAAGCCGCGCTTGGCAAGGTCCTTGGAAATACGGTCGGACAGCTCGGTGCGCGCCGGACGGTCGCCCTGCGCGGCAATGCGGTTCACAATCGGCTTGCCGTCCACATAGCCCCAGAGCAGGGCAGACAGGCTGCTGCCCTCTTCCAGCAAACGCAAGTAAGCACGCGCATTGGTGATGGCGGCGTGTACTTTGAGCCGGTTGCGCACGATGCCCGGATCGGACAGCAACTGCGCGATTTTCGCCTCGTCATACGCGGCAATCTTGCGGGCATCCCAGCCATCGAACGCCGCGCGATAGCTGTCGCGCTTATTGAGGATGGTCTCCCAGCTCAGGCCCGCCTGCGCGCCTTCGAGGTTCAGCATCTCGAACAGGCGCAACTCGTCGCGGCATGGAACGCCCCACTCCTGGTCGTGGTAGGCGATATAGCGTGGATTGTTTGGATTGGCCCAGGAACAGCGGTGTGTGCTCATGGGGTGATTATAGTGCGCTCGCCCAGGCTGGTCACGATGCGCGCTTCGCCGCGCTCCACGCATTCGTCCAGCTGGTGCACCAGGCGCGGGAACAGTTCCTCCGGCCGTGCCGCATCGGTCGCATGCACCGCCGTCCAGGCATCGCGGCCCGAATGCTTGGAAATGTACAAGCCCAGGTCCGCCAGCTCCACCACCTGCGACCAGGACATCAGGCGCGGATGCGCCGGCAGGAAGGGATAGCAGGCAAAACCGATCGAGCAGGTCCGCGCCAGCGGCGTGCCATCGGGCAGCACAAAGTCGCGCGACGACACGGCCTGGCGGATGCGTTCCGCCACCACATGCGCGCCGCTGCGGTCGGTGGCCCGAGCCAGCACCAGGAATTCTTCGCCGCCCCAACGCACCAGGTAGTCCGACTCGCGGAACACTTCGCGCAGGCGATCCTTCATCTGCACCAGCACCGAATCACCTGCGGCATGGCCGTGGCGGTCGTTGACTTCCTTAAAGTGGTCCAGGTCCACCATGTAAAACACCAGGTCGCTGTCCGGCGCCGCCTCGCCGCCGTCATGACCGCGCAGGCTGAGCGCCACATCCGACCCCACGTGCTGCAGGAAGAAGCGGCGGTTGCGCAGGCCGGTCAACTGGTCGGTCAGGCTGACTTCTTCCAGCGCTTTATAGGCGCGTTCCAGCTCCAGGTTCTTTTCCAGCAGCTGCGCCTGCGCAGCTGCATTGTCCAGCGCGATGGCGCCATAGGCGCACAGGGTGCGGAAGATCAGCCGTTCCCGTTCGCCATAGGCGCGCGGCAGCATCGACTGCACCGTCATCACGCCCAGCACGCGCTCGCCGATGGTCAACGGCGCAAACAGCAGTGTAAGCGTCGGCAAGGTGCCGGGAATCAGGTTGGGCGTGTCGGACTTGTTTTCGATTTCGATCAGGATTTCATCGCGCTCGCGCACGCAGCGCGCCGTGTTGAAGTGCGGGTCGGACAGCGCGATGCGCGTCGGCGGCAGCGGCAGGCCCATCTCCACGCCAAACGCGCATTGCAGGAACTCGCCTTCCGGCTCCAGCAGGAAAATCGAAAAGTGGGTCGAATCGAGCAGGCCGTGCACATGGCGATCCAGCGCACGGAACACGGCCGACGCATCGAGTTGGGCGGTGATTTCCTGGCCAATGGCGGACAGGTGGCTCAAGGTGGCGGAGGTCTGGGCCAGCACTTCGGCACGCTGCGCCTCGGCGGCGGCGAGCTGGCGATCGCGCTCGGTTTGGTGCTGCACCTGCATCGCAATTGCGCGGTTGGTCGCCTCCTGGCTGTTGGTGCGCTCGCGCGCCGCATTGGCCTGCAAGGAAAATTCATAGGCGCGTGCGAAGTCGCCAACGGCAGCATATTCGCGCGCCACCGCATCGAGCAATTCGCCCGGCACGATATAGCCGTCGATGGTGGCGGCAATCGCCAGGGCCTCGCGCAGGTACTGCAGCACGGACATGGCATTGCCGGCATGGATATCGGCCAGCACGCGCAGGGCCGCGATCTGGCTGAACGGGTCGCTCAGTTCGCGCGCCAGCGCCAGCGCCGACATGGCGGCGGCCTGCGCCTCCTGCATCCGTCCCAGCCCCGCCAGCGCATGCGCCTGGCCACGCCGCGCGCAACTGTGGAAATCACTCTGTGCCAGCGCGTGGCCGCGCTGTTCCAGTTCGCGGAAACTGGCCAGCGCCGCCTCGTAGTCGCCCAGGTCCAGCGCCAGGTCGCCCTGGTATTCCAGCGCCATGACAAAGGCGCGCGAACCGGACAAGGGCGCCAGCATCTGCAGCGCATCGCGCAGCAGGGCTTTGGCGGCCCGGCGCTGCCCCAGGTGGCGCATTGTTTCAGCCGATTGCATCTGGGCCAGGCCGATGCACATGGGCCAGCCGGTCGGCCGCGCCAGCTCCAGCCCGCGCTGCATCCATTCCAGGGCCGCATCGTGCGCGTTCAGGCGGGTGAAAGCATTGCCGATATTGGTAGCGAGGATCACGGCGCGGCGCACCTGGCCGGAAATGCGGGCTGCTTCGAATGCCGCGATCAGGTGGCTGATGGCGCGCCCGAACTCCGCCGCCTGGAAAGCCGCCGTGCCAAGATAATCGGAAATCCAGCCGGCGACCACCGCATGCCGGCCGGTCAGGTCAATCGCGAAGCGTTTGCTCCAGCGCTCATTGGCCGCCGGCGCATTGCGGAAGACGCTGAACAGTGCCGCCAGGCTCTCGAAAATATCGATGCGCATGGCATCGCCCGAGGCGCGGGCATCGGCAATGGCCAGCGCCAGTTCGTTGTCGCAGCCGGCGGAATCGCCGCGGTCGACCGCGATCCAGGCCAGCAGGCTGTGCGCGTCGGCCGCGCCCAGCCGGTCGTGATGGCGGGCAAACTCCAGCATGGCGCGTTCGGCGATGGCCGTGGCGGTGTCAAGCTCGCCCCTGAGCCAGCTGATTTCGGCGTTGACCAGCTCCCAGCGTGCTGCCAGCACACGCCTTTCCGCCGCCGGCAAAAGAAAGGCCAGTGGAGTTGCCTCATCGACAAGTTGCGCCGAACGCACACCATCGCGCTGGCGCAAGTGCCAAGCGAGGCGGGAAAGCAGCTGCAGGCGATGTTCGCCCTCAGAAAACGGCAATTCTGCTTCCCACTGGGCCAGCTCTTCGTCGAGCACGAACAAATCCACTACTTGATATCCTTGAAATAGGTGTTGCAGTAGAGAATCATACCGCACGACCGGACTTTTTGGTGTTCAAGTAGCTTAAGCACTGCTATTCAAATAGAGCGGCGGCGGCCCGCCACTGCCTTCAACGCTTCTCCGGCTTGCTGTCGCGCGTGCTGGAATCCGGTTTGTCGCCGCCGGTGGTGCCATGGTCGTGGCTGTCGGCTTCGGCTGGCGACTTGTTGCCGGCGCCGCTGCTGCCCTGGGTGCCACTGCTGCCCATGGTCGAACTGCCACCCTTGATGGCAGCATTGAGCTGCTCGGCATTGTTCAAATGCTGGCTGATGGTCGGCTGCAGGCGTGTGGCCAGCGACTTCAGTTCGCTGTCCTGGGCTGACGATTCGGCCTTGCTCACCAGCTGGTGCGCCTCCTTGTGGGCTTGCACGCCGGCCTGCTCCATATAGCTGCGGTCGAATTTATCGCCGGACAGCTTTTCCAGCTTGGCGGCCATCGCCTTATGTTTGGCATCGAGTTCGGTCGGCAGGGTCAGGCTGCGCGCTGCGGCGACTTTGCGCACTTCTTCCAGTCCCTTGGTATGGTCGTCGACCATTTGCTGGGCGAAGCTCTTGACCCGGTCGCTCCGGGTTTTTTGCAAGGCCAGCTTGGCGGTCTCGATTTCGGCCATATTGGCCATGGCGAGGTCGGTCAGCATTTTCTGGTCCGCTTTGGCGAGGCCTTCCGCCCAGGCGCTCCCTACACCGAGCAGAGCCGACAACACAGCTACACGCATGAAATTGTTCATTGCATCCTCCGTGACAGAATGGGGCAGGAAAATTATTTTAGGCAGGCTGGAATAAGGTGGCCACACGCTACGTATACGCAATACTCATCACTCATGGAGGAAAACATGAAAGTCATCGTTCTGGCCCTGGCCGCCCTGCTGAGCACCGCCGCTGTCGCCGCCGAGCCCCTGAAAAAAGCTGACGGCGTGTATGTCGATGGCGCCGGCATGACCGTCTACACCTTCGACAAGGACGTTGCCGGCAGCGGCAAGAGCGCCTGCGTCGAGGGCTGCCTGAAGAACTGGCCCGCCGTTGCGGCCAGCGGCGATCTGGCTGCGCCGTGGTCGGCCATCACCCGCGACGACGGCAGCAAGCAGCTGGCTTACAAAGGCAAGCCACTCTACCTGTTCGCCGGCGACAAGAAAGCCGGCGACCGTGCAGGCGACAACGTCAAGGACATCTGGCACGTCGTCAAGGATTGAGCGCATGCAGGAGGTGCATGAACGTTTGCTGGCCTGCCTGCCGCGCCTGCGCCGTTACGCGCGGGCGCTGACCGGCGATAGCGCCAGCGCGGACGACCTGGTGCAGGACACCGTGGAACGCGGCTGGGCGCGTATCGCCCAGTGGCGGCCGGACGGCGACTTGCGCGCGTGGTTGTTCGGCATCATGCACAACCTGCACATCGACCAGCTGCGGCGCTCGCCTCCGCCGTCCATGGAGCTCGACGACGCCGACCTGCCGGCCGCGCCACCGACGGCGACGCTGGACTTGCGCGACCTGGAGCACGCCTTGCAGCAGTTGCCCGCTGCCCAGCGGGAAGTCCTGCTGCTGGTGGCGCTGGAAGAAATGCGCTACGAAGACGTGGCGGCCACACTCGACATCCCGCTTGGCACCGTGATGTCGCGCCTGAGCCGGGCACGCGAGAATTTGCGGCGGCTGATGGCGGGGCAACCGCCGGCCGCCACCCTGAAGGTAGTGAAATGAACGAAGCCGAATTGCAAGCCTGGGTCGATGGCCGCCTGCCGCCGGATCGGCAGGCAGCAGTCGACCGCTACCTGGCCGAAAACCCCGCCGAAGCGGCACGCCTGCAAGCCTACCGCGAGCAAAATGCCGCCCTGCTTGCCTTGTTCGATGACACGCTTGACGCGCCGGTTCCGGATGCCTTGGCCGCGCGGCGCCCTGACGCGCCGTCCGCCGGGCCTACCGGCGGTGCAGCAGTCCCCGCCTGGCGCCGCATGGCGGCAATGCTGGCGGTGGCGATCGGCGCCGGCGTGATCGGCGGCGCCGCCGGCTGGACGCTGCGCGGCACTGGAACAGACGCCGGCGCCGGACTCGCGGCCGGCGCTGCGGCGCAGAGCCCGGCCGCGCTGCCGCGCCAGGCCGCCATCGCCCACGCCGTCTACACGCCCGAAGTCAAACACCCGGTGGAAGTCGGCGCCGACCAGCAGCAGCACCTGGTCGCCTGGCTGTCCAAGCGCCTGGGCAAGCAGCTGCGCCCGCCGCAACTGGCGAAACAGGGCTACGAGCTGGTTGGCGGACGCCTGCTGCCCGGCGACAGCGGCCCGGTTGCCCAGTTCATGTACGCCGACGCCAGCGGCCAGCGCCTGACCCTCTATGTCAGCTCAGGACAAAAGCAGAACCGCGACACCGGTTTCCGGTTCGCGCAGGAAGGCAATGTGGGAGTGTTTTACTGGATCGACGGCAGCTTCGGCTATGCGCTGTCAGCTGCCGTCGGAAAGAAAGAGCTGTCGCAGATCGCCAACGCGGTCTACGAACAGCTGCTGCCTAATTAGGCATGCGGCGGCTGGCTTCGGTGATGCGGTTGCGCATCACTTCCGGCGCAGCAGGCCCTGGCGCGAACATATAGTCCTCGTCATTGATGGCCAGGCCGCTGTTCGCATCGACGAGAACCTGGTCGGCTGGCTTGCCGGTCTCGCGGCTTACCACCAGCAAGCTGGCGCCTTCCGGCGACAGGTGCTCATTCCCCCAGGCAATGAAGGCCAGCAGCACAGGTTTGAAGTCGCGGCCAGCCTTGGTCAGGATGTACTCGTAGCGTGGCGGACGGGTGCTGTACTGGCGCCGTTCCATCAGGCCGCCCTCGACCAGCCCGGCCAAGCGGCGGGTCAGCATGTTCGGCGCAATCTTCAGGCTCTTCTCGAATTCGTCGAAGCGGGTCAGGCCGTAGAATGCATCGCGCAGAATCAAGATGCTCCACCACTCGCCAACCTTGCCGAGGCTACGCGCGATCGGGCAGGGCATTTGGCCAAAGTCGGTATGTTTCATGTTGCCTCCTAGTCAGTTGGTTTAATTTAACCAGTTGAATGCTTCAGGCTCAATTGAACCGCGAAAACACCCCTAAAAGACTCACCAAAAATCACTCTTGCAAGGAACGTGGCTATCTTCTTTCCATTCGGCGTTGTTGCGGCGCACATTACTTTTGCCAGAGGAGAGAACGCTTTTGCCCGATGTGAAATGCGCAACATTCTTTTAAACATGGGCATAATAAGCAACACGGCCCCACCCTGAACAACCATGTACCTGACCAGCGACGCGCAAGTGCGGAATATTTTGATCGTGGATGATTCCGCGTTCGAACAACGCATGCTCGTCGATTTGTTAAGCGAAATGCCATACCGGGTGTCGGTGGCGTTCAATGGCGAACAGGGCTATCAGTTGGCGCTGTCCGGCCAGCCCGACCTGATCCTGCTCGATGTGCGCATGCCGAATATGGACGGCTACACTTGTTGCCGCCTGTTAAAAGCGAACCCGGCCACGCGCGATATCCCGATTATTTTCCTGAGCGGCACCGAGGCGGTGGAAGACCGCATCATGGGCCTTCAGCTGGGCGGCGTCGACTTTGTCAGCAAGCCGTTTACGCCGGGTGAACTGGCGGCACGCATCCACGTGCACCTGAACCTGATGAAACGGCCCCCGGTGGAGGCCGCGGAAGCCGAACCGATCGACACCGACTCGGTGATCGTCAACGCGGCCAAGCGCCTGATCTACGACAACCTGGCCGCCCTGCCCGGCCTGGCGGAAATCGCCGCCAGCGTGGGCACCTACCGCGAAAAGCTGAACCAGCTGTTCCGCACCCACACCGGCATGACCGTCTTTGCCTACATCCGCGAGGCGCGCATCCAGCGCGGCATGCATTTGCTGCGAGATACCGACATGGACGTGCAGGATATCGCGCTGCTGCTGGGCTTTGCCAATGCCGGCAATTTCGCTACCGCCTTCCGCGAGCGGATGGGCACGACTCCCAGCAGCTACCGCGCCTCCATCATTAAAACTTGTGATTGAGCTTGACTGAGGCGAAGCGGCCGCGCGGGTCGCCTTGCGTGTAGTCGAAGAAGTTGAACGAGCTGTCCCATGAAGGCTTGCGGTCAAACGCATTCGCCAGCAGCAGGTTCACGCTGGTGGCCGCGCTGATCTTGTAGCCCACGTTCAGGTCCACGGTAGCAAACGGCTTCACGCGCTCGCCCGGTCGGGTGGTCTGCTCGTAGCCATCAACATAATTCCATGCGGCGTTGCTGGTCCACTGGCCCAGCTCCCAGGTAGCGCTGGTAGTGCCGCGCCATTTCGGGATCGAACCGAAGTGGTTGGTACCGGCACCGTTGGTCAGCGGTTCGCCATTCGACAGCGGCTGCTCGTACTTGAACACCCGGCTCAGTTGCGCGTTCAGGGTCACGTTGCCGTAGGCAGTCTTCGGCAGCTTGTAGCGCAGGTCGACGTCGATGCCGCTCACCACGCGTTCACCCTGGTTGGCATATTGGCGGTACAAGGTCAGGATGCGGCCTTGGGCATCACGCACCACTTTCTCCGGATGGCTGCTTTCGCCGGCCAGGATGGTGTCGGTACTTTCGGTGGCGATCACGCCGTTGGTGCGGATGTGGTAGAAGTCCACGCCCACGCTGCTGTTGGCGGACGGCGATACCACGAAGCCCAGGTTCACGTTCTTCGAGCGTTCAGGCGACAGCTCGGTATTGGCGACGGTGATGTTGGTGACGCCGCGCGCCTGGGTCGGGGTGATCGGGTCCCGCTTGTCGATCACCGAGCCGTAGCTGACCGACGTCGAATTGGTGATCTCCGGCAGCGACGGTGCGCGGAAGCCGCGCGAGACGGTGCCGCGCAGCAGCAGCCACGGGGCGGCCTGGTAACGCACGCTGGCTTTCGGCGAGAAGGCGGAGCCGAAGTCGCTGTACTTGTCGGCGCGGCCGGCCAGGTTGACGGTCAGGTCTTTCAGCACCGGCACGTTGAATTCAGCGAAGGCCGCGGTCACTTCGCGCTTGCCCTTGATGATGTTGATGGCAGGGCGCAGTTCGGTGCCCGACAGCACGGCAGTCGAGGTGTTGGAGTTCATTTCTTCCTGGCGCCACTGGCCGCCGAAGGCGAAGCCCAGGGCGCCGGCCGGCAGGTCCAGCAGCTCCTTGGAAGCGTTGAAGTCGGCCACGGTCAGTGTCGATTCCGCAGGGCGCAGGGTCGACAGGCGCAGGCGGTTGCGCACTGCTTCGCTGTTCTTCGACTGGTCGGCGAAGTTGTAGCTGCCCTCGGCCAGTACTTTTTCGAACTCATAGCGGTTGACGAAGTTCTGCACGGTTTCCTTCAGCTTGCTGCCGGAGCGGGCGATGGAAGCGTCATATTCCCAGCCGTTCCAGTTGCCCTTGACGCCGGTCAGCGCGCGGTAGAAGTCCACCTTGTCCTGCTTCATGCGCGGGCCCAGGTCAAACAGCGTGGCGGTGAAAGGCTGCGCGCTCGCGCCGGGGTTGTTCGGATGGCCGACCGGCAGGGCGACAGTGATGTTGTCCAGCGCCTGCTTGCTGTTGTTCCATGCGCGCAGGCCGCTGCCCACGGTCAAAGGCGCGCCAAAAGTCTGCTCGGCCCAGGAGTAGCCGTACAAGCCTTCTGCGTAGACTTCGCTGTCCTCATTCAGTTTCAGGGTGCCGCGCAGCGAGGTATGCACGCGCTCCACGCCCGGGATCAGGGTACGGAATTGAGCCGGATTGTAGGCCAGCACCTGGCCGGTCTTGCCCGGCGTGATGTCGCCATAATTCTGCACCTGCAGCGGGCCTTGCACGCCGCCCAGTTGCCTGGTCGCGTCGGAAGTGCCGTAGTAATTGGTCGGCGTCCACGCCAGCGTGCCGTTGGCATAGCCGCGGAAGTCGCTGCCGCGCAGGTAAGAGACGTCGGTCTGCTGCAGCTTGTCGCGCTTCAGCGCGTCCAGCGAGAACACCACGCTCCAGCCTTTTTCATCGAGGCTGCCGAAGCCGGTCTGCAGCGATGCGCTGCGCTCAAGCTGGCCGGTGCCCTCGGTGGAAGAACCGATCTGCGCACTCACCTCGGTGCCCTTGAATTCCTTGTACAGGATGATGTTGACCACGCCGGCCACCGCATCCGAACCATAGACGGAAGACGCGCCATCCTTCAGCACTTCAATGCGCTGCACGGCCGCCATCGGCAGCGAGTTCAGGTCGACGAACACCTCCTGCAGGTCTTGCGCCGTGGCGTAGGACGACACGCGCTTGCCGTTCACCAGGATCAGGGTGTTCTTCTGTCCCAGGCCGCGCAGCGACAGGCCCGCCGTGCCGGCCGAGAAGCTGCCGGTGTACTGCTCGTTGTAGCTGTTGCCGCTATTGGCGGAAATTGTGCGCAGGATATCGGCCACGGTGGTCTTGCCGGTGGCCGCCAGTTCCTTGGCCGTCAGCACCTGCACGGCGCTGGCACCCTCTTTTTGCGAGGTGCGGATATTCGAACCGGTGACGACGACGCGCGCCAGTTCTTCTTCCGCGTACGACAGTTGCGGGAATGCGGCTGCAATGGCCAGGGTGATGCTGAGAGGCTTGATCATGTTTTTCCTTTTGGGTGTGCAGGGGCCTGCCTGCCTCATGGGCGGGATCGGCAATACGGTTTGTTGCGAGGGGTTCGGGTGGGCGCGCTTAGCAGCGGCACATGCACTGCGCCATGCAGAGCATGTAGATGGTGTGGCGGCGATGTACGGCGGAGGTTTTCATGCGGCAACTATAGCGTCGACCTTACATTTCTGAAACTAATTAAAACTCAGACCTATATTCGATTCAGATATATAGACATCATTGTCTACAAAACGCCACAGCGTCGAACGCGAAGTATACAACTCTGTCTAGACAGGCTATTCTAGTCAAAACGTTACAAGGAAATAAACATGGCGACTATTCCGAAACCCACTCCGGCCGAGCTGGAGCTGCTGCAAGCGATCTGGCCGCTGGGGTGCGCCACCGCCAAACAGGTGCACGAAGCAATGCTGGCCGAGAAGCCCGACCTGGCCTACGGCGCGGTGCTGCGCCTGATGCAGATCATGCATGGCAAAGGCCTGCTGATCCGCGACGAGAGCCAGCGCTCGCATGTCTACGCGCCGGCCGTGGCGCGCGAAGCAATGCAGGGCAATATGCTGCAGGACCTGCTGCAGCGTGCTTTCGCCGGCTCCGCCAAAGCCCTGGTGCTGGCAGCCCTGAAAAGCGGCATCTCAAAAAAAGAGCGCGCCGAAATCGAAGAACTGCTGAAACAAGAGGACAAGCCGAATGAATGACGTCATCCATGCCGCCGGCTGGACCCTGCTCCACTTCCTCTGGCAAGGCGCGCTGCTCGGCCTCGCCGCCGCGGCCCTGCTCCGGCTGATGCGTGGCGCCCGCCCCGGCGCGCGCTATGCCGTGGCCTGCGCGTCAATGCTGGCCTGCCTGCTCTGGCCTGCCTTCGAATTTTCCAGCGCGCTGCAAATCACACCACGCTCGCTGCAAGCCCTGGTGCTGGCGCGCGGCGACGGCAGCTTCGCCCAAAGCGACCTGCTGGCCAGCATCGACAACCGCCTGCCGCTGCTGGTGGCCGCCTGGCTGGCCTGCGTCGGCGCGTTGGCGCTGCGCAGCGCCTTCGGCCTGGCCTGGATTGCCCATGCACGCCGCACCGGCGGCCGCGACGAATATTGGCAGCAGCGCCTTGGACTGCTGGCAGACCGCCTCGGCATCCGCCGCGAAGTCGGCCTGCGCATCGTTGAAACGCTGGCCAGCCCGATCACTGCGGGCTGGTGGCGTCCCATCGTACTGGTGCCGGCAGCCCTGGTGGCGCGCATGCCGCCCGAGTTGCTGGAAGCCCTGCTGGCGCATGAACTGGCGCACGTGCGCCGCCACGATTACCTGGTCAACCTGCTGCAGAACGTGGCCGAAACCCTGCTGTTTTATCATCCTGCCGTGTGGTGGCTGTCGCGCCGCATCCGCCATGAGCGCGAGCTGGTGGCCGACAACATCGCCGCGAAGTTGACCGGCGAGCCGCTGCGGCTGGCCCTCGCCTTGTCCGAGCTGGAGAAGATGCAATTCGCGTCGCAACGCCTGGCGCTGGCGGCCGACGGCGGCGACCTGCTGCAACGCATCCGCCACCTGATGCAGCCGCAGCAGCCAGGCAGCAACTGGAAAGGCTTGCTGGCGGCGCTGGGCATCACTGCCGCCTGCCTGACCGGCTACGCCAGCGCGCGCGTCGATGCAGCCTCGGTTCCAGTGGCGCGCACGCCAGCCGTCGTCGACTTCAAGAGCTGCTCCAAGCCACTCTGGCCGGAAGCAGACCTGCAAGCAGAACATACCGGCACCGTCACGCTGAAGTTCAATATCAGCGCGAATGGCGACGTCACCGATTCCGGCATTGTGCGCTCCAGTGGCCATCCGGGCCTGGACCAGGCAGCACGCACCGGCATTCAGAAATGCCATTTCATCCCAGCCAAGGTGCGCGGCAAGCCCGTCGCAAGCTGGCAGCAAATGCAGTACGTCTGGACCCTGGAGTGAACACATGAAGTTGAGCACCACCGTTGCAGCCATTGCCTTGTGCGCCGTCTCCGCTACCTGTGGCGCACAAGCGGCATCGTCCGCCCTGCCCTCGCATCCCTTCGTCAGCACCAGCGGCAAGGCGCAGTTATGGATGCGTCCCGATATCGGCGAAGTGAAGTTCGAAGCCGGCACGCAGCACGCCAGCGCGGAGACCGCCGCCAGCCAGATGCAGGAATTGAGCGCCACTGCCATGCAGCTGCTGGCCGAACATGGCGTGCAGGACGCGGATATCGAAGCCTATGAAATCGAGAAGAAGACTGTCCCCGTTGGTGAGCAACTGCCGCCGGCGTATTCGATGGGGCGCCTGTTCCACGTGCGCGTACGCGACCTCGCGCAATGGCCCACCCTGATTGCGAAGCTGGTCGAGATGGACCATATCACCAACATCAGCTCCACCTTCGACCGCGCAGACAGCGACGACATCAACATGCAGCTGATGGAAGCCGCAGCCAGCGATGCCCGCAGCAAAGGCAGTTCGCTGGCAAAATCCTTTGGACGCAAACTCGGCCCGGTCGTCGCCATCGCGCGCGGCCCGCTCGACCAGGTCGGAGCGCCTTTCATCGAACAGCAGCCTGGCCGCGAATCGCGCGGCACGGCGCCTCCAACCGGGCGCTACGCCATCCCGGACTCGATTCCTTATTCACAGACTGTGAATGCCATCTTCGTCCTGAAGTAAGCCGCAACCCATGAAAATTCGTATGATCGCCTGCGCGGCGATGGTCTTCGCACGCGCCTACGCGCAGGAAACGCCGCCCGTGGTGCAAGTCAAAGCCAGCGCCGACATGCAACGCGAGCGCGATACGGCCTCGCGCACCATCATCACGCGTGAAGAAATCCTCAAGTTCGGCGACGCCAACGCGCTTGAGGTGCTGAAGCGCCTGCCCGGCGTGTCGGTCGGCGAAGGCGGACCGCGCATGCGCGGTCTCGGCGCCGGCTACACCCAGCTGCTGGTCAACGGGGACCGCCCGCCACCCGGCTTTTCGCTGGAAAACCTGGCGCCCGATATGATCGACAAGATCGAAGTGATGCGTTCCGCTACGGCGGAATACAGCACGCAGGCGGTGGCCGGCACCATCAATATCGTGCTGCGCAAGTCGGCCAGCAAGCCGTCGCGCGACTGGCGTGCGGCCGCCACGCTACCGGGGCGCATGCCGTCGCGCACGGCAAGCGTGGGGCTGGCAGACAAACACGAGACCGGGAACACCACCTTTAATGCCAGCCTGGTACAAGGCAACAACCATGCGTCGGAACATACCAGCGTACTGGAATCCGCTCCCGACGGGGGCATCATCAGCCGCCGCGAGGAAGAAGACGACAGCCGCAACCGCTTCCTGATCCTCAACCTGAACAGCCGCGTGACTGGAACCTGTCGCCCGCCAACACCATTGGCTGGCAAGCCTTCGCCAGCGGCGTACACTTCCGCGCCGACCGCGCACGCGACGTGCAGCTGACCGGCGGCACGCAGCTGCCCTTCGCCCGCTCCGACTACTGGCGCCGCGACGAAAACGTCAACCTGCGTACGGAAGCCACCTGGTCGCACAAATGGAACGATGGCGGCCGCATCGAATCGACGCTCAGCCTGAGCGGCAACGGCGACCGGCGCGACCGCATCTCCAGTTACGACGCCAGCGCCGGGGTGCGCTCCCTCGACCGCCGCTACCAGGTGGAAGTCGACGGCCGGCGCGGCGGCTGGACCGGCAAGCTGGCACTACCCGCCGCACACGGCCATGCGCTAAATGCCGGATGGGATGTTTCCGCCAGCCGCCAGCTGGAGCGCGAGCAGCAGGACGAAACTGCGCGCAACGGCACGCCCCCCGCCAGCGCCATTGACTTCGAGCGCGACGCGCTGGCGCGGCTGCGCAACCTGGCCGCCTACGTGCAGGACGAATGGGAACTTGGCGCAGGCTGGTCGCTGTACGCCGGCCTGCGGCGCGAGACCAGCGAAACGCGCAGCAGCGGCAGCGGGTTCGCCGCGGTGACCACCCGCGCGGGTGTCACCAGCCCGATCCTTCAGGCCTTATGGAAACTGCCTGGCCAGCAGCGCCGCCAGGTGCGCTTGGCGCTCGCGCGCACCTACAAGGCGCCCGGCACCAACCAGTTGCTGCCGCGCCGCTTCCTCAGCCTGGTCAACTCCGAACTGGCGCCCGACAGCAGCGGCAACCCCGCGCTCAAGCCCGAACTGGCGCGCGGCCTGGACCTGGCCTTTGAAGCTTATGGCGCGGACGGCGCCTTGTTTTCGCTGGCCGCAGGAACGCGCCGCATCAGCGATGTGATCTTCAGTGCGGTCGGCCTCCAGGACGGTCGCTGGGTGAGCGCGCCCAACAACTACGGCAACGCGCGCACGCACAGCCTGGAAGCCGAATGGAAAGGCCCGATCGCCGGCACACCGCTGCGCTTCGCATTCAGCGGCGGCCGCCATTGGTCGCAGGTAGACGCTGTGCCCGGCCCCGACAACCGCCTGGCGCGCCAGCCGCGCTGGACCATCAACGCCGGCATCGAGTACCGTGCCGGCGTGTGGGGCGCGGGCGCCAACCTGGCATATACCGATTCCGGCTGGGCGCGCGTCACGCCGGCGCAGTCGTTCTATAACGGCGTACAGCGGGACCTGGAGGCTTACGTCAGCTATCGAATGTCACCTGCCAGCCAATGGCGCATCACGTCCGGCAACCTGCTGCGCGGCAGCGGCCTGTCGCGCAGCGTCTACCTCGACGCCAATGGGCGCAAGGAAAGCGTGGACAGCACTGCCAAGCCAGCTTGGATCCGCGCTGGCTACGAGCGCCAGTTCTAAGCCCCGGCAGCGCGCTGGCGGCGCCAGTGCCGCCACGCCAGCAGCGCATTGACCCAGTAGGCCGCGTACAGCACGGCCGTCAGGGTCAGGCCACGGCTGGCGTACAGCGGCACCGAGATGGTGTTCACCAGCAGCCATACCGGCCAGTTCTCGATGCGGCGCCCCATCAGCAAGATTTGCGCAATCACCGAGAACATCAGCACAGCCGAATCCACGAACGGCGCAAAGGCATCGGTGTAATGCTTCAGCATCAATCCATAGGCAGCTGTCGCCGCAGCCCCCGCAACAACCATCTTCAGCAGCGCCGCCGGCCGCGTGATGCGGATGTGCAGCGCATGGCCATGATCGCCGCGCAGCCACTGGCGCCAGCCGATGATGCAGGTCACGATGAAAAACAGCTGCAGCGCCACATCGGCATACAACTGCGAGCCGTAGAACAGCACGGCGAACAGCGTGCAGCCGACAATGCCGGTCCACCACGAGTGGATATTATTGCGCCCCGCCAGGAAAATGGAGGCGGCCATGACCGCGTTTGCGGCAATTTCAAGAGGCTCGGCCATCCTTATCTGCCTTCGACGAAATGCAATTGATCGTCGAAGTGGCCGTGCAGTTCCCTGGGCATCGTGTTGTAGTGCGCATTGTATTCAAACGCCTTCAACGTCATCAACGCGGGCATCTTGAAGGACAGCCGCTTCTCCTTGCGCTTGCCGTCCAGCTTGCGCCAGAACAGCGCTTCCCGGGTCAGGTAATTCACGCTGGTCTGCCTCTCGTCGTCGCTGTCTCCTTTCGGCAAGGTGTAGTTGTCTTCACCGATCAGCACAAACGTCCCATCGCGCCATTGGAACTGGAATTTTTCCGCCCAGTCGGAACAGCAGCCGTTCGATCCGCTCCGGTGCAAGAACAAGGAACCCTTCTGCACTGCCAGGCTGCGCTGGCTGCGGCTATGCCCCATCACAAGGCCGGATTCCGTCGACAATGCATAGCTTCCATCCGCCTTTGAGAGAAAGACTGCGACTGGAAGGTCGTCATCGCCGTTCGCTTCGCCGACGAAGGTCGCAAAATCCGCCAGGCCATCCTTGTTCAAGTCGCCGACCGCAACCTCGGCAGGATCGATCTTGATGGCCGGGTATTGTTTGTGAAAAGCTTCGGCCATTGTTGGCGAAAATGGCGGTGCAGCAGCTGCCGCACCGGCGAACAGCAGCGCGGCAAAGGGAGTCATGCGCATATCAGGTTCTCGATAGTATGACCAGCAGGCCGCGCATGTCTTCGCCGCTTTCCTGGCGCAGGATGCTCGGGGTAATTTCAGCGACAGTGAGGCCGTGGCTGCGTGCCAGCGCTTCGATGCCGGCGCGCGAATGCGCATAACGGCCGGAGGAGCGCAGGATGAAGCCCTCCGCGCCATCATGCGCCTCCACCGAGAAAGCGAAGCGGCCACCGTTGCGCAGCGCCAGCCGCGCTACCGAAAACACCGGCTTCAGGTCGCCCAGGTAAACGAAGACGTCGGCCGCAACAATTACGTCGACGCTGGCCGGGCGCACGCGCAAATAGCCCACTATCTCGCCGCAATACAAGCCGTCATACAAGCCGGTATCGCGGGCGCGATCCAGCATGTGCGGCGACAGGTCGACGCCTTCCAGCAGGCAGGCCAGGGGCCGCAGCAGCGGACCGCACAAGCCAGTGCCGCAGCCGGCGTCCAGCACATCGAGCTCGCCTGGCGGCAGGTGGCGGCGCAGCGCTTCCACCAGCAGGGATGGCGTGCGGTAGCGCAGCACGTCGACCAGGTGGCGGTCGAAGTTGCCGGCGTACTGGTCGAACAACGCCTTCACATAGGCCGCAGGCGAAGCGCCAGGCGCCTGTTCGGCACCCATGATAGCCAGCATGTAGCCAACGGTCTCGCTGTCCGCGCCAAACGAGAGCGCTGTCTGGTAGGCCGCGACGGCTTCTTCACGGCGGCCCATGGCGCGCAGGGTATTCGCCAGGCCAAGCTGGGCGCGCGCATAACGCGGGCGCACGGTCAGCGCATCCTGAAAGCTCGATAGCGCTTCCTCATGATCCTGGGCCCGCAGCAGCAAGGCGCCGCGCGAACACCACGCTTCGGCATATTCCGGCTCGATGCGCAAGGCGCGCTCGAAGCCTTCCAGTGCGTCGCCCGGTTTGCCCAGCGCCAGCAGCGAAACGGCGGCTCCGTGCAGGGCTTCCGGATAGGCGGGACGCACCCTCAGGGCCGTACCGAAGCTGTCCAGCGCCGCGTCATGGCGTCCCAGCGCTTGCAGCGCCAGTGCACGGTTGCACAGGGCATCGGCGTATTCTGGCGACAGGCGCAGCGCCGCATCGTAGCTTTCCAGCGCGCGATCAAGATGTCCCAGGTGGCGCAAGGCGTTGCCACGGTTGCTCAAGGCGATCGCGTAATCGGGCTGCAAGGACAAAGCTCGTTCGAAGCTTGCCAGCGCTTCGTCATAGCGGCCCAAATCCTGCAAGGCTACGCCGCGGTTGCAGTGGGCGATGGCGCGGCGGCTGTCGATGGCCAGCGCGCCATCAATCAGGTCCAGCGCGCGTTGCGGCTCGCCCTGCTGGCGTGCCAAGGCCCCGCTCAGGTGGAGGGCATCGAAATTGAGCGGCTGGGCGCGCAGCACTTCGTCGTAGAGAGCTTGCGCACGGGCCAGTTCGCCCTTCTGGTGCAGGGCGACGGCTTGTTTCAGGAGGGCATGTATTTCTTTCATGGGCGGTATTACACCAAGCCGTCACACTGGCGTCAAACGGCCGTCACATTCGGCCAGCAAAATGCGTGCACCTGGCGCTGCGGCGCCACTACCGGGGCCGGCGGTCGGGAAATATACCGGCACCACATTGACCAGCTTTTTTCTTTACAGCGACGCTGCCATCTGAAACACTGTCCTCGTGGATACTTTCGGATGCCCTCGGCCATGAGGCTGTTGCTCGCTGCACTGCTGTTTCAACTCGCCGACCCTGCCGGAGCCTGCACCCTGCGCCTGGCGCCGGAAGAATGGCCGCCCTATTTTTATCACAATGACAAGGAAGTGCTGGGCGGCGTCGATTTTGAGTTGCTGCAAGCCATTATGAAACACGCTGGTTGCGCCCTGCAGCTGGAAAAGGAAATGCCGCCAGCGCGGCGCAATGTCCTGTTTCAGCAAGGCAAACTGGACCTGCTGATGGCCGCTTCCGCCACCGAAGAGCGGCGTGGCTACGCCCGTTTCAGCCTGCCCTATCGCCAGGAGACGGTCGGGCTGTTCACCGTACCGGAAAAGGCGGGCAAACTGCGCCGCATCGACAGCTTCCAGGACATCGTCAACCAGCACGCCAGCCTGCTGGCGCCGCGCCTTGGCTATTACGGCGACGACTATGAACATGCCCTGCCGCTGCTGAATGCGGAAGGACGGCGCAGCACTTTCGGCACCTTCGAGCAAGGCATCAAAATGCTGGAAGCCGGGCGCGCGGACCTGATCATGGGCGACGCCCATGCCCTGCGCCATATCGCGCGGATGCAAAACGTCAAGATCGTGCAGCTGCCCTATATTCCCTACCGTGCCCCGGTGCACCTGATGCTGAATGCCGCCAGCACCACGCAGGCGCAGCTCGCCCGCATCAACCAGGCAATCACCCAGCTTGAGCAGAACGGCGCGCTGCCCGCCATCCGCGCGCGCTACGGCGTCAACTGATCACTTCCTGAATTCCGCGTAGGCGGCAGGAATATTGATCCCTTTGTGGACCCAGTCGTAGATGGCATAGCCCTTGAATGTGGGCAGGTCGGCCTGCGACTGCACCTGTTCCAGTGTCATGCCCTTGGCGTGGGCATCCTGCACGGCGGACTTCAAGGCGGCCAGGTAATCCAGGTGCCATTCATCGCCTCCTTGCCGATCACCGGGCCGTGTCCGGGCACGATGCGCGCGTCGGCAGGCAGGAAGTTGTAGAGGCGGGTCAGTGTGTCCAGCGTATCCTGGACATGGCCATCGAGCAGCCATGGCAGCGAAGGCCGGCCTGCGATCACCGGGTTGCCGGTGAAGGCGACCTTTGCCTGCGGGTCCCAGACCACCAGGTCGCCGCCGGTCTGCCCGAAGCCGAAGTCGATGATGTCGACGACTTTGCCGCCCAGGTCGACCTGGACGCGGCTGTCCTTGGCGACCAGCACGTCGCCGGTGCGCGGCTTGATCTTGTCGATGCCTCGCCCCTTGCCGAAGGCGCCTTCCATGAACTGGACGTCCTTGGCGAAATTGGCGTCCACGTAGGCTTTGGCCGCCGCATGCTGGATCACGGTGACCGATTTCGGCAAGTAGTAATTGCCGTAGGAGTGATCGCCATGGTAGCTGGTATTGACGGCGTAGCGCAGGGCACCGTGGCGCTTTGCTTCGTCCATCACCTGCTTGTGCAGGCGCTCGTTGATCATGGTGTCGACCACCAGGACACCCTTGCTGCCAGCCAGGATGCCGGAGGTGGTGGCGATCGGTACACCCTCCGCAGCCTTGCCAGCGTCAGCCGGCACCATGGCGTACACGCCATCGGCCAGCTTCTGCGCCTTTAATTCAACCTTGTTGGCGTCCCAGATCGGCTCAGCAGCCTGCGCAACACCGGCGGCCAGCAACAATGCAGCGGCAATCATCCCGATTTTCATGCGTCTCTCCTGTGAAGGGTTCATACGGCCCCCTCATCATAGGCGCATGCCGTGGAGAAGCGGAAAAATTTTCGGGCCCCGCGAGGCGCGCATTCATGGCGAACCGCGACGCAGGAAATCCAGTACTTCTTCATACAGCTTGAAGCGGGCCGCTTCCAGGTGCATCACGTGGGTGCCGCGAGGAATCGTCGTGTAGCGTGCACCCTTGATTGCAGCCGCCAACGCGCGAAAGTCGGCATCGCTGGGCCATGCATCCCATTCGCCCCGCACCAGCAGCACCGGCATTGCCAGCCGCGCGGGATCGTAATAGCTGCGGCCTTGCTGCAAGTCCGCCAGGTCGGCACTGGGGCCGGCGGGGAAGCGTACGGCGCCCTCGCTGCGCGCATCCGATGCCAGCCATTGCGCCCCCCAGCGGGTGTAGACATCGGGATGCAGCAGGGGTGGCTCCTGCGGCGGCCGCAAGCTGTCCATGGCGGCGATGCGCTGGGCTGGCGTCAATGACTCGTAAGCGTCGTGAGGCTTCGCGTGTGCCGGGGGCAGTACGGCTGGGTCAGGAACCGTACGCGGCGTAATCGCTGCAAACAGCACCAGCTTGGCCACCTTGGCCGCGTGCTCCTGCGCATAGCGCGCGGCCACGGAACCGCCCCAGGAATGCCCTACCAGCAGCAATTGCTGGTTGCCTGTCCTGCGCAGGATGGCTTCGACTGCGCTGCCCACGTCCTGTGCCACTTCGCGCGCCCGGCCCGGCGGCAACGGCACGTCCGCGGCATACCGGTCGGACAGGCCGTAACCAGGAAAATCAAGCGCGTACACGTCATAACCGCGTGCCGCCATCCAGTCCATCCACGACTGGCCATCCATGCGGAAATCGAAAGACAAGCCGGAGGGGAATGAAGAGCCATGCACGAACAGCACGGGCAGCGCGCCATTGCCACGGTCAGGTGCGGTATGGCGCATGCGCGCCACCAGGGCTGGCTGGTGGCTGGGGACATCGATTACTTCGTAGGCTGGCATGGCTGGCTCCTGTAAAAGCCATCATGCTAGCGGCGGCAACCTCGCAACAATTCGCCCGCGGGCGAAGGATGGATGCGTCAGCAAACCTTGAAGACGCGCAGCCAGTCGCAAGTCCACATGCTGACGCGGTGCAGTAGCCCGGCAGGATCGCCCCAGATAAAGAAGGCGACTGCAGCCAACACCAGAATGAGGACGAAACGCTTCATTTCAGCACATAGCTCGCCAGGACTGCCTGCACCTCATAAATGCTCAGGCGCTTGTTGAATTTTTGCGTAAACGGTTCTGCTGTACTCGAAATCCAGATCTTCAAGTCTGCGTCGAGGTCCAGCGTGCCGCCGGTCTCGATGCTGAAATGCGTCACGCTCTTGTAAGGGATCGAGTGATACTCCTTTTTGCTGCCCGTGACACCCTGGATATTCACCACCACCAGGCGCTTGTCAGTGAAAACAAAATAGTCGCGTATCAGTTGGTAAGCATGCTCCACTCGCTCATTTGGCGCAAGGATTTTCGCAAAGTCCTCACGCAAGTCCGCCACGTCAATCTTGGACGCGTTGCCCAGCATGCCATCAAGGATTCCCACTTCAAACCTCCTTCTCAGTGTTCAAAATGGGAATCTACCACGTTACCTGCGGCAGCTGGCTGGCGGCGTGGGTTCCACCACAAAGCTGTAATGGGCGGTGTAATCGCCCTGGATCGCTTGCGTGCCCGAGGCGCCTGCGTTGGGGCCGATGATATAGGTCTGCGCCTTGGGTATGCCACCATCGGCGTAGGCCGCAATATCGGTGGTGGCGTTGCCGTACGCCCGCACGATATTCAGGCCGACCGTGTTGCGCAGATAGCGCACATAGTCAGTCTTGAACTGTTGCGTATCTGGTGGAATCGGGCCATCGCCGTAAGGGTTGGAATGGTAATGCCATTGGCCCATATTCTGGATTTTCAGCCACTCCAGGCCATCCTTCGTTACCCAGTAAGGCCGGCCGGTAAGGAAGATCACCTGGTAGCCTTTCTGGCGGTAGGCATTCACGACCTGGGGTGCGAAGGAATACGCCGTCGCGGTCTTGACGCCCACATAATCGGCGTAAGCCTCGAAATCGTTGATCGTCAGCGTGCCGTCAATGTCGAACAGCACCGCGTCGCGGTTCGGATCGACCACGCTCAGGTAGCCGTTGGTGCTGCTCAGATCGCCCTCCACTACAAAGCGCACCACATAATCGCCGACCGGGCGCACGCCCAGCGGCACATTCACCTTGCCATCGCCATTGGTAACAAAGCTGCCAAGATACTGCCACTGCTGCATGCCGGTGCCGTAAAGATAGGCATGCACGCGTTCACCTTCCAGGTCCTTGTGCAGCACCGCGTCGTAATCGAATTTGCCTGTCATCGTCGCCGGTTGGCCAGTTCTCACGATCACGTCATGCGCCATATGCCACGGCTTGTACAAGCCGGCGAGGATGGTATTGCCAAAGTTGGCAAAAGCCTGGCGCGCGGGGCCCGACAGGGCAGGCGAGTTGGCCGCGGTCACGTAGTCCGGGCAAGCTGCCATGGCAGGCAAGGTGGAAATGGCACACGCAATGGCGACCGCACGGCGAACGGTTTTCAGCATCTGTTCCTCCTTTAAGTGAGTGGTGCCGGCCAAACTAGCAGGACTTTGCTACAAGTAAATGACCGCACGAGCCAAAATCTTAGAGGTGAACCTCCATCGTGCGCAGTCCCGTACTGGGGTAAGTTTTCCGGTTCAGGGCAACCATTTTCGGAGGCAGAATGAAGCTGGCAGGCGTCATCATCGTTTCTCTCCTGTTCGGAATGCAGGCATCGCACGCAGCGGACCTGGGCCTGGGCATCCGCACCCAGTACGACGTGGCCATGGATACGCCGCTCAATCGCATCCAGGTGCTGGGTGCGCATAATGCCTGGAACGACAGCGGTGCCACCTGGGCCAACCAGCGCTGGCCGATGAACCAGCTGCTCAATTCAGGCGTCCGCAACGTCGACCTTGACCTCCACATGAACAATGGCGAGGTGCAGCTATGCCACCAGGACTGCTCGGCGATCTACGGTGCTGCCGACAACTATCCCAATGAGTTGTGGAAGATCCGCAACTGGCTCGACGCCAATCCAAAGGCGATCGTCTTCGTCGACCTGGAGGACCGCGCCAACAGCCAGGCCGGGGTGGTGGGGCCACTGACGACGGTCTTCGGCTCCCTGCTGTACAAGCCCGCCGACAAGCCCGCCGACCGCTGGGAATCGCCGCGCGAGATGATCGCACGCGGCAAGCGCGTGATCGTCAAGTCGGCCAACAACACCTATGATGGCGCCGTGATCTGGCAAGGCCCGCTGTTCGCCACCGGCGCTGCGGGCGGCTGGAACAGCCGGCAGGTCAAATTCGTCAACACCGCCAACTGCACGGTCGATGGCGTGCCGATCGACCAGGAAAAGATTTACGCGGTGTCCGACTCCAAGCTGGGCAAGGACGTGCTGCCCGATTCCTGGGTCGACGAAACCGGCACCATCGACGCCGCCAACATCCCGCCCCTGATGCGCTGCGGCGTGGACAATGTCGATGCCGATCGCTGGGACGAAGGGATGATCGCCGCCGCCATCTGGTCCTGGGCCGACGGCGAACCGAACGACGCCAACAACGAGGACTGCGCGCAAATGCGTGCCGACGGGCGCTGGAACGACGCCGCTTGCAGCGCGTCTGCGCGCTTCGCCTGCCAGAACAAGGTGCAGCCCGACGACTGGCGCGTCACGCCGGCAGCCGGTGCATGGCAAGGCGGCAAGCAGGCGTGTGCCGCAGCCTTCGGCAGCGGCTTCGCTTTTTCCGTTCCAGCCAACGCCTATATGAACGAACGCCTGCGCCTGGCCGCCGGTGCCAATCCGGTCTGGCTCAACTACTCGGACCAGGCGGAAGAAGGCAAGTGGGAAAAGTATGACGACGCGCCAACACGCTGGGATACCGGCGCCTATGGCAATAACGAGGATCGTGCACAAACCCTGCGCCTGCCAGGCGCCGTCGCGGTACGTGTCAACGTCAGCGGCTCCCTTGGTGCCGGCGACGTCCTGCGCATCTACGACAGCAATCGCCGCTTGCTGCAAACCTTCAGCGGAGCGCTGGCGCATTCACTGGTCGTAGCCGACAACGGCATCATCGCGCAACTGGTGTCCGACGGCGCAGGCACCGCCAGCGGCGCCAGTGTCAGCATCGAAGCGCTTGCCACTTCCTGGAACAGCGGCGCCTACGGCAATAATGAAGACCGTTCCCAGTGGCTGACCATTCCCGGCGCGGCTGCGCTGAAAGTCTACGTCAACGGCAGCACCGACGCCAACCGCGACTTCATCCACGTCTATGACCGCAACGGCGCGCTGGTGAAATCGCTGTCCGGCGCTATCGCCACCAGCTTCATGGTCAGCGGCGACAGCGCACGCCTGCGCCTGGTGTCGGATGGTTCCGTCACCGGGGCGGGCGTCACCGCCAGCGTCAAGCCGGGCAGCGCTTACGTGTTCCGCAAGCTGGTCGATGGCCGCGGCAAGTGCATGGACATCGAGGGCAACAATATGGCCAACGGCACGCCGGTCCACCACTGGAGCTGCCAGGGCCAGGTGACGCAGCTGTGGTACCAGGACCCGGATGGCCTCCTGCGCAGCAGGAGCAATCCGGACAAATGCGTCGACGTCTACGCCTTCGGCACCGGCAATGGCGCCAAGCTGGGGATCTGGGACTGCAACGACAAGGCCAACCAGCGCTTCTCCTGGTCGGGCCAGACCTTGCGCCCGGCGCACGCGCCAGGCAAGGCAGTCGATGTCAAGGATGCCTGGTGGGGATCATTCGACGGCCAGGACCTGCACCTGTGGGATTACCAGGAAAGCTGGGGCCAGTCCTGGCACTGGGAGTAGTCAGAATGTGAACCAGGCTGGCTGCAAACCTTCCGCAGCCATGCCTTCGGGGTCGGCCAAAGGCGCAAAGCGCTGCAGCCGGCCTTGCGCCTCCGACGCGTAGCGATGCGCGAAGTCCTCGCGCTCCGTTTTCGTCCGCAGGTAGAAGCTGTCGCCGGTGTGCAGCGAATAGTCGACATGGTGCCCCAGCTCGTGCAGCAAGGTGCGGAACAAGACCGTGTTGCGCACGCTGTCCGCAGTCGGGCGAAACTCATAGCCGCGCCGCGTGCTGACGATCTCGTGGCCATCGTCCCGCAAGCGTGCCAGCTCGCGTGCGGTCTCCGGATCGATGTGCTTCCCCCAGCGATAAGGCAGCAGCGAGCGTGCCTCCAGGATGATGGCCGGACCATCGAAGCCCTTGCCTTCAAAACGCCAGACCGCGCGTCCCCAGACCGGCGCATGCACCTCCTGCTTGCGGGTCGGCTGGCGTAGTACGACATAATCGACAAACGCAAGGTGCGCCATGGGTACCTGTGCCAGCACTGCCACGATATCGTCAATCGTGCAGGGATAGGCATAACCAGGCCGCACCGGCTCGACGATGAAGGCCAGCTCGCGCGCGCCTACCGTTCTCCTGACAATCACAGGGCTGGACAGTTGTTCGAAATAGGCGGTGCCCCGATTGCGCAGGAAAGGAATGTCGAAATCGTTATCGCGTCCAAGGCCGTTAGCCTTTGTGCCGGCATGCCGGTTGCGCCGCGTCGGTTTCCATCCAGGCCTCATGCCACCCTCCTTTCATTCGCCAGGAAGTCTGTCGCAGCGTAGGCGGCCAGCGGGCGGGCGAAGTAATAGCCTTGCAGCAGGTGGCAACCCAGCTTGCGCAGTTGCGCCGCCTGCAACGCGTCCTCAACGCCTTCCGCCACCAGTTCAAGGCCAAGGTTGCGCGCCAGGCCAACCGCTGTGGCGCAAATTTCCAGGTCTTTGGCAGACTTGCCGATATCGCGCACAAAGCTGCGGTCAAGCTTGAACGCGTGCACCGGCAGCAGCTTCAGGTAGCCGAGCGAAGAATAGCCTGTGCCGAAATCGTCGATCGAGAGACGCACGCCCAGGCTGCGCAAGGCTTCCAGCCTTTCAATCGAGTGTTGCGGATCCTGCATCAGCACGGATTCCGTGATTTCCAGTTCGAGGTCGGCCCCCTGCAGGCCGGCGCGCTGCAAGGCCGCCTGTACGGTATCACCCAAATCGGACACCAGCAACTGCTGCGCCGACAGGTTGACCGCCACGCGCACTTGGGTGAAACCGTTTTCACGCCAGAGCGCCAATTGCCGGCAAGCGGCATCTATCACCCACGAACCGATCGCGGCGATCGCGCCTGTCGCTTCCGCCAGTGGGATGAATTTATCCGGCATCACCAGCCCCCGCGTCGGATGGTGCCAGCGTATCAGCGCCTCCATGCACACCACGCGATCCGAGGCCGCGCAAACTTGCGGCTGGAAGTGCAGGATGAACTGCCCTTTTTCAAGCGCGTCCTTCAACTCGGCTTCAAGACCGATGCGTTCAATGAGCGACTGCTGCAGCGCCGGCTGGAACACGCGCAGGTTGCCCGGCCCGGCGTCGCGCGCCTGGTGCAGAGCAAGCGCCCCCGATGCCAGCAAGTCTTCCGCCGACGAAGCATGGTCGGGATAGAGCGCCACGCCGGCGCTGAAGGTCATGTTCAACACGGTTCCCGGAATCGAGAAAGGCGGCTTGACCGCGGCCAATATCGCTTCCACTTCGTGCTCAATGCCAGCCCAGGTCTTGTGGCCGGCAATGCCGACCACGAAACGCGCGCTGCCCAGGCGCGCCACCAGCATGCGTTTGCCGCAATGCTGCCGCAGGCGGTGCGCTACTTCCACCAGCAACTGGTTGCCGGCCTCATAGCCGCGCGTGCCATTGATGATCGCGAGCCGGTCCATGTCAAGCAGCAGCACCCCCATCCTGGTCAAACTCGATTCGCTCTGCACGAACATGGCGTGCAGCTTTTGCAGCGCACCGGCGCGATTGGGCAACCGCGTCAGCGCATCGTTGGTCAGGGCATGTTCGAAGCGCAGGCTGGCGCGCTTGTGACTTTCCACTTCACGCTCCAGCGCCGCACTGATACGGATTTTCTCGGTCATGCGCTGGGTGGCTTCGCGCCGCACCAGCAGCAGGTAGGAAGCGGCGAGGAACAGGAAACCAAAGCCGCTCAGGTACGGCAATTGCAGCCAGCCCGCATCGGAGGCGCCGCCAAGCGCCGTGGTGACGATAATCAGCACCACCGAGACCCACACCAGGCGATTGGAAAAGCGCGCACGTTCGCGCCGGACACGCATGCAGAAGATGGCGGCATACACCGCAGCGCCCAGCGACAGCAGGCGGGTGATGGCATACGCTGGCGTGGTCTCCCCTGCGAGCAGGAAGGCAGGGTCGCCCCACATCAGTACACCCGGGACCGCGGTCGAGAGAGTGGAAAAACGGTAGCCAAAAGGCGCTGCGAAATTGTTTGCTGCCAGCGCGAGGGTCACCAGGGCCACCGCATACGACAGGCGGAACGCCCATCTGCGCTGGTCCAGCGAGGCAAGCAGGTACCAGACCTGCGGCACCAGCAGCAAGGAGAAGAAGTTCACCCATTTATGTGCGGCGACGGCAGCCGCCAGGTTGGGGGCAACCAGCTGCCGGACATTGGAGAGCTGGAACAGTGCGAACGTCAGGCACAGTGCGGAAAAGGTCCAGCAAGCCCGCACGTACGAACTGCTGCGCGCCAGCAAGGCCGCTTGGAATGCACACATTGATAGCGCTCCCACGGAGACCAGGTAGAGCGAAGCAATGGGAGTATCCATACGGTCCTCGGTTTTCTTTTTGGCAATTCGCGTTATTCTATTACAAACACGGGAGCCGGCCATTGTTCTTTAAAAGGAAACCAGTTGGCAGAAATTGCGCCTTTCGCCCGAGCCTGTGCTGGCACATACTGACTTGGTAGTTATACCAAGACCAGCACCGGAGTTCTTTATGAAAAGTGTCATCGGCGCCTATAGCGCGCCACGCCAGCATTGGGTCGGGAACGGTTTTCCCGTCCGATCGCTGTTCTCCTACCATGGCATGGGGCCGGAGCTCAGCCCCTTTTTGCTGCTGGACCGTGGGGCGTGGTGGTCGCCGTTTGGGAAGATTGATCCGCACAGCGTGGTTCAGCAGCGGAGCGGTGAGGATGAACACCACCATCAACACCAACATCACGTCCACCCGCGGCGTGAGGTTGATTTCGCTGACCACGTCGGCGCTGTCCCTGCCAGTAGTGAATGCCATGATGCTGCCGCTCCTGCCGGCAGGCCGGCTGTCGGTGCTCCCTGCACGACAGCGCTGCGCTGCGGCGCCTTGGCAGCCGGCGGATTCGCTACAAGGAAGATGTTGCGCTGGGCGAGTTTGACGAAGTCGGTCGCATAGTTTTCCAGTTCCGCTGCCGTGACCTTCAGGCGCCGCACATAGAAGTTAAAGGCCAGTACCGCGGGCACCGCCACCGCGATGCCGACGCCGATGGCGATCAGTGCTTCGCCGCAGAACGCGGGTCGTGGAACATCAGTGCCTTGGCGCGTATCGACAGCGCCATGCCGTAACTATCTGGAAAAGTCAGTAGTTTTTGGCACACTAATCATTTCAAGTTATCAAATGCGCGGACTGGATATAGCAGGCCGCCGCACTATGCGGCAGCTTCCCTTTGCTCCATGAGGAAGTTGGTTGCAGCGTATGCCGCGAGTGGGCGCGCGAAGTAGTATCCCTGCAACAGGTCGCAACCCAGGTGGCGCAGCTGCGCCGCCTGCACTGTGTCTTCCACGCCTTCGGCGACGATTTCGAGGCCAAGGTTGCGAGCCAGGCCAACAGCGGTGGCGCAGATCTCCAGGTCTTTCTCGCTGCTGCCGATATCGCGCACGAAGCTGCGGTCAAGCTTGAACGAGTGTACCGGCAGCATTTTCAGGTAGCCCAGCGAAGAGTAACCCGTGCCGAAGTCGTCGATCGAAAGGCGCACGCCCAGGCTGCGCAAGGTTTCCAGTCTTTCGATCGAGCGTTGCGGGTCCTGCATCAGCACCGATTCCGTGATTTCGAGTTCCAGGTCGGCCCCCATCAGGCCTGCGCGGCGCAGGGCCGACTGCACGTTGTCGTCAAGGTCGTCCAGCAGCAGCTGCTGCGCCGACAGGTTGACCGCCATCCGCACCTCGCTGAAGCCGAGGGCGCGCCAATCCTGCAACTGCTTGCAGGCGCTGTCGATCACCCAGTGCCCGATGGCCGCAATGGTGCCTGTCGACTCGGCCAGCGGAATGAATTTGTCGGGCATCACCAGCCCCAGTTCCGGATGCTGCCAGCGGATCAGCGCCTCCATGCCCAGCACGCGCTCCGTGACGGCGCAGACCTGTGGCTGGTAATGCAGGAACAGCTCGCCGTTGCCAAGCGCTTCCTTCAACTCATTCTCCAGGCCGATGCGCTCGCTCAGCGACTGTTGCAGCGAAGGGTGGAATATCCGGGTATTGCCAGGCCCTGCATCGCGCGCCTCATGCAGTGCCAGTCCCGCCGACGCCAGCAGGTCTTCCGCCGATTCGGCATGGTCCGGATAGATCGCCACGCCTGCACTGAAAGTCATGTTCAGCACCGTACCGGCAACCGTAATGGGTGGCTTGATCGCAGCCAGAACCCCCTCCACTTCACGTTCAATGCCGGCCTGCGTCTTATGGCCCGCAAGGCCGACCACAAAACGCGAGCTGCCAAGGCGGGCCACCAGCCGGCGCTTGCCGCAATGGTCGCGAAGGCGTTGCGCCACTTCGATCAGCACCTGGTTGCCGGCCTCGTAGCCGCGCGTGCCATTGATGATCGCCAGTCGGTCCAGGTCGAGCAGCAGCACCGCCATGCGGGTCATGCTCGATTCGCTCCAGACCGACATGGCGCGCAGCTTCTCCAGCGCGCCTTCGCGGTTCGGCAAGCGGGTCAATTCGTCATTGGTCAAGGCACGCTCGATGCGCCTGCTGGACAGCTTGTGGTTCTCCAGTTCGCGTTCCAGCGCGGCGCTGATGCGAATTTTCTCGGTCAGGCGCTGGGTCGCTTCACTCCGGACCAGCAGCAGGTAGGAGGCAGCAAGGAACAGGAAGCCGAAGCCGCTCAAGTACGGCAGCCGCAGCATGCCGGTATCGGTTGCACCGCCCAATGCCGTCGTCACGACCAGCAGCGCGGCGGAACTCCACACCAGGCGGCTGGAGAAGCGCGCCCGCTGGCGTTGTACGCGGACGCAATACACCACTGCAAACGCAGCCGCACCGAGTGACAGCAGGCGGCTCACCGCATAGGCGGCTGTTGTCTCACCGGACAGCAGGAAGGCATGCCCGCCCCACAGCAGTTCCGTCGGCGCGCCAGTCGCCAGGGACGAAAAGCGGTAGCCATACGGCACCATGAAATTGTCGACCGCCAGCACGGCCGAGATAACGGCGATGCCGTAGGTCAGCCGGAACGCAGTCTTATGCGGGTCAAGCGCGGCGACCAGGAAACAGAATTGCGGCGCCAGCAGGAGCGAAAAGAGATTGACCCATTTGTGCGCAGTAATGGCCTCTGCCAGCCCGGGCGCCAGTTGCTGCTGCACGTTGGCGTACTGGAAGCAGGCAAACGTCAGGCAGATTGCCGCAAACGCCCAGCATGCCCGGCCATAGGAGCTGTTGCGCGCGACCAGGCCTGACTGGAATGCGGCCATTGCCAGCGCACCCGCGGAGATCAGGTAAAGCGAAGCAATGGGAGTGTCCATATGACCTTGTTAATTGCTGTTTTCAAAGGCGATAACCTCGTCGCCTGCTTGCGCCTCGCAGCCCGCGCCCATCGCCTCCCAGCCACGCCGGATCACGATATGGTTCGCGTTATAGCAAAGCTCAATGCGTCGCGCTTGTGGCGCTTCGCGGCGAACAAAATGCTCAATCGACGACGGCATGCTGACGCGCATGGTCTGCGCGCGCAAGTCCTCATCGGGATGGTCAACCACATGCACCAGCGGCACAAAGTGTGCGGCGATCACCAGCGTGCGGCCAACATTGACCGGCTCCGCCTCATAGCCGCGCTCACGCAGCCAACGCTGCGCGTCCTCGCGCTGCGGGGTTGCGGCGCCCCAGGCGCTGGCGATCAGCTCCAGCAGCCACTGGTTGCAGTTCTGGTAGCGCGTACTGTAAGCGTAGGCGTTGGCGCTGTATTCGCCGGCCAGCAGCGACAGCGGCGTTTGCGCGTCCAGCGCGGCCGCTTGCAGTGCACCGGCCTGCCCTTCCGGCAACAGCACCATCGACAGGTGGCCTTGCGACGGTTCTTCTGCGCCGAGCACGAAACCGGCCATGCCCTGGTCGAAAATGCGCGGGCGCTTTTCGTCGCACGCGTAATAAAGCTGGCGCACCGACCACGGGCTGTTTGGATTGGCCTTCAAAGCCACGCCGGCATGCGAGTAGCGCAGGCCGAGGCGCGCCAGGTCAAGGCCGGCGCGCGACACCACGGCGGCCGTGGCGCCGGAGTGTTCCAGTTCATCTTTCACCACGGCTGCGAAACGCAGCACGTGGTCCTGCGCCGCCGCCGTGACTTTCGCCGGACGGTCGCAGAACATCATCCCACCAGCCTGCGCTGCGGCATGCCAGCCGAGCGCCAGGCAAGCGGCGGTCAGATGGCGTGCGAGCGCAGTTCGCGTTGCCATGCGTCGTCAAGGGCCAGGAAAAAGGCCTGGCGCGTGTCGGCGTATGCGAATTCGTAGCCGTATGGGCGCTCGCTGACTTGCACCAGAGCGCCGGCAGGCAGCGCGCGGTCAGCCAGGGCGGCTTTCGGCACGGTCAGGAAGAATTCATTGCCCTGGCCTTGCAGTTTCAGGCGGGTGGCGCCTGGCTTGCCTGGCGCTTCGGCCACATCGATCACGCGGTACTGGCCCGCGGCCACTTTCTTGTCGTCGCCGCTGGAGCTCTTGCTCGAACCGCCGATCGAGTCGGAAATGCTGCCGGAGGATTTGGAACCGGCGCTCGATGCGGACGAAGCGAAGCTATCGGCTTGGGCAGGGATAGCGATGGCAGCCGCCAGCGCGGACAGGGCGACGGCGCGACGCAGGAATTGCATGGACATTGATGGATTCTCCGGTTGAAAAAACGTCGCGTGGATTATACGCGTACTCTTGGGCGGCGCGACCGCCCGCATGCTGACATAATGTTTGCTTTGCTTTTTTTGCAATTTCATCGCAATGGAACATCACGTATCTCCCATCGCTGTCGAACTGCTCACCAAAGAACTGGCCCACGAGGCCAAAGAGCAGCGAGAGGGCATCGTCCTGAGGCTTCACAGCGCCTTTTTGCGCATGGCAGACGCCCTGCAGCCTTTCCGCGAACTGTGGCAAGGCGGAGGTGCAGCCGCGTACCAGGCTGCTGCGGAATGCGGCTGGAATCCACCTCATGCCAAATGGCTGCGTGCCAAGCGCAGCGTGTTCGATGCGGAACTTTGGGGCGGCGTTTCGGGCGCGATGCGTGAGGCAGCAGTGCCCGGCGACGGCGCGCAGTCCACTGAAGCCGACGAATGGGTGTGGTGGAAAGAACCTTTGGGCGGCCTTTCCGCCATCACGGGGATCCAACTCGTACCCGGTAGCTTGCCCGACGCACCGCATGACTTCACTGATGGCGCAACGGGTGGCGGCGCTAACTTCGCGGCAAGGCTCCATGAGCACCGTGCTGCGGTCTTTGGCTTGCCCGCCTTGATCACCAAGGGCGACAGGCAAGGCATTGACGATTTCCTCGATCATGTACTGCCCGTTATCCGGCCCAAATTCGCGCGCGAGGTCCATGCTTCACATAACCGCCAACTGATCGATGAACTGCTGGCGGAGCATGACAGCATGCTGACCTGGCTGGCATACATGGAGATGGTTTTCGAGGCGGTTCCGCCAGCCCTGTACGCCCACCTGGCCGGCCCCGGCGGCGCCACCCTGATGCTCGAACTGCGCCTGATGCTGCCGCTCGCCTTGCTCTGCACCGGGCCTGCAATCGAAGACGCCATCGACGAATTGGCCGGAAAACTGCAATGCTTCGTCGAGGACGACGAAGACCCTGCACCACTTGACGCCGCCGTACTGGAGTTCGCCGATATGCTCACGGAACTCATGCGCGCTGCCAAAGAAGTGCATGAACTGGAGGAATTGCTGTCTGAAGCACACATCGAGGAACTGGAATTTCCTTTCCCGGCCCGCTCCGATCTGCGAACGCGCAAGGCAGCCATCCGCAGCGACAAATCTTGCCGCGCATGCGGCAGCCTCGAACATCGCGGACATGGCGTTCGCATGGGCACAGTTGCATACGAATGAAAGGCGCACGATGACCGACTTCGACAAAGAATATTACTTCCTCAGCCGCGGAAATGATGAAGGAACGCCATCTCCCACCCCTTTCTACGAAACGGATGAACGAGAGTACTGGAAGACCCCACTGGTTCCCGATTCGCCGCCACTGGCCTTTTACAACAGCGGCAAACGCTACAACCGTCAGCGGGGCATCAAGCCGGTGCAGTCTCCGCCCGATGTGATGTTCGAAAGAGATAATCTCATTGTGCGCAAGCCCTTGCGGGACGCGCTATTGCAACACAATGTTGCGGGCATCTTCACGCATCCCGCCTGGTACGTGCACGACGACAAAAGCCTGCATGACGACTACCACTACATCGGCTTCCACAAAAGGTTCGATTGCTGGGACAGGGAGTTATCCGAACACTCTGGCCAGGACGAAGATGCCGACCCGACCGACTGCGAACCGAATGTCTGGACCTTCCGCCTGGATGCACAGCTATTGGCCCGGACACCCCTGAACGAGCGGCTACTGTTCCTCATGGGCGGCTGCTTCCTGCCTCAAGTCGTTTGCCACCAGATCCTGCTGCCGCTGTTCCTTGGTGGAGAAAACAGCGGCATACAAGCGGCTCGCGTCGACGATTATTGAGAACGTGCGGAGATTGCTATGCAGCGACCCGTGGATACGTGAACGCCACGAAGTGCGTCAGGTTGAGCAGGAAGTGGGCCGCAATCGCAATCTCGATACGCCGTGTCTTCGAGTACAGCAGCGCGTAACCCAGGCCGGCCAGGCTGGCGAGGATACCAAACTGCCAGCCGCCGCCCAGGTGGGCGGCCCCAAACAGCAAGCCTGAAACCACTACGGCCACATTCTCGCCGTAGCGTGCAAGCTGCCCCTGGATGACGCCGCGGAAAAAGGCTTCCTCCGCCACGCAGACGAACAGCAGGTTGACGATGGCGAACAGCGGCAAGTAGGGCGACAGCTTGAAGTCAGGGCGGACAAATCCGGTTGCCCAACCGGCGCTGAACACCACAACCAACAAGGCTGCCAGCACCAACGCCTGCGACCTCAATGCGGTGCCGAAGTCCCGCCAGGAGCTGGCGTGTCGGCAGAAGAACACCAGCAGCACAAGGCCGACCACTCCCTTGTCGAAGTTCGCATACATCGTGTATGGCGCGGAATCCGCCGATAGCCGGACATCCTTCAACAGCAAGGGATTGTCGTAGCCAGGAACGGCGTGCATTGCAAGCGCCAGGGCCAGAAGCAGCGTCAACAGGGTGAACGGCACGCGCACAGCGGCCTTGCCATGACGGGCTGCCAGCCATGCGAAAGCCAGCAAAGCGGCGATGCTGGCCAGGGCGGCAGGGCGCAGCACGCCTGCCGCCAGGCCGGATGCTGTCGCCAGGCCGAGCAAGACGAGCCAGAGGTGGCGCCAATACGCCGGCCGCTGTTCATCCGCGGCCGCCAGGCCGGAGCTTGCAATCGAAAGGCCCAGCAAGCCAAACGGCAGCCAGGCTGGAACGGAAGTCAGCGACATCGTCCTGTCAGGCGAACTTGGAGAAGTCCGGCTTGCGCTTCTCGAAGAAGGCGGTGAACGCTTCCTTGGCTTCGGCACCGGTCAGCATGGCACCGAACTGCGCGCTTTCCACGTCGATATGGGCCTTCAGCGCTTCGCGGCCGGCCTTCATCAGGCGCTTGGTCTGGCGGATCGACTCGGCCGGCAGCGCGACCAGCTTGGCCGCTTGCGCCTGGGCGTGCGCCAGCACCTGGTCGGCCGGCAGCAGCTTGGAGATCAGGCCCATGTCGTAGGCTTCCTGCGCGCTGAACGGTTCGCCCAGCATCAGCTTTTCTGCCGCGCGGGCGTGGCCGCCATTCGCAGGCAGCAGCATGCTGGAGCCGAATTCAGGGCACAGGCCCAGGGCCGCGAAAGGCACCGAGAACTTGGCGTTGTCGGCGGCGTACACCAGGTCGCAGTGCATCAGCATGGTGGTGCCGATGCCGATGGCGGCGCCGTTCACGGCTGCCACGACTGGCTTGGTGCTGTTGAACAGGGCTTTCATGAACTGGATCACGGGACGGTCGCTGAATGCCACGCCGTCATTGGCAGCGGTGGTCATTGCGAAGTCGACCAGGTCGTTGCCGGCGGTGAAGATCTCAGGCTTGCCGGTGATCAGGATGGCGCGCACTTCGGTGTCGCCCTCGGCAGCATTGATGGTGTCGGCCATAGTCTGGTACATGGCGGAGGTGATCGCGTTCTTACGGTCCAGGCGGTCGAACTCGATGGTCAGGATGCCGGCGGCTTTGCTGGTGAGGATTGCCATTCTTCGTTGTCTCCATTCTTAAAACCGGTAAACCGGTGTCAGACCCAAGGGTCTGACACCTGCTGCTCGCCGGGCGGTGGATGTAAAAAAGGCGGGCCAATCGACCCGCCTTGCTAGCTATGTCTCGCGCGGATTATACGCGCTCGATGATGCCTGCTGCGCCCATGCCGGCGCCTACGCACATCGTGACCATGCCGTACTTCAGCTGGTTGCGGCGCAGTGCGTGCACCACGGTCGCAGCGCGGATCGCGCCGGTTGCGCCCAGTGGGTGGCCCAGGGCGATTGCGCCGCCCATCGGGTTCACTTTGCTGGTGTCCAGGTTCAGGTCGCGGATCACGGCCAGTGCCTGTGCGGCGAACGCTTCGTTCAGTTCGATCCAGTCCAGCTGGTCCTGGGTGATGCCGGCAGCGGCGCAAGCGGCTGGGATGGCGACCTTAGGACCGATGCCCATGATCTCCGGCGGCACGCCGCGTACGGCGAACGAGGAGAACTTGGCCAGCGGGGTCAGGTTGTGTTCCTTCAGGATCTTCTCGGACACCACGATCAGCGCGCCGGCGCCGTCGGACATTTGCGAGGAGGTCGCGGCGGTCACGGTACCCTTGGCGGCGAACACTGGCTTCAGCTTGGCCATGCCTTCCAGGGAAGCGTCGGCGCGCGCGCCTTCGTCGGTATCCACGACACGCTTGCCAACCTTGATCTCGCCGGTGCGCAGGTCAGGGGTGCGGGTGATGATTTCGACCGGGGTGGTCTCGTCCTTGAAGAAGCCGGCTTGCTGGGCGGCGATCGCCTTGCGGTGCGATTCCAGTCCGAAGGCGTCCTGGTCTTCGCGGCTGATCTTCCACTGCTGCGCCACTTTCTCGGCGGTCAGGCCCATACCGTAGGCCAGGCCCACGTTCTCGTCCTTGAAGGTGTCCATGTTGATCGATGGGTGGTGGCCCATCATCGGCACCATCGACATCGATTCCACACCGCCGGCGATCATCACGTCGGCTTCGCCAACGCGGATGCGGTCGGCAGCCATGGCCAGGGCGGTGATGCCCGAAGCGCAGTAGCGGTTGATGGTCACGCCGCCCACGGTGTTCGGCAGGCCTGCCAGCACCACGGAGTTACGGGCGATGTTGAAGCCCTGCTCTGCTTCCGGGAAGGAGCAGCCGACGATCGCGTCGACGATCAGTGCCGGATCCAGGTTAGGCACGGCAGCCATGGCGCCCTTGATGGCGGCGACCAGCAGGTCGTCCGGGCGGGTCTTGCTGAACATGCCGCGCGGTGCTTTACCGATCGGGGTGCGGGTTGCGGCG
>Ga0065165_1000818_pt1 | contig 41213 bp, 25 predicted proteins | sample AraplaMF_Cvi_mMF_FD_63813 | JGI IMG/M metagenome (GOLD analysis project Ga0065165, IMG submission 63813) | Arabidopsis root microbial communities from the University of North Carolina, USA - plate scrape MF_Cvi_mMF (version 2) (version 3) | ecosystem: Host-associated > Plants > Roots >... | reverse complement strand
CGGATCGCCGTGGCGGCGATATCCAGTGGGGTGATGGCGATATGCACCACCGTGCCGGCCGGACCACGCACGCGCTCGGCGTGCCGTCCGGCCGCGAAGTCGGCCAGCGGGCCCGCTGGCGCGTAGCTGCCGCCAGGCCGGGTCAGCACGCCCACGTGCGCGAACGTGAAGAGGTCCTGCCACAGATGCCAGGAGGCCAGACCGGCGAAGGCGTCGGCCCCCAGCAGCAGCACCAGGGGGCGGTCGGGCCCGATATCGGCCCGCAGTGAGGCCAGCGTGTCCACCGTATAGGACGGCCCGTCGCGGTCCAGTTCGCGGGTGTCGAGGGCAAGACGTTCCTGCCCGGCCAGTGCCGCGCGCAGCAGGGCCACGCGCCCGGCCGCATCGGCCACGGGGGGCGGCCGGTGCGGCGGGGTCCGCGCCGGGACGAGGCGCACCTCGGCGTCCAGGTCTTCGGCCGCCTCCCAGGCGGCACGCAGGTGCCCGTGGTGCACGGGATCGAAGGTGCCGCCAAGGATCGCGAGCGGTCGCATGGCGGTCATGCGAAGGCGGCCGCGGCCCGGGGCTCGGCGATCGCCGCGACGAGGCGCTCGGCTTCCAGCCACGGATCGCCCTGCTCGCGTCCCTTCGCCATGCGGTCGATGCGCGCGGCGCGCGCCAGACAGGCCATCCAGTGCTCGCGCGGGGCGCGGCGCAGGGCCTTGCGGAAAAGCTGCTCCCGGGCCGGCCACAACCGCTCGGCCTTGGCCTGGGCACCGAAGTCCCGCGCATTCGCGAGGCGCATGGCGAGCTGCAACTGATTCACCAGCCAGCCCATGAGGGCGATGAGCTCGTCGCCCTCGGCGCGAAGGCCGGCGAGAATGCGGAGCGCGCGGCCACCCTCCCCCGCGAACGCGGCATCGGTGAGCTTGAAGGCGTCGAAGCGGGCGCTGTCGGCGACCAGGGTTTCCAATGTGGCGGCATCGAGCGGGCGGTCGCCGGCGAGCACGACGAGCTTGTCGACCTCCTGGGCGGCGGCGAGCAGGTTGCCCTCCACGCGCTCGGCGAGCATGGCGACGGCATCGGGCGTGGCCTTCAGGCCGCGCGAGGCAAGACGCGCTCCGATCCACTGCGTCCACTCGTGCGGCCGCGGCGCGTTGAACACCACTTGCACGCCGTGCTGGTCGACGGCCTTCGTCCAGGCCCCCTCGTGCTTGCTGCTCCACTCGGTGGCGGTGATCAGCAGCGTGGTATCGGGCGGCGGGTCGCTCGCGAAGGCCGTGATCGCCGCGCCGCCGTCCTTGCCCGCGCGGCCGCCCGCCAGACGCAGGTCGAGCAGGCGTTGCGTGGCGAACAGCGACAGGCCCGCCGAGGCACGGGCGAGGTCGTCCCAATCGAACCGGCTGTCCGCTTCGAGCACGTCGCGCTCGCCGTAGCCCAGCCGCCGCGCCATCGCACGGACGGCATCCGCGGCCTCGAGCACCAGCAGTTCCTCCCCCGCCAGCAGGTACACCGGCGCCAAGCGGTCGCCGGCGAGGTGCTTCTGCCACTGCAGGGCGTTCAAGGGCACGCGCGCGGCCTGCTCAGTTCGACGGGGCCGGCACCTGCGCGGGCTGCGCCACGGCGGGATGCGCCGCGGCGGCCTGCAGGCGGAACAGGATCGCCTGGACCATGTCGCCGATGAGGCTGCGCTGCAGTTCCTCGGTCTGGCTGGCGGTACCGATGGTATTGGTCGCGTCGTAGCTGAACTCGCGCGACATGTCGATGCCCTGCGGAGGCACGATGACCGTGCCGTCCGAGGCCTTGGCGTTGAAGTCGACGTGGTACCGCACCGCGTATTCGGTGACGCGTGCGGTGCCGCTCACGGTAAGCGAATCGGTACGGAAGGTGTTCGAGGTGATCGCCAGCTCCGCGGCATCCGGCGCCGGTTCGTCGACCACGGTGGCGTTCGAGTTCTCCAGCGCGCGCCGGAGGTCCCGGTCGAGCTTGCCGCCGCCGGACACCGTCAGGTGGATCTTCTTCATGCCCGGCGGCAGCGAGGCGGTCTGCCGGAGGTGGAAGCCGCAGCCGGCGAGCAGGGCCACGGCCGACAGCAGCGCGGCGACGCGGAACGAACGGAGGAGGTTCGGGCTCATGGTTATCCTGCGACGATGTTGACGATCTTGCCGGGCACGACGATCACCTTGCGCACGGTCTGGCCTTCGAGCAGACGGGCCACGTTCGGCTCGGCCCGCGCCATGGCTTCCGCCTCGTCCTTCGAGGCCGATGCCGGCACCTCGATGGTAGCGCGAAGCTTGCCGTTCACCTGCACCGCGTAGGTCAGGGAGTCGCGAACCAGGGCGGCCGGGTCCACCTGCGGCCAGCCCGCGTCCTCGACCAGGGTTTCCCCATGTCCCAGCACCTGCCACAGCGCGTGCGCCACGTGCGGCGTGAACGGGTTGATCAGCTGCACCATGGCGGTGAAGGCTTCCTGCCGCAGGGCCGTGCCCTCGGCGCTGGCGTCGTCGAATTTGCCCAGCGCGTTCAGCAGCTCCATGAGCGCCGCGATCGCCGTGTTGAAGGACTGGCGGCGACCGATGTCGTCGCCCACTTTCTGTATCGTTTCGTGCAACTGGCGACGCAGCGCCTTGCGGGCGCGCCCATCCCCCGCGACACCGGCCGCCGGGGCCGACTCGGCGTGAGCGGACACATCACGCCACAACCGGCGCAGGAAGCGGGCCATGCCTTCCACGCCCGCTTCGTTCCACTCCAGGGACTGGTCCGGCGGGGCGGCGAACATCGAGAACAGGCGCACCGTATCGGCGCCGTATTTTTCGACCATCGACTGGGGGTCCACGCCGTTGTTCTTCGACTTGGACATCTTCTCCACGCCGCCGATTTCGACGGGCTTTCCATCCGCGCGCAGCACGGCACCGACGATGCGCGCGCGCTCGTCGCGCTGCACGTCCACGTCGGCGGGGTTGAACCACGTGGACGAACCGTCGGCTTCCTTCCGGAAATAGGTTTCGGCGATCACCATGCCCTGGCACAGCAGGTTCGTGGCCGGTTCGTCGCCGTGCACCATGCCCTCGTCGCGCATGAGCTTATGGTAGAAGCGGAAGTACAGCAGGTGCAGGATCGCGTGTTCGATGCCGCCGATGTACTGGTCGACCGGCGCCCAGTAGTTCGCGCGCTCGTCGACCATCGCGTTCGCACCCGGACTGGTGTAGCGCGCGTAGTACCAGCTGGACTCCATGAAGGTGTCGAAGGTGTCGGTTTCGCGTTCCGCCGGGCCACCGCAGTTCGGGCAGGTGGTCTTGCGCCATTCCGGGTCCGCCTTGATCGGCGACTGCACGCCGGAGAACTCGACGTCCTCGGGCAGTACCACCGGCAGTTGGTCTTCGGGCACCGGCACCACGTCGCAGGTCGGGCAGTAGATCGCGGGAATCGGGCAGCCCCAATAGCGCTGCCGGCTCACGCCCCAGTCGCGAATGCGCCAGTTCACCCTGCGTTCGCCACGGCCGAGCGCCGCGAGTTTCGCCGCGATGGCCTCGAAGGCTTCCTTGAATTCCAGCCCGTCGAACTCGCCCGAATGGATAAGAGTGCCGTACTCCGTATAGGCCTCGACCGTCTGGATGCGGGCCTCGAACGCCTTCACGGTTTCCACCGCGGCAGAGGACTGGTAAGCGTCGGAGGTACCGCCATCGAGGGCATTCTGGACGGTATCGGTACCCTGCGCGGCCAGGTCGCGCTTCAGTTCGGCCACGGCGTCGACGACCCCGCGGTCGACGACGACCATCCTGATCGGCAGCGAGTATTTCTGCGCGAATTCCCAGTCGCGCTGGTCGTGGGCAGGCACGGCCATCACGGCGCCCGTGCCGTAGCCCATGAGCACGAAGTTCGCGACCCAGATGGGCAGCTTCTCGCCCGTGATCGGGTGGGTGGCATTGACACCCGTGTAATAACCGCGCTTTTCCTGTGTTTCCAGTTCGGCTTCGGACACGCCGCCGGCCTTGCAGCTTTCGATGAACTCGGCCAGGCCCTGGTTACCTTCGGCGGCACGCGTGGCGATCGGATGTTCGGCGGCCACCGCCAGATAGGACGCACCCATCAAGGTGTCCGGACGTGTCGTGAACACGGTGAGCGGTTCGCTCCAGCCGTCCACGTCGAAGGAAATCTCCAGCCCTTCGGAGCGGCCCAGCCAGTTGCGCTGCATCGTCTTCACCGCGTCCGGCCAACCGGACAGCGTGTCGAGGCCGTCGAGCAGTTCCTGGGCGTAAGCGGTGATCTTCAGGAACCACTGCGGGATCTCGCGCTTTTCCACCAGCGCGCCCGAGCGCCAGCCGCGTCCGTCGATCACCTGCTCGTTCGCCAGCACGGTCTGGTCGACCGGGTCCCAGTTCACGACGCTGTTCTTGCGGTACACCAGCCCCTTCTTCATCAACCGCGTGAACATCAGCTGTTCCCAGCGGTAGTACTCCGGCTTGCAGGTGGTGACCTCGCGGGTCCAGTCGTAGGCGAAGCCCATGCGCTTCAACTGCTCGCGCATGTGGTCGATGTTCTTGTACGTCCACTTGGCGGGCGCCGTGCGGTTCTTGATCGCGGCGTTTTCGGCCGGCAGGCCGAAGGCGTCCCAGCCCATCGGCTGCAGAACGTTGCGGCCCTGCTGGCGCTGGAACCGGCTGATCACGTCGCCGATGGTGTAGTTCCGCACATGGCCCATGTGCAGGGCACCCGAGGGATACGGAAGCATCGAGAGGCAGTAGTACTTCGGCTTGCCCGGGTCTTCGCTCACTTCGAAGGCGCGCGTGTCGTTCCAGAAGCGCTGTGCGGCGGCCTCGACGACGTCCGGGGCGTAACCGCCCTGCTCGCGCGTGCCCTGATCGTGGGTGTCCTGCATGGTGTTCGGTACCGGTGGGGATGCTCGGGTGGCCGCGCGGAAAACGCGGCGGTCAATCGCGGGAGACTATCCCACGGGGGCGGGAAGGCCAAGCCTTGCGGGCCACTGTGGCTTTGTGGCCCCTTCCCGTAGGAGCGCGCCCTGCGCGCGACATGTTTTCGCCCAGGTTGCCGGTTCTTGCGCGCCGGCTCCGAATCTCGGCCACAAAACATGTCGCGCGCGGGGCGCGCTCCTACCGGACAGCGAGCGGCGTTATGGGGCGGCGCAGGTCGCCGGCTGGCCGGCGGCCACCGGCCGCACGACCGCCGCCACCTGGTCGGCCACCTTACCCAGCGCGCGCTGGTGGGCCTCCACGAGGCTGTCGTAGCTCGATCCCGCCGGCTCCGCGACGCGCGAGGCGCAACCGGCCGACACGCCATCCGGGCCGCGCACGGACCAGGAGGCCTCCAGCGTGGCGTTCCCACCCACTTCCGAATCGAAGCGGCGCACGTCGAGCTGCACGCGCACGACTGTCGCTTCCTTGCCGCGCGGCAGGCCATGCACGTCGTGGGTGCCCAGACGGGCGGCAAGATCGGCCGAAAGCGCGCCACGGATCTCGTCGCCCAACGGGGAGGCCCAGCGCTCTCCGTCGAGCACGGCGATGCCGGTGGCGCCCTGGCGCAGCACCAGGGCCGGCTGATCGACCTGCGGCGGCACGCCCACAGGCAGGACGTCGATCGCGAAGGGCGCGGCCGCCGGCGGCAGGGGTGCCGACGGCGGCACCAGCGTGTGGAAGTGCGTGGGCGCCGAGGCACAGGCCCCGAGACCGGCCACGAGGCATGCGACACCGGCGAGGCGGACGGAGTGGATCATGGCTGTTCTTCCTTGCCCTGCTTGGTGGACGGGGTGGCGATCTTCGGCGGCGCATCCGCGCCTCGGCCGCGCAGCAGTGCTTCCGGATGCCGGCCGAGGTAGTCGGTGAACGCGCGCACGGACCGGACCGTGCGTTGCAGTTCCTCCAGCGTGTTGGCGATGTTCTGTTGCAAGGGCGAGTTCTCGGAGAGCGCATCGTTGGCCGTGCCCACCGTCTGGTTCACGCCTTGCAGCGTCTTCTTCGCCTCGGGCAGCAGGTCGCCGTTCACCTGCTTCAGCGTGCCGTGCAGTTCCTTGAGGCTGCCGTCCAGGTTGCGGCCGATCGAATCGAAGGGGATCTTCTCCACCTTGTCCACGATGCTGGAAATCTGCTCCTGCAGATGGTCGAAGTCGCCCGGCGTGGTGGGGATCTCCACCGGCTTCGCCTGCGCATCGAAGGACACCTTCTTCGCCTTCGGATCGAAATCGAGCGCGATGTAGAGCTGCCCGGTGAGGAGGTTGCCGGTGCGGGCCTGGGCGCGCAGGCCCCTGGCGACGAGCCCGGACATGATGCGCGGGAACAGCGTGTCGTCGTCGCCACCGACGGCCTTGGCAAGTTTCTCGTGCGCCTGGCCGAGACGCTGCGGATAAACCAGCGCGCCCACCACCACGGGGAAGGACTGCGTCGAAGGGTCATAGTCCAGGTTGACCGACACGACACGGCCAACCTTCACGCCCAGGAATTCCACCGGCGCATCCGTGGCCAGCCCACGGAGCGAATGCTCGAAGCGCATGCGGATGTAACGCGGCTTGCCGTCGGGCGGAGCCAGCGCCGTGGTCTGGTCGTTGAACAACGTGAACTCGGCCATCTCCGGCGCCGGCACCGCTTCGTGCGGGCCCGGCGGATCCTGGAAGGCCACGCCGCCCGCGATCACCGTGGCGAGCGACTGGGTATTCATCTTCAGGCCGTCCGCACCCAGCGAAACATCGACCCCGCTGGCGTTCCAGAAGCGCGAGTCCTTCGAGACGAAGCGGTCGTTCGGGCCGTCGATGAAGAGCTGCAACGAAACGCCCTTCCCGTCCTTGTCGAGTTCGTACGACACGATGCGCCCGACCTGGATACGGCGGTAGTACACGGGCGAACCGATATCCAGCGAGCCGAGGTCGCCGGCGTGGAGCACGAAACGCCTGCCCGGGGCGCCATGCGTGACGGCGGGCGGCGTTTCCAGGCCGGTGAAGTCGCTCTGTTCCTCGTCGGAATTGCCTGCATCGGCGCCGATGAAGGCACCGGAGAGCAACGTGTCGATGCCCGAGACGCCGCTGGCTCCGATGCGCGGCCGTACCACCCAATAGCGCGTGCCCTTGGTGGCGAAGGCGCGGGCCTCCTTGTCCAGGTCGATCATCACCGTGATGTGGGTGCGGTCCTTGGACAGACGCATCGTGGTGACCTTGCCGATCACCACGTTCTTGTACTTCACCTGGGTCTTCCCCGCCTCGATGCCCTCGGCGGTGAGGAAGGACACTTTGATCTGCGGGCCCGCCGACATGACATGGTTGACCAGGAGCGAAATGCCCACCAGCGCCGCCACGATCGGCACCAGCCAGATCAGCGAGAACCCGAGTTTCGACTTGCGCACGACCGGCTGCGGCAAGTCGTCGTCGGGTGGCGTGCTTCCTGTATTGGTGTCGCTCATTGCGATTTCCTGTTGTCCCAGATCAGCCGGGGATCGAAACTCATGGCCGACAGCATCGTGAGCACCACGACGATGCCGAAATAGACCACGCCGGGCAGCGGCTCGACGCGGCTCAGTATCTTGAAGTGGACCAGCGCGGACAGGATCGCCACGACGAACACGTCGAGCATCGACCAGTACCCCACCAGTTCCACGAAGCGGTAAAGCCGGGCCCGCTGCCGAGCGACCATGCCGCTCGACCGCTGCACCGTCACCAGGAGGAAACCCATGATGAGGAACTTCAGCACGGGCACGATGATGCTGGCCGTGAAGACGATGACGGCCAGCCCCGGCGAGCCGGCCCGCCAGAGTTCCAGGATGCCGCTGAGGATCGTGTTGTCGTCCTTGGACGAGATGCTCTGCGTGCGCATGATGGGAAACACGTTGGCCGGGATGTAGAAGATCGCGGCAGCCACCAGCAGCGCCCAGGCGCGCGACACGCTGGCATGCTTGCGGGCATGCAGGGTATTTCCGCAGCGCGGGCAATGCGCATGACGGTCTTCGGTGTACGCCGTGACCTGCCGGCACACATGGCAGGCCATCATGCCGAGGTCGATGGCGCGCGGCGGCGTGCTCATGCCTTCGCTTCCGCCGTCATGTCCCACAGTTCCCTGGGGTCGAGGCTGGAGAACACCGTGACTAGCAAGGTCAGGAATCCGAAGGCCCAGATGCCCGGGCCGGGCACCACGTCGAAATAGGTGTGCGCCTTCACCACCGCCACGAGCGTGCCGAGCATGAACACCTCGATCATGCTCCAGGGCTTCACCCTGACGAGGGCGGACATGGCCAGCGGGAAGCCCGGCGCACGAATGCCCTTGCGGGCGAACCACAGCACCCAGCCGAAGATAAGGATCTGGCCCAGGGGAAAGAAGAACAGGGTCATGGCGCTGAGGAAGGCGACGATCTGCGCCCCGTCGTTCCACATGGCGATCACGGCACCCCACAGCGTGGTGGCCGCCTTCATCCCCGACAGACCGAGCGTGACGATGGGCGACACGTTGGCGATGACGAAGACGATGAGGGCGGCGAAGATCAGGGCGAACTGGGCGTCCACTCCGAGCCACTGGTGCCGTTCGAGTACGGCCCCGCAGACCACGCAATCAGCCACTTCGCCACGCGCGAGGTGGCGCCTCCGATAGACGGAGTCGCAGTGTTCGCAGACGATGAGGTTCCGGGCTCTTTGCATGCCATCCAAGCGGTCGAAGGCCGCAACGGGCCGTTCCGTATGATCGCAAATCGGCGTAAACGGCGCATGACGGGCGGGACGCATGCCCGCCGGGGAGACCGCCGGGGCTTGATATCCTGGCCCCCTTCCCCGACCTTCGGGGCATCGAACCTTGCACCAGGAGCATGCTGTGACCGGCGCCCAGACCCGTAGCGAACACGTCTTCGACGCGACCACGGAGGCGTTCGAGAAGGACGTCATCGAGGCCTCCCTCCAGACGCCGATCCTCGTCGATCTCTGGGCCGAATGGTGCGGCCCCTGCAAGTCGCTCGGCCCCATCCTGGAAAAGCTTGCCGGCGAGTACAAGGGCGCGTTCCGCCTCGCGAAGATCGACGTCGATGCGGAGCAGCAGCTGGCGGCCATGTTCGGCGTGCGCAGCATTCCCACGGTCGTCCTCATCAGCGGCGGCCAGGTGGTCGACGGTTTCGCGGGGGCTCTTCCCGAAGGGCAGATCCGCGAGTTCCTCACCCGCCACGGCGTCCAGCCCGCGGAGGGCGGCGAGCCGACGGCCGGCGCCGAGGCCAAACCGGCCGAAACGCCCGAGGAGGCCATCAACCGCCTCCAGCAGGCGATCGCCGCCGATCCGGATCGCGCGGAGTTGAAACTGGATCTGGCCCTCGCCCTCATGCGCGCGGGTCGGGTGGAGCCCGCCCAGGCCGAGCTCGACGCCCTTCCCGCCAACCTCGCCACGGACGCCCGGGCCGTCCGGTTGCGCAGCCAGCTCGAGCTTGCACGCGCCCTCGCCGGCGCACCGTCGCTGGAAGCGCTGCGCTCGCGCGTGCAGGCCGACGATTCCGACTGGGAGGCGAGGGACCTGCTCGGCGTGCGCCTGCTCATCGAGGGCGAGGCCGCCGCGGGCCTGGATCAGTTCATCGACATCCTGAAGCGCCAGCGCGACTGGCAGGACGGCCAGGCAAAGAAGCGCCTGCTCGCCGCCTTCGCCACGATCGACGATGCTCAGCTCGTCGGTACGTACCGCCGCAAGATGGCGTCGCTGCTGTTCTGATGGCTCCGAGGGAGCCAGCCGTGCGGCTTCGTCGCTTCGTCGGCTTCTCGCCGCCATAGCGGCTCCCGCAGTCCCTAGGGCTTCGGTTTCTTGCGGCGCACGTAGAGCTGCTTCCGTACCGTCGCGACCAGTTCGCCGGAGGCCGTGCGGATGTCGGTGTCGAACCAGCGCAGGCACTTTTCGCCATTGGCGGTGGCCGCGCGCAGTTCGTCGAGCACGGATTCGTCGATACGGAACTCCGCGTACACGTCTTCCCTGCCCGGCGCCACGAAACGGATCTCGCCCGCCTGGTCCCACACGATGTATTCGTTGCCCAGGCTCTGCAACGTCATGATCATCCAGAACGGATCGGTCATGGCGAACAGGCTGCCGCCGAAGTGCGTGCGCACGTAGTTGCGGTTGTACCAGGTGAGCTTCAGCCGCACCTTCGCATAGCGGTAGTCGTCGAGTGCGACCACGCGAATCCCGGTGAACAGGAAGGGCGGCCAGGCGTTGAGGATGCGGCGCATCGTGCGAGCTTTCATGAACGCATGCTAGCGATGCGCCGGACCCGGGTGGAAGTACCCCGTTTCAAACGCAACTAATCGGTGCATGACCTCTGGCACACGTTCCCGCCGTCGACCGGCACCGACTATCCAGGGTCGACCATCGTCAGGGAACCGAGCCATGCGCCTTCCGCTTCGCCGCGCCACCCTCGCCGCCGCCGTCGCTTCCGCGATGGCGTTTTCCACGGCCCACGCCGAGGCCACCGAGCTTCCGGTCGCCACCGACCAGCCTTATCCCGGCACCCTCGCGCTGCACGTCGATCTGTCCGATGCGTCCAAACATCTCTACCACGTGCGCGAAACCATCCCGGTAAGCGCGGGTCACGCGATCCTCTACTACCCCAAATGGATTCCCGGCGTGCACGCGCCCTCCGGTCCGCTGGCCAACGTGGCAGGCTTCGTCGTCACCGCGAACGGCAAGCGCATTCCCTGGCGGCGCGACCTGAAAGAGATGTATGCCTTCCATGTGGACGTTCCCGACGGCGTGGACAAACTCGACCTCGCCTTCGAGTACCTTGCGCCGGCCACGCCGAACTACGTGCCGCTCTCGTTCAATGAAGTGGCCTTCTATCCCGCGGGCCACTACACCAGCCGCATCACGATCGAGCCGAGCGTCACGCTGCCTGCCGGCTGGAAGTACGCCTCCGCTCTCGAGACCGCCTCGCAGTCGGGGAACGAGGTGCGCTTCAAGCCGGTGAGCTTCGAGAATCTGGTCGACTCGCCGCTGATGACGGGCAAGTACTTCAACCGCATCGACCTCGCGCCGGGCCAGGACACACCGGTACACCTCGACATCGCGGGCGACACGGCCGCGGGCGTGAAGGCCACTGACGAGCAGATCGCGAAGCAGCGAGCACTCGTGGTCCAGGCGAACAAGCTGTTCGGTGCCCACCATTACGGGCACTACGATTTCCTGCTGGTGGTGTCCGACCATACGGGGCACTTCGGACTGGAGCATCACCAGTCCAGCGACGACCGTCTCTACGCGAACTTCTTCACCGACCCGGACGTGAACGTCGCTGCGGGCACGCTCTTGCCGCACGAGTACATCCACTCCTGGAACGGCAAGTTCCGCCGTCCCGCCGATCTGTGGACGCCCACGTTCACCGAACCCATGCAGGACGACCTGCTGTGGGTGTACGAAGGCCTCACCGATTACTGGGCCGGCGTGCTCACCGCGCGCTCCGGCATCTGGAGCACGGCGCAATGGCGCGACTCGCTGGCCGGCATCGCCGCCGACATGTCGGCGCGCACCGGGCGCTCATGGCGTTCGCTCCAGGACACCGCGGACGGCATCCCGCTGTCGGAAGGCCGCGGTCGCGGCTGGACGAATCTGCGCCGCAGTTCGGATTACTACCCCGAGGGCCAGTTGCTCTGGCTCGACGTCGACACGAAGATCCGCGACCTTTCCGGCGGAAAGCACACACTCGACGAGTTCGCACGCGCCTTCTACGGCATGGACAACGGCAACTACACGCCAAAGACCTATACCTTCGAGGACGTGATTTCCACGCTGAACGGCATACAGCCCTACGACTGGGCGACGTTCCTGCGCCAACGGCTCGACTACACCGGCGACACCCTGCCCGAACACGGCATCGAGGGCGGCGGCTGGAAGCTGGTGTACGACGACACACCCACCCCGTTCGCGAAGACCGCCGAGAAGGTGCGCAAGACGGTCAACCTCGCCTACTCGCTCGGCATCCAGGTATCGGACAAGGGCGAGGTCACCGATTCGCAATGGGAGGGCGTTGCCGCGAAGGCGGGCCTGGTGCCGGGCGTGACGATCGTCGCGGTGAACGGCAAGGATTACTCCGCGCAGGTCCTAAAGGACGCGGTGACGGCTGCGAAGTCGAACAGCGCGCCGATCGAGTTCCTCATCAAGGACATCGAGGAGTACGCCACGGTGAAGGTGGATTACCACGGCGGCCTCAAGTATCCACACCTCGTGCGTGGCGACGGCAAGGACCTGATCGGCGCCATCGCCACGCCGAAGAAGTGAAGAAGTAACGCGCTTACGGATTCTCGCGTGCCGTCTCGAAGAGGAACCACACGCGGCGTTCGGCCTGGTCGATCCAGTTTTCGACCAGGCTGGCCGTCGCGACGTCGCCGTACTCGTCGCAGACGCCGTGCACTTCACGGAGGAAACCGACGAAGCGCTCGTTGTCGTCGCGCAGCTCGGCAAGCATGTCCTGCGGCGTGACGAAATCGGCATCGTTGTCGGACAGGCGCTGCGAGCGCGCGGCATGGCCGAGCGAACGAAGCGTGGTGCCGCCGACCTTGCGCGCGCGCTCCGCGATGTCATCGGTGATGGCGAAGAGTTCGCTCGCCTGCTCGTCGAGCAACAGGTGCAGGTCGCGGAAACGCGGGCCAGACATGTGCCAATGGAAGTTCTTCGTCTTCAGGTACAGCGCGAAGGTGTCCGCGAGAAGCACGGTAAGGGCGCCTGAGATATCGCGGGTGGCATCCGCGCCGAGGCCGGTCGGGGTCTTCAGCGCGGCCTTGCGCAGGTTCTTCGTGGCTTGGGGATTCTTCATTGCGCTGCGCTCCTTGAGTGTTTGATCCCACGAGGATGCGCCACCCGTGTGACAGGGGATTGGACGAAACACGCTCGCTCATCACGCCAGCGGAAGGTTCACCACCACCCGCAATCCCAGGCCGCGCTGGGCGTCCAGCAAGCGGATGCTTGCGCCGTGCAGTTCGACCGCGCGCTGGACGATCGAGAGACCCAGGCCATAGCCGCTTCCCTGCGTGTCCAAGCCTCGCTGGAAACGGGTGAACATGGCGTCACGGCGCTCTGTCGGGATGCCGGGGCCGTCGTCGACGACCTCGATGACCGCGTGGTCCTCTTCCCGCCGGATGGAGAGGTCGACGTGGCCGCCGCGCGGCACATGGCGAAAGGCGTTGTCCAGCAGATTGCGCAGAAGCGAGCGAAGGGCCGCCGTATAGCCTTGCACGACGAGGCTGTCGGGCAGGGCCACGCCCAGTTCGACGCCGCCGGCCTCGATCAGTGGCGACAGTTCTTCCACCACGTCGAGGGCGAGCGCCGCCAGGTCCACGGTGCCGCGCGGGCCCGCGGCGGCTCCTGCTTCCAGCCGTGCCAGCGAGAGCAATTGCTCGGTTCGGCGCGCCAGCGACACGAGGCACTCCCGCGCAGCTTCCAGCGCGGTCTGCGCCTCGTCCGGCTGGGCCGAGGCCATGGCGCTCTCGAGGTTGATCATGGTGGAGGCCAGCGGCGTACGCAGTTCGTGCGCCACGTCGGCACTGAACCGGCGCTCGCGGTCGAGCGCTTCCTCCAGACGCCCGATCTGGTCGTTCAGCGCGCCGAGCACGGGTCGCAGTTCCACCGGCTCGTCGGAAAGGTGCACGGGGGCCCGGCTTCCGGGCTTGCGCCGCCCGAGCGCCGCGGCCAGCTGGTCCAGCGGCGCGAGCCCACGGCGTATTGCCCACCCCACGAGGAAAGCCATCAGAGGCAGGCCCAGCAGCAGCGGCAGGGTATGTTCGAGCCACAGCGCGCGTGTGATTTCGTTGCGGCTGTCGTAGCGTTCGCCGGAACGGATCGTGATGTCGTCGTCTTCCTTGACCAGCGTGAACACGCGCCACCGGTACTTGCCCTTGCGCACGTCCTCGAAGGCACCGTCCAGCGCTTGCGTAGGCGGCATCCCCGCCAGGTTCTCCGTCGCGAGCAGCAAACTGCCGTCGCTGTCGAACACCTGGAAACCCACCTCCGATTCGAAGGTACGCCCCTGCACGGTCAACTCGTGCGGATGATTGGAGACACTCGGCACCAGCATGCGCGCCGACCGGTGCTCGCGCAGGTGCTCGACACCGACGCGATCGACCAGCACTTCCAGCGTGCGGGCCGCCTGGGCAAGGCGGGCGTCCGACAGTTCGTCGACTTCCTCCAGCGTGTGCTTCGCGCTGAGGAAACCGAGAGGGATCAGCACGATCACCAGCACCATCACGATCAGCACCAGCAGGCGCGATCGAAGGCTGGCGAACTTCATTGCGGCTCACGCGGCAGCATGTACCCGAAGCCGCGCACCGTTTGGATCGCCCCGTGGCTCAGCTTGCGCCGCAGCGAGTGCACCAGCACTTCCAGCGCACTGGTACTCACGACGTTGTCCGGGCCGTAAAGCGACGTTTCCAGCGATTCGCGCCGCACGATGCGCCCGGCTCGCTCCATCAACGTTTGCAACAGCGCGAACTCGCGGCGCGTCAGGTCCACCCGCTGCCCGTGCCAGGTGACCTCGAAGGTACCGAGATCGAGGCTAAGGGCCCCCGCTTCCAGGCGGTTCACCGCCACCCCGCGCACACGACGCGCCAGCGAGCGAATGCGCGCCGCGAGTTCGTCGAGGTGAAAGGGCTTGACCAGATAGTCGTCGGCGCCCGCGTCGAGCACGCTGATACGGGAATCCACGGCGTCGCGCGCCGACATCACGATCACCGGGGTGGCGACGCGCAGGCGCCGGGCCTCCGTCAGCACGTCCAGACCGTCCTTGCCGGGCAGGCCGAGATCGAGCAGCACCAGGTCGGCATCGTGGTCGCGCAGGGCGAGCAGCGCTTCGTTGCCATTGCGGAACCAGCTGATCGTGTAGGCAAGCCGTTCCAGCGCCCGGCGTATAGCCTCACCGAGCTGGACGTCGTCTTCAACGAGGATGATGTGCAAGGCCGCAGTACCTGGGTCGTATGGGTGCCATTATCCTTTCGCGCAGCTTAGCGCCTGCTTATGCCGGAGCGATCGTACCTTGAAGGGTTCATCCCCCCGCCGACCGTATCGGTTCCTTCGGGCGTTCGGGCAGCAGTCCGTCCGGCGCCGGCGGCGCGACCGCCTCCGCCCTGGTCCATGCCGGCCTGAAGGCGGCCTCGATGGCGGCCGCGGCCAGTTCGTGCAGATCCAGCGTGGCGGCCTCCGCCCCGGGTGCAGCCACACCCTCGGGCATCGCGTCGTACGGCGGGGCGAAATAGGCCATGAAATCGCGCCGTGCGGTACGTGTCTCCAGCCAGTCGAGTCCGGCGCGTCGGACCGGCGCGCCGCTTGCATGGCGGCGGCGCATGTACTCGGCATAGCGAACCTCCGAAATCGGGTCGTGCGCGGGATTCCAAAGCTTCACTCGCCACGGCGTCCCCAGGACCCGCTCGGCGAAAGCCGTCGGTAACGTGCGCTCCTCCGGCCCGCCGGGGCCGGTCCGCCGCATCCTTCCGCCGGCGGCTTCCCAGCGGGCAGCCACCTCGCGCAGGCGAGCCGGATAGTCCGCCGCCGTGGCACGAATCCCAAACGTACCGTCGACCACGAACGTTCCCGCCGGCAGCCGGGTGCTCAGCCGGCCAGCCGACGTCAGGAGCCGCACGGACTCCCCGTCGAGAGGCATGACCAGCGTCACCGCATGCTCGTTCGTGCCCGCGACCACCGCGATGTGGCGGTCTTCGCGGAGCATGGCGCGGAGCCGCCGCGTGTTCGCCAGAGTCTTCAGGTAGCGGTCTTCCACGCCGTGCGCAATGAACGAACTGACCGGGCTTCCGGCATCGTGCAACCCGAGGGAAACGCGCGGATCGGGTGACGGCCCGGCGCGCATGCCCGCCACCCCCTCGGGCACGGCCACGGTCGTCCATTCCTGGGGCATGGGCGTGGCCTGCCGATCCGGCGCGGCGCCTGCACCGCGAACCTGGGTGGGAAGCGGCCTGCCCTCGATGTCGAGGCCGGTGTCGAAACCGAGCGTGCCTCGCGACACCGGATGCGTCACGACGAGGGCGACGTCGCCACCGGGCGCGACATCGATGCGCTCGAGCGACATGCGAATGAATCGCAGGAGCGGTTGCGGCACGCTGTCGACGAGGCGCGCGACGTTCGCGAAATCCTCGTCCACCGCTCCCGGCAATCGATTGGCGACGCTGGTCAGGGCCTCCGCGTATTCGCGCGGGTCGGTCGGCATGAACCCGTCGCGCAGACCGGCTTCGGGAAACCAGCTGCCCTGGACCTCCACCACGTGGCGTTCCGTACCCCGGCGCTTTGCATCCCCGTCGCCGGGTGCCAGCACCTCGCGGTTGGTGCCCGCCAGTTCGGGCCCCGTCTCGACCACCTGCCAACGACCGTCCGGGTGCCGGAGCCGCACATAGTGCCGCCCCTCCCGCACCCAGCGATCCTCCTTCCGCATGCGCGCATCGGCCAGCACGGCCTCGTCCTTGACCAGCAGATGGTCCAGTCCTTCCGGCAACAGGGCGCTCTCCGCTTCGAGGATCTCCGGCAGGAGCGCAAGGGCTTCGCCTGCGGTCCGTACATCGATGGCGGTGTCAGCGCGCGTGTTTTTCCGGGCGTCGCGCAGCCAGCGCTGTTGATCGTCCGTCAGGCCTTCCCGAGGGTCAGTCAGGGCGTGTCGCAGGCGCGATAGCCGGCGGAACAGTTGCGCCTCCTTCGGCGTGCGCACGACCGGCTCCAGCCAGAGGCGATGCATGCGGCGCAGTTCCGCGCGCGGCGGACCGGCGTCGAACGTCGCCGCCAGCGCCTTGCGGAAGCGCATTTCGCGCCCCTCCGCCGCCGTCGCGTCGGCGGGATCCATGCCATGTTCGGCCAGCGCCGCGAAGACCGAGGGGTATTCGGCGAGCGCCGGCCCGCGCTGGCCGCTCACGGCGTAGCGGTTGCCCAGGCGCCGCAGGTGAAGTGCGTCGGCGGGCACGCTGGCGGCCGGGAATTCGAGACCGTCCGGAGACACGCCGAACCGGAACGTTCCGTCCCGACGGTAGAACGCCAGAGGCCTCCTGGCCTGCCGGGACATGGCCTGAGCGAGCAAGGCTATTTCCCGGGGGCTCCACACCACCGCGCGCGGGTCGCGCAGGCGCGCGGAAACGGTATCGAGGAAGCCGTGACCAAGGGCGAGGATAAGCAGCGGCTCGCGTGCGGCGCCGCCGTCCGCGGACCATCCTTCGGCGAGCACCGTCTCGCTCACGCCGAATTGTTCCAGGACGCCCGCCGCCCGATGCAGGGTTCGCGCATCGGCGGTGAAATCGCGCCTGACGATCTCTGCCAGCATGCTGCCGGCCATGAAGTTCGCGCCGTCGAAGGCCAGTTTCCACGTACCCGACGGTTGCCGTTCGACGCGAGGGCCTTCGCGGCCGTCTGCGAGAAGCAGCCGGTAACCGCCGACGTCCGGCACCACGCGCGCCGTGCGCAGCCCCCCGCGCAGGATCAACTGCACGTAACGGCCGCTCCCGTGCACGAATACACCGTCGCTTCGCAGCGCGGCGTCGGCAGGCAGCCTCACCGTATGGCGCTCGGTATCCTCGGCGAACCAGATGCCGGGCGTTCCGTCGCGCAGGCGGTAGAGCCGGTTGACGGATTCCATCCGCCAGCCAGGCGGCACGATCGGAGACAACGGGTAGCCCAGCTTTCCGTTCACCCGGCGCGGGGGCACGAAGGTAGGAGCCTCATGCGCAGTGCCCGCGGACTCCGCACGGCCCTTGCCGCCCTTTCCGGCCATGGACGCACCGATCAGCAGGTTGTCGGCGACCGTGGACACCGCGCCTTCCACACCCGCCCGGCGTTCCTCCGCCGTCTTGCCGTCGATGCCCTGTTCGATACCGGTGCCCAGCCCGGCGGCCGTCGTCAGGATCTGCACTTCCAGCGACACGGGCGGAAAGAACGAGAGGGGCAGCATCACGGCCGACCATCGGCCGATGGTCGTGCGCCACCCTTCCCAGGCCGTTTTCACCTGCATGTGCGCGTCCTCGCGCAGGCGTGCTTCCAGTTGTGTCTGCATGTCCTCGAACACATCGCCCGCCACCGGCTCGTTCGCGTGGTCGATGCTGCCGGTGTCCGCCTGCCACCGACCGCTGCCCAGGTTCCGAAGGCCTTGGCTGACCCCGGTCCAGAACACGCCGTCCTGCGCGCGATAGGTCGAGAAATGCGCCAGCAGTGCATCCATCCGTGCCGGGTCCTTCGCCTGGTCGAGCACCCACTGACGAAGTTCGCGTTCGCTGCCGGCAGCCACGAAGGCCGGAGCACCCCCCGGCACGTACATGACCTCGCTGCCGTCGGGTGCGACAAAGCGAACCAGGTCGCTGGCCGTATAACCGTTGATGTCGAATCGCCGCACGGTCACGCCCGTCCCGGGCGTGCGATCGCGCAGCTGTGCCAGTGCGATGGGTCCCGACAACGGTACCGCAGGCGCACCGCCCGCCATCGCCTGCCGGTATTGCGCATCGCTCAACTGGCCCGCTGCCCGCGCACGCCGTGCCTGCTGCACGAACGCGTAGCGGGCCAGCACGGGCCAGTCGCCGCGCACCCGCTCCCAATAGCCGTTCAGCGCATCGTCGAGTTGCGCCACGTAGGGCAATTGCCCAAACAGCTCGGGAGCGTCGAACATGGCAACGATCTGCGACAGCCGCAAGCCGCTGTCGTAGGCCGGGGTGAAGCCGCCGCGACGGAACACGCCAAAAGCGTCGTCGACCCGACGGGCGTCCTCACGGACCGTCTCCACCACGTTGCCCTCCGCGAAGAACGCGTTGTACACGTAACCTGGGCCGGTCCTGCTCCACAGGAACCGCCCGACCGTCGCGAAGAAGTGCTTCACACCCCGCCCGTGCCAGAGCCGGTCGGTAAGCCCGACCACATCGAGGCTCTGTTTGCCGCCGCCGAACAAGCCGCCGATCAGATCGGATGACCCGGCGAGGAAACTGTGGCGGGAATGATCGGGGAACGCCTGCATGACCGCCTCGGTCAACGACATGGCCTGGTCTGGCATGCCGTTCTCGCGCTGCGCCTGTGTGGCGAAGTGCGCGACCGTATAGGCGTCGCCGTCCACGTGCAGCCTGGCCTCGATCACCGATTTCGCGAGGCGACGCGCATCGGGCACGGGCGCCTTCGCCACCAGGTCGGACAACGTCCGGAACGCACTCACATCCGCCGCGGTGGCAAACTGCACGGCGACCGGCGACGCCTCGCCGGACTGCGTGTCATCGACGGCGTAATGCATGCCGTCGCGGTCGTCGCCGGCGGTCGCCTTCACAGCGGGAAGAGCCGCCGCGAGCGCAAAGCAAGCAATGCGCGCGAACATATGGGTGGGATGCATCGTGAGGACCTGTCGAGCCGGATCAAGCCTTCGACGATAGACGCTTAGCCCAGGCAGCAATGCCGGCCGGAAACCCGATGAATCCGTCGCGATGGCTGAATGCTCTGTCAGCTGCCTACAATGAGCGCTTTACGGAACCCGCCATGCCTCGGATTCTCGCCACACGTCTCCTTCTCGCCTTCGCCGCGGCGGCATCGCTGACGAGCCACGCCAAGGACACCTGGATCACCCCGGCCGAGGCTTCCGCCTTTCGCACCACGCCTACCTACGCGGAAACACAGGCCTTCCTCCGCCGGCTGGTCGAGGCCGCACCGGACACCTTGCGCATGGAAACGTTCGGCAGCACGCCGGAGGGGCGTCCGATGACGGTGATGATCGCGGCGAAGGACGGCGACCTCACGCCCGAGCGTGCACGCGCGGCGGGTAAACCGATCGTCCTCGTGCAGGCAGGCATCCACCCCGGCGAAATCGAAGGCAAGGACGCGGGGTTGATGCTCTTGCGCGATATCGCCGTCACCGGCACGTTGCCGCACCTGCTCGACCATGTCGTGCTCGTGTACATCCCCGTGTACAGCGTGGACGGTCACGAGAACTCGGGGCCGTATTTCCGCATCAACCAGAACGGCCCCGAATCCATGGGCTTCCGCGGCCAGTCGCAGTACCTGAATCTCAACCGGGACTATGTGAAGGCCGAGGCTCCGGAAACCCGCGCCTGGCTGAAGCTGTGGAACACATGGCGTCCCGATCTGCTCATGGACATCCACACGACCGACGGCGCGGATTACCAGCCCGATCTCACCTGGTATGCCGAAGACCCGCACAAGCTGCCGCCATCGATCGCCGCATGGCAGGCCCGGGCCTACGCGCGGGACGCCATGCCGCGGTTCGAGAAGCTGGGGCACATCGCGTCGCCCTACCTGGAATTTCGCGACGGCCGCGACATCACCAAGGGCATCGAGAACTTCGGTTCCGGGCCGCGCTTCTCGACCGGATACGCCGCCATTCGCAACCGGGCCGGGCTGCTGATCGAAACGCACATGCTGAAGTCCTACGAAGTGCGCGTGCGGGCCAGTTACGACGTAGTGCGGAGCGTGCTCGACGTCGTGAACCGCGACCCCGCAGCGCTGATCGACGCCTCCCGCAAGGCCGATGCCTGGGCCGCGTCCCTCTCCGCTGCGCGGGATGCGACGCTGCCCGTGACCTTCAAGCAGGATCCCACCCCGAAGCCGTTCACGTTGAAGGGCTATGCGTTCACGCAGACCCATAGCGACGTTTCGAACGACATCTGGGTGCGCTACGACACCTCGAAAAAGAAGACCTACACGATCCAGAGCTGGAACGACCTTCTTCCGGACGTTTCCGCTCCCGTGCCGGCTGCCTGGGCCATCCCACCGCAATGGACGGTCCTGATCGACGGGTTGAACGCACACGGCATTCCCTACACGCGCCTCGCCGCGCCTGTACGCGTGAATGTCACACGCGACGGGATCACCCAGCCGCAGTGGGCCGAGAAACCTTTCGAAGGCCACCATATGTTGAAAACGGCGAGCATCGCGCCAGCCCGGGAAGACGTGGTGCTTCCGGCGGGCACGGTGATCGTGCGCAGCGACAACCCCGATGCCGTGCTCGCGCTGAACCTCCTCGACGCCCGCGCACCGGACTCGTTGCTGCGCTGGGGTTACCTCGACGCCATCTTCGAAGCGAAGGAGTATGGCGAACCGCGCGTCCTCGAAGCACTGGCGCGCACGATGATGGCGAAGGACCCGACGCTGAAGGCCGAGTTCGAACGCCGTTTGAAAGACGATGCCTCATTCGCGGGCAACCCCAGGGCACGCCTGATGTTCTTCTTCGAGCGCAGCCCCTGGTATGCGGTGCAGAAGGTCGGGGCGTATCCGGTCGTGAGGCTGGACACTGTCGCCCTGCAAAATCTGGTGCTGTAGGAGCGCGCCCTGCGCGCGACATGTTTTGAGGCCTAGCCTCGGAGCTGGCGCGCCACCCTGGGGACAGGTGCGAAAACATGTCGCGCGCAGGGCGCGCTCCTACACCACCACCTCGAAGGGGCGCATCATTTCGTTCGCTTCGTGCTCCGCCAGGTGGCAGTGCCACGCGTAGCGCCCCGCGTGGCCGTCGAATGTGGCGACGATGCGGGTGACCATGCCGGGATAGGCCTGGACGACATCCTTCCAGCCCTTCTCGTGCGGTGGCGGTTCCTGGGCGGGACCGAGGTAACGGAGGGTTTTCTTCGCCATGTACTCGTCGACGTCGTAAGGGCGGCGGTCGAGGATCTGGAAGCGGACGAGGTGCAGGTGGATGGGATGCGTGTCCTCCGTGAGGTTCACGAGACTCCACGTTTCCGTACTGCCCAGCTTCACCTTTTCCGTCACCGGATCGTGCCAGCGCTTTCCGTTCAACAGCATCAACATGGGCGTGGCGATGCAGTCGCTGTACTCGTCCAGGGTGAGTTCGCGTGCGACCGACGCACTGCTCTCCGTCATTCGGGGTACGTCACGCAACGCCAGCAGAACGCGGCTCTCGTCCCGCACCATGCCATTGCCCACCGCGAAACGCATGAGTGGCAACGCATCGTTCATCAACTCGACATGGCCACCTCGCAGGTCGGCAAGATCGATCACCACGTCGGCGCGCTCGCCGGGCGCGAGGAAAAGGGACGTCATGGACACCGGTGCGGCGAGCAGGCCCTGATCGGAGCCGATGACCTGAAACGCGCGGCCGTCACGGAAACGAAGGTGGTAGAAGCGGCCGTTGGCCGCATTGAGCACACGCAGGCGATACCGCCGCGCCTGCACGTCGGCGCGTGGAAGGATGGCTCCGTTGACCAACGTGACGTTGCCGAAGACCTCGGGTACCCAAGGGGCGTTCGCGTCGCCCGAGTCCGGATAGTAAAGACGTCCGTCCTCGCGCAGCAGGCGGTCCGCCAGCACGAGCGGTAACTCCTGCTCGCCCGACAGCAGGCCGAGCGACAACTCGTGCTCGTCGCGAAGGAGGTAGAGCCCCATCAGGCCCGCGTACATGTTGAGGCGGTTTATGCCCATGGCATGGTCGTGGTACCAGAGCGTGGCGGCATCCTGCGCATTCGGATAGCGGTGCCGGCGTGACTTGCCGGGCACGTACCAGTCCTCGGGGAACCCGTCGTCCTTGCGCGGCACCTTCGCGCCGTGCAGGTGCACGACGGCACGCACCTCCGGCTTGTCGGCCTCGGCGCCGCAGATGGCATGGTCCACCGGAAGGAAGTGTTTCGACGGTAGCGCGTTTTCCCACACCACCTCGACCGGCTCACCGCTGCGTGCCTCGATGGTGGGGCCCGGATAGTGTCCGCCGTAGGTCCACAGCGTGGTCGGCGGCAGATCGCGATGCAGCTTCTGCGCACTTTCCGTCATGCGCACGTGCAGCGTCTTTCCCTCTCTGGCGTGCAGTACCGGGGGCAAGGGCAGGCCGTCCACGAAGGGGACGAGCTTTGCGGGATCGACAAGCCCCGGCAGGCGCGACGTGTCGCCCATCGGATGCATGCAAAGCGCGTTGCCCACTTGCCCCGCGGTGGGTGCCTTCATGGCATGCATGTCGTGCGCGAACAGCCGCGACGGGATCCACCCCGCCGCGGCCGTCCAGCCCATCGTCGCCAGGAACCGGCGGCGATCAACCATGCCCTGCGTTCCCGAGGGGCCAGAAGGGCCATCCGCCGCCTCGCTTCGGTTGCCCCGTCGATTCGTCGAGGATCAGCTTGCGCTCGAACAGACGCGGCAGGAAGAAATCGAACATGCGATCCAGGCGCCCGGCCTGCGCATCGCTCGATCCGCCGCCGATGCGCGTGCCATCCAGCCAGTTGTCCTCGATGAAGCGCGTGACGGAACTCTGGTCGGTCACCGAGTGGTCGACCATGTTCTCGCGGGCCCACGGCGACACGACCAGGAGCGGAAGGCGCGGACCGAAGCCGCAGCGACCCTGCGCAGGGGTCTTGCCGTCCAGGCCGGGCAGCGTGCCGCGGCCCTTGCAGACCCCGTCGCCATCGAGCGCATCGGCGCTGCCACGCGACGCATTCACATGCGGCGGTTCCTGATGGTCGTACCAGCCGTCGGAATCGTCATACGCGATGACCACCGCCGTGCTCCGCCACTCGTCGCTCTGCTGCAGCGTATTGATCACGTGCACGATGAAGGCCTGTTCGTCGAGCGGGTCGGAGTAGCCGGCGTGGCCGTCCTGGTAAGCCGGCGCCTTCAGAAAACTCACGGCCGGAAGGTTGCCCGCGTCCAGCGCGTCGTAGAAATCCTGGATGTCGTACTGGTGATTTGCCGCGTCCCCGCTATGCCCGATGGCCGCGACCGATGCCGGGCGTGCATGGGTGGGATTGGCCGTGGACGGGTAGTACTGGAACGGCGCGTGGTGCGGGCTGTAGTCGTTCGAGGTGGCGTTCGTCACCTTCGACAGCGTGCGCCGCGAGCAACCCGTGCTGCCGTCGGGATTCGTCCGGGTGAGGTCGAAGCCGCCCTGGAACCAGCCCCAGGTGACGCCGCGCTCGTTGAGCAGGTCGCCGATATTCCGGCCGCCCATGCTCACCTGGCTGGCCGTGGGCGACGAGCAGACGTCCCCGATGGGATCCGGATCGCCAATCATCGTCAGCCCGCCGTTGCCGTCGTCCGTCGTGGCGCCGGTGCCGTTCAATGTCGCGGAGACGCCCGCCGTCTGGCCGGCAATGAGGTTCACGGCGCCCGGCGACGACGGACCGAAGGTGGTGCCGTAGCTGTTGTCGCTCATGGCGAAGCTCTGCGCGTAGTTCCAGAGCGCGGTGACCGTGTTGCCGTCGTAGTAGCCCATGACCTGGCCCTTGCCCTCCTCGGCCGGGTCCCCGCCGGGCAGGCTTTCGCCGCGGCCCGTGTACAGCGGGAACAGGTCCATCTTGCCGCCATTGAACGCCCGCTGCTCGGACGTGTAGCCGTGGTCCTGGTCCGCCGTGGCGGCCTGGGCGCGGGCCAAGCGGAAGGGATTGATCGCCCCGTCGCCATTGTCCGCATTGCCGGCGTTCGGATTCTTCGTAAGCAGGCGGTGCGAGAGGCCATTCACCGGCTGCGTGAAGGGCCGCGCATAGAACGCCGGCTCGCCCTTCGGGTTCGCGGCATAGGGATAGGTGCCGAAGTAATGATCGAACGACACGTTTTCCTGAAAGATCACAACCAGGTGCTTGATGGGCGTGGCAGTGCGCGGATCGCCGTGTCCATGCCCGGCATGGCCCGGACCGAACGCCTCGGCCGCGGTTTCCGGAACGGCCTGGTGCGCGCCCACGATGGACGCGGCGGATAAGGTCAGCACACAGGCGATGCCCGCGGCCAGTAGCTTGCGCATGACGGATGCTCCTCGTGGTGGGATCGATGGCTTGCCCAGGCCCGCATCCCCTGTCATGCGGTCATTTCAGCGTACGAACCCGATATGACAGCGCCGGGACATCGCCCGCGAGTTATTGCGAAATGTCGCCAACCATGACTTTCGTCACACTCCGCCCTGCGCGGGGGCCGCAGCCGCTATGCTCGGACCCCTGCGGCGCCGGGGGCGCCGTTTACGTCACCAGAACGAGGGACACCCATGACCAAGCAGTATCTGAAGCCGCTCGCGCTCGCACTCGGCGTTGCGCTGGCCGGCACGGCGTGCAGCAAGCACAACGACGCCGACACCGCGGTACCGGGCGGCAACCAGCCGCCGCCGGCGTCCACCGCGGCCCCGGCTCCCAGCGGCAGCACCGCCGCCGCGCACGCCGGCCCGTCGTTCAACATCGCCGACCTGGATACCGGCATCGACGCCTGCAACGACTTCAATGGCTTCGTCAACGCCAAGTGGGTGGCCGCCAACCCGATCCCCGAGGACCGCACCCGTTGGGGCGCCTTCGACCAGCTCGCCGAGAACAGCCTGAACACGCAGCACGACATCGTCGATGCGATGGACAAGGGCGCGGCGAACGCAAAGGCGGGTTCCATCGAACAGAAGATCGGCCTGCTCTACCGTTCGGGCATGAACGAAGACGCCATCGAGAAGGCGGGCGTCGAGCCTCTGAAGCCGGAACTGGCCAAGATCGACGCGCTCAAGACCTCCCAGGACATCGTCGACTTCCTGGACTCCAGCTTCAACGAAGGCAATGCTTATGTGTTCGGGTTCGGCTCCGGTGCCGATTTCCAGAACGCGAAGGTCCAGATCGGCTACGCGCAGCAGGACGGCCTTGGCCTCCCGACCCGCGACTACTACACCGACCCGAAGCAGGCTGACAACCGCAAGGCCTACCTCTCCTACATCGCCAAGACCCTGACCCTCGCCGGCGTGCCCGAAGCCGATGCGAAGAAGCAGGCCGACGAGGTGATGAAGTTCGAAACCCAGTTGGCCGCCGCGTCCCTCGCTCCGGTCGAGCTGCGTGCACCCGAAAACCAGTACCACTTCGTATCCGTGGCCGAAGCCGACAAGATCACGCCGCACTTCAACTGGGAGAAGTTCTTCGCCGCCCAGGGTGTGACCGTCGACAAGGGCTTCTCGCTGTCACAGCCGAAGTTCTTCAAGGAATTCGACAAGATGCTGGCTTCCACGCCGGTGTCCACCTGGCAGGCGTACCTGCGCTTCCACGCCATCGACAGCGCCTCGCCGTACCTGTCCAAGACGTTCCAGGACAACAAGTTCGACTTCTACGGCAAGACACTCGCCGGCCAGCCGCAGCAGAAGCCGCGCTGGAAGCGCGTGCTCGGCACGGTCAACAGCTCCATGGGCGAAGCCCTGGGCCAGCTCTACGTGGCCAAGGTGTTCAAGCCGGAAGCCAAGCAGCGTGCGAACGAACTCGTCGACAACGTGCGCAACGCCCTCAAGGCGCGCATCGAGAAGCTCGACTGGATGAGCGACGAGACCAAGCAAAAGGCCATCCAGAAATGGAACACCTTCCTGCCGAAGATCGGCTACCCGGACAAGTGGCGCGACTGGTCGGGCCTCGAGGTCAATGGCGAGAACTACTTCGGCAACGTCGAGGCGGCCAGCAAGTTCAACTACCACTACGACATCGCGAAGATCGGCAAGCCGACCGACCGCCTCGAATGGGGCATGACGCCGCAGACGGTCAACGCCTATTACAACCCGACCGACAACACCATCAACTTCCCGGCCGCGATCCTCCAGCCGCCGTTCTTCGACGCCAACGGCGATGACGCCATCAACTACGGCGGCATCGGCGCCGTGATCGGCCACGAGGCCAGCCACGGCTTCGACGACGAGGGCAGCCAGTTCGACGGCGACGGCAACAACAAGAACTGGTGGACCAAGGAAGACCGCGCCAAGTTCGACGAACGCGCCGGCAAGCTCGTGGCGCAGTTCGACGAATACGCGCCCATCAAGGACCACCCGGACCTGCACGTCAACGGCAAGCTGACCCTGGGCGAGAACATCGCCGACCTGGGTGGCCTCAATGTGGCTTACGACGCGCTGCAGGAAGCCCTGAAGAAGAACCCGCAGGAAGCGCAGGAGAAGATCGACGGCTACACCCAGGACCAGCGGTTCTTCCTCAACTGGGCCCGCGTGTGGCGCGGCAGCGTGCGCGAGAAGCAGGCCATGCTGTACCTCAACGTCGATCCGCACGCTCCGGCTTCGCTGCGCGCCATCGGTGCACCGTCGAACATGGAAGCGTTCGCCTCGGCGTTCCAGTGCAAGCCGGACGCGAAGATGGTCCGCGCCGCCGACAAGCAGGTGAAGATCTGGTAAGCGCTTTCCGCTGCCAGTGACCAAGGAGAACGCCGCACGCGAGTGCGGCGTTTTTTTTGGTTCCTCGCGACATTCAGGGACGCTGTATATCGGTTCATTCGCTTAGCGAATGCATGTGTCAAGCGGCTGGCGCCGCCTTGGGCTCGGACGGTGAGGCCGGAGCCTTCGGTGTCCACCCTCGCTGCTCAGACAGGTCCTCCGCGTTCGAAAGGAAAGGCCGCTTACGCGACCCATGTACTTATCTGGCCTACGGCCGCTCTCTTGTGCGGAACTCGCCTCGAGGGTGGACACCGAAGACTCTCGCGATGACTGAGGCAGCGTGTTGGGAAAGCCGACCCGGCAAAGCCGCGATGCCACGAGCGCCCTCACCGTCGTGCCCGCGAAGGCGGGCACCCAGCGACTTAGGCGCGGACGATCACCAAAACAACAACCAGCGCGACCCCAACCCAGCAAGCCACCCCACCGTCCGACGCCAGCACCCGTCCCCTCGCCGCGCGCGAGGCCGACAGGCGAGCCCACCCTACGAAGCTGCCGCACGGATACAATTGCAAATCGTTCTCATTAAATTTACGATATGCGTCCAGACGGGTCCCGTACCCGCGCATGATTCGGTCCAGGGAAACAAAAGGCCTCGCCCATCGCGCCACATGGTGATGCGCGACGGGCGCCGCATGCGCGAACGAAGGCCGTTCCTTCATTCGTCCAGATCGCACAAGGAATCTATCGATGGCTTTCATCAAGAGCCGCAAGCATGCCGCTCCCGCCGCGCGCACCGTGGGTGCCGCCGTTCTCCTGACCCTCGCTCACGGTGCCGCCGCTGCCGATGTTCCCGTCGACGTCGCTATCCCGCCGCAGCAGACCAAGGTCAACGATGCGCAGGCGCTGCCCGGCCTGAAAGTGGAAGCCGACCGCTCCAGCGATTACCGCGTGGACAAGGTGTCGTCGCCGAAATTCACCCAGTCGCTCCTCGACACGACGCAGACCATCCAGGTCATCGGCAAGGAACTGATTCAGCAGCAAGGCGCCACCACGCTCACCGAGGCGCTGCGCAACAGCCCAGGCGTGGGCACGTTCTACGTAGGCGAGAACGGTTCGACCAACACCGGCGATTCCATCTACATGCGCGGGTTCGACACCTCCGGCAGCATCTTCGTGGATGGCGTGCGCGACCTCGGCACCGTGTCGCGCGACGTGTTCAATATCGAACAGGTGGAAGTCACCAAGGGTCCGGACGGCACGGAATACGGGCGCACCGCCCCCACCGGCGCCGTGAACCTCGTGACCAAGCAGCCGGTGCTCGGCAACGGCGTCTCCGGCTCCGTGCAGGTGGGCGGCGGCCAGCGCCGCCGGGGCACGGCCGACTGGAACCAGCAGATGGGCAACGACGCGGCGTTCCGCCTCAACGTCATGGGCCAGGAAAGCGGCGTCTATGGCCGCGACCAGGTCGAAACGAACCGCTGGGGCGTCGCGCCGTCGCTGGCGTTCGGCCTCGGCACGCCCACCCGCGTATACCTCAACTATCTGCACATCAAGCAGAACAACGTGCCCGACGGTGGCGTGCCCACCATCGGCCTGCCGGGTTACAGCAGCCCGGACAAGCGCGCGTTCCTCAATGACGCCCGTAAGGTGGACCGGGACAACTTCTACGGCACGACGCAAGACCACGACCATGTCACCCAGGACATGTTCACGGTGATCGTGGAGCACGACTTCAGCGACACCGTGGCACTGCACAACACCACGCGCTTCGGGCGCACCGCGCAGGATTACCTGCTCACGGCGTTCATGGGTTCGACGGCCAACCTGCTCACGCCCGACCCCACCGACCCGTCCACCTGGACGATCGCGCGCAGCCTTCCGACCTATAAGCACCAGGCCAACCGCATCGCCACCAACCAGACGAACCTGACGGCCTCGATCGGCACGGGTGCCGTCACGCAGGACATCAGCGCGGGCATCGAACTCACCCAGGAGCGTGCCCGCACGGTCGGCATGGTGTCCGCCGCCGGCAGCACCTGGCCTGCGGCGAACCTGTACAAGCCCTACTCCGGCGTGGGTGGACTGCGTTATTACGAGTCGGGCGCCGGAAGCCAGGGCAAGACCAATACCGCGGCGGCCTATATCTTCGACACCGTGAAGTTCGGTGAGCACTGGCAGGTGAACGCCGGCGTACGTCTCGACCATTACAAGACCGACTTCAACAGCACGGTGGTGTGCGGCGGTCGCGGCGCTCCGGTCTGCGGTCCCCTGCCCGCGGGCAGCATCGTTCCGGGCGTGGATGCGAAGAAGAGCGACAACCTCGTCAATTACAAAGTGGGCGTGCTCTACAAGCCGGTTTCGAACGGCAGCATCTACGTGAACTTCGCGCAGTCGCAGGAGCCGCCGGGCGGCAACACCCTCACCCTGTCGGCCTCGGCAAACAGCGCCGACAATCCCAACTTCGATCCGCAGAAGGCACGCACGGCCGAAGTCGGCACCAAGTGGGATCTGCTCGGCGAGAAGCTGTTGCTCACCGCGGCGCTTTATCGCACCACGGTCACCAATGAACTCGTGCAGGATCCAACCGACCTGCTCTATTACCAGGTCGGCAAGAAGCGGGTGCAGGGCGTGGAAATCTCTGCGCTGGGCAAGCTCACCGACAACTGGGCAGTGAGCGCGGGCTTCACCACGATGGACGCCACGGTCGAGAAGGGTGCCGGCGTCACCGCGAACGGGTCGGACGACCTGGCCTACACGCCGAAGCGCGCTTTCACGGCATGGACCACGTACCACCTGCCCTTCGACCTCACCGTCGGCGGCGGCGCACGCTACTCCGGCGAACTCCAGCGCGGTACCGACGGGGCCGTGGGCACCCCGGCCTATACGAAGGCCTACTGGGTATTCGATGCCATGGCCAGCTACCCGATCAACCGGCATGTCGACATCCAGCTGAACGTCTACAACCTGTTCGACAAACGCTACGTTGCGGCCATCAACAAAAGCGGCTACCGCTACACTCCGGGCACGCCGCGTTCGGCCATGCTCACTGCGAACGTCCGGTTCTGATCCCGAGGAGACCGCCATGCTGATGCACATCCCGGAAGTCCTGAGCAAGGAACAGGTTGCCGGGTTGCGCATTGCCTTGGAGGGGGCCGAGTGGACCGATGGTCGCCAGACCGTCGGTCCGCAAGGCGCACGCGTGAAGCGCAACCTGCAATTGCCCGAGGGATCGACACTGCGCCGTGAGCTGGGTGCGATGGTGGTCGCGGCACTCGCCCGACATCCGCTCTACCACGCCGCGGTATTGCCGCTGCGCACGCTGTCCCCGCGCTTCAACCGCTACGAAGGCGGGGGCGAGTACGGCTTCCATATCGACGGCGCGGTGATGGCCACCGGCGACGCCGACACGCACGTTCGCAGCGATATCTCCTGCACGCTCTTTCTCAGCGAGCCGGAGGACTACGACGGCGGCGAACTCATCGTCAGCGACACGTATGGCGAGCATGAGGTGAAGCTGCCGGCGGGCGATGCCATCGTCTATCCGTCGTCCAGCCTGCACCGGGTTACCCCGGTCACGCGGGGCGCCCGCATCGCTTCGTTCTTCTGGATACAAAGCATGGTGCGCGACGATGGCGCCCGCCGCCTTTTGCTGGAACTGGACACCGCCATTCGCACGCTCTCCGCCAGCGCTGCCGATCAGGCTTCGATCCTGCAACTGACGGGGGTTTACCACAACCTGCTGCGGCGCTGGGCGGAAACATGAGGTAGCGGGACCGGCCCCCGGGAGCGGATAATTGGCGCCCCCTTGATGTCCCGGCTCCCCAAGCATGTTCCAACCCGGTCAACGCTGGATTTCCACCGCCGAGCCCGAGCTCGGCCTCGGCACCATTCTTCGCGTGGAAGGACGCAGCGTGCAGGTGCTGTTCGCCAAATCCGGCGTCCTTCGCCCCTACGCCGCCGACAGCGCGCCCCTGATCCGCGCGGAATTTCGCGCCGGCCAGCGGGTGTCCGGCAAGGGCATCGCCTTCCTGGTGGAGCGCATCGAGGAACGCGACGGCCTGTTCGTCTATCGCGGGGAAGGCCGGGAGCTCGAAGAAGGCCAGCTCGACGACGAACAGGCCCTTTCGCAAGCCGACGACCGCCTGATCGGCGGCCGCACCGATCCGAACGACCGCTTCGACCTGCGCTTCGAGGCACTGCGCCGCCGCGCCGCCGCGCGCCGCGCCGCTGCCTGGGGACTCGAGTCCGCGCGCATCGGCCTCGTGCCGCACCAGTTGCGGGTGGCGGGAATCGCCGCCGCGCGCCGCCCGCCCCGCGTGCTGCTCGCCGACGAGGTGGGCCTGGGCAAGACCATCGAGGCGGGTATGATCCTCGCCCGGCAACTCGCCACGGGACGCGCCGGCCGCGTGCTCGTGTTGCTGCCGGAAACCCTGGTCTACCAGTGGTTCGTGGAGCTGCTGCGCCGGTTCAACCTAGCCTTCTCGATCTTCGACGAGGAACGTTGCGAGGCCATCGAGCAGGCGAATGACGGCCGCAACCCTTTCGAGGACGAACAGCTCGTCATTGCCGACTTCGCATTCCTGGAAAGCTCGCCGAAGCGCGCCGCGCAGCTTGTCGAGGCCGGCTGGGACCTGATCGTGGTCGACGAGGCGCACCACCTCGAATGGACCCCGGAAGGCGCCAGCCCCCGCTACCGGCTCGTGGAGGAACTGGCGTCGGCCACCCCGGGCGTGATCCTACTCACCGCCACGCCGGAACAACTGGGCCGCGCGGGCCATTTCGCACGCCTGCGCCTGCTCGATCCACAGCGATACGCCGACCTGGACGCCTATCTTGCCGAGTCCGCGGGTTATACGGCCCTCTCCGAGATCGCCAGTACCCTCGCGGCAGGCAAGCCGCTCGACGCAGAGCAACGCGGCATGCTGGCCGACCGCTTCGAGGGCGACCGTGAACTGGCGGCGCTGCTTTCGCGGGATGACGCCAGCGACGAACTGCTGGCGGCGCTCATCGACCGGCACGGCACCGGGCGCGCCATGTTCCGCAATCGCCGCGCCGGCATCGGCGGTTTCCCAAGGCGCATGCCGGACATCCTGACGCTGGATCCGTCCACGCTCGACGCCGGACGCCGCGAGGCGCTGCTTGCCGAATTCCGTTCCGATATCCAGCAACCTCCCGTCGCACTCGAGTTCGACTACGCGAACGACCCGCGCCTGACCGCGTTGATCGCGCTCCTGGATGCGCACCCCAACGACAAATTCCTTCTCATCTGCCGCAGCCAGGCCAAGGTGATGGCGATCGAAGACGCCCTGCGCACCCGCAGCGGCGTCGGCGTGGCCCGCTTTCACGAGGGCCTGGGTATCGTGCAGCGTGACCGCAACGCGGCTTTCTTCGCGCAGCCCGATGGCGCACGCCTGCTGCTGTGCTCGGAGATCGGTTCCGAGGGGCGCAACTTCCAGTTCGCCCACCGCCTGGTGATGTGGGACCTGCCGCTGGACCCCGACCTGCTCGAGCAGCGTATCGGACGCCTCGACCGCATCGGCCAGAAGCACGACATCGTCGTCCACGTACCGGTGCTGCGACAGAGCGCACAGCATGTGCTGGCACGCTGGTACGACGAAGGCCTGGATGCGTTTCGCACGAGCCCGGCGGACGGGCGCGAACTGCTGCGCCGTTTCGGCAGCCTGCTGTCCACGCTTGCCGACGCGCACGCACGCGAGGACGACGACCGCGACCAGGAACTCGACGCGCTCATCGCCGAAACGCTCGGCGCGCACGAGGAGCTGACGGCGCTGATCCATGCCGGGCGCGACCATCTGCTCGAACTGGCGGCCAGTCGCGATCCGCATGCCGGCGACCTGGCAGGCAGCTTCGCTGCGGAAGACGACGACGCGCTGCGCGACCTCTTCGTACAGCGATTGTTCGAAAGCTACGGCGTGCACGCGGAAGAGCTGGCGCCCGGCATCGTGTTGCTCGATCCGCAATACCTGTCCACCGATGGCCTGCCGGGTTTCGCCGACGGCCCTGTGTCAATCACGTTCTCGCGCGATGTTGCGCTGTCCCGTGAAGACCTGCCGCTGCTTCGCCTCGATCATCCGATGGTCGCCGCGGCGGTCGATCTGCTCGTTTCCGGCGAGGATGGCAATGCCGCTTTTCTCGTGGACGATGCCCTGCCCGTGCGCACGGCGCTGTTGCAGGCTGTGTTCGTGCTGGAAGTGGTCGCCGACCGCGCGCTCGATGCGGGCCGTTTCCTGCCGGCCACGCCGCTCATGCTCACGGTGGACACGAAGCTGAGCGAGCGTCCGCAGTTCCGGCCCAGCGACGTGGCGGTCCGCCGCGCGGCGGACCGTACCATCGAGGTACCGCGCTATCGCAAGTTCCTTTCCAAGCTCGTGCCGCCGATGCTGGAGCGTGCGCAAGACATCGCCGCCGCACGTGCCGACGCATTGAAGGCCGAGGCCATGGTGACGGCGCGCGCGGAACTGGACGCCGAGCACGCGCGACTGGTCGCGCTGCATTCGGTCAATCCCTCGATCACCGACGACGAAGTGGATGCGATCGCTGCCGAGAGGGACGCGCTCCTTGCCGCCATCCCCGAGGCGCGACTGCGCCTGGACGCAGTGCGCTTCGTGGTAAGCCCGGATTTCCTCGCCCTGCGCTGAATCCGGGCCAGGGACTTACATCACGGGAGGCGAGCCGGGCGGCGCCAGAACCTGCACCGCGGTGCGAGCGAGTTCGTGAAGTGTCTTCGCAGCCGCCTCAGTGGCCGGCGGCGCGTTCCAGGTTGGCATCACGTCATAGGGCTTCGCGAAATAGCTCATGTAGTCGCGTCTCGCGGCGCGGCTACCCAGCCAGTCGAGGCCGGCATGGCGCAGCGTGCCGTACCGTTCATAGAGGCGGCGCATGTAGCGGACATATCCGGTTTCCGAAATGGGGTCGCCCTCTGGATTCCAGAGATTGGCCCTCACCGGTGACGACAGGAGCCTTTCGGTGAACGCCACAGCCGACTCCCGGGTCTCGCTGCCGTTCCGTTCGACGCGCGTCATCGACACGCCATCGGCCTCCCAGCGGCGCGCCACCGCACGTATCGCGGACGGATAGTCCCGCGCCGTCGTGCTGACGCCATACATGGAGTCCACGATGTAGGTGTGGGGCGGCAAGTTCGCAAAGGCGCGGGCACCCACTGCGCCGGTGGATACGAAACCAAGCGAATTCGCATCCACCGGCATCACCAGGGTAAACGCGTGCTCCGGCGTCGCGCCGACGACGGCGACATGCCCGTCTTCCCGCAGAAGGCCTCGCAACCGCCTCGTCTGGACCAGCACCTTGATGTGGCGATCGCCGAAACCGGCCTCGACGAAGGCGCTTATCGGCCGCTCGTCCCTGAGCATCGCCAGGTACGCAGTCGCATCGGCTGCGCCGGCGCGGGGCGCGCCCCGTTCCGGCACGGGCATCACGAGTTGACGATCCGGCGGCGAGATCGCCAGAGTGTCCGGCGGCAACGGGGCGCGCGCCGCACGGCGGGCAGGATTGCCTGCCGGGTCGAGGTGCGTGGGAAAGCTGATACGCATCCCGGTCGCCGGATTGCGGATAGAGAACTCTACGGCACCTTGTGCCGTAAGGCCCGCCTCCGGCAACGATGTTCCCACGAGACGAAGGATCGGCTGTGGAATGCTGTTGACCATGCGTTCGATAACGGTGAAATCGGCATCCTTGGTCGGCGGCGGCCGTACATCGACATTCACGAATGCCTGCAGGTCGGTCACGGGGGGCATAAGATTGAGGCCGTTGCGCACGCCTTCTTCCGGAAACCACTCGCCATCGAGATCGACGACGTAGCGGCCCGTGGCCCGGTCCGGACCCTCTCCCGGAGCGAGGATCTGCAGGTAGTTTCCCGCCTCGGGCGCTTCCGTCTCCACCACTTGCGTACGGCCGTCCAAGTGACGCAGCCGCACGTAATGGCGCCCGGCGATACGCCACTGATCGGCCGTTGCGGCGCCCGCCGCGGAAAGGACCGACGGCGTCTTCACGACCAGGTGATCGAGGCCACGCGGAAGCAGCCCGTCCTCTTCCTCGGCGATCCTCGTGAGCAACAGCATCAGAAATGGCGCGTCGCCTGCATTGCCCGGCCGATACTGCTCGTGCTTTCTCGCCAGCACGTCGTCGAGCCAGGGCCACGGATCGCTTTCACCCGGGAACAGTTCCGCACGCAGCGACCGGTCAGCCGCACGCAACTTCGCCATCATGTCCGCAGGTACCACGGCGTGCGGATCGACGAGCGCCTGGCGCAGGCCGGACAGCATCTTCAGTGCCCGCTTCCTGCCTTCGGGAAGATCCAGCGGATCGATCCACCGGCGATGAATGATCTCGAGTTCCGGAAGTGTCGACCGCGACTCGATGTTCTCGGCCAACGTCTTTCGGAAGTGTTCTTCCCACCCGGTACTGGCCGCGTCGCCTAGCGCCCTGCCCACCAGCCTGAAAACGGAATACCAGCCCGACGGTCCCGGATGGGGGTTGTTGACGAGGGCGTAATGTCCGTCGGCATGGCGCAGGCGAATGACCTCGTCCGGAATGTTCCTCGCGTCGAATTCCGTGCCGTCCGGCCGCATGCCGAACCGGAATTCGTCCCCCTCGAAGAGCGCGATGGAGCGGCTCACCTGCTCCGCGATGGACGGAAGCAGCAATTCCACTTCCCTGGGGGTCCAGCCGACCGCATGGCTATCGCGCAGCTTCGCCGCAAGCGTTTCGAGGACGCCGTGGGCGAGCGCCACTCGCGCCAGCGGCCCGGGCATGCCCGCATCCGCATCGCGCACACTCGCTTCCGACGAGCCGAACTGGTGCAGCACCTGCGCCGCCCTGTTGAGTGCGCGCGGATCTGCGGAATAGTCGTTCGCCACGACGTTCGCCAGGAAACTGCCAGGCATGTGGTTGTCGATGGCGAAGTCGAACTCCCACACCGCGCCCCGTCTCGGGACCATTCGAGGGCCGAGCGTGCGATTGCGCAGCAGCGCGCGGTAATCGGCACCGTCAGGGACGATCTGCATGGCCCTTCCGTTTTCCAGCTTCACCATTAGCCTGTCTTGGACGCGGAAGATGCCGGGCGATACCTCCGTGGCGCCCCGAGGCAGATTTTTCCATGTCTGCTCGACGTAATCCTCGGCGGACCAGAGCGCGAGACGGCCTCCCCGGCTGAGATAGATGCGGCTGGCCAAACCGGGAAACCTCGGTGCCCGCGCGGGGCTGGCAAGATAGCCAACCCGGCCGTTGATCCGTTGCGGCGGCCTGAACGTCGGCTTGAGCCCGGCCACCGGCTCTCCGCCGGCACCGGGCTCGGCTGGCTGCCTGCCGCCAAGCGCCGCGCCGGTAAGCGCCGTCGATACCAGCGTTATCCCGGCCTGCTCGAATCCCCGTTTCCTCTCGTCCAGGGTCTTGCCGTCCAATCCCTGTTCGATACCCGTACCCGTGTCGACCACGGCGAGCGCGACCTGCACGGGAATGACGAGAGGGCGAATGAATCCGAGCGGAGACAGCAGCGCTGCCGTGCGGCTGACCGTGACTCGCCACGTTTCCCATGCATTGCGAGTCTGCACGAGGGCATCGGCGCGAGTCCGGCGTTCCGTCACGTCCCTCATGTCGTCGAACACATCGCCCGTGATAGCCGCATCGGCGTGATCGATCGCACGTCCGTCGTGCTGCCACTGGCCATTGCCGATCTTTTCCAGGCCGTGCCTGACGCCCGTCCAGAAGACCCCGTCCTGGCTGTCCCGGATGGAAAAATGCGAAAGCAGGGCGTCCAGCGCATGCGGGTCCTGCGCCTGCCCATAGACCCACTGTCGAAGCGCCTGCTCGCTGTCGGCCACCACGAACGACGGATCGAAGCCGGGCACGTACATCACTTCGCTCCCGTCGTCGGCGACGAAGCGGACGAGATTGCTCGCCGTGTAGCCGTTGATGTCGAAGCGCCGGACCTGCACCGAAGCGTCCCGCGACGATGTACGCAGGTGGTCGAGGGTGATGGGGCCGGAAAGCGGAACATGCGGGGCGCCGCCGCGCATCACGAGTTTGAACTGCTTGTCGTCCAGCGTGCCCGAAGCGTGAGCAGCGCGTGCCCGCAGCACGAACTGGTAACGGGCGACGACGGCCCAGTTCGCTCTGTGCTCGCGCCAGTACGTGTCCAATTCGCCTTTCAGGCGGAGAATGTAAGGTAGTTCGCCGAATACGCCTCGCGCCTTGGCACGAACGAGTATGTCGGACAGGCGGTGCGGGCTCTCATACTCCGGCGTAAAGCCTCCTTTCCGGAAGATGCCGAAGGCTTCGTCCACGTCGCGCGATTCCTCCTTCACCGTCTCGACCACATTGCCCTTGGCAAAAAAGGTGGTGTACAGGTAACCGGGGCCGGTACGGCTCCAGAGGAAATGCCACAGGTCGCCGAACACGCCCCTTACGCTGCTCGCGTGAATCAGGTGCTCTCCGAGTTCGACGACGCCCGGGCTGCGTCCGCCGCTACCGACGCCACCTACGGCATCCGCGGCCGCAGCGAAGGTGCTGTAGCCAGCCTGCTCGGGGAATGCCTCCATGACCGCATCGACGAGCGGAACGGTGTGGTCGGGATTGCCGCGACGACGCCCACCGGGGCCGCGGAAATGCGCGACGATGTAGTCGTCGCCGTCGATCTTCAGGTGTTCGCGGATGAAGGCGCGCGCCACCTCGCGCGAGTCCGGCGGCGTTACCGCGGCAACCCTGGCGGAAATAGCCTCGAAGGCCTTGGCGTCCGCCGCGGTAGCGAACGTCAGGGACGCCAGCCAGGCCTTGCGCGCCGACGACACAGTGGACCGCCCGGCCTTTTCGCGGCCGTTATCGCCAGCGAGCAGAGAAACGGCGGAAGAACCGCCACCCGCCGGTTGTGCTGCGGCGACGGTCATGCCGGTCAGGTACGACATCGTCACGGAGGTCAGCAGGGTGCTCAGCACCCGCAAGCGTGCAGGCGCGGGGGGCATTGTCATCGTCGACCTCTTGCGTGGAATCAGGGGTGGACGACTGTAGGACGCGCATCTGCCTGCAACTGCCGCTGCGGAGCGAAAAGCGGGTCAGCGCAGGCCTTCGCAAGATGTCGGGCACGGACGGATGCTTCGGCATGACCCGGCAGGCACACGCGAGAAGCCCGACGCCTCCCGCACGCGGCAGGCAAGCGATCTTGCATGGCCTTCCACGCACCGTTATCGAGCGTTACATTGCCCGGCCCGGCCTGACACCCCACGCCCAGAGCAGGCACAGTCCAGCCAGCAGGCCGCCGAGATGGGCGAAATGCGCGATCCCTGCAAGCGTGCCCGTAACGCCGAAAACGAGTTCGGCGGCGCCGTAAAGAATGACGAACAACCACGCGGGAATGCCGATCGGTATGGGGATCAGCATCAACTTTTCGCGCGGGAACAGCATGGCGAACGCACCCAGCAGACCGAACACCGCGCCGGAGGCACCGACCGTCGGATACATGCGTTCCGACTCGAAGAGGTAGATGACGGCCAGCTGGGCCACGGCCGCCGCGATCAGGCAAGTGAAGTAGTAGATGATGAAACGGCGCGTGCCCATGACTCGCTCGATGAGGCCGCCGAACATGTACAGGGCATACATGTTCAACACGATGTGCATGACGCTGCCATGCATGAAGCCGTAGGTCACCAGCTGCCAGACGCGGAACCCGATGCCCGCCACATCGCCGCCGCCGAGGTCGACGGCAATATCGTGACCGTACGGCCAAAGGGCGAACCAGCGCGTCAGCGCCAGCGTGTCCTGGTCGCGCAGGAGGTACTGCAGCGCGAACACCAGGATGTTGGCGATCAGCAGATTCCGGGTGACCGGCGGCAGGTTCGTCGGCATCGTCTTGGTTATCCGGCGGGGCGATTCTCAAGGGTGGTCGCGCGTTCTCTGCAAATCAACCCTTGCTTAGGGCACGTTCCGAGACTCCGCCGCCGAGCGACAGCAGCAGCAAGATGGCGGCCAGCGCAACATACGCCGCCACGAAGGGCCAGACCATGGCCTGCGCGGCGGCATCCAGGCTCCACGGCAGGTACACCGAACCTATCGGCGCCACCGAGTGGATCAGGCCGAACGCTGTCAGCACGGCGCCCAGCGCCACGATGCCCGCGGCTTTGCGCACGTGCCCGTCGATCATGGCGACCACGAAGCTGGCCCACACCATGGAAGTGATGATGAAACCGTTGCCGAGGATCACGATCACGGCCATGGCCGGAACGCCGTGGCTCGTGTCTGCGTAAAGCGCGGCGAAGCGGGCCGGGTCCACGATGGTCGGGTCGCCCAGCTTGATCGCCAGCATCCGCGCGATCGCCGGAAAGAAAGCGAAGACGACCGCTCCGGCATAACGCAGCGGCGTGGCTTCGAACGCCTGCGTGGTGATGCCTATCGAGACGAACACGAGGATGGGTGCCAACACCGCCACGGGCAGCAGTTCCACCAGGTTCGACAGATAACCGAGCACCCCGCCCAGTCCGATCACGACGCCGGTCACGAGCGTGTAGCCGGTGCGCGCACCCATCGCTTTGTACGCCGGCTGCCCGATATACGGCGTGGTCTGGGCCACGCCGCCGCAGATACCGGCCACCAGGGTGGCAAGCGCCTCCACCAGCAGGATGTCGCGCGTGGCGTAGTCATCGCCGGCGGCGCGGGCGCTTTCGGTCACGTTGATGCCGCCCACCACCATGAGCAGGCCGAACGGGAGAATGAGGGGAAGGTACGGCACCGTGGCAGGCAGGCCCTGCAGGAACCCGAGGTTGGGCCACGGAAAGCCTAGCCGCCATTGCCATGGGCCCGGCGGATGGTAGCCCGATCCCAACAGGCCCATCGGGCCCAGCGCGTAGTAGAGCAGCACGCCCACAAGGAAGGCGCCGAGCACGCCGGGCATCCCGAACGGCAACCGCCGCTTCGCCACCAGGCCATACAGCACGATGCCAAGCCCCGCGAAGCCCACCACGGGCACGCGCATGATCTCCACCAGGGGCAGGAAACCCATCAGCACCAGCGCGATGCCCGCAATCGATCCGAGCAGGCCTGCGCGCGGTACCGACCGCTGCACCCAGGCACCGAAGAAGGACAGCGCTAACTTCAGCAGGCCCATCACCACCAGCGACGCCATGCCAAGGCGCCACGTGGCTTCGCCGGCGGCGACGTCGTCCATTCCCGCATGGCGGTACGCAGCGAAAGCCGGCCCCAGCACCAGCAGAGCCATGCCTATGCTCGTCGGCGCGTCGATGCCAAGGGGCATCGCAGTAACGTCCGACCGCCCGGTGCGCGCGGCAAGCCGGCGGGCCATCCAGGTGTAAGCGAGATTCCCGAGCAGCACCCCGAGCGCGGTGCCGGGGAACATCCTGCGAAAGACCAGATCGGCGGGCATGCCGAAGATGCCCACCAGTGCGCTCGCCATGAAAGCCAGCAACGAAAGGTTGTCCACGACGAGCCCGAGCACGCCGTTGAGATCGCCGCCACCGAAACGGCGGCGCGGAGGGGCATCGACGGCCATCAGAACGATACCTCCGCCGGCTGGCTGACCCGAAGCACCGACTGGTCGCCCGTCTTCGCCTTCCATGCCGTGCGTATCGCATCGATTGCGGCGCGCTGAGCGGGCGTGTCCGGATGTAGCAGCACTACAAGTTTCGACCGGAGCCGCTCGGGACTCGCTTGACCGGCCCCCTGCCACTGCCCGTAGGCATCGAGCACGGTGAGGCCACTGGGGAACCGGGTCGTCACTTCCTTATCAAGGAAGTCCCGCCAGCCAGCCTCGTCCACTCCCCCCTTCCGATCGGCGTCGCCGAGGCCGAAATAGAGCTCTGTACGGATCCATCGGGCCGCGACAGCGGGATGGGCAGCATCGCCGGCGAGCACCGGCCCAGGAACCGCCGGCCGCGTGGCACACCCGGCGCCGACGAGCGAGATGAAGAGCAGAAGGACTGGTGCGGCTTTCATGGTTCCCCTGTGGACGTCCGGACGGCTATGCGTCCGCAGGGTAACAGTGCTGAGGCCCCGGCCGACAGTCGTGCTTGTTTGGGTTCGCTTCGTAGGGTGGGCTCGCCTGGCGGCGTCGCATCGGCGCCTGTGCCGTTTTCTGGGAGCCAGCACCCGTCCCCCTCGCCGCGAAGGCTTGCGTCGTTCCTTGCGAAAGGAGAGCCGCTGCGCGGCTCGGTGTCTTATGGCTGGCGCCGCGGCGGACCCGGGCGTCCGGGCGGGGG
>Ga0065165_1000817_pt1 | contig 41215 bp, 40 predicted proteins | sample AraplaMF_Cvi_mMF_FD_63813 | JGI IMG/M metagenome (GOLD analysis project Ga0065165, IMG submission 63813) | Arabidopsis root microbial communities from the University of North Carolina, USA - plate scrape MF_Cvi_mMF (version 2) (version 3) | ecosystem: Host-associated > Plants > Roots >... | reverse complement strand
TCGTTCTCTTCCGCGGCCGAGACCGTCTCCACATGCAGCGTGTAGCGCTCGGCGAACGCGTCCATGATCTCCTCGACGATCACTTCCGGCGCGGATGCGCCCGCGGTGATGCCGAGGCTCTTGATGTTGCCGAACTTGTTCCAGTCGATGTCGGTCGCGCGTTGCGCCAGCACGGCGATGCCGCAGCCCTCGCGCTCGGCGACCTCACGCAGGCGCTGCGAGTTCGACGAATTGGGGGCACCGACGACGATCAGCGCGTCGACCACCGGCGCCACCTTCTTCACCGCCAGCTGGCGGTTGGTGGTGGCGTAGCAGATGTCTTCCTTGTGCGGGCCGTTGATGTTCGGGAAGCGCTCCTTGAGCAGCGCCACGATCTCGGCCGTGTCGTCGATCGACAATGTGGTCTGGGTCACGAAGGCCAGGTTGTTCGGGTCCTTCGGATTGATGGTCTTGGCGTCCTCGGCGGTCTCGATCAGGGTCACGGCGCCGGCCGGAAGCTGGCCGAGCGTACCGACCACTTCGGGGTGGTGAGAGTGGCCGATCAGGAAGATCTCACGGCCGCGCTTGAAGTGGATCGCGGCCTCGCGGTGCACCTTGGTGACCAGCGGGCAAGTCGCATCCAGAGAGAACAGGTTGCGGGACTGGGCGTCGGCCGGGACCGATTTCGGTACGCCATGGGCCGAGAAGACCACCGGGGCGGTGGTGTTTTCGGGGATTTCGGCCAGCTCCTCGACGAAGATGGCGCCCTTCTTCTTCAACCCGTCGACGACGTATTTGTTATGTACAATCTCGTGGCGAACATAAACGGGGGCACCATACTTATCGAGCGCCCGTTCCACGGTGTCGATCGCCCGGACCACCCCGGCGCAGAAGCCGCGGGGAGAACAAAGCACGATCTTGAGGTCTGGTTTGGCTGACATTGAGCAATCTCGGGACCGAATCACCTCGCCAAAAGGGCGGGACCGCGGTCGGTGGATGGAATAGGGCTTAGGTACGGGCCTACAGGGACTTGAGAGGGAATTGGGCCCCCTTTCGGGCGCTGTCAAGGCACTATCTATAGCAGAACCATTGCGTGGCTACCCCCTCCGGGCTTATATAGCGCGAATTCCCTGTCATCGCTGATGACCACCGGTTTCGCCTCCAGAGGGGTGGGCGAAGCACAAAGGAGATTTGCCATGAGCAACGCACCTCTGATGCCCAAGGCGACCGCCGTCTGGCTGCTCGACAATACCGCGCTGACCTTCGACCAGGTCGCCGATTTTACCAAAATGCACCCCCTCGAGGTCCGCGCCATTGCCGACGGCGACGCCGCCCAGGGCATTAAGGGCATGGATCCCCTCTCCAACGGCCAGCTGACCCGCGAAGAGATCGAAAAGGGCGAGAAAAACCCGGATTACCGGCTCCGTCTTCAGGAGAGCAAGGTGGTGCTGCCGCCGCAGCCCAAGCGCAAGGGCCCGCGCTACACCCCGGTCTCCCGCCGCCACGAGCGCCCGAGCGCCATTCTCTGGCTGCTGCGCAGCCATCCCGAGCTCAAGGACGCCCAGGTCATGCGCCTGGTCGGCACCACCAAGAGCACGATTGCCAGCGTGCGCGACCGCACCCACTGGAACACCTCGCAGCTGACCCCGATCGACCCGGTGACCCTCGGCCTCTGTTCTCAGATCGAGCTCGATTTCGAAGTGGCGCGTGCGGCCAAGGAAAAGCCGATCGACGCAGCCTATGGCGGCGCCACCCTGCTGCCGGCCTCCGAGACCACCAAGAAGGACGAGTTCGAACCGGCCGAGCGCTCCAGCGACGACCTCAACGTCGACGCCGTGTTCGCCAAGCTCAAGACGCTCGGCGGCAAGAAGCACGACGAGGAAGAGGAATAGTCCTCTCGTTCATTCGTCATCCCATGCAAACGCGGCGGGACACCCCGCCGCGTTTTTGTTTTGTGCGCAATGAATGATTGTACGCGCATCGCGCCGCGCGCACGCGTTTGCTTGGACGACCGCTGCCCTCAAACCAAGCCTCAGAACTTGTACGTCACACCGCCGCCGACCAGCCACGGATCGATATGCGCGGTGCCGGTAACAGGCAGGCCGCTGACTGTCGCGCTGTAATCCGGCCGCAGCCAGAGCTTCTTGACGTCGACATTGAGACCCCAGTGCCGGTCGAGCATGTAGTCGAAACCAAACTGCACCGCGCCGCCCCAGGCGTTGCTGACATGCAGGCTCGTGGTCGTCGCGACGATCGCGGGTGGCCCGACGATCGCCGCCGGCACATTGGCGGCCGAGTTGTTGAAGAACACGGTGTAGTTCACGCCGGCACCGATGTACGGCTTGAACGCGCCGAAATTGTCGAAGTGATATTGCAGGGTCAGCGTCGGCGGCAGCAGCGTGGTCTTGCCGATCGGCAAATTCGCAAGCGAACCGGTGCCGCTGACCGAATGCCTGGTGACGCCGAGGATCAGCTCAGCCGCGATGTTCTTCGTGAAGAAATAGCTGATGTCGAGTTCGGGCACGACCCGATCACTGATCGACAGGCCCGAACTCGGCGAGGACAGCGACGGCACGCCCGCGACATTGACGGTCGAGCTACCTCCATCCGGCAACACGCCCAGCGCGCGCAGACGGATCATCCACGGATTAAAGCTATCAACAGGCGGCGGCGCCTTCTTGTAGACGGGCAAATCAGCGGCTTGCGCCGTTGCAAAAGTCCCCGCGAGCATCGCGCTAACCAACGCAAGCCGCACAATGTCTCTTGTGATTCCGTTCATTGCATTCCCCTTCAGCCATCGCGCATCGTTGCGCGACAGGTGCGTCAGAGCAGAAAGGGAGCGATGAAGGATTTGATGCCGGTCAAATCAGGACGCGCGCGACACGATTTGGCCGCGGCGTTGCAGATGTGTCACGAGAAACGCGGCCGACCGCGCAGGATAGTTCCGAAGCCGGTATCAGGGATGGTTCAACATGTACTCGCCGAGATCGCGCTGGCGGCGATCTGAGCGAGCGACGGCGCCATTGCGCTGGACGTCGCGATCCTTGCGGCAGGCCACGTACTCCGGAGAGCCCTGCGCATAGCCGCGGCTCTGGCACACCGCATCGTCATCGTCGCCGCCCACCGCCACCGGCGTCTGGTAGCGCGCGGCGCAGGCGGAGAGAGCGACGGCGAGAGCAGCGGCTGCGAACAGGCGCGACGCGGTGGAAAGCAACATACGAGGTCCCCTTTTGGCCGGCCCCTGTTTAGCGCGGAATGAGGAGATTGTAAGTCCCCGAACGCCGTCCCGGTTCGCTGTCACACCCTCCCCTTCAGCGCCTCGCCGATCTCGTCCAGCACCTTGGGGTCCTCGATCGTGGCCGGCATGGTCCAGGCCTCGCCGTCGGCGATCTTTTTGATGGTGCCGCGCAGGATCTTGCCGGAGCGCGTCTTCGGCAGGCGGCCGACAGTGATGGCGAGCTTGAACGCAGCGACAGGGCCGAGCTTGTCACGCACCAGCGCGACGATCTCTTTCTCGATTTCGCTCGGTGCACGCTTCACGCCCGCCTTGAGCACAAGGAAGCCGCAAGGCACCTCGCCTTTGATCGCATCCTTGACGCCGAGCACGGCGCATTCGGCGACATCGGGATGCGAGGCCAGGATTTCCTCCATGCCGCCGGTGGAGAGCCGGTGGCCGGCGACGTTGATGATGTCGTCGGTGCGGCCCATGACGAAGACGTAGCCATCCTCGTCCTTGTAGCCCGCGTCGGAGGTTTTGTAATAGCCGGGGAATTCGGTGAGGTAGGCTTCCTTGAACCGTTCGTCCTGATTCCACAGCGTCGGCAGGCAAGCGGGCGGCATCGGCAGCTTGATGACGATCGAGCCCATCGTATTGGGACCGACCGGCTTCGCCGCCTCGTCGACGACGTCGACCTGGTAACCCGGCATCGGCACGGTTGGCGAGCCGTGCTTGACCGGCAGCATGCCGAGCCCGACCGGATTGCCGGCGATGCACCAGCCGGTTTCGGTCTGCCACCAATGGTCGATGACGGGCACCTTCAACTGCTGCTCGGCCCATTCCACCGTCGGCGGATCGGCGCGCTCGCCGGCGAGGAACAGCGTGCGGAAATTCGACAGATCGTATTGCCGGATGAACTTGCCTTCCGGATCTTCTTTCCGGATCGCGCGGAACGCGGTCGGCGCGGTGAAAAAGGCAACTGCCTTGTGCTCGCTGATCACCCGCCAGAATGCGCCGGCATCGGGCGTACCGATCGGCTTGCCCTCATACATGATCGAGGTCGCACCGTGCAGCAGCGGACCATAGATGATGTAGCTGTGGCCGACGACCCAGCCGATGTCGGAGCCGCACCACCAGACCTCGCCCGGTTTGACGCCGTAAAGATTGAACATCGACCATTTCAGCGCGACGAGATGGCCGCCATTGTCGCGTACGACGCCCTTGGGGATTCCGGTCGTGCCTGAGGTGTAGAGGATGTAGAGCGGATCGGTGGCGGCGACCGGCACGCAAGGCGCCGCCTTGCCGTCGTTCATCGCCTTGCGGCGCAGGCTCGCCCAATCGTAATCGCGGCCGGGCGTGAGGTCGCAGACGAGCTGCGGACGCTGCAGCACGATACAGGCCTTCGGCTTCGACGACGCGAGTTTGATCGCTTCGTCGAGCAGCGGCTTGTACTGCACGATGCGGCCCGGCTCGATGCCGCAGCTCGCGGACAGGATGAGCTTCGGCTGCGCATCGTCGATGCGGCTGGCGAGTTCCTTGGCGGCAAAGCCGCCGAACACCACCGAATGCACGGCGCCAATGCGCGCGCAGGCGAGCATCGCGACCACGGCCTCCGGCACCATCGGCATATAGAGGATGACACGATCGCCCTTGGCGACGCCAAAATCCCGCATGATGGCGGCGAGCGCCTGCACCTCGCGCAGCATCTCCGCATAGGTGAATTTGGTGACGCTGTTGGTCAGCGGCGAATCATGGATCAGCGCGACCTGGTCCGCACGGCCGCGTTCGACATGGCGGTCGAGCGCGTTGTAGCAGGTGTTGACGACACCGCCGGTGAACCAGCGGCCGTAGACGCCCTGCGAGGCATCGAAGATCGTCTTCGGCGGTTCGATCCAGTCGATTTCCGTCGCCGCCTCGGCCCAAAAGCCCTGGGGATCGGCCAGCGAGCGCGCATGGACCTCGTGATACCGGCTTTTGCCGCCGACGTTCCCTCGGACGTTCATTCCCGCACTCCCGTTCCCTTTATTCGCCTGACCCCGATCTCGCGGCACGACGGATATCCCGCCATGACCCGGATCAAGTGCCGGACTTGTTTGAGAGCTATTTTCCCGGGAACGGGCCGCGGTTCAAGCTGAAAAGGATGGGTCTTTTGGGGAAGGCACACTGCACTCCCTCGCCCCGCACGCGGGGAGAGGCGAGGAAACCTCAGCCTTCCATCGCATTCAGCCGCTGCAGGCGATCCTGCATGACCTTCCTCAGGTCATATCCAGGCCGGCCGAAGCTGGCGTTGCGCGTGGTCAGGAAATCGCGCTGCGTCTTGCGCAGGCCTCCGGCCGAGCGCTTGCTCGCCGATTTCAGCACGCGCTCGTAGGTTTCGGCGATCTGGCGGTCGAGCACGCCGAGCTGCGGATCGGCGCAAATCACCTTCTCGACCTCGCGCTTCGCGGTCGTACAATCGAACGACGGTCCGTTGCCTGAATTCGCCGCAAGCGGACGCTGCGGCGCGGAACCGAATTTCGCGATCTCCGCGATCATGACGCGGCGGCCGGCAGCCGCGTTCTCGTTGCCGGGATCGAGCTTCAGCGCAGTCTCGTAATCGGCCAGCGCCTTCTCGCGCTCGCCCATCTTCTTGTAGAGCACGGCGCGGTTGTTGTAGGTCTGCGCGAAATTCGGATCGAGCTTCAGCGCGGCCTCATAGTCGCTCAGCGCCGTCCCGAGCTCGCCCTTGAGCTGATAGGAATCGCCGCGGTTGGTGTAGAAATTCGGTTTCGGCGCGAGCCGCAATGCCTGGTCGTAATCGGCGATCGCCTTGTCGTATTCCTTCATCGCAGCATAAGTGAGCCCACGATTGTCGTGATATTCCGCGACTTTCGGATCCAGCCTGATCGCCTCGCCGTCGTCGGCGACGGCCTTGTCGAGCTGGCCGAGCTTCTTGTAGGCCGCGCCGCGATTGGTGTAGGTGCGCGGCCGGTTCGGATCGAGCCGCAGCGCCTCGCTGAGATCCGCGACCGCCTTCTCATTGTCGCCGCCAAGATAATAGTTCACGCCGCGGTCGGACCAGGCCTGGGCATCGTCGGGCTTCAGCTTGATCGCCTGGTCGTAGTCGGCAAGCGCGCGATCGAGGCGACGCTGGGTGGTGTAGACGACGCCGCGCAGCTCATAGGCTTCCGCATCCTGCGGATCGAGCTCGATCGCCTTGCCGAGATCGGAAGCGGCCCGGTTGAGATCGCCGCCCGCCTCACGCAGCAGGTCGCCGCGCAGGCGCCAGGCCTTTGCGTTCTTGCCGTCGAGCGCGATGGCGCGGTCGATGTCCCGCAATGCCTGCGTGAGACCGCCCGAGGTCCGCGCATTGGCATCGGCTCGGACCAACAGCGCAGCGGCACGATCTGCCGCAGCGTTCGAGGTCTGGTCGATGACGGCACCGCAGGCCGAGATCAGATCCGCCGGAGCAGCCTTGCTGTCCATTACGCAATCGGTGGCGGCCGAGGCCGGAGCAGCAAGGACAAGGCTCGCCGCAGCGCTGAGCAGGAGGGCGCGAAACGTCGTTTTGGTGAACGGGAACATCAGCGCGGAAGTACGCGTGCCGCACATCGGGAGGGGCTCCGTGACATCAGGTTTTCACCATTGTCGCGGCGGCAAAGGGATGGGTTCAAAATCGGGACCCGTCAGGGACGCACTGGCGCCTCGCTCCCTCGCACCGCTTGCGGGGAGAGGCGAAGAAAGCTTCAATACCCGTCGACCCCGTTGATCTTCTGCAGCCGCTCCTGCATCGCCTTCTTCAGGTCATAGCCCGGCCGGCCGTAGGAGGCGTTGCGGCGGGCGATGAACTCATCCTGCTCGCGCTGGATGATTTTGGCGTCCGCGGGATTGCGCGCCTCGCGAACCGCGCGCGCGTTCGAGCCAAAGATCTCGCGATCGAGATCGGCGAGCTCGCGGTTGGCACAGATCGCCTTCTCCACCGCGCGCGTCGCGCTCCGGCAATTGAAGCTGGGCTTGCCTGCCACTGCCATCTGCGCGCCGATACGCTCCAGCTCGCGCGCCATCGCCTTGTGATTGGCCTTGGCCTTCTCGTTGTTCGGATCGATCCGCAGCGCCGCGCCGAAATCCTGGACCGCCTTGGGCTTGTCGCCCTTCTTCAGCCAAAGCTCGCCGCGCGAATTGAAGACGTCGGCAAGCGCTGGATCCAGTTGCAAGGCCCGGCTGTCATCGGCGATGGCGCGGTCGATCTGGTCATGCCGCGCATAAAGCACGCCGCGCGCAACCAGCGCCTTCACCAGGTCCGCCTTCGCCGTCTTCTCGTTGTCGATCACAGCCGCGCAGGCGGAACTGGCCTTGTCCAAGTCGTCGGCCGCGGCGGCCGCGAGGCACGGCGCGACATCGACCTGCGGGACAACGGCCGGCTCACCGCCGGTCGCGCCGAGGGCCGCACTGAGCGAAAGCACCGAGAGCACCAAGGCCCCTGACAATGGAATCAGTTTTTGAAAACGCATGCTTGTTGCAGTCGGAAGCTCTTGCCTTGGGGCCGTACTATCCATCATACGGCCGGATTGGTGCTAGCTTGTGGCGCCCTCAAAACGGTTTCGGGGACGATCGTGTCGACATTCGAATGGGTCATCGCGCTTCTGCTCGGCGCCGTTGCATTATCGGCGGCGGCGCGCCGGATCAAGGTCCCCTACCCGACCTTTCTGGCCATCGGCGGCGCCCTGATCGCCTTCGTGCCGAACAGCCCGTCCTGGACGCTCGAGCCGGACCTCGCTTTGGCGCTTTTTGTCGCACCGGTGCTGATGGATGCCGCCTTCGACACCTCGCTGCGGGACCTGCGCAACAATTGGGTTCCGGTCTCGACCCTGGTGGTGGTCGCGGTCGGCCTGACCACGGTGGGCGTCGCCGTTGTCGCGCACCATTTGATGCCCGACATGCCCTGGGCTGCCGCGATCGCCCTCGGCGCCATCGTGGCGCCGCCGGACGCGGCGGCCGCGGTTGCGATCCTGAGCCAGGTCAAGCTGCCCTATCGCATGGTGAAGGTGCTGGAGGGCGAGAGCCTGCTCAACGACGCCAGCGCGCTGCTGATCTATCGCATCGCCGTCGGCGCAGTGGTCATGGAGCATCTGAAATGGAGCGAGGTCGCCCCGACGATCGCGCTCAGCCTGGTCGGCAGCGTGCTCGCCGGCCTGCTGGCCGGACGCATCATTCCGCTGTTCCTGGAGCGCGTGACGGAAGCGCCGAGCGCGATCATCGTGCAGTTCGCGACCACCTTCATGGTGTGGATCGCGGCCGAGCATCTCGGCCTCTCCGGCATCCTCACCATCGTCGTCTACGCCATCACCATCGCGCGCACGGCGGGGGCGCGGATGCCGGCCCGGCTGCGGGTGCCGTCCTATGCGGTGTGGGAGACGATCGTGTTCGTGCTCAACGTGCTCGCCTTCATGCTGATCGGCATGCAGATGCGCCCGATCTGGACGCGGCTGGATGCGGAAGTGCGCTGGGAATATTGCGTCGCCGCCGCCTGGATCCTGCTCACGGTGGTGCTGGTGCGACTGCTCTGGATCACGTTCTACCGCACCATATTGCGCGTGCTGATCGCGCACGGGTTCTACCAGCCGAAGGACGCAAAGGCCGTGGCCTCGCCGAAGGGCGGCCTCATCATCTCCTGGTGCGGCATGCGCGGCCTCGTCACGCTCGCCACCGCCTTTGCCCTGCCCGAGAACTTTCCCTACCGCGACTTCATCGTCTTCATCGCCTTTGCGGTGGTGCTGGGCTCGCTGGTGATCCAGGGGCTGACGCTGCGGCCGATGATCCTCGCCTTCGGGCTCAAGGACGACGATCCCGTCGGCATCGAGGTCGCGCGCGCCCGCACGATCGCATATCGTGCCGCACTCGATGCGATCGAGGACGATCCCTCGGAGGAAGCAGAAATTCTCCGGCTCGAATACCGCGCCATCCTGATGCAGGCGGATGACGACCCCAATGGCGGCATCACCCATGGCCGCCTGCCCGCCGATGCGCTGCGCCTGCGCGCCATCGAGGCCGCGCGCAAATCAATTCTCGGCCTGCGTGACACTGAAGTCATCGGCGACGATGCGTTTCATCGGGTCGAGGAAGAGCTCGATCGCGCAGAATTGAGCGCGGGCGGTTAGGGCCGCAAACTCCAATGTCGTCCCGGACAAGCGCAGCGAAGCGCACATCCGGGATAACAGCTGAGATTTGGGCAGCAGCGTGGCCAACAGCGTGATCCTGATAGGCAGCGTGCGCCAGATCGGCAATCTGGCGTTGAACCTGATGGCGTCGCCATAGACACATTCCTGATGACGACCTTGACCGACGACCGTCGTGTACGCGCGCGTGATGCGTCGCCTGCACGACATTTTTATCTCAACATGTCCCTGGCCTGTGCTGCCACCGCGTTTCTCGGCTTCGCACCGACCTACTGGATGCCGCTCGCCCGTGGTGCGCTGTCCGCGAGCCCCGTGATTCATTTTCACGGATTGTTGTTCTTCACCTGGACGCTCTATTTCGTGCTGCAGACCTGGCTCGCGGCCTCAGGCCGCGTGGTCAATCACCGCGCACTCGGCATCGCCGGCGTCTCGCTCGCGACCGCGATGACGATCTTCGGCTTTCTGGCCTCGGTCACCTCGATGAAGCACGCGGCCGCGCTCGGGCAGACTGATGCAGGCATCAGCTTCTCGATCGTCCCGATGACCGGTATCGCGTTCTTCGCCGGCGTGTTCGTGCTCGCGATCGTGAACACGCGAAAGCCCGAGATCCACAAGCGCCTGATACTGCTCGCCGCGGTCTCGATCCTCGACGCCGCCATCGCGCGCTGGTTCCTGACCTTCCTCGCCCCTCCCGGACCGCCCGGCCCGCCGCCGGTGCCCGTCACGATCGCGCCGGCCGTGGTCGCCTCGCTTCTGCTCGTCGTCGCCATGGTGCGCGACTGGCGCATAGAGGGCCGCGTGCATCCGGTCTACATCTACGGCACGCTCGCGATGCTGGCGGTGAAGTTCTTGAACTGGCCGGTGAGCGAAACCGCTGCATGGCATTCGTTCGCCGGCGGGATTCTGGCGCTGGCGCAGTAAGCTCACCCCTGTCGTCCCGGGGCGCGCACAGCGCGAACCCGGGACCCATAACCACAGGGAGTGGTTATCGAAGCGAGCTGGTCACTACGAGTCTTCGCCAAACCGCTTCCTGTGGTTATGGGTCCCGGATCTGCGCTTCGCTTGCCCGGGACGAGAGCGGAGAGTGCGGCGGCGCTAAGCCCCCGCCTTGCACGTGATCCCACCGTCCACCACCAGCTCGATCCCCGTCACATAGCGCGACTCGTCCGACGCAAGGAACAGCGCGGCGTTGGCGACGTCCCAGGCTTCGCCCATGTGGCCCATCGGCACCTGCGCGTCGCGGGCGCGCCACATCGCTTCGACGTCGCCCTTGGCATAGCTGTTGGCGAGACCCGCGGAATGCTCGACCATCGGCGTCTTCATCAGGCCGGGCAGGATCGCGTTCACCCGCACATGGTTCTTGGCGAACTCGATCGCGGTGGAGCGCGTCAGCTGGTTCATCGCCGCCTTGCTGGCGTTGTAGCTGACATAGGAGATCCCGACATGGCGGATCGAGGCGATCGAGGAGATGTTGATGATCGAGCCGCCGCCCTGCTTCACCATCACCGGGACGACGTGCTTCATGGCGAGATAGGCGCTCTTGAGGTTGACGGTGAAGACGCGGTCCCAGTTCTCTTCGTCGAGATCGACCACGCTGCCGATCTCGGCGATGCCGACATTGTTGTCGAGCACGTCGATGCGGCCATAGGCCTTCAGGCAGGCCGCGACCATTCCTTCGATCTCGGCATGACGCGCGACGTCGGCCGTGAACGCCACAGCCTTGCCGCCTTCGCCGGTGATGATTTTCGCGGTCTCTTCCGCGGCAGCGCCGTTGCGATCGACGCAAAACACCTGCGCGCCTTCGCGCGCGAAGGTCACCGCGGTGGCCTTGCCGTTGCCCCAGCCGGGTCCGATCGAGCCGGCGCCCACCACCATCGCAACCTTGCCCTTGAGCCGATCCATCGCGTGTCTCCCGTGTTGTTGTTCTTGTAGCCCGGATGGAGCGAAGCATAATCCGGGGCGACTGTTCCCGGATTACGCTTCGCTCCATCCGGGCTACGGATCGTTGCAAACCTTCATCGTCGTGACGTTAGCACCGATGGGATGCCCGACAATCTCGGACAAAGTTCGGCACTGCCCCTCATGGCATAGCCGCCATTCGCCGGCCGCGCCGGAATTGCCCAATACCACCTGCGGCATCAGCGCACGTTTCGGCTGCCATTGAAACCAGCCGTCGACGAGTCGCGCCTCGGGCGGCGGCTCCATGCCGGGGCCGGTGCCCTTGACGCGGGCCTGCACCAATTCGAGGCCAGCGGGCGTGACGCGCCAGTCCTCCTGCCAGTCGACCTTGGCGATCGAATGCGTCCACACCAGCGTGAAGGCGGACAGCGCGAGCGCCTTCACACCTCCCGCTGTTGCGAAGCAGAGGCTCACGCCGCTTCGGCGACGGCCGGCGGCCGCTGCCGCCACTGCCACAACACCAGCGCGGCCGAGAGCACGAAGCCCGCGGTGTCGCTGAACATGAAGTCGCCGAGCAGGCACATCGCGGCGCCGAACGCCACGACCCGCTCAAGCAGTGTCAGCCGCGTGAACAGGAAACCGATCGCAACCATGCCGAACAACGCGATCGACACCAGCGCCTTGAAGCTCGCCAGCGCCACGGCGCCGTAGAAGCCGAGCTTGGCCGCCATGGGGTCGCCGGCCTGCAGCATCAGCGCCGGAGAATAGACGAAGATGAAGGGAATGACGTAGCCCGCGAGCGCGATGCGCATCGCCTCCCAGCCGATCTTGTCCGGGTTCTCTTTCGCGATCGGCGCCGCCGCGAGCGCGGCGAGTGCCACCGGCGGCGAGAGGTCGGCCATGATGCCGTAATAGAACGCGAACATGTGGCTCGCGATCAGCGGCACGCCGAGCTTCGCCAGCGCGGGCGCTGCCAGCGCCGCGGTGATGATGTAGGTGGGAATGGTCGGAATGCCGGTGCCGAGCAGGATCGACAGCAGCATGGTCATGATCAGCGCCAGGAACAGGCTCTTCTCGCCGAGACCGATCACCCAGCCGCCGAAGATAGTGCCGACGCCGGTTTGCGACATCATGCCGATGATGACGCCGACGATGGCGCAGGCCATGCCGACGGTGATCGCCGACTTCGCGCTCTCGGCCAGCGCATCGCGGCACTCGCGCAGGGCCTTGAAGCCGCCGCGAATGAAGGCGGTGATGAGGATGAGCCCGACGACGACGCTGCCGACCGGAACGATCTGGAGGCCGTCACGCGACAGCGCGGCGACGACGAGTGCAAGTCCGATCCAGAACACGTAGCGGATCGCATTGGCCGGCAGTCCGGTCGTGATGGCGGTGCCGAGAATCAGCGCCACGGTCAGCGCGAGACCCATGCTGCCGGCATAAAGCGGCGTGAAGCCCTCGAACAGCATGTAGACCAGCGCGGCGAGCGGCAGCACGAGGTACCAGCCTTTCACCAGCGCCTTCCAGGCGCTCGGCGTTTCCGACTTCTTCATGCCGACGAGGCCGTATTTGCCGGCTTCCAGATGCACCATCCAGAACGCAGACGCGAAGTAAAGGATCGCGGGGATCGCGGCGGCCTTGACGATCTCGGAATACTGGACGCCGAGCGTCTCGGCCATGATGAAGGCGACCGCGCCCATCACCGGCGGCATGATCTGGCCGCCCATCGACGCCGTGGCCTCGACGCCAGCCGCGAACGCGCGGCGGTAACCGAACCTGATCATCAGCGGAATCGTGAACTGACCAACGGTGACGACGTTGGCGACACCGGAGCCGGAGATGGTGCCCATCATGCCCGAGGCAAACACAGCGACCTTGGCCGGACCGCCGCGGGTGCGGCCGAACAGGCCAAGCGAGACGTCGGTGAACAGCTGGATCATGCCGGCGCGCTCCAGGAACGAGCCGAACAGGATGAACAGGAAGATGTAGGTCGCCGAAACGTAGATCGGCACGCCGTAGAAGCCTTCGGTGCCGAACGACAGATGCGTGACGATCTGATCGAAATCATAGCCGCGATGATTGAGCGGCGACGGCAGGTACTGCCCGAAGAACCAATAAAGCAGACAGGCGCCGCACATCAGCGGCAGCGCCGCGCCCATCAGGCGCCGCGTGCCCTCGAAGATCAGCACCGCAAGCAGCGTGCCGACCGCGAGATCGAGCCTGGTCGGATCGCCGTCGCGCGCGATCAGGTCGGCATAGAAGATCCATTGATAGAGGCCGCAGAAGAAACCGGCAGCGCCGATCACCCAGCCGAGCGCACGGCCGGCATTGCTCTTCGCGGTGAAATTGGCAATCAGGCCGAAGGTCAGCAGGACGAGGAAGCCGACATGGACGCCGCGCACCACCTGGCTCGGCAGGTAGTTGAAGGCGGCGACATAGAGCTGGAAGGTCGCAAAGGCGATGCCGATCCAGTAGGCAAGATTGCCCCACCAGCCCGGCCCGAAGCCCTCCGGGAAGCCGTGCTCGAAATTATCGAACTCGACCTTGATGGGCGCCGCCTGGGTGCCCTCTGCCTTTTCCAGCATCTCAAATCGTCCTTAGCCGTCCAGTGCTTGTAGCTTGGCACGGTCCACCCGCGCCGTCATGCCCGGGGTTGTCCCGGGCATCCACGATCTTTCTTGCCGGGCCCAGAACGTGGATGGCCGGGACATCTGTGCGAAGACGCGCTTCGCGCTTATGCCCGGCCATGACGCTCTATCGAGAGAGCCGATCTTACTTGATCAGCCCTTTTTCCTTGTAATAGCGGATCGCGCCGGGGTGCAGCGGGACCGGGCTGCCGCTGGCGGCCGTCTCGAGCTTGATCTCCTTGCCGGCCGCGTGCGCGTTGGCGAGTTCGGGCAGCGACTCGTACACCAGCTTGGTCATCTGATAGGCGAGATCGTCCGACACCGCCGAGCTGGTCACGAGATAGTTGACCACGGCCGCGGTCGGCACGTCCTTGTCCTGGCCGGTATAGGTATTGGCCGGGATGATCGCGGAGATGAAGGGCGGGCCGATCTTGTCGACCGTCTCCTTCGGCACCGACACCACCGTGATCGGGGCCGAGGTCGAGAGATCCTTCAGCGAGGCGACGCCGAGGCCGGCGGACTGAAGCGTCGCACCGAGCTGGCGGTTCTTCATGAGGTCGACGGATTCGGCGAACGGCAGGTACTCGACCTTGCCGAGGTCCTTGTAGGTCATGCCGGCCGCGGCCAGGATGGCGCGGGAATTGAGCTCCGTGCCCGACTTCGGCGCGCCGACCGACAGGCTCTTGCCCTTGAGGTCCGCGAGCGTCTTGATGCCGGACTCGGCGGTGGCGACGATCTGGATGTAGTTCGGATAGATCGCGCCGATGGTGCGCAGCTTGTCCAGCTTGTTCTTGAAGCCGGCTTCCTCGTCGCCGTCCCAGGCGGCTTTCAGCGAGTCACCCAGCGTGAAAGCGATCTCGCCGCGGCCCTGCTGCAGCAGGATCAGGTTCTCGACCGACGCCTTGGTGGCCTGCACCTGCGTCTTCACGTTCGGAATCTTGTCGCCGTAGATCTTTCCGATCGCGACGCCGAGCGGATAGTAGACGCCGGAGGTGCCTCCGGTCAGCACGTTGATGAAGGATTGCGCATGCGCGCAAGGTGCCGACGCCGCCAGAACGAGAGCTGCGGCCGCGCCGAAAATCGTACGTTTCATGGTTGTTGTACTCCCCAAACCGGCGGCGAAATTGGCCGGATGAGGGGACCGGGTCAACCCATCCAAAAGACAAAACAGAACTGCGGTAAAGGACCGATCCGGCTTGATTTTTCGGGAACCCGGCCGGTGCGGCGAGGTGGCGCAGGAGCCCGCGGTGCATCCTTCGAGACGCCCGCCTGCGGCGGGCCCTCAGGATGAGGTCGGAGTGCGTGGCAACAGTTTCGACAGGCGAAGCTGCAGCTCAGCCTCATCCAGAGGAGACCGCTGGAAGCGGTCGTCTCGAAGGACGAGGCGCTTGCTCAGGCGTCCGCCAAGCGCATAAGCGATCGCCCCTCCCGCAAGCGGGAGGGGGAGCGCACCTCCTACTAGGCAGTGCCCCGTCACTGGAACGTCATATCCAGGCACTTGGAGATGTCGGAGCCGAGGCCGGAGGAGATGGTGATGCAGCCGCGGATCTTCTGCGCGGTCACGTCGGCGGCCCAGATCGCATAGCCGCCGGGTCCGAAGAACGAGTTGGTGTTCGGCGGCTCGGTCTCGGTCGCGTCGAAATCATACTTGCCGTCGCCCTCGAAGATGCGCGGCTTCTTGGTGCAGCCGCCATCGGTCTGGACGTTGATGACCTCCTTGTTGTCCCGAGTCAGCGCCAGCGAGACCTGGCAGCGGAAATATTCGGAGGTCTTGGTGTTGAACAGGTAGGTGTAGGACTTGCAGGTCGCCGTGTTCAGCTTGCCCGGGGCCAGGCCCCGGCTGCACGAAATCCGCTGGTTATGGCTGAGCTGGTAGTCGTCGGCCCGGGCGGCCGGCGCCAGCGCCGTCAATGACAATGCAGCAGCCCAGCAAAGTTTCATCACATGGCGCATCCGAATCATCCCTACCAATAATTTTGTCGAGTTGCGTTCTAGACGGAAAGCGGAACATAGTCGCGCAGGGACCAAGGGAAAATCACAAACTGCTGGCGGGGCCGTGATGCGCTGCGGCGCTTTCGCAAATTGACCCGTCAACATCGTTCGTGATTTGTTCAGAACGGGCAACCCCAACGGCGGGGAGGATGGGACAATGACAATTTCAAAAATCACATTTTCAAAGACGACATTTGCACTCGTTGCGGCTGCACTCGTGACCGCGGTCAGCGCGCCCGCGCTGGCGCAGAACGCGGCGACGCCGTGGGAGCTCAAACCCGACACCGGCTATGCCTATGACAAGGAGGGCAAGACCTTCTCCTACAAGATGGGCACCAGCAATGCCGGCGAGCTGTTGAAGGGCGCCAAGAAGGTGCCGAAGGGCACGCTGTTCTTCATCGGCCAGAACGGCCAGCTCTACATGCGCAGCGGCGCCTATCTCGAGGGCGACGGCAAGTTCAAGTTCGGGTCGAACTAGAGCCGAACTTGTAGGGTGGGTTAGCCGAAGGCGTAACCCACCTCCGGCTATATCCACGGAAGTAGAAGAGGTGGGTTACGCTGCGCTAACCCACCCTACGGCGGCGCCCTAAAACGCCGCCGCCAGTTCCCTGGCGCCGGCATTGTTGCTGTTGCTGTCCATCCGCGTGTCGGTGATCGCCAACAGCTTCGCCACCGTGTTGTGGCGGATCGCGACTGGGTTGCGCTCGTAGCCGCCGCGCTGGAAGAAGTTCGAGGTCGGCACCTGCTCGCGCATCGCCTGCGGCATCGTCACCATGTCCAGACCGGTGCCGTCGCCGGTGAGGTTCATCATCTCGAGCTCGGCCGCGGTGAGCGGGCGGCTGTAGCCCTTGGCGCGCGCGAACAGCACCGAGGTCATGAGCTTGTGGGTCTGCAGCATCGGGCCGACGTCGATGTCGAGCACCATCGCATGCATCGCCCAGCCCTGCGCGGTGTTGCCGATCTTCTCGTGCTCCGACCAGGTGTCGGGCACCGACTTTGCATGCGCGACCATCTTCTTCAGCACGGAGAGCTTGTGCTCGAGCCCCTGGCGCGCCGGCCCCGAGGTTCGCGCCACCTTCTCGGAGAGCGCGCGGATGAATTCGTGGCCCTGCTCGGCCAAGAGCTCGACGCTGTTGGTCGTCAAGAGCTGGTTGTAGCCCATCGCGGTCGAGATCGCCCGCTTGCCGCCGTGCTCGATGCCGGCCTGCACATCGTAATTGCCGGTACCGCCGGTCTCGAACGAATAGACCCGCACCGCCTGTTCGCGCGTCAGGCCCGAGGCGAGCGCGTAGCGGGCATAGGCACGCTTGAACTCGACCTCGCTGGACGGCCGCTGCGGCGTGAACTGGTAGAGCTCCTGCGCGGCGCGCAGCAGATCGGACACGACGGGAATCGGCTTTCGCTCAGGGCGCGACGGCGTTTCTTCCGGCTCCGGATTCACCGGCCGCTTCGGCCCGTTATAGAGCGGCGGATGCTCCAGCACGTAATCGTCGAGCGTAATCTGCTGCCCGTTGCGCCGCTTGGCGTTGCGGCCTTTACGCTTCTCGGAAATCTGGCTCCAATAGGCTCCGGCCTGCTCGTCGAACGCGCCGCGCGCGGCCTGGTACTCCTGCAGCTTGCGGCGATATTCAAGCACGGCTGGAGACGCGCCCGCGCCTTGCGCAAAAAACTGCGACAGCAGCTGTGCATTGGCATCGCGGACAGAAGGCGGCAGCGCGTCCGGCTCGCCGCCACGCGCTGTGGGCGCCAGCAGGAGGAGCGCGAATGGAACCAGCTTCAGGCTTTTTCGAATCGAATGATGCATGCCGCCCTCTTAGCAGCCATCCGGTAACCGTCACGTTAACGCGCCGTTTACCTTATTTTTCTCGCATCACTTCCAGGCGAACACCGGCTGTTCCAGGTCGGTGACCCGGGTGTGCCGGCCCGCCAGCACCTCGCGAAACTGGTAGATCATCGCCGCCGTCGGCGCGTGGATCAGGCTCATCTGGTGATGGAAGCGGATCACGCGGCGGGTGCTTTCGGGGATCGCGGTGAAGTCGAACGCCTCGTCGCGCTCGATCGTCGCCAGCGCAATGCGATGGACGGAGGCGACCTCGTCCGGGTTTGGCTTGATCGCCGCGCTGTCGGCAGCCCACACCACGACGGGCGTGATCAGGTAGCCGGAGCGCGTCGGATAATCATCGAGCAGGCCGAGCACCGCATCGACCGAAAGCCTGAGCGCGAGCTCTTCGTCAAGTTCGCGCAATGCGGCCTCGACCGGAGTCTCGCCGGCGTCGCAGCGCCCTCCCGGCAGCGCCCACTGGCCGCGATGCGCGCGCAGGCTGGATGCGCGCTTGGTGAGCAGGAAGGCCGTATCGTCGCCGTCACTGGACTCGGTCAGTGCCAGCACCACGGCGGCGCGCTTCAGCGCCGATGGCTCGGCCTCGTCAGGCAGCCGCGCGAAGGACGCGCAGGCCTCTGCGATATTCCGTCTGGTGGCATCGTCGAAAGTTCTCATGATGCTTGACTACACCAGGACCGCGCTCGATGAAACGAGGAGCGATGCACTTGCAAGGATGGACGGAGAGATGATCGACAAGACCGCCGCAAAGCTCAAGTCCGACGGCTGGACGATCGTCGACACCAGCGGCTTCATTCATCTGATCGGCCCGCTCTGGGAGCGCAAGGTCGATGGCCATTTCGAATACGCGCTGGCGACCGAAGACAAGCACCACAACCGCCGCGGCATGGTCCAGGGCGGCGTGATGATGACCTTCGCCGACCGTACCTGCGGCATGACCGCCCGCTACGAGACCGGCAAGCAATACATGGCGACGGTTCAGCTCGACACACACTTCGTGGAAGCGGGCAAGATCGGCGACATCCTGATATCGCGCCCGCGCGTGGTGCGGACCACCCGCAGCCTGATCTTCATGAGCACGGAAGTGCTGGTGGACGACCGCTGCGTGGTGATGGCAAACGGCGTGTTCAAGATCTTGAAGGGGCCGGAATAGGCGCAGGCAGGCTGCCGATGCCCTCTCCCCGTCATTGCGAGCGCAGCGAAGCAATCCAGGACTCTCTCCGCGGACGCATCTCTGGATTGCTTCGCTGCGCTCGCAATGACGGGACCGGGCGGCTATGCTGCGTCCCGACGAAAGCGTTGAGGACCCGCCCATGCAATACCGCCAGCTCGGCCGCTCCGGCCTGAAAGTCTCGCCGATCTGCCTCGGCACCATGATGTTTGGCGGGCCGACCGACGAGGCGACGTCGAAGCGGATCATCGACAAGGCGCATGGCGCCGGCATCAATTTCATCGATACCGCGGATGCCTATTCGAAAGGCGCCTCCGAGGAGGTCGTCGGTCGCGCCATCGCGGGAAATCGCAACGCCTGGGTCCTCGCCACGAAGCTCGCCAACCCCATGAACACTGGGACGGGCAACGATCCCAACCGCGTCGGCCTGTCGCGGCGCTGGGTGCTGCAGGCCGCCGACGAGAGCCTGAAGCGGCTCGGCACCGACCACATCGACGTCTACTATCTGCACAAGGAAGACCATGCGACGCCGCTGGAGGAAACGGTGCGCGCGATGGGCGACCTGATCCGCGCGGGCAAGGTGCGCTATTTCGGCGTCTCGAACTATCGCGCCTGGCGCGTCGCCGAGATCTGCAACATCTGCGACCGTCTCGGCATCGACCGGCCCGCGGTGAGCCAGCCCTATTACAACGCGATGAACCGCATGCCCGAGGTCGAGCACTTCCCGGCGTGCTCCTATTACGGCCTGGGCATCGTGCCCTACAGTCCGCTGGCGCGCGGCGTGCTCACCGGCAAGTACAAGCCTGATGCGGCCCCCGACAAGGAGACGCGCGCGGGCCGCAACGACACCCGCATGATGCAGACCGAATGGCGGCCAGAATCGCTTCAGCTCGCGCAGGAGATCAAGATCCACGCCGAGAAGAAGGGCATCACCGCCGGCCAGTTCGCGGTCGCCTGGGTGCTGAACTCGGCCTTCGTCTCCTCGATCGTCGCAGGTCCCCGCACCGAGGAGCAGTGGGACGGCTACATCAGCGCGCTCGGCTATCGCTGCACCGCGGATGATGAGGCGCTGGTCGACCGGCTGGTCGTTCCGGGCCATCCCTCGACACCCGGCTTCAACGACCCGGCCTATCCGATCGAGGGACGCCGCGCGCGGACGGCGTGAGCGCGGGAGACGACGATGCCGCTCGAAGACCGCTACGGCCTGCCGCTCTCCACCTCTTCACATGAGGCGGCAGCCGCCTATCGCGAGGGTGTCGATCTCATGCTGGCGGGCTGGACCGGCACGGCGGAGACGCTGGAGCAGGCGATCGCGGCCGATCCGGATTTCGCGCTGCCCCATATCGCCCGCGCCCGCGTGCACGCCTTCTACCAGCAGGGCGATCTCGCGCGGCGGAAAGCGGCGGCCGCACGCGAGCTGGTGGCAAAGCGTGGCACCGAGCGTGAGCGCTCGCATGTCGAGACGCTGGCGCTGGCGATCGAGGGCCGGCTGCCGGAGGCGATCGCATCGATGCTGAAGCATGTCGAGAGCTGGCCGCGCGACGCCGTGGTGCTGTCGCTGCCGCTCGGCGCGTTCGGCCTGTTCGCATTCTCCGGCATGGCCGATCACGACCGCGCGCGGCATGAATTGTGCGAACGCGTCGCCCATAACTACGACGAGGACTGGTGGTTTCTCACCATGTCCGGCTGGGCGATGACCGAGAATGGCGACGTCGCGCGCGGCCGCGCCGTCACCGAACGCGGCTTCGACCTGCGCCGCGCCAACGCCCATGCCGCGCACGCCGTCCTGCACGCGATGTTCGAGGACGGCTCGATCGACGCGGCCGATCGCCTCGTCGATGAATGGATTCCGACTTACGACCGATCAGGGATTCTGCACGGCCATATCCTCTGGCACCAGGCGCTCGGCGCGCTGGAGCATGGCGACGCCGCACGGGCGCTCGCGATCTATGCCGACGTGCTCCAGCCCAACGCCACGCAGGCGCCGCCGCTCAACATCATCACCGACGGCGCTTCGCTGCTCTGGCGCCTGTCGGCCTACGGCCACGCTGTTCCCAAAGCTCTGTGGATCGAGGCCGACGCCACCGCGCAAAAGCTATTCCCGAAATCGAGCCTACCGTTTGCCGATGTCCACATGGCGCTGTTCGCCGCGGCGACGCAGAACCGCGACGCCCTCGCCGCGCGGCTAGCCGTGATCGAACAGCGTCTCACCGACGGCAAGCTGCCGGCCGGCGCCGTGGTGCCCGCCATCTGCCGCGCGCTCGTGGCCTTTGCGGATGAAGACTACGCCTCATGTGCGCAGACGCTCGCGCCTGTTCTCGACCAGGTGGTGCGTATCGGCGGCAGCCATGCCCAGCGCGAACTGGTCGAGGACACCTTTATCGTCGCGCTGATGCGCAGCGGCGAGTTGCCCCGCGCCCGCGCCATGCTGGACGCACGCCTGCATCGCCGTCCCTCCCTGCGCGATGGCCGGTGGCGGGTCACCATGGGCTAGCTCTGCCACGAAAAAAACATCGGCATGGCGGCAATTGCCTGCTAGGACCGGTTGGGACGATCGGGTGAAACGCCATGGGTGGCGCGGTGGTATTCCAGACGGGCTTGGCCGGGCAAACGGGATCGCAACCAATTTGCGGTCCGATGGCTATGGGGCGGAACTTTCGCCCGCCCGTCGTCTCTGGTACATGAGCCTGATGATGCGCTTCCGCCAATTGCTCCTGGCAGCCCCCCTCGTTGCGTTTGCAAGTCCTTGTTTTGCCGAGACTTCTACCGCAATCCCGGTGAACAATCCGCCGGCCCAGCAGCATTCCTTCGTCGACGTCCTGGCGTTGATGTCGGGCCACTGCAAGACGTTCAAGGTCGCCGGGCGCCCGTTCGCCTGCAAGACCGTGGCGTTCGCCCATGACGACCAGGGCCGGGTCAATTTCGCGGTCGCCGTCGACGACCCCACTGACGAAAATCACGTCGTGTCGTTCTCCGGCGAGAACGGCAAGCGCGCCGACGACAATTCCTACGAGCTGCCGGTCGACCGCATGCTGCTCAACTCCAAGTACCGGCCGAAGGTCGACGGCCTGCCGGTGCCGGCTGCGCAGACCTCCACCGGCTCTTGCCGCCAGACCGGCAATTTTGCCGCCAAGAAAGTCAACGACGTCACCTGCTCGGCCACCGACAGCGAAGGCCGCAGCTACGAGTTGCTGTTCGTCTCCGACGGCACGCCGGTGAGCGTGCGCCGTATCCGGCAGTCCGCGCCGTCGATCCAGGATCCCTTCAAGTAACTCCCGTCCTCTCGTGTCCCGGACGCGCTGCACCGCTCGCGTTGCTGCGCAGAGCCGGGACCCAAGCGCCAACGGCGCTCGTCGGAACATGGGCCCGGCTCTGCAGCGCACCGTCGAAGAGACGCTGCGCCGCGTTCGAGGCACGAGAGCTGTCGCGAAACGAGGGAAGATTGGCATTGCGTCGTCAGAAGTGGCTCGCATACTCCACGCCGCAATCAAGCCTGAAAGTCTCCCATGCTCAATCCCCTGCCCGCCCTCATCGTCGTCGACGTCCAGCGCGCCTTCGACGAGTGGGAGGCGGCGGGCAAGCGGCGCAACAATCCGGATGCGATGGCGCGGATCGTCGATCTGCTGCAGGCCTTCAGAACGAACGGCGCGCCGATCTTCCACATCCGCCACGAGGGCACCAAGCCGAACTCGACATTCCTGCCGTCCCGCTCCGGCTACGCCGTCAAGGACGAGGCGCGCGAGGAGGCCGGCGAACCCGTGGTCGTCAAGCGCGTCAACAGCGCCTTCATCGGCACCGATCTCGAGACGCGCCTGCGCGCCGGCGGTATCTCGACGCTCGTGATCTGCGGCGCCACCACAAATCATTGCGTCGAGACGACGACGCGCATGGCCGGCAATCTCGGCTTCGATGCATGCCTGGTACGCGATGCGACCTGGACGTTCGACCGCATCGGTCCCGACGGCGACACACATTCCGCCGAGGACATCCACGCGATGACGCTGTCGAATCTCAACGGCGAATTCGCGCGCATCGTCACGACGCATGACGTAATCGCTTCGCTGCGAGCGATGCGACAATAAACCGCGCGACGCGCGCTCATTCACGCAGCGTTGACCGGAACTGATCTGCGTCGTTTCGACGCCCGCATCATCCGGAACGTCGCTCGCGCACCTCCGTTGTCACTGCATCTCAACTGGAGTGATGACATGAAGTATCTCTTAGTCGCGATGGCTGTCGGCGCTGCTGCGCTTGCCGGCGGATCCGCCAACGCGGCCGGCAAGGCCAGCGCGAAGCAGAAGGCGCCGACCGACATCAGCGCGCAGCACCGTCACCATCATCATGGCCATCGCCATCACCACTGGCGCCATCACCATCACGGCCATTATCGTCCGCATGTGTACCGCAGCTACGGCTACTACCCGCGACACCACGGCTACTACGGCGGCGGTCCCGGCTATTATGGCGGCGGTGGTCCCGGCGTGACCTTCAGCTTCGGCGGCGGTCGCTGGTAAGATAGCTGATAAGACAAAAGGCCCGCAGATGTGCGGGCCTTTTTTATTTCCGCAAGATCAGCCCCGCGGTCTCCAGCCCGCTCGCGAGCGCTGCCTCCACCGTGCCCATATCGCGGCCGCGATAGAGCGCTTCGCCCGAGAACAGCACCGCACCGTCGGCGCGCGCCAGGATCGCCTGTGCCTCACGCGTCCGCGGCGTCGCCCAGGAATAGGCGCCGCGGGCGAAGCGATCATGCGCCCAGTTGATCGCATCGGCCGAAACGAGATCGCGCGCGATGTCTTCGCGCGGCAGGCCAAACATGACGGCCAGCGAGTCGATCCCTACATCGATCAATCCCTGCGCATCAAGGCCGTCCAGCTCCGCCGTTCGCGGACCACCGAACCAGCCCGTGAACACCGGGTTGGGGTCCGGATGCCGGGCCCACCACACCGGAATAGTCTCCTCCGACAGCAGGAACGACATGTCCGCAAGCTCCGCCCTCCGCTCGCGCCACCACGGCCGCTTGAAGCGCAGCAGGATCTTGATCGCATTGCCGAAGCCGATGTCGGCGGCGGCCGCCGCCTTCGCGCACGCCGCGGCCGGCAGGACGATGTCGCGCAGCAGCGGCAACGGCACGGTGAGGATCACGCGATCGCAGGCGAACACATTGCCGTCGGCGCAGCGGACGGCCACAGCGCCGCCCTCCTCCGCGACTTCAGATACCACGCAGCCAAACCGGAACGCTACGCCATGCGCGTGGCACCTGGCCGCGAGAAAATCGATCAGCGCGCCGTAGCCGCCGACGATCCTCGCCTGGCTATGATGTCCGCCATCCATCCACTCTTCGCGCAACGCCAGTGTCGAGGCGCGCTCGGGGTCGGCAGCGTCGTAGCCCTCGACCATGCGTTCGATGGAATAACGCAAATGCAGATAGTCCTCGCCGGCGAAATTGCGGCGCAGGAAATCCGCGACGGTGAGGTCGTCGCGCAAATCGCGGAGCACGGCATGCAGCTCCGCCTCGTGCGGATCATGTCGGGTCTCGCGCGAAAATGCCTCGCCATCAAAGCTCCACTGCGTGCCCTCGATCGGCTGGAGCGCCAGCCCGGCCTCGCGCAGCAAGGCGTGAGTGACGGGCGCATCGCCATGGACGAACTCGGCGCCACCATCGGCGGGGTAGCCGAACTCCGACGCCGGCAGCGGATGGATGCGCCCGCCGCAGCGCTCGCGCGCCTCCAGGATTGTCACCCTGCGGCCCGCGCGCGCCAGTTCGCGCGCCGCCATCAGCCCCGCCGCGCCGGCCCCCACGATGGCGATGTGTTCTGCTTCACCCGACATGCCGATGCTTTACTTGGCCACGGCCTGCGGGTCGTTCTGGATGAGATAGCGCAGCAGCAGGACACCGCCTCCGAGATCCCTGGTGCTGTCCAGCGTCATCGCGGTCAACGGCGCGCGCTTGTCGCTGTCGGCGTCCGTCGAATCGAACACGAACGGCGCGCCCCTGGCGCCATCGATCGCAGGGCTGAGGATCAGGTTGAATTCGTCGATCAACCCGGCGCGCAGGAACGACCCATTGGCGACGCCGCCGCCCTCGACCAGCAGCCGCTTCACGCCGAGCTCGCGATTGAGGATCTCGACCGTCAGCGCCAGGTCGATCTCGGTCTTGCCGGCGAAGATGTAGGACACGCCCTCGCCGCGGAGTCCGGCCAGATGCGCATCGGAGACGCTCTCAGTCAGCACCACCACGATCGGATCGCCGCCGATGTCGGAGCGGCCCCAGCCGATCTTGCCCCGCGCATCGAGCACGACGCCATACACCTTGGCGTCGCGCCGCGCGAACCAGTTTTCCCGCGGGACTTTTTCGCTGGAAGATTCCGGATAAGGTTTGCCCTTGGCGAATTCGGAACCGGTGGTCCGGCCGATGACCCAGGCATCGCCGCCGAGCTGGTCGTGGATCTTCTCGAACCAGTCGCCGCCCGCGCGCTTCGGACGCCAGCGGCTGCCATGGGTGCGGCCGTCGAGGCTGGAGTGCATCAGGCAGATGACGTAAGGCTTCATGCGAATTCTCCGGACTTCCTGCTCTCGCCGCTTGTTACGACGCTTCTTTGGCGCGGTCGTTCACGATCACGGCAAGTGGGTTGAGCTTTGGCGGCGCGACCAGCTGGAGCGTATTGCTGTCGTGATGGTCGAACGGCGCCCCGCGCACGAACAACGCGGTCTGGATCAGATAGCTCCAGCTGCCGTCGTCGTTGAAGGTGATCTCGCAGCGATAGGAATCAGTGCGGAACGCCTGCTCGAGAAAATCGGTCGAGCAGATGCCGTAGGCGGTGTCGCCGCGCTTCGCCGTGACCGAGATCTTCGTGTCATCCGGTCTTGCCTTGCCCGAGGCGAGCAGCACCTGCCCGCGCGGGATCGCCAGCGTCTGCAAGATCAGCCCGGTCGCAGGCTCCCAGAGCCAGTAGCCGACCTGGTCGTGGAAGGTGATGTCCTCTTCGGGCGTATTGATGTGGATGTGGTAGCGCAGGCCGTAGAACAATTGCGGCCCGTTGGCCTGCGGATCGATCGGCTCCATGCGGATGTGCTCGATGAAGGTCCGCCGTTCCGGCCCCTCCGCCTTCGGATTGATGTCGATCCCCTTGCTCGCCTGCCAGGTGCCGGCGAGGCGGCGCAGCGGACCGAGATTGGCAAGGCCGTCGGGCGAAACGTCCTCTGGCTCGGTGAAGATGTCGGCGGGAAGGGGGAGCATGTGAGGCCTCGCAGCGTTGCGCGAAGCAGCAATAGCATAAGGACGGCCTGCGTCACGCATCGCATCACGAGGGGCCGATGCTTCAGCGGTGCGATCCAGGCGGCTGACATCGACCAGCCCAAGCCCGGACGCGGCTTCACGCATCCGGGCCATTTGCGCACAATTGCCAGGCCATTGACTGCGACTTCACCGCCAGCCCGCAGCGAGCGCCACGCTGCTGCAATAGGCCGAGGTCTCGCCGGGTCGCCAGCCGGTGACACGTCCGGCTTCCTTGCACTCGTCGTAGCTCTTGTAATTGCCGACGTTACGGCATGTCGCCGAGTACACGCCGCCCGAGACGTTGCAGCCGACCCAGGGCTTGTCGGCCGACTTGAAGCTCGACTGGCAGCCGCCGGCGCAACTGTTCGTTTCGCGCTCGAGCTTGGCAAGCTTCGCAGTACCCGACATCGATCCCGCCGCCGGTGTCGCGACGGCGGGCGACGTCCGAGAGACGACGCTGCGCGCGACCGCGCGACGCACCGGCCTGTGCGGCCTGTCGATTTGCCTGGGGGCGTCGATCGTAATTCCAGGAAGCTCGGTGCTGGTGGGCGTCGGCTGCGCCATTGCCGCACCGCTCAGGCAGCACAACAACAATGCGATCGAGGGACCAGCGACGGCGGAACGGAACGCGAAGCGCGACGACAAAGTCATGGCCATGTCCTTCCAGATGGGGACAGTCAATTCTATCCCCGAGGCGAGGCTATCACGCGTCGATTGCAGTTGCATCGCTGAATCCTGCAACTGGTGCGTTCCAGCCGACACGTCATCGGCGTCGTCTCTGCTTCAGTTTTAATCAGGCGTCCCGGCCATTCGCGAAAGTCATGGCAGCCGCGCAAGTGGCGTCGCGAGAGCTTATGTCCGGCGTTCTCGTTTGCGCCGCAAAATCGTGGTGATAAGACGATGGGCAGGTTGTGAACTCCATCATAAGCGATGATGTCGCTCCCGATATAGCTTTCAGGCGACGTGACTGTTTTTGAAATAAGTGGTTCGGAATGCAGCAGACTTCGGTCGAACGATTTTCAGACCTCATCGGCAAGATCTACGACTGCGTGCTCGCACCCGAACAATGGTCGGGAGTCCTGAACGAGATCCGCACGGAGTTCGGCTTCGCGACCGGCGTGCTCTCGGCCTACAGCCTCACCAATGTCAGGATCGGCGTCAACGCGGCGTCCGGAACCGATCCCGTGCCGACGATGGCCCAGACGAGCAGGGAGTACGTGGCCGACATCGTCGAAATCTGGGGCGGCATCGAGCGCATCAGGCAGTATCCGCTCGGCGAGCCGATCATTCGATCGCAGGCGGTTCCCGAGGAGATGATTCTCCGTAACCGGTATCACCGGGAATGGGCGCTTCCCAAGGGACTGTTCGATGCCGTCGGCGTCGCCCTCGTCCGCGAAAAGACGATGATAGGGAACGCGACGTTCAGCCAGCATGTGTCGGACGGCGCCATCGTCGATGCGCAGGTCAGCGGATTGCGCGTCCTCTCACCTCACATCCGCCGCGCCGTGATCATCAGCAACCTGTTCGACATGAAAGCGGTGGAGGCCGCGACATTCTCGGCGACCGTGGAGGCCCTGACGGCCGGCGTCGTCCTCACCGACGAGGATGCGAAGATCGTTCACGCCAACACTGCGGCCGCCACGATGCTCGCGGCGAGCGACCCGATTCTGGAGCGTCATGGCCGGATCGCGGTGCAGTCGGTCACGACAAGCACCTCGTTGCACGCCGCCATCGCGCAGGCCGCAAAGGACGAGGCGGCACTCGGCCAAAAGGGCATCGGCATCCCGATTCCGCGCCCCGATGGCGACCCGCTGGTCGTTCACGTTCTGCCGTTGCGGCGTGGCGCGACGCGAACCGGCCTGATCCAGCGCGCCGCCGCGGCGTTGTTCGTGGCATCGGCGTCCGGCCCGCTGCAACTGCCTCACGATGCGCTGGTCCAGCTCTATGATCTGACGCCGGCCGAGGTTCGCATCTTCGAACTCATCTGCGACGGGTATACCCGTGACGCGATCGCGTCGCAGCTCGGGGTGTCCGTCGCCACCGTGAAGACGCACCTGCTTCATGTGTTCGAGAAGACGGGGTGCCGCCGCCAGGTCGACCTGGTCAGGTTGTCAAAGTCGCTGACATTTCCGGTCTAGGCGACGGCTCAAAGGACGACTTGGGGGATTTGCGCGATTTCTTGAAATGAGTGATTTGGAATGCAGCAGGCTTCGGTCGAGACGTTTTCGGATCTTGTCGGCAGTATCTATGATTGCGTGATCGCGCCTGAACGCTGGGCCGAGGTGCTCGACGGGATCTGCACGGAGTTCGGCTTTGCCACCGGCGCGCTGTCGGTGGCGAGCCTCACCAACATGCAGGCGGTCGTCAACGCGGTCTCCGGCTCCAACTTGACCCAGATGTCGCAGAACGCGATCGGCTACGGGCCCGACATCATCGAGCTCTGGGGCGGCGCCGAGCGCATTCAGCAATACCCGCTCGGCGAACCCATCGTCCAATCCCAGGCCGTCCGGCAGGATGTCATTTCCGGCAACCGCTATTATCGCGAATGGGCGATGCCGAGGGGACTGTTCGACGCCGTTGCGGTCGGCTTGGTGCGCGACAAGACGATGGTCGGCAACGCGATCTTCAGCCAGCATGAATCGGCAGGTCGCATCGACGAGGCGCAGCTCAACGGACTGCGTCTGCTCGCGCCGCACATCCGCCGCGCCGTGACGATCAGCAATCTGTTCGACATGAAGGCGGTGGAGGCCGCGACCTTCGCAGCGACGGTGGAGACGTTGACGATCGGAGTCGTGCTGGCGGACGAGGATTCGAGAATCGTTCACACCAACGCCGCGGCCGGCACGATGCTCGAAGCCGGCGATCCGATCCTGGTCCGGCATGGCCGCATCGCGGTGCAGTCCACGGCGACCACCGCTACATTGCAGGCGGCCGTCGCGCAGGCCGCGAAGAACGAGGCCACGCTCGGCCAGAAGGGCATCGGCATCCCGATCCCGCGCCCCGACGGTGCCCCTCTCGTCATCCACGTCCTGCCGCTGCGGCGCAGCCACATGCGCTCCGGCCTGATCCAGAGCGCCGCCGCAGCTCTGTTCGTGGCATCAGCCTCCGGCCCGCCGCAGATGCCCCACGTCGCGCTCAACCAGCTCTACGATCTGACGCCGGCCGAGATCCGCATCTTCGAGCTGGTCTGCGACGGCCACACCCGCGACGCGATCGCGGCGCTGCTCGGCGTCTCCGTCAGCACGGTGAAGAGCCACCTGTTTCATGTCTTCGAGAAGACAGGATGCAGGCGCCAGGTCGATCTGGTCAGACTGGCGAAGTCGCTGACCTTTCCGGTGTGAGGTGGCTCTCAGGCCGCTTTGGACGCCGATTTCGCACGCTGCTCGAGAACGTTGATGGTCGAGACCAGATTGTCGCGCCGCGCGCGAAGGTTCGCCGCGAGCGGCGGATAATCCGGCTGCTGCGCGTCGAACACGCCGGCCTTGGCTTCCGCTTCGAGAATATCGGTGTTGATGAGCCTGACACGCCACCACAAATCGGCGATCAATCCGTCCAGCCGGACATCGCCATCACTACCAAAACGGGACACTTCCTGCATTGACCTGCCTCAACCTGATACGGCCTCATGCTCGAGGCCTGGCTTTGGCGTTGACTGAGCAAGCAGGGTGCCAGGAAAGAACCGCAAATTCGGACAGCGGCCTGCATGGTGCAAAAAGAAGGCTCATCAATCGTCTAGAACGGCGATAGGTCAGGCGATGCAGGTGGGATGTCAATCCATCATGCCTAGCTAATTCTGTCCCGGTAACACCTCTCAATTCCATCTCACATGGTTAATCGCATGCCTGCCTCAAACGAGAGCTGACGCAAGGGAAGGAGGTACCACTCTTAGCTAAAGCGTCACGACGCGATCCCCTAAAAGCTGAATTTTCCGATGCGGAAGAATCAGCCCCACCGCAGTACCAGGCGGATATCGCTCTCCGATGAGCGGATCGGACTGAAGAACCTGTAAATGGCGCGGTCCAACCGAAATTTGGTACCTGATCGATGCACCCAAATAGGTGCTCGAAACAACTTGTCCCTGCACCGTGCCCGATCCCTCCGCCGAAATCCGGAGCGCTTCGGGCCTGACTACCGCCTGCACACGACTGCCGATCGGTACTCGGGACGATGTCGCAACGTCCCAGCGATGTCCTTGGAACGAGAGCGTCAAGCGATCCATGCCGGCATCGACGACGTCGACGTCGAGCAAGTTCGCCTCGCCGAGAAAGCTCGCGACGAAAGCCGATCTGGGCTTCAGATAGAGATCCTCGGCAGAGCCGATCTGCTCGATCTGGCCGGCATTCATGATGACGATCCGGTCGGAGATCGCCATCGCCTCCTCCTGGTCGTGCGTCACATAGACCGTCGTGATCTCGAGCTGCTTCTGAAGCCGCGCGATCTCGGTACGCATCTGGACGCGAAGCATGGCGTCCAGATTCGATAGCGGCTCGTCGAACAGCAGAACTCCCGGTTCGATGACGATCGCTCGCGCCAACGCCACGCGCTGTTGCTGTCCCCCTGACAGCTCGTTGATCATCCGGTCGCCCATGCCCCCCAGCCCGACCTGGGACAATGTCGCGAGGACACGCCGCTGCATCTCGTCGCCGGCGGTCCGCTTGACCCGGAGACCATAGGCCACGTTCTCAAACACCGACAGATGCGGAAACAGCGCGTAGTTCTGAAACACAAATCCGACGTCGCGTTGATTGGCCGGATGAGCCGTCACGTCCGCGTCGCCAAAGAAGACCTTGCCCTTGGTCGGCCGCTGGAAACCGGCAATCATTCGCAGCAGGGTCGTCTTGCCGCAGCCCGAGGCGCCGAGAAGGGTCAGGAATTCACCCGGACGGATATCAAGCGTTACGTCCTTCACGGCCGTCACATCGCCACGCCGATCGTGCGGAAATACCGCCGACACGCCGTCGAGCCGTATGCTCATTGGAGAGCCCGTCATGTTCCCGCTCCGATGCGAGTGATGCGCAAGCTCGGCGCCGTCAGGAGGCGGAGCGTGGCATTGAGCAATTCGGTGACGATCAGGACAACGACGATCACGAACACCGAAAATGCGGCAGCCGGGCCGAGTGCAACTTCAGTCATGTTCTCGAGGATCTTGACCGTAATCAGTGTCCAGTCCACGGACACCAGGAAGATGGTCGCGCTGATCGCGGTCATCGAGCGGATGAACACGACGCCGAGGCCGGCGAAAAAGGCCGGCAGGATAAGCGGCAGGGTGACACGCCTGAACGTGTAGAACCGGCCGGCACCAAAGCTCGCCGACGCCTCCTCGAGATTGCGGTCGACCTGTTGAAGCAGTGCGATCGTCGTACGGATGCCGACCGGGCTGTAGCGAAAGACGTAGCATGCGATGAGGATCGTGGCCGTCCCCGTCAGCGGAATGAACGGGCCGTTGAACGCGAGGAGATATGCGATGCCCACGATCGTCCCGGGCAGCGCATAATTGAGGATGCTGACGATTTCGAGCAGTTTGCGGCCAGGCACTTGCGTGCGGCTGACGATGTAGCCGACGGCAACGCCATACAGGCCGCCCAATGGCATCCCGACCGCAGCGATGATCAGCGTGTCCCTGATCGCGGGAAGTCCTTCACTGAAGATGACGCGATAGTGGTCGAACGTCAGGGCATGGTTCGCGCCGAATGCCTGAACGATGGAGGCGTAGAACAGCAGCGCGTAAAAATACAAGATCGTGCAGCACACCGCGACGCAGCCCAGCACGAGAAGCGTCGCCGCGAGCGGAGAGGTCGCGTCGCGCCCCGATGCAGCCGATGCCTTTCCAGTCACCGTGACGTAGGACCTGCCATGGACCAGCCGTTCCTGCGCCAGGAACACGAGGCCGGCCGGGACAAGCAGCAGCAACGAAAGAACCGAGCCGCTGCGAAGATCGAACATGCCGGTGATCTGGAGATAGGCTTCCGTGGGCAGAACCGAAAAATCGCTGCCCGCCAGGATCAAGGGCGTGGCGAAGTCCGCCAGGGAGCAACCGAACAGCAGCAGAAACGCATTTGCCAGCCCCGGCAATATCAGCGGCAGGGTCACCGTCCTGAAAGCGTGCCAGCGCGAGGCCCCCAGGCTGAAGGACGCCTCTTCGAAGGAGCTGCTGATCGACGCCAGCATCGGCCGCAACGCCAGATACGCGATCGGAAAATAAGTCAGCGTCTCCGCAGCGAACGTGCTCGTCAAGCCGTAGACCTGGACATTCTGCAATCCGAGCAGATCATAGGTGATCAGGCCGCGAGGACCGAAGGAAAACACAATTGCGATCGATGTCGTGAACGGCGGCGAGATCAACGGCAGGAAGGTTGCGCGGTCGATCAGCCACGAGCTTCCAAACCTCAATCTGACGCGTTCGATCGTAAAGGCGAACATCAGGCCGATGACGGTGCCCGCTAGGCCGACGAGCAGGCCGAGCAAAAGGCTGTTGCGGAACGCGCGTAAATTGCTCGCGGAGTTCAGCGCACCGGATATCGCGGCAAAGGTCACTCCCTGCTCGTCGACGAACGCGCGCCCGAGCAGCATCGCCAAAGGATAAAGCACGAAGAGAACAAGCAACAGCCAGATGGCGAGCAAGCCACCATGTCTTGCCAATCCATCCGTCAGCGCGCCGCGAGGCGGCGCGACCGCAGGGCTCGCCATATCCTATCCGGCGTTGAGGACTTCGGTGACCCAGCGGTCCACAATGCGCTTGCGGTTGTCGCCTGCCCACTTGTCGTCGATTTCAATGATCTTGGCGTTCTTGAGCATCGCCGCGAGATCGGGATCGGGCGGCACTTTTGGGTGGGCCGGCAGGAAATTGATCTTGGCGGGCGCCAGCAATGCCTGCATGTCCGGGCTCGTCGCCCAGTCGATCAGCTTCTTTGCTGCAGTCCCGTTCTTGTTGCCCTTGACGAGCGCGATGCATTCGGCGGCCGATCCGATCCCTTCCTTCGGAAAGGAAATCTGCACGTCGTATCCCTTTTGGCGGGTGAACAAGGCATCCACGATGAAGAAGATGCCGCCGCCCGCTTGACCAAGCCCGACAGGCACGGTCCCGCCCCCGCCGCTCTTCGTATAGGCCTGAATGTTCTGGCGCAGCTTCTTCATGTACGCGAAGGCTGCGTCCTCGTTCCGATTGTTGACCTGCAAAATCGAGAAGATGCGCGTCACCGCCGTTCCCGAGGTGCGGGCGTCGGCCATCTGCAATTGCCCTTTGTAGGCCGGATTGAGCAGATCATCCCAGGATGCCGGGGCCTTGAGGTTGTGTTCCTGCAAGAATTTCGTGTTGGTCATGAAGACCAGCGGATCGTCCGCGATCGCCGTCCACATTCCCTTGCCGCTCTTGAAACGCGCCGGAAGATCGGCGGCGCCCGGAGGTGAATAAGCTTCGAAGATGCCCTGCTCTTCACCTGCGGTGAAAGTTTCGACCGGCCCACCGAAGAGCACGTCCACCTGAGGATTGCCCTTCTCCGCGATCAGGCGCGCAAGCGCTTCGCCCGACGAGAACCTCACGAAGTTGACATGGATACCGGTGGCTTTTTCAAAGGCATCCAGCATGGGCCGGGCATAATTCTCCGGCCAGATCGAATAGGCCCTGAGAGCGTCAGCCGCAAAGGCCTGCTGGGCGATGAATGGTGCTGCCAACGCGCTGCCAAGCAGACTCCTGCGCGTGAGCCGCGCTGCATCGCGCGCGGGTTCCTCAATGCTGCTCGGCATGAAACCTCCCTACAGACTTTAGTCTGTTCTGATTCTTGCGACGCTGGATTGGACAGATGTCACGTCGTGTCATAAAACTGTCATATAACCTACGGGCCTCACGCTCGACGTCAACGCAATTTTTCCGCGTTCGCCCTGAACGCAGGCCGATGACGTGCGTGCAGCGCAAAAAATGACGGGAAGGAAACCGCATGCGTTACTCGTTTCGATCGCTTTGCTTTGTCGCGTTGGCCGCGGCGGCGTTCTTGCCTGCAAGCGCTTCCGCGCAATCCTGCAGCAATCGCGGCGAGCTCGATGACGCCTATTGCGACGCCGATGGGGATCTGGTCGCTGATGTCCCAGCCAAAACGCGCGACCCAAGCGTGATCGTGTTTGCCTACACGCCGGTCGAAGATCCCGCCGTCTACGAGAACGCTTTCAAGCCATTCACGGAGTACCTCGGGAAATGCATCGGCAAGCGGGTCGTCTACTATCCGGTGCAGTCCAACTCCGCAGAGATTGAGGCGATGCGCTCCGGACGCCTCACGGTTGCCGGTTTCTCCACCGGGCCGGTGGGTTTTGCAGTGAACATGGCAGGTGCGGTCCCGTTCGCGGCCAAGGGCACTGAAAAAGGTGTCGAGGGCTACAACCTCATCGTCGTCGTCAAGGCGTCGAGCCCGTATCAGAAGCTTGCCGATCTCAAGGGCAAGAAACTTGCGCACACCGCGCCTTCGTCCAACTCCGGTAACCTGGCGCCGAAGGCTCTCTTTCCGGAGCAGGGCCTCAAGCCCGGCGATGACTATCCGATCGTGTTCTCCGGCGGCCACGACAAATCCGTGCTGGGTGTTGATTCCGGCGATTACGACGGCGCAGCGGTGGCATCGGATGTCTTCGAGCGCATGGCGGCGCGCGGCACCGTGAAGCGTGACAATTTCCGCATTATCTATCGCAGCGAGACGTTCCCGAGCTCGGGCTTCGCCTATGCGCATGATTTGAAGCCGGAGCTGGCGACCAAGCTGAAGCAGTGCTTCTACGACTTCCGCTTCCCGCCGGATATGCAGAAGGATTTCGAGGGCGACGATCGCTTCTTCCCGATCACCTACAAGAAGGATTGGGCAATCATCCGCAAGGTCGCGGAGGATTCCGGCACGCCCTACAACAAGGCGGCCTACGAGAAGGAAAGCGCGCGCGAGGCCGAAGCGGCCAAGAAAAAGGCGGAGCAGTCCAAGAAGCCATGAACCAGCCGGCGAAGCTTGCTACCGCTACGGCTCAACCGGTCGGAGCAGATCAGGGATCGCTGGTCATTCACCGCCTGCGGAAGGAATACCGGGCTGGTCATCCCGTGCTGCGAGAGGTCACGATCGACTTTCCCAGTGCGGGCGTGATCGCAATCATCGGGCCTTCCGGCACCGGCAAGAGCACCTTGATCCGCTGCATCAACGGCCTGGTGCGTCCAACGGCGGGCGAGATCCTGTTTCGCGGACAGGATCTGGCCAAGTTGACGGGGGGCGCACTCCGTCAGGCCCGACGCCGCATCGGCATGGTCTTTCAGGAGTACAATCTCGTCGAGCGATTGACGGTCATGGAGAACATTCTCTGCGGCCGGCTCGGTTACGTGCCGGTCTGGCGCGCCTGGCTCAGGAAATTTCCGCAGAGGGATATCGATCGGGCGTTCGACCTGCTGGATTCCGTCGGCCTGCCCGGATTTGCCGCTCAACGTGCCGATGCCCTGTCCGGAGGCCAGCGGCAGCGCGTCGGTATTGCGCGCGCCATCATGCAGGAGCCGGACATCCTGCTGGCGGACGAGCCGACATCATCTCTCGATCCCAAGACATCGGTCGAGATCATGGAAATTCTCCAGCGCGTGGCGCAGGACAGCGGAATTCCCGTCATCGTCAACATTCACAATGTCGAGCTTGCACGCCGCTTTGCCTCGCGCATCATCGGGATGACCGGAGGTGAGGTCGTATACAACGGTCCACCCGATGGTCTCACCGACGCCGATCTGAAGAAGATCTACGGCGGCGAGAACTGGATGGAATGATGTCCCGGGATAGCCGCATCGCCTTTGCGCCGAATTGGCCGACCCGGATCGGCTGGCTGGCTCTGGCGGTCTACGTCGTCTATGCCGGCTCGCAGCTGGGCTTCAGCGCGGACCGGTTTTCGACCGGGCTGGAGCATGGTCACCGATTCCTGGCCCGCATGTTCCCGCCGAACTTCAGCCGGTGGGAGCTGATCGCGAGCGGCATCGCCGAAAGCATCCAGATCGCGATCATCGCGACATTCTTCGGCATTCTTCTGTCCCTGCCCGTCGGCCTTCTTGCGGCGCGCAATCTCATGCCGGCATGGGTCAGTTGGCCGACCCGCGCATTCATCGCGCTCTGCCGCTCTTTCCATCCGATCATCGTCGCGATCCTGTTCGTGAAGGCGATCGGCTTTGGTGCGCTCGCAGGCGTCATGGCACTGATCGTGGCGTCGATCGGATTCATTTCGAAGCTGTTCGCCGAGGCCATCGAGGAGATTTCGCTCAAGCAGGTCGAAGCCGTGCGCGCAACCGGTGCCGGTTTCCTCAGTACGCTCATCATGGGGGTGCAGCCCCAGGTGCTGCCCCGCTTCATCGGATTTGCCACCTATCAGCTTGATTCCAATCTGCGCAACTCGACCATGGTCGGCATCGTCGGAGGCGGCGGCATCGGGGCGTCGCTCTTCACGGCCTATCAGCGCTTCGACTTCGACGTTGTCCTGGCGATCCTGATCATCATCGTCAGCTTGATCATGATTGCGGAAATCGTATCGGGCTGGGCACGACGGGTATTCCAATGACCGTCGCTGACACACTGAACCGGGACTGGCAGCGTTTCACGCCGCTTCGGCGGCTGTCCCGCTTTGCATTCTACCTCGCCACACTCGCGGCGCTCGTCACGTCGCTCCGCACGATCGATGTGATCCCGGAGTTCCTCTACGACGCACCCGACCAGATGGTCGACCTGTTCGTGCGGATGTGGCCACCGGATCCGGCCTATATCGCACCGACCGTCAAAGGCCTGATCGAGACACTGCACATCGCGACGCTGGGAACCATTATCGCCATCGTCCTGGCGCTACCGATCGGCCTTCTGGCCGCGCGCAACGTCACACCCAATCCACTCCTCAATCTTCTCGCGAAATTCATCTTCGTTACCTCCCGCTCGATCAACTCCCTGGTCTGGGCTCTGCTGTTCGTGGCCGTGTTCGGTCCCGGACCGCTCGCCGGCACGCTTGCCATCGCGTTTCGATCGATCGGCTTCACGGGGAAATTGTTCGCCGAAGCGCTCGAAGAATCCAACAAGGGTTCAATCGAAGCACTCACGGCTTGCGGGGCGTCGAAAGCCTCGACCTTCCTGTTCGGATACTGGCCGCAAGTACGGCCGTCATTCTGGTCGATTGCGCTCTTCAGGTGGGACATCAACATCCGGGAATCCGCCGTCCTCGGCATCGTCGGAGCCGGTGGCGTCGGGGTCGCTCTCGATACGGCTCTCAATCTTCTTTACTGGGACCAGGTCGCTGTCGTCCTGATCGCGATCTTCCTGGTCGTCATTCTGGCTGAGATCATCGTGACGGCTTTGCGGTCCAGGATACTCTGACGTTTGCTTCCATGAACATGGCCGGCTTCGCGCAGGCCGCAACGAACCTGGTTGGAGGATACATGCACAAGAGGGTTCTCGTCATCGCCGCTTCGCTTTGCGTCGGCAGCCTGCCGGCGGCCGCACAAACTGCGACGAATATCGCCGTGCTGAAGGGGCTCGCGCCGCTCACCGTTCTGAAAAGCTCCTATGCCGGAGAGGCGGCGCTGGCCTCGAACTTCACCGTGACAGGCGGAATTCAGACAGGAAGCGTTCGGCAATCAATCCTCCTGCCGTTCGCCGATCAACAGCAGCAGGCACTGAGGGACGCGTTCATCACAAGCGGGAATTTTGCTCAATTGGCTGACGGCCTGGGGACGACTCTCGGCTCGGCCTATCTGGCCCGCGCGCACTACACGGATCGCCAGCACTTCACGAGCATTTCTCCTGGCGTTGCCGGTTTGATCGCCTACACCAACGCGACAACACGAGACGATTCGAACTCGGCCAAATTCTTCTTTGCCAACGGAACGACCGACGGCAAGCAAGCCGTCTCCGATGAAGCGATGGAGATCATCAAGAAGATCGGCGGGGTGCCGGACACTTTTGGCACGAATTACGGTCGCCCGGCGGGAAGCCCCGGCTCCGACGCCTACGGAAACTCACGTCCGTTCCAGACTGAGCCGCAGGTCATCCCCATCGTGGGTGTGGACTATTTCAACGCGCCCGCCGACAACATCGTCTACAACCGCGGCCCCGTGATGAATCTGACGGACAGCCCCTCCTTCCCGAGCGGCCATACGACATACGGCTATGCCGGCGCCATCCTGTTGGCGGTTCTCGTCCCCGAACGCTACCAGCAGATGATCGCCCGGGGAGCCGAATACGGAAACAGCCGCATCCTGATGGGTGCTCACTACGCCATGGACGTACTCGGTGGCCGGACACTCGCCACCTACGATCTCGCGCATCTGCTCGCGAACGATCCGGCCTATACGGGGCGTACCCTCAGAGGCGCTCCCGTGATCAGCGACTATCAGGCGGCCATCAAGGCGGCGCGGGCGGAAATAGCGACGATATTGCAGGCCTCTTGTGGCGATACGATGCAGGCATGCGCGGCGCACGACGTCTCGCGTTTCAACAACACTGCCACGAACGAGGCGTCCTATGCCGCGACGCAGACTTACGGCTTGCCGGTCGTATATCCGCAGAACGCCGGAAAGGTGGAAGACGTCGGCAAGCTGGCGCCAGAAGCGGGGTATCTCCTGACCGCGGCGTTTCCTGCGCTGAGCCTCGACGAGGCCAACCAGATCCTCACGGAAACTCAGGGACCCGGCGGCGGCTTCCTCGACAACGGCTCGTCTTTCGGCGTTTATTCCCGGCTGAACCTGTACGCCGCCGCGGGAAGAGCGGCGGAGCTTGCGAGAAAGAAAAACTAGGGCGCGGGTTCGACGGCACGCAGATCTGGTTCAGCGGCATGCATCCAGACGAAGAAAGGTGCCCATCAATTCCGGTCATCAGTGGGCGTTGGGCAAAGCCGTGCGCCAACTATCGAAATCCCTGCATTACCGGCGAGGGATGGTGCCCAGGGGCGGACTCGACATCAATCCGATGTACCGAAGCAAATTCAATAACTTAGCGCCCCCCTCAGGTGGCTCTTTGTACCACTCGAATGTGCTCAAGTCTATCGGTTTCTGGTGCGCCGCAGCGTATACTTGGTGATGCGAGTGTGGTGGCGGCGCGCGCGCAGGGTCTCCGAGCTATCGACGGCCCCTACGCTGTATATAGGCCTTCAAAGTTGCCCCGTCGGCTGCTCGCTTGATCATCGGCTTAGCGCGCCGATCTAAGTCCGGCCCCCGCCGATTTACATCTTCGGTCATTTTCGACTTTAGAGTAATTGCCACGACACCGCGACCAAATTGCCTGTCCGAAGGCTAGCAACAGAGGCAGGATATTAATGCCGATCGCCGGCAAGGGTTCTGTCTATGGATCTCGCTCTCCTCAGAGCCTTATGTCCAGCGCTGCGGTCCCAGACAACTGAGTATTCGCCTTGTTGACAGAAGCGCCGAGATAAGCGGCCAACTGCGAAAAACCAGAAAGCATTTGCTGGTCCTCCACTCTATCTTCCTCGGAAGGCATAGCGCCCGAACTGGACAACTGAGCCTGAAGGCCGCTATTGCCCAGAGCGAAACGGAACGCTGACAAAGTGCGCCCATCTCCAAGGCGTATCGACATTTCAGACAAAATATCGACCTTGCCCAAAAGAGCGCCACCGCTTGACGAACCGTTTGATCCACCCACCCGGGTGGTGGACGCCGCGCCCTCGCGCTGCTGTGGCACATAGACCTGCGGCCCACCCGTGACAATCATCCCTTAACTCCCAAGCTACTCTCTTCGTCTATTCTAGGGTAGCAATAACAGTGCCAAATGCGAGCTGTGTTAAGTCACTGAATTTACTTGCTGCCGCCCCGTTTTTTACATCGAGGACGGGATCGTAGGCATTTTTTGCCGGCAAAATTGACCTTCTACACGACGAACTCGTTTTGAATCCAACAAGCGAGCGGAGGACCGGATCGTCGAAATCGGATTGATGGCGAATCGAATGGATCTTTTTGAACACTCCAAAAAATGCAACTCACGCCTCAATTGGCATCGCTGAATCCAATGATCGCTACCAATGGAAGGTCGCCGCTTTCCCAATTTCGCAATCAAACGACTTATCCTTGGATACTTCGAAATTGACGGCACCAAGGATCATCGTATGAACGTCGATCTTTCCGTCGACATGCACCCTAAATGACAAGAACTCCCTGACTGACCCATCGAGCCTAACGGTGAAATGGGTCGTCGCGAAAGCAATCGTTCCATCCGACTGGATCATGTATTGATTTGGCTTAACACTCGCCTTGATCGGCGGTCCCGCAAGCCTCGTCCCGTGCACTTGACAGGCGGCGAAGTCGATAAGCATGCGGGGCTCCTTCCCTTGCAGGATCGCGTCCTTAAGGGACGCATAACCGACATTCTTCGGCTCGTCCGCTACCGCATCGTACGCCGAAAAGCTGAGCACGATCGTTAGAGCTACGATTACACTAGTGCAGCTGTTTAACAAATATGACTCCTGTCGGCAGAAATATTATTGGATTCCATTCTGTGTAAGCGAGAGGACTGCATCTGCGACTAGCTGGTTCCCGACCTGAATCTAATCGCCTCATGATTAGTGATGACTTCTCGAATAATCAGAGCATGCAGTTTCTGAATAAACAACGGGTCGAGCCCGCTCTGCGTTGCGAGTGCGGACAAACGCTTCAATTGCGCTGCTTCACGTTTGGGATCGCGTGATTCCAATCCGTGTCTGGCCTTGAGTTCTCCGATCGCATCGGTACAGCGAAAGCGCTCTGCGAACAGATGCACTAGAGCCGCATCCAAGTTGTCAATGCTCCGGCGCAGCTTCGCCAGATTGCCAGAACACTCTTGGTGATCGTCCATCATCGTAACTTCCTTCCGTGCGTGCGCGCAATCCAGTCAGCTTGTCAGGCGGCATAGGCCTAGTGGCTGTCCCGCCAGGCGGACAGGCTGCACTACTGTTGGGTATCTCGATTGCACAGCCAGAACGCAGGCTCGACTCGAGATGAATTTGAATGGCCAGCTCCGCTGGATCTGCCCGTGACATCTCTATCGTTGAACAGCATCTGGCAAACTCATCGCGGACAACCCGCCTTTTTGTAGAATGAAATC